>JACCDI010012075.1_pt1 | contig 44324 bp, 43 predicted proteins | sample 7442791 | NCBI WGS metagenome assembly JACCDI01 (sample SAMN15323434, study PRJNA562643) | freshwater metagenome | isolation source: river surface water | place: USA:Blue River Watershed | collected 2017-08-15 | reverse complement strand
GTGGCTCCAGCGAGCGTCCCTCGTGCAGGTTCAGCAGCACCGATGCAGGCGGCTTTTGCTGCTCGCGCAGGAAGACCGTGGCCTTGGGCATCGCCAGGTGCACGCGCGTGGCCTGCACATTAGCCAGTGACTGTATGGTGCGCGCAAGCTCGCCTTCCAGCGCGCGCTGGAAGTTCACCTGTTCAAGGAACTGCGAGATGCCGAGCTTCTGGTTTTCCATCAGCTCGAAGCCGACGCCACCGCCCTTGGGCAAGCCTTGTGACGCGAGCTTGAGCCTTACCTCATGTACCTGCGGCGCCGGTACCAGAATGGCGCCGCCGCCGTCGGCGACCTGGTAAGGCACGTTCATCTGCTGCAGCGCTGCGACGATCGCGCCGCCATCGCGGTCGGAGTAATTCGCGAACAGCACGCGGTACTCGGGCTTCTGGCCCCAGAACCAGACGCCGGCCATCAATGCAACGATGGCAGCGGCGCCGCCCATCATCAGCAGCAAGCGGGCGTTCGCCGACTGCATCAGCGCGGGCAGGCTAAATCCTGCGGGGGATTCTGTCGTTACCGCCATGGGGAGGCTCCGGATTCACGTCGGGGGCAGGGCATGTTGATGCTCGTTCGGGTTTCTGGCTTGCTGCCGATTGTCCGGATTGCCGCGTTGCGCAATGCGCTGAAAAGCAGGGACTTGCCGTGGCTGCTCGGGCCTTGGCGGGCGGACGTGCGCGCCTAAGGTATGCCCCACGGAGGTACGCGCATGAAACTGGGACCCATCGATTCCGGCCGCATCGAGGCGATGGCAGCACGGCTGCAGGCGGCTGCGGCCAAGGCCACACCGGCGCCGACATCATTTCCCGCGATGGCCACGATGGCCACGACCGCGCGTGTTGGCCAAACGGCAGACGTATCCGCGCTGTCGGGAACGGTTGCTGCAGGCAGGACGGGAAGTACGAATGAATCGACGCAGGTCAGCTTCTCGGATTCGCTGAAAAAGATGCTGGATTCGGTGAATGAGCAGCAGACAAAAGCGGACGCTTTTTCAAAGCGATTCGCGCTCGGTGATGACAGTGTGAACTTGTCAGATGTGATGATCGAGCGGCAGAAGGCCAGCTTGTCCCTGCAAGCGACGGTGCAGGTCAGGAACAAGCTGGTGAGTGCCTATCATGAGATCATGAATATGCAGGTTTGAATGCGATCTCGAGCCGAGCATGATTTAGTGGGTACTATGGTTGCTACTTGATCACCGCCGAGGATCCTATATAAGTATTGACGTCAGGTCGGAGGCTTGAAGCGGACTGCCGATAATATTAAAAGTAATGGTGGAATCCGAGGCGCCGGGTCCTGAGAGAGCGTAGTAGCTTGTACCGTCAGGAACGAAGGGGTTGTATCCACGCGAGGTCGTGTCGCTCGCGGTAGTGTACTTTAAAGTCATTTCGTACATCTGTGCAGTACTCATAACATCGATACGGTCTTCGCCAAGCCGGAAATCCATTGCCCAAGCAATACTCGAGGATTCCATCTTTACTATGTCAAACGTATCTTCGTCTTGTCCTCCCCATGCAAAAGCTTGAATGATCTTGTCAAGCGCCGGGAAAAAATCAAAGTAGTCTTGGCCGACGTCGCCGATGCTCAGTGATTTTCCGATGCTCAGTTGAAATCGATCATCTCCAGTGTCGCCAAACAGGGTCTGAGTTCGTAAATCACTGCCGGTAATCAGCAAGTCATTACCCCCAGACCCATAAACCTGGTAGGGCCCGACCTGCGCAATAGTTTTTATATCGTCACCAATGGAACCATATGATGCCACCTTTTTGTCGGACAAAGAATCCATTGCACCCATCAAATCAATATTCACTGACTTGATATCAAATGGGTTGGCGCTGTAGGAAATCTCGAGCGTAGTGCCGTCTCGATACGTTGCGCTCCCCCCCAGAAAGTCAAGCAAACAGTCGGCCACTGTATAAGTCCACTCTACCGTTGCTTTTCCCTCCAAAGTTATACCGCTGACGGTAGAGGAAAACATGCCGAAGGAATTGGATCCCGGGAAATTCACCATCTTCGCCGTAATCCCGCCAGCAGGCAGATTCGATATCTGAATAGTACCGGTGATGGTGTGAAATCCGGTATTCTCGACAGCGCTGGTGTCTGCAAACTCTGTAACTGTCTTGAGCAAATCGCCGGAAAATGTGGGGCCATCAGCGGTACCTGTCAACGCTACCGAAACATTCTGGACTAGCGTTGCCGTACCATCGGTGAGTGAAATTGCGAAATTCTCCGTCGGCCCGCTGCCTGCAGCCAGCGGGTTCAAGTCCTGATCCGACACCGAATAACTCCAGTTCACCGTGCGAATGCCCGAGTTATCGCGACTGCTGATGCTGTCAATAATCAGGCCGCCGTATTGTGTCATGCCCGTAGAGGTATGGATGATGCCTGACAGGCTCAGCGTATCGCCGAGATCGACATCCTGCACCTTGAAGCTGCCAGACACCTCGTGCATGTAGCTGCTGCTGTTGGCATTGGGGTCGATTGACGCAAGCTCCGTGACAGAGCCGCTGGTCACATCACTGGCATCATTGATCCTGATCGGAGCGTCATTGACTCCATTGAGCGTTACAGTGATGTTCTGGACTTCGCTGGCCACGAAGTCGTCGTTGGCTGTTACAGAAAAATTGACGGTTACTGTATTCTTGAGTGCTTCAATAGCACCATCCTTGGGGGAAAACTTGTAAGCCCCCGAGCGCATATTGAGATAAAAGATGCCGTAAGCTGTTTCCTTAAGGTAATCGTAATCCAAAAGTTTTGAGTCTTCGCTTTCAGCTAGCCGATAAATTGTCAAATCATTTTCATCGACATCCTCGGCGCTCAGATTGCCGACGGTATCGGCAAAACTGTCATTGCCGTCAGTGTCATGGTAGATAATGCTGCTCACTGGTTGCAGTATTGGCGCATCGTTACTTCCCTGTAGAGTCAGATTCACCGGGACGCTGACAACCGCGGCACCTGCCGTATCTTTTACCCGGTCGCTCAGGTAGATGGTGTAGTTCTCGGCATAGTTTTTGGCATCCAGCGTATCCAGGGAGGCATCGTTGACGGTGTATTCCCACAGTACGACACGATTACCATTTGTATCCGGTGACGATATCGAGCTTACCGCCAGACTGCCGCGGTGACCATCTGGAGACTCAATCCAGTAGTTCAGGCTGTCTGTTGCGTCAACATCCCGGATCACGAAGCTGCCGCTCACGGTATGAGGCGTCGAGTTTTCCCCGAGAGCCTTGTCGGTGATTTCAGTGATTGTTCCTCCCTGAGAGTCATAGCCTTGACGAACGGGATTATCGTTTACACCATTGACCTTGAATTCCAAGGTCATGGTCGAACCATCCACGCTGGTGACGATGAATTTATCAGTCCAGGATTCATTTGCGCCTAGCTGCTGCGCGGCTGCATTGCTGACTGTGTAGACATAGCTGCCATCCGACAGCCCGGAAATTGAACTTGCGCCGAGAGCCAGCTCACCGTGAGGGGTTCCGCTTGGCGTGACTGTGGCCCGCAGCAGCGCCTGGCCCACATTCTGGTCACTCACCAGGATCGTTCCAGTAGCCACCAGCATGTCGTCAGAGTCGGGATTCTGATCTTCGGTCAATTCGGTCTCGCTGCCGCTCCCAAGCGACAGGACAGCGTTGTTCGAGAAACCAGCGACATTCACTGCGTTGTCAATAATGACGGACGCGCTGCCATTGATGAACGTTGATTGGCCGCCGCTGTAGCTTTGGAAAATCCAGCCGCCATCAGCAAAGTTCACTGTGCTGCTACTTGTGCCTCGGATCAGCAGCGAATCAAGATCAGACGTTCGCAGCACGTCTGCTGCCGAGAAGGTCAGTGAATGGCCGCCCCCGCCTGAAAGTTCGATCTTTTCGAAATTCATCACGGTCTTTTGCAAACCGAGATTCAACGATTGGCCAGTGCCATTGAAGACCAGCGTATCGTGGCCAGTGCCGCCATCGACCCTGATGTCGATTTCATCGTAATAGATGATGTCGTTGCCGGCGCCGCCAAAAAGAATGTCCGAGCCGGTGCCACCATCAAAGGTGTCATCGCCCGACTTGCCGATCATTACATCATTGCCGGCGCTGCCATCGATCTCTCCGCCGCTGGTGCTTGCTATGTAGGTGGTCATGTGACGCTCCTGAATGTATGGACTGGCCACTTCCGTACCTCTGCCAGCTTTTGTTGTGTTTTCAGGAGCGACGGCGGGTTCGGGTGCAGGTGGCGTCGTAATGCACCATTGAATGCACTACGTGAGGTATTCAGCGCTGGTTGTTTTCCAACGAAGAACGCTCGATCTGGTACAGCCAGGCCAGCAATTCGGCGATTGCGCGGTACAGAGAAGGGGGGATCTCGCGGTCGAGGTCGACCTGCATCAGCAGCGCGACCAGTTCGGTGGACTGATGCACGAAAACCTGATGCTCTTGCGCTACGCGGATGATTTCATCGGCCACCAGTCCCCGGCCCTGTGCGACCACGCGCGGCGCGCCGTCGCCGGCACCATAGGCGAGCGCAACGGCGGAGCGTTGTTCAGCGGGTTTGCTCGGCATCGCTGGCAAAGGCTTGCAGCGTCAGCCCGGTGGCCTGCAGTGTGCCGGCCAGTGCCGGAGCGGCCGATCGCAATGCCGTGGCAGTTGTGTGCTCTGCACAGGACAGCGCCAGTGCGAGGTGATCGTCTTGCAGCGTGATGCGGGTACTGATCTTGCCGAGCGATGGCAGGGTCGTGACCAGGCTGGCCTGCCAGCGGCGCCCGGCCGGTTCATTGTCACTGGCCTGGCTCTGGCCCTGATCATCGGCGGCATGGCCATCGTCATGGCCATGCGGATCGCGCTGCAGGCAAAGTTCTACCGGCACGCCCGGCCACAGCTCGCCTTGCCAGCGCAGCTGTCCGCTGTCGATCACGTCGAGTTGCGCATGTACGATGCTGGCGAGCGTGGTCGGCGCCGCCGTTGTTGTTTGGCTGCTACCGGTTGGCGTATCCATGTCCGCGCCGGATGTCTGGTGGCTTGCCGGCAGCGTCGCCTGCGGCTCGGCGCGTATCTTGTCGAGGCCGCGCTGGCCGGCTACCCAGTCGGCGAGGTGAGATTCATAAAACAGGCCACTGTGCTCGAGCCCGGATTGCAACGCTTGCGCGATCAGGGCGCCGGTGGCGTCCCTGGCATGGCTCGCTTGCGTGCCGCCGGTTGTGGAAGGCGTGCCTTCGGTCAGCGCAGTCGGCGCTTCGGGCAACAAGGGCCGTGCCGCCTTCAGCGATGCGGCAGCTGTGCTGCCCGTGCCCAGCAGTTTCAGCAGCAACTGCGCGCCCTCGCTCAACTTGGCGACGGTGGCTGCGACCGGTGCTGACGCCGCTGAAGCGTCTGCATGCGCCGCGCGCGGCGCTGCTTTGCTTATGTCGGTCGCGCTGAGACCGCCTTTCGGGGTGAGCAGGCCGATCAGGTCCGGCGCGGCGACCGGTCGCGTGGCCGCGACAGGCGCTGCACCGAGGCTGTCCTTGCCGGCGTTCACTCAGCCCTCGCTGATGCCGTAGCTGCGACGCACGCGGCACTCGGCGTTAGCGGTCTCGAGCAGGTGCGAGATACGCTGCATCCAGGGATCGGTCAGTTTCCTGATCTCGCGATCGTTGGCGAGTATCGATTTCAGCAGGGTCACTTTCTGCTGACGAGCCTCTTCGCTGAGCTGGCCGGGCACGGTGCAGCCCTTGATCGATTCGACGCAGGTCGCGCAGCCGGCCTCCAGTGTGATCAGCCGGTCCCAGTCTTGCTGGTGGGCGGCCGACAGCATGTTGCCGGTCAGGCGTTCCACTTCGCGATACAGCGCAACGATGTCGCGCGCTACAGGTGCTTCCGTCATGCAGGAACTCCATGGGTCGGTTTGCCGAGGTGGCCCAGCGGGCCGATCGCGATCCAGGTGTCGCGCATCTGTCCCAGTAGGGTCGTGGCTTCATCGAGTTTGCGGGTGTCGTTCGCGATGTTTGCGGCGACCAACACGCGCACGATGTAGTCATACAGTGAGGCCAGGTTGGCGGCGATCTCGCCACCGGCTGACTTGTCGAGGCTGGCCGCCAGCCCGCTGCCAACGATCTCGATCGCGCGCGCGATGGATTTGCCCTTGCCTTCGATATCCTCTGTCTGCACTTGCGTGCGTGCGGCGGCAATGGCCTGCAGCGCGCCGTCAAACAGCATCAGCACCAGCTGATGTGGGCTGGCCGCGAGCGCATCGGAGTCGATGCTGACTTGCCGGTAGGCGGCGGCGCCGGGGCGGGAAGTGCCGAACATGGATCAGTTCTCCTTTGAGATAGGCATCAGCCATTTTTCGCGATGGACGCGAGTTGCTGGCTCAGATAGGTGCTGGTGTTCTGCATGCGCGACAGCGCCGCATCGAGGCGCGTGAATTGCGCGCGGTAGCGGCGCTCGACCGCGTCCAGCCGGGCCTGCTCGCTGGTCTCGCGGCGGCCGAGGTCGCGCAGGCTGGCATTGAGGCCGGTGGTGCGTGCGTTCACCAGGCCGCCATCGCCGAGCATGGTGGTCAGCAATGCACCGGTACGCATGCCAACGCCATCGGCACCGGCCAACAGCGCAACGAGATCGGACGGATATTTGTCGATCGCCGATTGCAGCTTCGCATCGGCGACCGACAGCGTGCCATCCTTCTGGAAGCTGATGCCGAGATCGGACAGCACGCTCAAGCTGCCTGCGCCGGCGACGGTTTTCGACATCGCGGCGCGCAGTTGCGAGATCGCGGAGGACGGGCTGGAATCGCCATGCAGCACCGCGCCGGTGCGGGTCGTCTGGTTCCACGCGGTTTGCGTGCCGACCAGCGACTTCAGCTCGTTCCAGGCTTTGACAAAGGCGTTCACGGCGGCCTTGGTCGCGGCTGCGTCACGCTCGACGCTGACGGTGACGGGGGTGTTGCCGGCCTGCGCGAGCTTGAGCGTGACGCCGCCGATCGCGTCGGTGACGGTGTTGGTCGGCGAGGTGACCTTCACGCCATCGATGCTGAGCTGCGCATCTTGTGCCGCCTGGGTCTGGCTCATCACGGCCGGTGCATTGCCCAGGCCGTCATAGCCAAAGCTGACTGGCGCTGCCGGATCATGGCTGAACGCGGCCAGTGCGCCGGTGCCGTTCAGCGTGACCGTATGGGCTGCACCACTGTCCTTGCCGCTGATGACCAGCCTCTGTCCGTTGGCGCTGCCATCGGACACGATGCTGGCGCTGACGGCGAGGCCGGACGCATTGATCGCATCACGAATGTCGTTCAGTGAATTGGTCGCCGGCGCCAGCATCACTGGCGCACCGCCACCAATAGCGATCGACAAGCTGCCTGCACCCAGCGTCGCAGTCACGCTGGCCTGGCCCGGCGAGATCAGCTTGTGGGTCTGCGCCAGTTGCGAAACGATCACCGAATAACTGCCCGGCACCGCGCCGGTACCGGCGCTGGCCGTGATGCCAGTCGCCGAGCTGTTGGCCGTGCAGGCGGCGAGCCCCGCGGCCGACAGGCCCTTGAGGCTGTTCTGCAAGGTCGACAGTGCCGACGTCAGCTGTCCGTACGCGGAGATCTTGGCGTTGACGGTCTTTCCCTGCGCCTTCAGCAGGTTCAGCGGCCGGGATTCGGTCGAGACCAGCTGCGACACCAGGCTGTTGATGTCCAGCCCGGAACCGATGCCAGATGCGGTCATGCCCATCGCTGCCTCCGTCTTATGCCTTTTGCCTGATCAAGATGCCTTGCATGCGGTCCAGTATGCGCGCCATCGACAAGGCTTCATCCCCGGGAATCTGGCGTAAAAGGGCCCCTGATTCGGCGTCTGTCACTTTCAGTACGGTTTGGCGGGTGTCGTGGTCGATGCTGAACTGCACCTGCTGGCCGGTGGTGCCGATGGTCTGGCTGAGCTTGTCCACCAGTTCGCGCAGCGCATGCAGGTCTGTCATTGGCCCGGTACCCGGGGAAGGCGGTGCCGGGCCCGTGTCCGGTGCGCTGACGTTTGCGCTGCGCTGGATTGCGGCAGCGGGCTCGGCCACCGTCGGGACAGGGTTGGTCGCAGGAAGTCTCATGGGATCCTCGATGCGCGGGTTGCGCAAACGCCCCGGTCACAGTAGCGGCTGCAACCGGGGCAAGCTTTGCGGCGAGGGACGGCCGCGGTCAGCTGCGTGCCTCGGCTTAGCCGCGCAGCAGCGCCATCACGCCGTTCGGCAGCGAGTTCGCCTGCGCGAGCATCGCGGTACCGGCCTGCTGCAGGATCTGGCCACGGGTCAGGTTCGCGGTTTCTGCGGCGAAGTCGGCGTCCATGATGCGGCTGCGCGATGCGGACTGGTTCTCGGACGCGATCTGCAGGTTGGCGATCACGGCTTCGAAGCGGTTCTGCGACGCACCGAACTTGGCGCGGGCGGACGAGACTTCATCGATCGCGGTCGACAGCGCGTTCATTGCGCCGAGGGCCAGTGCACCGGTGGCGTCGGCGATGCTGGCCGAGGCGCCGGCGCCGGTGACGGCGGCGATGCCTGCGCCGGCGGTGATGTCGGTGACGGCGATGTTGATTTTTTCGTTCGCGTTGTTGTTGGCGCCGACCTGGAAGTCGAAGCCGGTACCCGGTACGCCGCTATTGAGCAGCGACAGGCCGTTGAATTTGGTGCTCTCGAGCACGCGGGTCACTTCACCGGCCAGCGCGGTGTATTCCTGGTTCAGCGTGGTGCGGTCTGCCGAGCTGTTGGTACCGTTGGCAGCCTGCACTGCGAGTTCGCGCATGCGCTGCAGGTTTTCGCCGACCTTGCCAAGCGCGCCTTCAGCGGTCTGCGACAGCGAGATCGCATCATTGGCGTTGCGGATCGCAACGTTCAGGCCTTTGACCTGCGCATTCATCCGCTCGGCGATCGCGAGGCCGGCGGCGTCATCCTTCGCGCTGTTGACGCGCAGGCCCGACGACAGGCGCTGCAGTGACGTGGACAGCGATGCCTGCGACGTGGTCAAGTTACGCTGGGTATTGAGGGAAGCGAGGTTGGTATTGATGACTGCGGGCATGATGCTCTCCTTTGCGTGGTCCGTAAATCCGGCCAGCGTTCCTGGCCACATTCAGCGTTGGGGTTGTTCGCCTGTTGGCTGTGCAACGCTGTTGTTCTGGGTTACGGGCGGGGAGAGCGATTTGTTTAGCGGGTCATGCAAAATCCATCAAAAAAACGCCGCCCGCAGGCGGCGTGAGGAAGTCGGTGTCGTGATCGTCATTCCGCCATGCCCGGCACCAGCTTGTGCCGCATCGCATAGTGGGTCAGCTCGGCGTTATGCCGCAGCCGCATCTTCTGCAGCAGGCGCGCGCGGTACATGCTGATCGTCTTTACCGACAGTGCCAATTCGGCAGCAATCTCGGTCACGGTCTTGCCGGAGGCGATCATGATCAGGGTCTGGTATTCACGATCGGACAGGGTCTCATGCAGCGGCTTGCCAGGGTCGTCGCCGATCTGGTTGGCCATTTCCTCGGCCAGTGACGGCGTGATGTACTTGCGGCCGCTGGCGACCAGCTGCAATGCATTCACCAGTTCAGAAGGCGCGCTCTGCTTGGTCAGGTAGCCGGAGGCGCCGGCTTTCATTGCACGGATCGCATATTGGTCTTCGCGGTGCATGGTCAGCATCAGCACCGGCAGCCCTGGCAATTCCTTTTTCACTTGCTTGAGCACGTCGATGCCGTTCCGATCCGGCATGGAGATATCCAGCAGCAGTACGTCGAAGCCGCCCTCGCGCACTTTCTGTATCGCCTGCTGCGCGTTCTCGGCTTCGCCGGCCACCGTAATGAGGTCGCTGTCGCCGATGATCTGCTTGAGGCCTTCGCGGACGATCGCATGGTCGTCCGCGATCAAGACGCGGATGCCATGCGCACCGGTCATGCCGCGCGAGCCGGAGGTACTCGCGTGCAGCATCATGCGATCGCCGCAGGACGCCCGATGGCCAGTGGCAGGCGGGCGGTGACGATCGTGCCCTTGCCGGGTCGGGAAACGATGACCAGCTCGCCGCCGAGCGTGCTCATGCGCTCGGCCATGCCGCGCAGGCCGAAGGAGCGCGGGCTGTCGCGGCGCGCACCTTCCATGCCTTTGCCGTTGTCGATGATCTCCATCAGCAGCTCTTCGCCGTCATCCAGCAGCCGCATCTCGATGCAGCTGGCCTGTGCATGCTTGCGGATGTTGTTGCAGGCCTCCTGCGCGATGCGGAACAGCGAGGTGGCGACCTTGGGATCGAGGTCGATGTCGGGGTGGCTGGAGTGCAGGCGATAGGGCAGGCCGGTCTGTTCTTGCTGTTCCTGGGCCAGCCACTCAAGCGCAGCGACCAGGCCGGCATCGAGGATGCCGGGCCGCAGGTCGGCCGAGATTCGGTGGATGGACTCGATCGAGCGATCCAGCAACTGGTTCAGATAGATACGGCGCTCGGCGAGGTAATCGGTCTGCGGTATCTGGTTCCACACATGTTCGAGCATCATCTTCAGCGCTGAAAGGTTACCGCCGAGGTCGTCATGCAGGTCGCGCTCGATACGCTCACGTTCCTGTTCCTTGACTTGCTCGACATGGGCTGATAATTCCGCCAGCTGACGGCGCGATTCGCGGATCTCGTCCTGCAGCTTGCGGCCCTGTGTAATATTGGTCATGAGCCCGGTCCACTGGATGCCGTCTTCGCCTTCGTCGCGTGGCGTGGCGCGCAGGTTGATCCATTTGGTGTCGTGCCAGGCCTCGATCCAGACCCGGCCTTCCCAGTTCAGCACCGACAGCGTCGCTGCCGATTCGCGCAGTGCGCTGGCCCAGCTTGCACGGTCTTCGTCGGCGATCAGCGCCAGAAAGCGGGCCGGGTTTGCATACAGTGCCTCGGCCGGCTGGCCCAGCAGGTCATGGCAGGCCTGCGACAGGAAGCTGAACTGCAGCAGGCCGGTCTGGCCGCGCCGCATCTGGAACAGCAGGCCGGGCACATGGGCCTCGATCTGTGCAAAGCGTTCTTCGCGGCTGACCGTCGCGCGCGCCGTGCGTGGCGGGACGCTGACGGCGATCAGGGCCGACACATCCTGCAGCTGTGCATAGGACAGGCGCAGCGTCACGTCATACAGGCTGCCGTCGCGCCGCATCTGTGTGGCGCGGGTCGTGATCTCGGGCTCGCCACCGGCACGCAGACGGCCGACGAACTGGTGCAGCTGCTCGTCTGTCAGGTCTTGCATGATTTGCGGCGCGCTCATCGTGGCCAGTTCGGCGGCCGAGTACTGCAGGTTGCGGCGCACCGCCTCGCTGGCTTCGAGCACGGACAGGGAACTGGCGTCGATGATGAAAATCTCGTTCCCTGATTCCTGGATCAGGTTGGCCAGCCAGGTTTCTTCCAGCATGCGAGGGTGGTCTTCCATGGGTGCTTGCTCCTCGGGCTCAGGGGCCTTGATGGTGCTCAAAGTTTTCACAACGCCACTTCACCGCGAGTTGCCACTGGTCTTATTGACAATTCGCAACTAATGACGACAAGCCGTATCGCCACGGTAACTATTTACTTTTGGTAAATTCGCGCACACCCCGTGGTTTTACCGGCGATGAATCTTTTTTTCCGCATGCAATTCTCCATAGAAAGATTCATCTGACCGGCCGGAAAAGCAGGGGTTCCCCCGCTTTATTCGTCGTCTGAAATTCCGGCAAGCCATGGTCTGATGCGGCGCTAACCCTTGCCAATTGCCTCAGCCATGCGCGAACTGACAGCCAGCCCTCCGGAACGAGCCAAGGAAAGAACCAAGGAATTTGCTTTCACTCACCACGATTTCGAGCGGGTGCGCGCGATGATTCGCGACTGCGCCGGCATTGCGCTGGCCGATGGCAAGCACGAAATGGTCTACAGCCGGCTCGCGCGTCGTTTGCGCGCTACCGGTCTGGCCTCGTTCACTGACTATCTGGATCAGCTCGAGCGCAATGCGCTGCAGGGCGAGTGGCAAGCCTTTACCAATGCGCTGACGACCAACCTGACGTCGTTTTTCCGTGAGCCGCATCATTTCCCGATACTGGCCGAGCATGCGCGCTCGCGTACCCATCTGTCGGTCTGGTGCTCGGCCAGCTCTACCGGTGAGGAGCCGTATTCGATTGCGATGACCCTGTGCGATGTATATCGCACGCTGACCCCACCGGTCACCATCACCGCGACGGATATCGATACCGAGGTGCTCGGGACCGCGGCGCAGGGCATCTACCCGGTCGAGCGCGTGCAATCCTTGTCATCCGAGCAGTTGCGCAAGTACTTCCTGAAAGGGAAGGGCAGCCAGGGCGGACAGGTGCGTGTGCGGCCCGAGCTGCGCCAGTTGATCGACTTCAGGCCGCTGAATCTGCTGGGACAGGACTGGTCGCTGAAGCCGCCGTTCGACATCATTTTCTGTCGCAACGTGATGATCTACTTCGACAAGCCGACCCAGCGCCAGATCCTGTCACGCTTCGTGCAGCTGATGAAGCCGGATGCCTTGCTGTTTGCCGGGCATTCGGAAAACTTCCTGTATGTGTCGGATGCGCTCAAGCTGCGCGGCAAGACCGTGTACGAGTTACTGGGCCGCCGATGAGTCCGGGTGACGCACATTTCGCGAAGCATATTTACTTCGATCGGCACTTCAAGTGCATGGCCGCGCGCGTGCTGCCGGGCGAGTACTACTTCACGACCGGGGACATGGCGATACTGACGGTGCTCGGCTCGTGCGTGTCGGCCTGTGTGCGCGACCGTGTGACCGGCATCGGTGGCATGAATCACTTCATGTTGCCTAATGGCGGCGATACCGACAGCCCGGCATCGGCATCGATGCGCTACGGTACGCAGGCGATGGAAATCCTGATCAACCAGTTGCTGAAGGCCGGCGCACAGCGCACCAATCTCGAGGCCAAAGTGTTTGGCGGCGGCCGGGTGCTGTCCGGCATGCATGCGATGAATGTCGGCGAGCGCAATGCGGCGTTCGTGAAAGAATACCTGCGGGCCGAGAAGATACCGGTGGCAGCCGCCGACCTGAATGATGTGCACCCGCGCAAGGTGGTGTACTTCCCGCGCACGGGCAAGGTAATGGTCAAGAAGCTGGAGACGGCCGACAGCAAGCTGGTCCAGGTCGAACAGCAGTACTCGAAGACCCTGCAAGCGACACCGGTGGCGGGCGAGATCGAGCTTTTCTGACGTGGCCTGCGCCGGTGCTGTCAGGTCACGCAGCGCCAACCAGCACCCAGCAAAAAAACAGGCCCTTCAATCGAAGGGCCTGTCTTCATGCGGCGGGGCGCGCCGCGCTGGCGCGATGGCGCGATGGAGCGAGATAAAGGCTCAGGCAGATTTCTTGACGGCCTGCACCAGGCATTTGGACAGCTTGTCGAAATGGATCAGCGCTGCCTGCGTCAGTTCCAGTTGCTTGCGGCGCGCATCTTCAGTATCGGCCAGCAGGATCCAGCCTTTCTCGCGCATGGATTTGAGGCGCCCGTGCAGCATCGCCGGCGAACCCAGTTCACGCTTGCCCATCAGGTCCTTGACCGACAGGCGCTCCTGATTCTGGCGCGCATTGGCGATCAGTTCCAGGATCCGTTCTTCCAGCGGCTCCAGTGGCGGCAGGGATGGCATGCCTCTCAATGCCTCTGCCAGCTGCAGGAAGCGCAGGTAGATGTCAGCTGGGCGGCTGCGTTTGCTCACGGGTTGCCTTTCAGTTAGCAGATTTCTTGGGTGAAAACATGATAGCGCAATGCTGCGAAATATGCATCAAATCGCTATCTCAATCAAGGATAATTCTGGTTTACTCCAAGGAAACTTCTCACTTTCTCTGAAAATTTTGATGAATTTCCAGCGATTTACGGGGTACTTGCCCAGCGCAAACTGGTTATCGGATACATATATGTATAGCCCTTGAATCGGAAAAACGCGATGCGCCACCTCAATCAAGCTGGCTTGACCCTGCCAGCCCATCCTTATACAGTCCGCGTTGTTTTGCGCCGGGCTCCGGCGCCTTCCGGCCCCGGCCGCCCCACCGCCCCTATCCATGAAGACTGACCTGCCGTTGCCGCCCTCCACGTCGTCGTTGCCCGTCACGGATACCGAGCCCGCGTTCACCCTGAACGCACGCGCCACCGAACGTCCTGCCGACCCGCTGGTCAGCGTCCTGCTGCCGGCTTACAACGAAGAGGGCAATGTCGTGCCCATGCTCGAGACCCTGCACACGCTGTTGGTCAGCCTCGGCCTGCGGCACGAACTGATCGTGATCGACGATGGCAGCCGCGACGCGACCGTCGAGCGCGTGATGGACACGGTCGATCAGTTGCCGGTGACCCTGGTGCAGCTGTCGCGCAACTTCGGCAAGGAGATCGCACTGTCGGCCGGCATCGACGAGGCGCGCGGCGACGTGGCGGTGCTGATCGATTGTGATTTCCAGCATCCGCCTGAACTGATCCCGGCCTTTCTGGCGCAATGGCGGCGCGGTTATGACATGGTGTTTGCGGTACGTTCCGACCGTGACGACGAAGGCATGGCCAAGCGCGCGTTCACGCATCTGTTCTATGCGCTGCTGAACCTCGGCGAGCGCAACAAGATTCCCGAGAACACCCAGGATTTCCGGGTGCTGGACCGTTGCGTGATCGATGCGTTGAAGCGCATGCCCGAGCGCAATCGCTTCATGAAGGGCTTGTACAACTGGGTCGGCTTCACGCGGCTGCCGATGACCGTGCGCACCGACGCCCGCCGCCATGGCGCCAGCAGCTTCAACTTCAGCAGCCTGTTCCGCCTTGCCGCCACCGGCTTGACGGCGTTCTCCAATGTGCCGTTACGCTTGTGGACCGTGGTCGGCGGCGTGGTGTCACTGGCGTCGATCGCGTATGCGATCTTCACTGTGATCGATACACTGCTGTTCGGCACCGACCTCGGCGGCTGGCCGACGCTGGTGGTGGCGATCACCTTCCTCGGCGGCGTGCAGCTGCTGTCGGTCGGCATCCTGGGCGAGTACATCGGACGCATCTTCACCGAGGTCAAGCAGCGTCCGCCCTATTTTGTCACCCGCATCACCCGCTCCGGCAAGGTGCCGGACCAGCCCGGCCAGTCCTCCCGGGACCGCCAGGGCTCATGAAGCGCGAACTGTTCTGGTTCGGTGCCGTCGGGCTGACGGCGATGGCGGTCCATCTGGCCAGCGTGGCGCTGGTGCTGGTGCCACTGGGCCTGTCGCCGCTGGTGGCGAATGTGCTTGCTTTCCTGATGGCGTTCCAGGTCAGTCATGCGGGACATCGCCGTTTCACCTTCAGTCATCATGACGCGCCGGCATCGCAATCGCGCCGGCGCTTTTTTGCTGTGGCATGTACCAGCTTCGCCGTCAATGAAATTTTGTATGCCGTGCTGTTGCATTTCACCACGCTGGACTTTCGTGTTGCATTGTTTATCGTGCTGGTGCTGGTGGCGGCACTGACATTTGTCAGCTCGCGAAGCTGGGCTTTCGCGCCGGCAGCCGACTTGCCCTCGGAGGATGCATGATGGAGACTGATGTGGAGGCCGGAACGCCGGCCGGTCCTGATACCGACCCGGTGCGGCAGCATGCCGCCGCGCCGCGTCGCCTCAGCTTGTGTGCGGATGATTTCGGCCAGTCGATCGGCATCAACCGCGGCGTGCTCAACTTGCTGGAACGCGGGCGGCTGCAGGCGACCTCGGTGCTGTCGCAGGGACCGGCCTGGCCGGATGGCGCCTCGCGCCTGAGATCCTGGTTCAAGGCCGCGCCACCACAGTTCGATGTGGGGCTGCACCTGAACCTCACCCACCCCTTCAGGAATGCCGAAGAAATCAGGCCCTTGTCGAGCTGGCTGATGGCCAGCTGGCTGCGGCGCGTGCCGCAACGTGCGGTGATGGACAGCTTCTTGCGACAAGTGGACACCTTCCATTGCCACCTCGGGCGCTTGCCTGATTACATCGATGGCCACCAGCATGTGCATGCGTTCCCGGTCGTGCGCGAGACGGTCATTCACCTGATTGATCGTTGCTGGCAGGGCCATTCGGTGCGTCCGTGGCTGCGCACACCCGAACGCCTGACCGGCGGGGATGCCGCGCTGAAGGCCTTCGTGCTGCGCGCATCGACGCGCGGTTTCGGCGCACTGGCCGAGTCACAGGGCCTGCGCACCACGCCTGCGTTTGGCGGCCTGTATTCATTGCGTGCGGACGATGGCTTCGAGGGCCGGATGAAACGCTGGCTGCGCGAATCGCCCGACGGCACACTGATCATGTGCCACCCGGCCCGGGAGGACCCTGCGCTGCCGGACCGCAACGATGACATCGCACCGGCGCGCGCGGTCGAGTATGCGTACCTCGACAGCGATGCCTTCGCCGAGGATTGCGCGCGCAGCCATGTGCTGCTGGTGCGTCATTCTGACCTGCTGGCAGCCGCGCAGCACTGACGCGGCACCCCGGTCAACCGGCTTCCCCTTGCCGCACGGCCGTGAGCCGCGCACTGCGCTCGATGCGGATCGCGTGCGCCGCACGCTCGCCATCAATGCCCAGCGCATGCAGCACGAAAGAGGACAGCTGCAGCCCGGCCTCCAGCGCCTCCGGCATCACCAGGTTCGCGCCGGCCTCGCGCAACGCATGCGCGTGGCTCTCGTCATGGGCGCGCGCCAGCAACTGGATGTCGGCAAATTCACGGCGGATCGCACGGGCCGCGTGCAGCGCCGCATCGGCATGATCTATTGTCAGCACGATCGCCGCCGCCTTGCTGGCATGTACGCGGTGCAGCAGCTCGGGGCGGCTCACATCACCGTAATAGACCGGCTCTCCCAGCGGGTGCCGGTTGGTCGAGCGGTGCATGTCGATATCGATCGCGACATAGCGCACCCCCTGGTCGGCCAGTATCTTGGCCAGCAACTGGCCCATGCGGCCGAAGCCGACGATGATCACATGCCCTTGCATCTGTTCCGGCCGCGCATCCTCGAGCGGCGCCTCGGCCGTCTGGTAATGGCGCTCCCACCAGCCGGAGAACTGCCGGCCCGCGCGCCAGACCATCGGCGTTGCGAACATCGACAGGCCGACCACCAGCAGCACGAATTGCGACAGCTCGGCGCTGAACACCTTTGAAGTCATTGCATAGCCAGTGACGATGAACGCGAACTCGCCGCCTTGCCCCATCATCAGCCCGCCCTCGACTGCCGATCCCCATGAAAACCGGCCCGCCCGCAGCACCAGCGCCTGCACCGTGGCCTTGATCAGGAACAGCCCGACTACCGACAGCGGCAGCAGCAACGGCTCGGCCAGCAAGATGCGCAAGTCGGTCTGCATGCCGACCGACATAAAGAACAGGCTCAGCAGCAGGTTCTTGAACGGATCGATCGTCACCTCGACCTCGTGCCGGTACTCGGTCTCGGCCAGCAACAGGCCAGCAAGGAAGGCACCGAGTGCCATCGAGAGGCCCGCATATTGCGTGAGACCGGCGATGCCCAGCGTCGACAACAGAATGAGCGCGACGAAGGTAGTCGGCTGGTGGTGCCGCGACAGCGACTTGAACAAGGGGCGGATCACTCGGCGGCCGAGCAGGTAGATCAGCAGCACCGCCGCGGCTGACTTGAACAGCACGTCGCCCAGCAGCGGCAGCAGGCGATCGACATTGCCGCGCGCCAGCAAGCCGGTCAGCAGCAGGATGGGTACGACCGCGAGATCTTGCAGCATCAGGATAGAGAAGCTCGCCTGTCCGAGTGGCTTGTCGAGCAAGCGATGCTCGGTCATCAGCTGCATCACGACGGCGGTCGATGACAGCGCCAGCACCATGCCAAGCACGATCGAGGCCGGTAGCGGATTGCCGAAGGCGATAGCGACCGCTCCGATCAGTAGCGCCGACAGCAGCACCTGCGCAAGGCCGCCGCCGAACACCCAGCGCCGCAAGGCCCACAAGCGCTCGGCTGACAGTTCGAGCCCGAGCGTGAACATCAGGAACAGTACGCCGAGTTCACCGAGCGCGACCACGCCCTCGACCCGCAGGAAAGTGAAGTTCGCCAGCCAGGGCAAATGGCCCACCCATAGCAGCAGGCCGAACGGACCCAGCACCACGCCGACGGCAAGGAAGCCGAGGATGGGATTGACGCGGTAGCGCTGCAGTACCGGCATCAGCACACCGGCAAGTGCCAGAAAGATCAGCGTCTCGCGTAGATACGGCAGTACGGAATGTTGTTCGGGCATGGCCTGCTCCTTGACGTTCATTCTAGAGCGACGCATCCCGAAAGGGTGAGGGAATGATGACGAAACGAAGAGCAGCGTGAGAGAACAGGATGCAGATGGCTGCCCTGGCGACAGCGCGCACCCTATAATCGGCTCTTCACTTAACGCTTGGCAATAAGCTGCGACTGCAGGCAGATTGCCGACCCCGGTGCGCGCAACCCGCTCCTCATTCCGCTGATGGTGCTGAGGGACAGCGCGCGACTGCAGGAGGATGACAATGCAACTGGTGTCCCGATTGCTGTGGCGGCTGCTGCTGGCCGGTGCGGCGATGATGATCGTCGCGATGGTTCTGACGCTGGCCGCAGCCAAGCGCAATATCGCCGATGAAGCCGACAGCAGCCAGCGCATCGGCGAGCTGGTGGCGATCTTGTCCGCGTTGCAGGAGGGCGCGCCGCTCGCGCGGCAGGCCGAGGCCATTGATGCGATGAATGCGGGCGATACGCTGCGCAATTTCCATGTCGCGCTGATCGATGCGCAGGGCCAGCGCCTGACGCGGCCGCCGCACAAGGACGGCGAGGCTGCCGCGCGTGCGCCGGGCTGGTTGCAGCGCTGGATATTGTCCGACCAGCCGACGCCGACCTATATGCTCGGCATCGTGCGCCCCGACGGTCAGCGGCTGTCGGTCACGCTCGAATCCGCGCCACAGGCCGAGAGCGGCGAGGCGGTGATGACGACCTTGCTGCAGCTGGGCCTGTTCGGCGCGATCACGCTGGCGCTGATCGTCGTGCTTTGGGTCAGCGTGCGGCATGCCCTGGCGCCACTGACCGGCATCCTGCAGGGCATTGCCCGCATCGAGGCCGGCGATTACGCCGCCCGCATTCCGAGCAGTGGCACGCGCGAGCTGAACCAGATCGCGCAGGCGCTGAACCATCTGTCGGAAGCGCTGAACGAGCAGATCGCAAAGCAGCGCGAACTGCTTCACCGTTTGCAGGATGTGCAGGAGGAAGAGCGGCGCCGTCTCGCGCACGAGCTGCACGATGAGTTCGGCCAGCTGCTGACAGCGATACAGGTCGATGCGTCTTTCCTGCTGAGGCAATCGGCCGGGCAGCCGGCGCTGGAGGCTTGCGCACAGGCGATGTACGAGAACAGCGGCAGCATCCTCGCGCAATTGCGCAGCCTGCTGGCACAGCTGCGGCCCTACGGGCTGCAGGGTGACGAGGAGCATCAGATCGCGCTTGAGCAGGCCTTGCACGACCTGGTCCGGCAGCGTCAGGCGCGCGGCGATGCGGCGCTGGATTGCCGGCTGTCGGTCGCACTGGGCGATGCAGCGATTCCGCAGCGGCTGGCGGTCGCGGTCTATCGCATCGTGCAGGAAGCGCTGACCAATGTGATGCGGCATGCGAGTGCCAGCAAGGTCGATATCATGCTCGGCGTGGACCCGGCAACCTCGTCGCTGCGACTGGTGGTCGCCGATGACGGCGTCGGCCTGCCCGAGGGCGGAATGGCGGCCCTGAAAGTCGATGGCATAGGGATGGCCGGCATACGCGAGCGAGTGCTGGCCAATCAGGGAACGCTGAGCTTGGCGCCGGGCCAACCGTCCGGGCTGGTGCTGCAGGCAAGTTTTCCGCTCTGAGCTTTTTCAGCGCAATGCGGTGGCATGGGGCCGCAAAGCAGCGCTGCTCGGTCGCTCGCCACGGCAGCCAGCCCCGGCAGTCAGCCTCAGTCCGATGCCGGCCCCGGCGAAGGCAGCTCGGAGAGCAAGCCATGCTTTTCTGCATGCTTGCGCAATTCATAGGTCGATGACGCGCCGAGCTTCTTGCGCACCGAGGTCGCATAGTTGGACGCGGTACGTTCGCTGATATGCATGCGGGCTGCGATCTCGTCCACGTTGTGGCCTTGCGCGAGCAGGGTCAGCACTTCGAATTCACGCGGCAGCAGATCGGCCAGCGCGCCGTCCGTCGCTTCGGACTCGGTCGCCAGTTCCAGCGCCGGATCGACCGGCCTCTGGCCGGCAATGACCGCATGAATTGCCGCCACGATCTCGTCCGGCTGCATGCTCTTGGTCAGGTAGCCGCTCGCACCGAGCTGCAGTGCCTGCCGTGCAATCGACACGTTCTCGTGCATCGAGAAGATCAGCACCTTCTGTTTCGGGAAGCGTGACAGGATGCGGCGCAGCGATTCAAATCCGCCCTGGCCCGGCATCGACAGATCCATCACCACCACATCCACACCGCGCGCCTGCAGGCGCTCGTACGCCTGCTCGCCGGTCGAGGCCTCTTCAACGACAGCGAGACGCGGATCGAGCTCCAGATAGCGCTTGTAGCCGGCGCGGACGACCGCATGGTCGTCAACCAGCATCACAGTGATCCGTTGTGCAGTGTGGGGCATGGCAGGGGTTCGGGTCTGGACTTGCAGTGCAACTATACCGTGTCAGCGGCGGCGCACATCAGACCGCAAAAAAATGGCGACCCTGCGGCCGCCATCAAAATGGGGAGTTCCTTAAAGAGAGAAAAAGCAGCGCTGTGCTCTGTCAGCGTGGCGCCAGCTTAGGGTTGGTAGGGATGCGCGTACAGGGCGAATTTTCATAAGCGGGTAGCGGATGAGAAGCCGAGGATCCGATATTGCACCGTCCAATGGCTTCGCGGCTGGAACCCGGTGGCGACGCCAATGCGGGAAACCAAATGCCAGAAATGGCGAATTTGGCAATCACAAAGCTCGATAGTGAAATTTTCACAGCGAATTCCGGCAATGCTGCCGATACAATCCGCCGACCAACAACAAGTGCCCGTTCAATCCCACAGACCACGGCGCCGCATCATCGGAGACATCCTTGAAAACCGCAGCCTCGCCATCATTCCGTCTCACCGTTCTCGCGCTGTCCATCGCCGGCCTGTTGAGCCCGGCCTTTGCGCAGGAAGACAGCAAGGAAAAGCAGCAAGAAAAACAGCTGAAGGCCGTCGAAGTGGTCGGCACCTCGCCGCTGCCCGGCCTCGGCATCGAAGAAGACAAGCTGCCGTATGACGTGCAATCGGTGAATGCCGAGCAGCTCTACAACAGCCAGACCATGAACCTGACCGAGTTCATGTCGCGCAATCTGTCGGGCGTGAACATCAATGACATTCAGGGCAGCCCGTTCCAGGCCGACATCACCTACCGTGGCTTCCGGCTGTCGGGCATTCTGGGTTCTTCGCAGGGCCTGTCGGTTTACCTCGATGGCGTGCGCGTGAACGAGCCTTTTGGCGACGTGGTGAACTGGGACATGATCCCGGAAGCCGCAATCAATAATGTGACGCTGGTACCGGGATCGAACCCGATCTATGGTTTGAACACGCTGGGTGGCGCGCTCGCGTTCACCACCAAGTCCGGCCTGACTGCGCCGGGCACCGAAGTGAAGCTGCAGGCCGGCAGCTTCGGTCGTGTGCGTGCGGATGTCGCGTACGGCAACAAGGACGCCGATGGCTATCACCAGTTCATTGCCGCGACCGGTTTCCGTGAGGATGGCTGGCGCGAGCATTCGTCGGGCAATCTCGGCAATGTGTTTGCGAAGATTGGCCGGCAACAGGGCGACAGCAACTGGGATCTGTCGCTGCTGGTCGGGCGCAGCACGCTGATTGGCAATGGTTTGCTCCCGAGCAGGAACTATGGCGAGGACAGCATTGATGCACCAAATTATGGTCGCGGTATGTACGAGAACAATCGGCGGTGGGTGTACACCCATCCCGACCGCACCCAGAACGAGCTTAACCAGTTGACGTTCAACCTGCAGAGAATGCTCGACGGCCAAACCGAGTTGGCTGCGATGGCCTATGTGCGGCATGCAGTACGAAAGGGCCTCGGTGGAGATGTTGAGCGAGAAGAGGTTCCCGGCATCCCAGTCACCTTCGAAAACGAGGGTGTGCTGAACCTGAACACCAGCACGCAGACCAGCTATGGCGGTAGCCTTAATTTCACAAAGGTGCTTAATTCGCATCAGATTACTGCCGGGATGAGCGCTGATCTTGCGCAGATGCGCTACGGCGCAGAGCAAGCGCAAGATTGCTATTTATCACCATCGCGTGGAGTCTCTGACTGTGCCCCGGCGGAAGGTACCGCTGGTGTTCGTGGAGGTTCTTATGCACTCGGTGTCTATGCGTCCGATACCTGGAGCATGAGCGAGCAAACTTTTGTGACTGGAGCAGCTCGCTTTAACCATGCAAACGTTCGTAACATCATCACGAATTATTTTGATGCGAGTGGTAATCGAATTTCCGCGACGGATCGCGCGAGGGAAAGCTTTGACTACAACAGCTTCAATCCATCGCTGGGTCTCAGTCACAAGCTCGCCCCTGCGGTTACCGTGTTCGGTAATGTCGGGCAGAGCAATCGTGTGCCGACAGTGATTGAATTGGGTTGTGCTGATAAAGACTATCCGTGTAGTTTGCCGACCGGGCTCCAAGCAGATCCCTATCTTAAACAGGTGATCGCGCGCACCATGGAATTTGGCTCGCGCTGGCGTGTGGATGCGACAGAGGTTACTGCGACCGTATACCGCTCGGAAAACACGAACGACATTCTTTTCCAGGCTGTCGGCACTAATCCGGTTCGGGGCTATTTTACGAATTTTGGCCGCACCCTTCGCCAAGGTTTTGACTTGAGTGCCCGCACCAGCTACGGATCGGTAATGCTGCAAGCTAGTTACAGCTATTTGCACGCAACGTATCAATCCGAGGGCCAGTTATTTGGCGGGGACGATGCGCAAATAGATATCAAGAAGGGTATGCGCATCGCTGGTTTGCCGGAGCACACGCTGCGCATTGGCGCTGATTGGCGTGCGATGCCGAAACTGACAATCGGTGGCAACATGCTTGCCACCTCCAGCATCATTACACAAGGCAACGAAGCCGGCGGTATTGGTGATGATGGGGAGGGTGACGCCAGTGTCAAGGGTTACTTCCTGATGAATCTGCACGCGAACTACGAAGCCAGCAAGGGCTTGGACTACTTTGCACGTATCAATAATGTCTTTGATCGTCGTTACGAAACCTACGGCATGATCGCAGCGTCCGGATTTGATCAGTATGGCGCAAATCTTGATCCGTCGATCGCGAACAATATCAGCCGCTTCGTCGCCCCAGGCGCACCGCGCAGCTTCATGGTGGGTGTCCGTTACCGCTATTGATTACTGAAGCCCGAACGGGAGCGGCAGCCGCTCCCGCTTTTTACCGGAGCTCGTCATGATTAGTTTCTGGTCGATGTTGTTGTTCTACGCAGTGATCGCAGCGCTGGTCATATCGGACGATGCAGAGACTGGCAAGCCTGAAAGACAGCGGGGGAGTGGTCGATAGGCTGGCGGGTCAGCCCGGAACGGGAATGTACATAACGGCGCCTAGGGCGCCGTTTTGCTTTGCTGGTACAGGGGTGGCCTGGCAGGGAGGGCGGAAACAGCTTGCTACTGATGCGCAGCCGCAAGCTGCTTCGGACCCTCGGTCAAGCGGTGTCTACTTCAAGTTGAGGATCAGCTCAGCGAGCGTGCGCGCATCGGCATCCGACACATGCGGCTGCGGCGGCATGATGTCTTCGCCCCAGACGCCGGTACCGCCGGCCTTGATTTTCTTGGACAGCGTATCGACGGCCTTGTCGTCGCCGGCGTATTTGGCCGCGACCTCGATCATCTTGGGGCCGTACTTGCGCTTGTCAATCATGTGGCAAGCGAGACAGTTATTCCGCTGCAGCATGGTCTGAAGCTTTTCGGTATCGGCAAGCGCGGGCTTGGCCACACCAACAAAACTCATGATTACCAGCGGTGCGATTAGGCGTCGCATGAATGTTCTCCCATAGGGTCAGTCAAAAAATCTTTATGTTTTCCCGGGTGGCGGGTTCCGGGTCGGCAGGCAATCGCCGCGCCACTGCAGCCACGCGTCATCATGCCATGCGGCCCGCGTAAAAAAACGCGCTGCCCGCAGGCAGCGCGTTTCTGGACAACGCAATGATCAGTTCGGCTTGACGCGATAGATCATGCCCGCAGCTTCATCAGCCACGTACAGGTCGCCGTCCGGACCGAGGGTCAGGTGACGGAAACGACCGGCAAACGTCGGCCACAGCAGTTCTTCACGCTTCGCCGACTTGCCATCCTTCGAGATGTCGAGCACGTCGATGCGGTTGCCCGTCGGGGTGCCATGGATACCGATGCCGGCATAGCCGACGACCATACGGCCTTCCCACTCTTTCCACTTCTTGCCGACCAGCCAGGTGCTGCCACACATACCCTGCGACAGGCCGTTGTTGTTCCATGCCGGCTTCATCGCGTTCGGGTAGGTCTTGGTGTCGGTCATGGGCATGAACGCTGCGCGCTCTTTCGGCGGCATCGCGCCCATCTGGTTCGGCGAGTAGCCGCAGTAGTCATCCGGGCAGTCCTTGCGGCCGCCGACGTTCGGGCGCGGGTCCCAGCCACCGTTGCCACCGTTTTCCAGCTTGGTGACTTCGTCGCTGTGCCACGGGCCGTTCTCGGAGATGTACGGCTCGTTGGTGCCAGGACGGAAGGAGATGCCCTGCGGGTTACGGTGACCGTAGGTGTAGACACGCGGGTCGAAACCAGCCGGTGCCTTGTTGCCCGGTGCCGCCTTGCCGTCACGGTCGACGCGCAGGATCTTGCCGCGCAGCTCGGTCGGATGCTGAGGACCAGCGCCGTTGTGGTTGTCGCCGATGGCCACATACAGGAAGCCGTCAGCCGGGCTGAAGCGGATACGGCCGCCGTTGTGCGCGCCCGGGCCACCGAACGGGTGGTTGGACTTCTTCGGCTTGTAGCCGAGGTCGTCGATGATGTCGACACGATCCGACACGCTCGACAGCGACGCATCCACTTTCAGGCGCATCACGACGTTGCTGTAACCGCCGTACTTGCGGTTGTTGCCCTGCGAGCTCGAGTACACGTAGATGTAGCGGTTCGATGCGAACTGCGGGTCGACGGCGACGCCTTGCACGCCAGCCTGACCATCGCAGAACAGATCATCGCCCACCATCGAGTAGCCGCTGGTGCCGGCAACGCCGAGCAGTGCGTTTACCTGGCCATTCGGTAGGCGGACCGACAGGCCCTTGCACTTCTCGGTGAAGAACATGGTGCCATCCTGCAGGAAGGCCATGTCCCACGGCGATTCTGCTTTCTGGAAATTTTCAGCAGTGACAGTCACCGCAGTGGCAGAGCCGCCAGCCAGCAGGCCAGCTGCTGCGAGCACGGCTGCCGGCGCGAAACGGCCAACGATTGCCAGCGGAAAATCCGTCTTCTTTTTCATTTTGTCTCCTGTTTGGGTGGGGGGTTTGCGAGCGACAGCCTCATCGCTGGCAAGAACCTGCATCACAACGACATGCGTCTGTTAGAGACGCACGGTGACCAGCAAGTTGCAGCAGACACTGATGCGCCACACTGCTCGTTGATGATCACGCAGCAGAATACAAAAAATACTATTTCGTTTCCACAGCCCAAAAAGTGCAGCATTCGCGACGCCGTTGCGGGCAAAGCCGCACATGAAAGATAGCGACCCGCGCTGAGTTGTTGAATATGTTGAAGATTTTCAACGCGCAAACCAAACTGCATCAACACATGAGGCACGTTCGTTCAGTTTTTCTTAAGGTGGTCGTATTTGCATTCAGACTATCTGAACAACGGGAAGCAATTCGTGAATTCTTCACGAATGTTTTTGCATCACTTTCACGCAAGTTTATTCGTGCATTCACAAGCGTCGACGCTCCGCATACGCGTGGCGTCGTTCACGCCGCACACATAAAAAAAGCGGCCGACAGGCGGCCGCTGAAACACCACTATTGAGAGGTACTACGTCGAGTCACTCCTGCCGCGCCAGGGCGAGACAGAACAATTGACGGACACGCTTAGTGTCAATCCGTGCAGCTGATCCGCATAGAGTAGATCTTCATGTCGTGCGAATGAAATTCTCACGACCTGAGCCGTTATCGGCGCTGCCGGGTGTGGTATTGCCTGTGCGGCTCAGGAGGGCGTGTCGACGACACCATACTGGATCGCCAAATGCAGCAACTCGAAGTCATTGCGCACGTTCAGCTTTTGCCGGATCGTGGACAGGTAATTGAAGATCGTGCGCGGGCTCAGGTAGAGCGCGTTGGCGATGTCCTGCACCGGCTTTCCCTGCACGGCCAGCGAAAAGATGTCGAATTCGCGCGACGTCAGTTCATCCAGCGGGTTAGTGCCGCCGGTCGCAATCGTCGCCAGCGATTCTGCGGCATCAGGCGAGAAGACCTTCTTGCCATTGGCCGCGTCGCGGATGGCGCTGACCACGAACTCGGGGTCGGCATTCTTGGACAGGTAGCCATCGGCCCCGGCCCGCAACGAGCGCAGCACATGGGCACTGGTGCAGTGCATGGACAGCACCACGACCCGGGTCGCCGGCCGGCGTTGCTTGATGATGTCGATCAGGTGGATGCCGCTGGTATTGCGCAGGCTGAGGTCGACCAGCGCGATGTCGGGCGTCGTCTCGGTCAGCAATGCGGCGGCAGTGGCAGCATCCGCAGCCTCGCCGACCACCTCGAAATCCTTTTCGAGGCTGAAGATGCGCATATAGCCTTTTCGTACGATCGAATGATCGTCGACGATGAGGATCCTGATCACGGGGCTGTCTCCATGGTGGGGGGGCGGTCGGACAGAGTTTTCTGCGGCAGGCTAACACGGATGCTGAGGCCGCCGAGCTCGCCATTGCCGATTTCGAGCTCGGCGCCCATCATGTCGGCGCGCTCGCGGATGCCGTACAGGCCGCCGTGCATACGAATCTCGGATTCTTTCATGCCGACCCCGTTGTCCGAGATCTCGAGCACGATGCGTTCGTCCTTCTCACTGATCGCGATTCGGCAGCGACTGGCCTTGCTGTGACGGATCACATTGGTGATGGACTCTTGAGCGATGCGATAGATGTTCATTGTCTGCTGGCTGTCCATCAATACGATGGATTCGTCATGGCTGAATGCGAACTCGATGCCGATCACATCCGGGTTCCATGTGGCGATCAGGTCATTGATGCCATCGACCAGGTCAACCACTTCGGTGCCGAGCGGACGCAGCCGCTTGATGACTGATTTCAGTTGCGCGTTCATCTCGCTGGCATGGCGTCGTATCTCGGCGCAGCAATTGGCCAGTTCTTCGTCGTGCGCGTCGCGGCTGCGCATCTCGGCAAATTTACCGTTGTAATTGAGTGCCGTGATGGTCTGGCCCAGCTCGTCGTGCAGGTCTCGCGCAATGGCATCGCGCTCGGTCTCGATCGCGGAGATGATCTTCTGCGAGAACTCCTTCTGCGCGCTGCGCGCCTGCGCGAGCGATTCGGACAAACTGTTCAGGGCGCGTGCCAGTTGTTTGTATTCCCTCAATTTGAAATGGGGCAGCGTATCAGCGGCCTTGTTGTCCGCCAACAGGCGGATGAATTTCTCCAGCGCGAGCGCGGGTTTCAGCGCCTTGTCAACGGCCAGCCAGACGGCGCCTATGGTGGCAATGGCAAAGCCGAGCAGGATCAGCAAGGTCCGGACTATCTGCTCGATCCGCTCCTGCAACTCTGAGCTGGGGTCCGGTGTGAAATGAAGCTCTCGCCCGTGGATCGTCAGGGTTTCCTTCGCCGGCCAGCTCGCGGTGGAGAGAATGCCGTCAGAGAGCATGCTGATCAGGCCGTCGTCGCGCGCCTTCACGGGTCTGCCCTCGAAGTCGACCTGAACGTGGCGCAGCGATATCTTGCTCAGTAATTCCCTCAGCGCCAGCGGCTCATCGGCGAACTCTGCGTTACAGCTCATGTTGCCGATTTCGATCAGTTCCTTGGTCAGGTTTGCCGATCCCTTGGTCTCGCGCTCGATGTCGGAGTACAGAAATGCAAGATCGATGACCAAGGTGCATGCGATCAGGGCCAGCAACAACAGGCTCAGGTTGGTAAACAGGCGCTTTCTCAGATCCATGGTCGGCGCTGCGGGCGAATCGCAGTCGTTATTGTTGGCCAAACGAATTCAGGCAGGCACGGCATCAGGCAGGCGTGCGGAGGTCGGCATGGTTCCGCTGGCGTCGCCACCGTAGGGGTCCGGCAATGCGGCGTCAACACTAGCATGGCCAGCGCAGCCTTGCAGGGCGCTGCCTGTCTGCGTGAGGTACAGACGTGCCGGTTTGTTAAAATCAGGGACACGACCCGCCTGAAGGCGGGCAACAAGAACATGCCGGAGACACCCCCATGACTTCCCCGCTGAAGCTCGAGATCGACGCCGGGCTGGCCATCATCACCTTCAACAACCCCGAGCGCGCGAATGTGCTGGACCTCGCGATGGCCAAGGCCTTTGCGTCAGCCGTGAGCGCCGTCGCGAGTGACATGTCAGTCCGCGCGCTGTTGATCACGGCTGCCGGCCGCCAGTTCTGTGCGGGGGGCGACATCACGGTGTTCGCCGATGCATCGCGTCCGCTGCCGGAAATCCTGCAGGAACTGCTCGATCCGGTACACGAAGCGATGAAGATGCTGACCCTGCTCGAGATCCCGATCGTCTGCGCGATCAATGGTGCAGTCGGCGGGGGTGGCATCGGGTTCGCGCTGTGTGGCGACATCGTGCTCGCGGCCGAATCGATGAAACTGCGCGGCGGCTATTCCGCGATCGGCCTCACGCCGGATGTTGGCGGTTCATGGTTTGTCACCCGCCGCGCCGGTGCGGCGAAGGCCAAGGAAGTTTTCCTGACCAACCGCGCGTTTGCGGCCGCGGAATGCCTGGCCATCGGCCTGGTCGATGCGGTGCATCCGGACGCCCACCTGCATGAGGCAGCGCTCAAGCTCGCACGGCAACTGGCCCAGGGGCCGGCACAGGCGCAGGCGCGCATCAAGGCACTGATCCATGCGGCGCACCACAACAGCTTGCACCAGCATTTCGATCTGGAGCGCGAGAGCATGCTGGCATCCGGCCAGACCGAGGATGGCAAGGAAGGCATCCGCGCCTTCATCGAGAAGCGCGCGCCACGATTCCGTTAATGCCGATCGGCAGGGCGGCAATCCACAGAAATGACCACCCTGCAGGGCGCACCACCGTCAACAAAACAATCGGGAGACACATGAAAGCAGTCGTATGCAAGGCCTGGGGCTTGCCGGAGACCCTGGTGGTCGAAGACCTGCCGGAGCGCAGCGCCGCACCGGGCGAGGTCATGATCGATGTGATGGCCGCTGGCGTGAATTTTCCTGATGTGCTGATCATCCAGAACAAATACCAGTTCAAGCCCGAGCTGCCTTTCACGCCGGGTAACGAACTGGCCGGTGTGGTGCGCGCGGTGGGCGAGGGTGTGGACCACCTGAAGGTCGGCGACCGCGTGTTTGCGTTTGTCGCGCATGGTGCATTCGCGCAGCAGGCGTCGGTGCCTGCGAACGCAGTGCTGAAGATGACGGATGACCTTGACTTCGATACGGCCGCTGCGCTGACGCTGACCTACGGCACGTCGCATCATGCGGTGGTGGATCGCGCGCAGCTGAAAGCCGGCGAAACCATGCTGGTATTGGGTGCCGCCGGTGGCGTCGGGCTGGCCGCGATCGAGATCGGCAAGGCCATCGGCGCCAGAGTGATCGCTGCCGCATCGACCGATGAAAAACTGGCGATCTGCCGCCAGCATGGCGCCGACGAATGCATCAATTACACCACCGAAGACCTGCGCGAGGGCATCAAGCGCACCACCGGCGGCAAGGGGCCGGACGTGATCTATGACCCGGTCGGCGGCGGCTACACCGAGCCCGCCTTCCGTTCGATCGCGTGGCGCGGCCGTTATCTGGTAATCGGTTTTGCGAATGGTGAGATCCCGAAGCTGCCGCTAAACCTGCCGTTGCTGAAGGGCGCATCGGTGGTCGGCGTGTTCTGGGGCGATTTCGTGCGCCGCGAACCTGCCCACCACGCAGCTGCGATGGATGAACTGATGCAATGGCACCGTGATGGCCGCATCCGTCCGCACATCTCCGCGACTTATGCGCTGGCCGAGGTGCCGCAAGCGCTGAACGACATGGCATCGCGCAAGGTCACCGGCAAGATCGTGATCCGGCCGCGCCAGTAAACGCTGCCAGCGATCCTCAAGGAGCTTTGTGATGACGACCCGACCCAAGGTCTATGCGATCGAGGGGGTGATCCCCGTGATCCACCCCAGTGCCTATGTGCACCCGACCGCCGTGCTGATCGGCGATGTGATCATCGGGCCGGGCTGCTATGTCGGCCCGAGCGCCTGCCTGCGTGGCGACTTTGGCCGTCTGGTGATGGAAGAAGGGTCCAACCTGCAGGACACCTGCGTGATGCATGGCTTTCCGGGCAGCGATACGGTCATCGAAGTCGATGGCCACATTGGCCATGGCGCGGTCATCCATGGTGCGCGCATCGGCCGCAACGCGCTGGTCGGCATGAATGCGGTCGTGATGGATGGCGCGGTCATTGGTGAATCCTCGATCGTCGCGGCGATGGCCTTCGTCAAGACCGGCATGCAGGTGCCGCCAAAGAGCCTGGTACTCGGCGCGCCTGCAAAAATCGCACGCACGCTGAGCGACGAGGAAATCGCGTGGAAGCGCAAGGGCACGCTCGAGTACCAGAATCTGGCTGTCAGGTGCCTGAACGAGATGCGCGAGGTTGACCCGCTGGCTGCCATTGAACCGGACCGCAAGCGGCTGCGGATTGATAGTTCGGTGGATATGCGCAAGCCCAAGGGATCTGACGCAAAATAACATCGCCGGATAGCGGCCTCCGGGCCGGCCGATGCACAATGCTGCTATCCCTCTCCCGGAGTACCGCATGGAATATACGACGCTCGAGATTGCCACCGCCGGCCATGTGGCCACCATCTGGCTGAACCGGCCGGATCTCCGCAATGCTTTCAACGAGACCTCGATTGCCGAGATCTCCCATGCGTTTCGTACGCTGGACCGGGACCGAAGCTTGCGTGTGATCGTGCTCGCCGCGCGGGGGCCGGCGTTCTGCGCCGGCGCCGATCTGAACTGGATGAAAAAAATGGCCGGCTACTCCGAGCAGGAGAACCTGGCCGATGCGGCGGCGCTCGCCGATATGCTGCATGCGATCTACGAGTGCAGCAAACCGACGGTTGCCCGTGTCCAGGGCGATTGCTATGCCGGCGGCATGGGCCTGGTGGCAGCCTGTGACATCGCGATCACCGTCGACCGCGCCGAATTCTGTCTGTCGGAAGTGAAACTGGGACTGATTCCGGCGACCATCTCTCCTTATGTGATCCGTGCCATCGGCGAGCGCGCATCGCGCCGCTATTTCCTGACGGCCGAACGTTTTTCTGCCGCGCGCGCGTTGCAACTCGGTCTGGTACACGAGGTGGTCGGCGAAGACCAGCTCGACGCCACCGTCGGCCGCATCGCGCAGGCGATCGCGTCCTGCAGCCCGCATGCGGTGGCCGAGGCCAAGCGGCTGGTGCGTGACGTATCCGGCGAGGCCATCGAGCCGCACCTGGTCGCCGATACCGTGCGCCGCATCGCCGAGGTGCGGGTGTCGCCGGAAGGGCGCGAGGGCGTGGCCGCCTTCCTCGAAAAACGCAAGCCTTCCTGGCTGACGGAATAAGCCACGTCTCGGGACACAGTCATGGCGGCACCCTTGGCCACCAGCATGGTCTCAAGCATCGTCACCATCGTCAGCATCGGCGCTGACTTTGGCGCTGACTTTGGCGCTCACAGCGGCGGCGTCATTTACACTGTTGGCTTTGTCGTTCACTGCAACACTCCGCATGCCTGATTCTTTCCCGTTGCTCACCCGGCTGCAGCAGCAACTGACGCAGCTTGGCGAGCAGCATCTGCTGCGCAACCGGCGCACGGTATCGACGCCGCACGCGGCGCGCCTCGCCGCTGATGGCCAGCCGCTGCATGCCTTTTGCAGCAATGATTACCTGGGCCTCGCTGCCGATACCCGTATCGTCGCGGCGTTGCGCGAAGGTGCCGAGCGCTATGGCGCGGGCAGCGGCGCGTCGCACTTGATCAGCGGACATTCCCAAGCGCATGCCGAACTCGAGCAGCGCCTGGCCGACTTCATGGCGCCCTGCATCGCCCATGGCGCGGCGCTGTATTTTTCGACCGGCTACATGGCCAACCTCGCGGTGCTGTCCGCACTGGCTGGCAAGGGCGCCGAGATTTTCTCTGAAGAACTGAATCATGCATCGCTGATCGATGGTGCACGCCTGTCACGCGCAGCGATACGCATCTATCCTCATCGCGATCTCGATGCACTGGCAGCGATGCTGGCAGCGAGCTCGGCAGAGGACAAGCTGGTCGTCACGGACAGCGTGTTCAGCATGGATGGCGACATCGCGCCGCTGGCCGAATTGCTGGCGCTGTGCGAGCGCCATGCTGCATGGCTGGTGGTCGATGATGCGCACGGCTTTGGGGTGCTGGGCCAGAGTGGACGGGGAGTGCTGCAGTTGCTCGGCCTGTCATCGCCGCAGATTGTCTACATCGGTACGCTGGGCAAGGCCGCCGGTGTGGCGGGCGCCTTTGTCGCCGCGCATGCATCCGTCGTCGAGTGGCTGGTGCAGCGTGCGCGCCCCTATATCTACACCACGGCATCACCGCCGGCGATTGCGCATGCGTTGCTGACCAGCCTGGACATCATTGACAGTCCGGACGGCGATCACCTGCGCGCGCGGCTGCAAGCCAACATCGCCGTGTTGCGAGAATCGCTGCAACTGGCGCGCTGGCAGTTACTGCCCTCGTCAACGGCGATACAGCCGGTCGTCATTGGCGACAATGCCGAGACCATGGCGACTGGTTCGGCATTGCTGGAGTGCGGCTTCTGGGTGGGGGCGATCCGGCCGCCGACGGTGCCCGTCGGCACTGCGCGGCTGCGCATCACGATGTCGGCCGCGCATGCCGAAGACGAGGTGCGTGCGCTGGCGGCTGCCGTGAATGACGTTGAAACAACTGTCCGGTCCGGCCACCGGGACGGTGTCGCCGCACTGCAGATGCCCGTGCCAGGTTCGGCGACGACGATAGCCACGAAAGACTGACGACACGATGACCCTGCATTTTTCCTGTTTCGTGACCGGCACCGATACCGGGGTCGGCAAGACCCTGGTGTCAGCGGCTTTGGTGCACGCGCTGGTGCGCGGTGGCCTGAAGGCCGTTGGCATGAAGCCGGTTGCCGCCGGTTCCACCGTCATCAATGGCCGTCTTGCGAATGAGGACGTCGATACGCTGGCCGCCGAGGCCGGCATTGCGCTGCCTGTGCAGATGACGTCGCCCTACATCTTGCGTGAGGCTTGCGCGCCGCATGTGGCCGCCGCGTTGGAGGGAGTGACCATCGAAAAGCAGGTGCTGCTTGACGCGTATCGGCAGACGGCCGAACGCGCCGCGGCGGTGGTGGTGGAGGGCGTCGGCGGCTTCTGCGTGCCGCTGACCGATGATTTCGATACCGCCGATCTGGCGGCCGGATTGCAGCTTGATGTTATCCTCGTGATCGGGCTGCGTCTCGGCTGCCTGAATCATGCGCTGCTGAGCGCCGAATCCATCGCCGCTCGCGGGCTGAAACTGGCTGGCTGGATCGCCAATCAGGTCGACCCGGCGATGCCGCACCAGCAAGGCAGTATTGACGCGCTGAGCGCGCGCTTGTCTGCGCCGCTGCTCGGCGTGGTGCCATGGATGGCATCGCCCGACGCCGCAATCGCCACCGAACATATTGCATTTGATCGTCTGCCGACGTGGCCTGCGCCGCGCGGCTGAATCTGCAGAAACAAGGAACACTGTATGTCGTCCGAAATCATTGAATCCCAACCCATCGCCTTCCACGCCGCCGCGAAAAAAGTCGCGGCGCTGGCGGCTGCGAACGAGACCTGGCCGGTCGCCGAGGTGGCAGCGCTGTTCGAGCTGCCCTTCAATGACTTGCTGTGGAAAGCACAGCAAGTGCACCGCGCGCACTGGGATGCGAATGAAGTCGAACTGGCGACGCTGCTCTCCATCAAGACCGGCGGCTGCCCGGAGAACTGCGGCTACTGCCCGCAGTCGGCACACCACGACACTGGCGTCGTCGCCGAAAAAATGATGGCAGTCGACGAGGTCGTTGCTGCTGCGCAGGCGGCGAAGGACAGCGGCGCGACCCGCTTCTGCATGGGCGCCGCCTGGCGATCGCCAAAGGATCGCGACATCGACGCGGTCGAGGACATGGTGAAGGCGGTCAAGGCGCTCGGTCTCGAGACCTGTGCGACGCTGGGCATGTTGAAGGAAGAGCAGGCGCAGCGCCTGGCCAGTGCCGGTCTCGACTACTACAACCACAACCTCGACACCGCGCCTGAGTTCTACGGCGAGATCATCACCACGCGTGACTATCAGGATCGTCTGGATACGCTCGGCCATGTGCGGCAGGCGGGCCTGAAGGTGTGCTGCGGCGGCATCGTCGGTATGGGCGAGTCACGCCAGCAGCGCGCCGGCCTGATCGCGCAGCTCGCCAACCTGAATCCGTATCCGGATTCGGTGCCGATCAACCACCTGGTCGCGGTCGAGGGCACGCCCCTGGCGGATCAGGAGCCGCTCGATCCGCTGGAATTTGTGCGCACCATCGCGGTGGCCCGCATCACGATGCCGAAGGCGCGCGTGCGCCTGTCCGCAGGCCGTCGCCAGCTGGGCGAGGGCATACAGGCGCTGTGCTATCTGGCCGGCGCAAACTCGATCTTCTACGGCGACAAGCTGCTCGTCACCGGCAACCCGGAAGTGGAAGAGGATCGCGCGCTGCTGGCGCGCATGGGCATGAAGGGCAAACAAGTCGGCTGAGCGCTCGCCGTATCAAGAGCGGCTGCCGCCTGTCTTTTTTAACCTGGCAGAGAGGCAGGTGCCGATATCAACGGTGCCGCCGGCATGGCCGGCAATGGCCAGTGGCGTCGATATCAGGCCGCGCAGGAAATGACTGGCGTCAGCCGAAATTGCAGCCGAAAGGCTTGCGCGCGACCATGCCCACCAGTGCAGACTGGCCGCTGTGCTGTGTGCCTTCGTGCAGAACGTCTTCATACAGCCGCAGTTCGGTGAGGTCCATGTCGCCGAAGGCTTCACGTAACAGCTCTTCAGTGTACAAATGATCGAGCAGTGGCGGGCCGCCGGTCTTGTACTCGAGCTGATTCGGTGTGTAGCCCTGCAGGAAGAGCAGGCCATCCGGCTTCAGTGCCGACTTCATTTGTTTGAACAGCGTCGCGCGCGTGGCAGGATCGGCGAACTGGATGAAGATCGCGACCACCGCATCGTATTCGCCGACCTTCCATGGCCAGTCTTCGACGCTGCTGATCTGGTAGTTCACGTCGACGCCGGCCTCGGCGGCGAGTTTCCTGGCTTTCGCAACGCCGATGGGCGAGATGTCGAATGCATCGACCTGCAGCCCGCGCTGTGCCATCCAGACACTGTTGCGACCCTCGCCATCGGCGACGGCCAGCACGCGCATGCCCGGCTTCAGCAAGCCGGCATGGCCGGCCAGCCACACATTCGGTTCGGTGCCGAAGATGTAGCCGTCAGCCTCGAAGCGCTTGTCCCAGGTTTGCTGCGGATTCGAAAAACCCTTGTTCATGCCGCAGGCGGCTCTTCAGCAGTGGCGATCTTGCAGGTCGAGATGCCGAGCAAGGTGTAGGCGCCGCAGAAGCGCATCAAGCCGGTGGCGATGACGATGAGGCCGAGCCAGCCCCAGGGGCCGATCACGTTCATCAGGGTCAGGGCAATCAGTACGGCACCGCCGATGATGCGCAGTGCACGGTCCAGGTTTCCGACGTTTGCTTTCATCACATTCCTCCGCAAAGGTGGCGCCTCCATTCGTGTGGACGCCGCCAATAACTTAACGCGAAACATTATACAAATCAATAAACTGTTGCAAAAATCCTTTTCAAATTGATGAGGGCCGATATTCGTGTCGCAGCACCGAGGCTGCTGTTTATGAAAGAAAATTATCGCGGCCTGATTGAGAATTGTCTGAGTCTATTGATTACATTGATATTTTCTATGATTTCTAACAGGCAATTTCTCTGGACAAATATTTTTCCGTCCAGTAAGGTCACAATGCGACGCGTGAGTATTGCGTTGTTGCTATAAATAAAAGAACGGTTTCTCCCTGAAGCCACCTTCCCTCTACCCGGAGAACAGCAATGCGTTTATTGCCAGCACTGCTCGCCAGCCTTCTGGCGGCGAGTATCGGTCAGGTCGCGTTTGCCGACACGACTGATGTGAAGACCCAGACGATCGTCGAGGTCAAGAAGAAGGGCGCTCACTGCGAGCAAGACCCGAACTGCTTCAACCGCTATCACCCGAACATCAAGCCGGTCGCGCGCGCGAAGCCGGGCGACCTGATCGTCGTGCACACGCGTGATGCGCTGGACTCGAACCTGAACATCAACTCCAAGCCCAAAGATGTCACCGCGATCGACCTGAACCTGGTCCATCCGATGACGGGCCCGATCTACATCGAAGGTGCGAAGCGCGGTGACGTGCTGGCCGTCAAGCTGATCGACATCAACCCGAACGAGTACGGTTACACCACCATCGTGCCGGGCTTCGGCTTCCTCGCCGACAAATACACCGAGCCTTTCGTTGCGAACTGGAAGCTGAACCGTCGCGAAGCCGTGTCCGAGCAGGTGCCGGGCGTGCGCATCCCGATGAATGGCTTCATGGGTTCCGTCGGCGTGCTGCCGGGCGAGCCGGAAGTCAAGAAGTGGCTCGAGCGTGAAGGCCAGCTGGCCAAGGCCGGTGGCGTCGCACTGCCGCCCGAGCCGACCGGCGCGCGTCCGCCGGAAGTCTGCGGCCCGAAAGGCAGCAACAAGAACGAATGCCTGCGCACCATTCCGCCGCGTGAGAACGGCGGCAACATGGACGTCAAGCAGATGGTCGAAGGCACCACGCTGCTGCTGCCTTGCTTCGTCGATGGCTGCGGCTTCTTCATCGGTGACGTGCACTACGCACAGGGCGATGGCGAAGTGGCCGGTACCGCGATCGAGATGGGCGCTGTCGTGACCGTGCAGACCGAGATCCGCAAGGGCATGGCGTCGGTCGTGAAGCAGCCGATGTTCGAGGGCGGTTCGCAGCTGAAGAAGCTGGAGCCGGACCAGTTCCACGCTGTCGTTGGCTATCCGTTCAAGGAAGCCGGCGAAGTGCCGCCGCAGTGGACGTATCTGGACAGCGAGAAGATCAAGCCGCTGACCCAGCTGTCGAACGACGTCACCATGGCAGCCCGTAACTCGCTGCTGGCGATGATCGAGTGGCTGCAGACCGAGAAAGGCCTGACCAAAGAGCAAGCGTATGTCGTGACCAGCGTGGCCTGCGACCTGCGCATCAGCAACGTGGTCGACGTGCCGAACTATGCAGTGACGACGATCTGCCCGCTGGAGATCTTCAAGAAGTGATGTCGCGACAAGCATCGTGATATGTCAAAGAGCGAGGCACTGCCTCGCTCTTTGTTTTACAAAGCAAGCCCTCGGGAAACCGTATGAACAAACGCAGCTTTCTTAAGCAGGGCGCCGCATCTGCTGCAATGCTCGCCACCAGCCTGTCGTGCACGCTGCTGCTGGCCACGACAGCCGCGCATGCGCATACGCCGTATCGGCAGTGGGATATTTTCCGCAAGCGTCACCTGCAAGTGCTGACCTCGCGCAGCGATCTCGACGGCGATACGATCGCTGACAACTGGGTCGCGTTGCTGCATGACAGATTGCCGCTGTCGCGTGCGATGGTCAGTCGCGCACGTGACATGAACCGCGTCGCCAGCCTGCTGAAAACCGACCAGGCCAAGCTGGCCGTGCTGTCGCATGCGGATGCACGCGACATGTTCCAGGCGCGTCCGCCATTCGAGGACTTCCGGCCGATGCCGCTGCAAGTCATGCTGGATAACGGCAGCCATGTGCTGGTCGCGCGCGATGATCTGCCGCTGCACCATGGCTATGCGATCGTGATCACCCTGCTGGAAGAGGCGGGCTCGCTGCACCTGAAGGTGCCGCTGGAGGGCAAGTTCGGCATGGCGGTGCATCCCGGTGCGCGCGCTGCGGGACTGGGCGAGCGCATCGAACCGCCGCCGGCGGCCTGAGCCGGTGGAGCGCCACGTCCAGATGCCGAGCCATCGTATCCTTCGCTGGCGGCCGCCAGTGCGCGTTATCGGCGCGGGCTGGCTGCTCGGCCTGCTTCTCGCGCTGTCCTTGCCAGCCGTGCACGCGCATGATGCGATCAGTGCCGATGCCCGCAAGGCCTATCTCGCGCGCCTGGATGAATTGCATCGCACCGCGCAGTCGTCTGCACCGGCGGCAGCCCGTGCGGTCGCGCTGATCGAGACCGGTCGCGTGCTGGACGAGATCCGCTCGCTGCTCAATGAAGACATCATCAGCCATGGCAAGACCCAGGGACTCGAGACCTCGGTACTGGTCAGCCAGCTGAATGCGTCGGTGCACAAGCTGCAGTTGTCGCCGCACACGCGCCTCTACGTCGCCGATCTGGTCCCGTATCGGGAAGCGCTCAGGCTCGACCCCCGGGGCAAGCTGTCCGTGCTCGCGCGCTACATGCTGCTGAAGAATCATTTCTATGACAGCTTCAACGACCATCCGCTGAAACCTTTTGACCAGAGCGCAGAGCAGCTCAAGCAGCAGATCGAACTGGGTGAAAGCCTGTTGTCGGCACGTGATCCGGCGGTCGACAGCGAAGAGGTGCACTTCATCCTCGCGATGCACTACCTGCAGGCGCAGGCCAGCGGCGCGCTGCCCAAGGCGCGCACGCAAGCCCGCGTTGCCGCATTGCAGAAGGTGTTTCGCACGCGCTGGCCAACCAGCCTGAAACTGGCAACGCTTGATGCGCTGGCCGCATCCTGACGCCATGCGCCAACTCGTCGCCATGTTGCTGCTGGCGCTGCTGCCGTCGCTGGCGCACGCGCATCAATCCGGCAACAGCTACCTGCGCATCAGCAGCACACCGCAGTCGCTGGACGTACAGCTCGATTTTGCAGTGCGCGACCTCGACAGCCTGCTGCAGATACCCGAAGCCGACAGAAAGCCGCTCTCGCGTGATGATTTGCCGACGCTGGCGCCGAAGCTGTCGCAACTGGTGAATGACGCACTCGTGCTCGAGGTCGACGGCGCTCCGATAGCGCTGCGCTTCAGTGCGCAAGACATCGTGCTCCACAACGACGGCCTGTATGTACGGCAGCAGCATGCAGCGCCGGCATTGCCGGAGCGCGCCGGCCAGCTGCTGGTGCGCTACGGATTTTTCAATGACGAAGAAAAAGTCGCGCGCGCATTCGTGAAGCTTGATGCAAACGGCGACGAGCGCTCATTCGTGTTCGACGCGCGTCACGCAGTGCAGCGCCTGCCGCTGCGCGAGCTCGCGCTGACCGAGCTCTTGTGGACCTATGTGCGCGAGGGCGCGCTGCATATCTGGAGCGGCCCCGATCATTTGCTGTTCCTGCTGTGCCTGCTGCTGCCAGGGCTGGTGCTGGGGCGCGACCATCCATCGTCGCTGGGGCGCTATGGGCTGACCGTGGTGACTGCGTTCACGGTCGCGCATTCGATCACGCTGGCCGCCGCTGCGCTCGACTGGGTGGTGTTGCCGGACCGCTGGATCGAAGCCTGCATCGCCGCGTCCATCATCGTGTCGGCAGCGCTGAACCTGCTGTCGGGCCAGCGCGCGCATCAGTGGAAACTCGCGTTCGCGTTCGGGCTGGTGCACGGCCTGGGTTTTGCGAATGGTTTGCGCGAACTCGGGCTGTCGTCGTCGCATGTCATCGAGACGCTGCTGGCCTTCAACCTGGGTGTCGAAGCGGGGCAGTTGCTGGTGGTGGTTCTCGCCGGACTGCTGCTGTGGCCTTTGCTGCGACGGCCGGTCGCCGTTGTGCGCGTACAGCGCTGGGGGTCTGTGAGTATCGGCGCGATGGCCGCGGTCTGGCTGGTGGAACGCCTGGCCTGATCCGCGGCCTGCCGTTGGAGGCGGGTGAAGCACTTGGAGCCTGTCTCGTTAGGTCGATGGCAAGGGTTCGGCCGGGGTTTCGAGCGACATGTCGCTCGCCGGACGGACGGCTCTGGCATGCAGGCCAGAGCGCGCCTTGCAAAGGCGCCGACGCAGACAGTACGACCTGTACGGCAAGGAGGCGCAACGCCGCCAGCGGCCTAACGAGACAGGCTCTTACTGCTTGCTGTCGCCGGCCTTCTTGTCGGCCTTAGCATCAGCCTTCGCCTTCTTTGCGTTCTTCTTCGGCTGCGCCTGCTCGGACGGTTCGACGTAATACTCGGGCGGCGGTGCATTCGGATCAACCTTCGGCGGTGCGCCGGCCGATGCGGCCTGAGCGAGGAAGGCGGTGAGCAGGGCGATGAACAGGTTCTTCATGGGTCGTACTTTCTTGCTTTTTCAGGGTTGATCAAAAACGGTGTTGCCGGATCGGTGACTCCGAGCGCACAGTCTACTGCGAAACGGTGCGCACGGGCACGATGCAGCCATCGTCGCTTCAGGTTCTGGACAGCGCCTGGTCAATGTCCCACAGGATGTCATCGACCGATTCGATGCCGACCGCGAGGCGGATCAAGTCGGGCGGCACGCCGGCCGCGATCTGCTGCTCCTCCGACAGCTGCCGGTGCGTGGTCGACGCCGGATGAATCACCAGCGTCTTCGCATCGCCGATATTGGCCAGGTGCGACAGGAACTCGACGTTCTCGATGAACTTCTGTCCTGCCGCGGCGCCGCCTTTCACGCCGAACGACAGCACCGCCCCCGCGCCCCTCGGCAGATACTTCTGTGCCAGATCGTAGTAGCGGTTGTTCTTCAGGCCCGGATAGTTCACCCACGACACTTTCGGGTGGTCGGACAGATATTGCGCAATCTTCAGCGCGTTGCTGCAGTGGCGTTCCATCCGCAGGTGCAGGGTCTCGACGCCTTGCAGCAGCAGGAAGGCGCTCATCGGTGCCAGCGCGGGGCCGAAGGTGCGCAGGCCCTCCATCCGGCATTTCATCGTGAAGCCGAAGTCGCCGAAGGTCTCGTAGAAGCGCACACCGTGGTAGCCCTTCGATGGCTCCGTCATGCCCGCGAACTTGCCATTGCCCCAATTGAACTTGCCCGACTCGACGATGATGCCGCCCATCGTCGTGCCATGGCCGCCGAGGAACTTGGTCACCGAGTGCATGACGATGGCCGCGCCCCATTCGAAAGGGCGGCATAGGTAAGGGCTGGCGAAGGTGTTGTCGATGAACAGCGGCAGCTCATGCGCCGCAGCGATCGCTGCCACCTTTTCGATGTCGAGCACATTCATCGACGGATTACCGATCGTCTCTGCGTACAACAACTTCGTCTTCGGCGTGATCGCGCGCGCGAAATTCTCGGGCTCGTCGCTGTCGACGAAAGTGGTGTTGATGCCGAGCTTGCGGAAGTTGACGTCGAGCTGCGTCATCGTGCCGCCGTACAGCGTGCGTGCGGCGACGATCTCGTCGCCCGCTTCGCAGACATTCAGCATCGCGATCATCTGCGCCGCCATGCCGCTGCCGGTCGCGACCGCGGCGCGGCCATTCTCGAGCGCCGCAATGCGTTCTTCTAGCACCGCGACCGTCGGGTTCGACAGGCGAGAGTACACATTGCCGAAGGTCTGCAGGTTGAACAGGCTGGCCGCATGCTCGGCACTGTCGAAGACATAGGAGGTCGTCTGATAGATCGGCACCGCACGCGCGCCGGTGGCCGCATCGGGCAGCTGGCCTGCATGCAGGCACAGCGTGTCGAAATCGTAGTCGTGGTCTTTGTTCGGATCCTGCGCCATGGTCTCTGTCCTCACACCGGCCTGCGCGCGGAGATGATCTTCGTGTTCACGCCAAACCAGTTCAGTCCGCCGAACAGGCGCGCGTATTCGATCTTCACGCAACGGTTCATCACGACCGACAGGCCGCCATCCTCGGCGATCTGGCGCGCGTCGTCATTGATGACGCCGATCTGCAGCCACAAGGTCTTCGCGCCGATCGCGACCGCGTCGCGCGCGATCGGTGCGCAGTCCTCGCTCTTGCGGAACACATCGACGATGTCGACCTTGTCGGGTATGGATGTCAGGTCCGGGTAGCAGCGCTCGCCAAGGATCTCGCTGTACTTCGGATTGACCGGTATCACGCGATAGCCATGTTCCTGCATGTACTTGGCGGCGAAGTAGGAGGGGCGATACCAGTCGGCCGACAGGCCGACGACCGCAATGGTGCGGCTGTCCTTCAGGATGCGGCGCAACTCTGCGACCGTGCTCATCAGTGTCTCCCTGTTCGTCATTGGCGGCCATTGTAGCAATCGCCCGCTGCTGCCCCGCAGACCGCGTCGGCAAGGCGGGGCGGAGCCGCGCGGCGGCATGACCGAAAAGATATCGAATCAATAACGTCAACGGCCGCTGCGGCCACGGCGTGGACCGGCTGCGACACCCGCGTTCCGAATATGACAACGAAGCCCGGTTTGCGTTGACAGTGTTGCACCCCTATGTTTCAATTCGGAAACATCGGGGCAGTGTGTGCGAGTCAGCGCTTTGCGACTGCAACCTCGGTCCCGTCATTCTCTGAGCGAGGATATCCTCCAGCCCATGCGACAGCCGAATCCCATCATTGGCAACAGTCCGCCGATGCGCGAGATCCGCAAGCTGATCGAGACGATTGCGGACTCGACCGCGACCGTGCTCATCAACGGCGAATCCGGCACCGGCAAGGAACTGGTCGCGCAGGCGCTGCATTACCAGTCGTCGCGCTCCGACGCCAATTTCGTTCCCCTCAATTGCGCGGCCATCCCGAAAGAACTGATGGAGAGCGAGCTCTTCGGCCACCGCAAGGGCGCGTTCACCGGCGCGCTGGCCGATCGTGTCGGTCGGTTCGAACTGGCGCACGGCGGCACGCTGTTCCTCGATGAAATCGGCGACCTGTCGCTCGACATGCAGGTCAAGCTGTTGCGCGTGCTGCAGGAGAAGACCGTCGACCCCATCGGTTCGTCGCGGCCGGTCGAAGTCGATGTGCGCGTGGTCGCCGCGACGCACCGCGACCTCGAAAAGGAAGTCGCTGAGGGTCGCTTCCGCGAAGACTTGTACTACCGCCTGAACGTGCTGCCCGTGCGCACGCCGCCGCTGCGCGAGCGTGACGATGACATCGTCGTGCTGGCGAAGCACTATGCCGAAAAATTCGCGCACAAGGGCACGGCGATCACGTTCACCGCAGACTTCGTCGACGCGCTGAAGGCCTACGAATGGCCGGGCAATGTGCGCGAGCTGTCAAACCTGATCCATCGCTTCTCGACCTTGTTCGCCGGCCAGCGCCTGTCGCTGCGCAGCGTGCCATCGGCGATGCTGCCCAAGGGCTTGCAGAAGCTGCAGGAAGAGAAAGGCGGCGAGCTGCCGCCGGAGGCCGTGCAGGAAGAGGCCGCGGACAGTGCTGCCGATGCCGGCCAGCCATCGATGCCTGCCGGCGACTCGGCCGACGTGCTGCAGATGTTCGGCCTCGATGGCGGCGCGCCGGCGGCGAATGCCGCCCACTCCGGCAAGCTTGCGCGCGAGCACAACGACGTCGAGGACATCATCATGCTGGCGCAGGGCGGTGCGGTGCTGCCGCCCGAGGGCCTGTCGCTGAAAGAGCGCATGGCACAGATCGAGCGCGCCTACATCGAGCAGGCGCTCGATCGCGCGCAGGGCAATGTGTCGAAAACGGCGCGCCTGCTGAACCTGCAGCGCACCACCCTGATCGAGAAGATCGACAAGTACCGACTGCGTTCTGCGTAAGCCATGGATATCGTCAGCCTGATCGGAGTCGGCGGCGCGCTGCTGCTGATCGCCGTCGCCACCGGCGGCCAATTCCTGCAATTCTTCGACCTGCCCGCCGTGCTCATCGTGCTCGGCGGGACTTTCCTGTGCGTGCTCGCGAAGAGCTCGCTGGCCGAGTTCCAGGGAGCCTACCGAACCGCGAGAGAAGTGCTGACCTCGCGCCCGGTATCGATCAACCAGCTGATCGACGAGCTGATGGAAATCGGCCGTATCGCGCGCTATGACGACCGCTGGATGATCACCCTGGAAGACCGTGACTATGGCGACCGCTTCATCGCGAAGGCGGCGCGCATGTGGGTCGACGGCATCGAGCACAACCTGCTGAAGGATGCGCTGCTGCGCGAGATCACCGAGGTCAAGATTCGCTACGAGCATGCGCGCGACTTCTTCGGCTATGCACAGGAACTGGCGCCCGGCATGGGCATGATTGGCACCCTGGTCGGCCTGGT
>JACCDI010190905.1_pt1 | contig 44399 bp, 47 predicted proteins | sample 7442791 | NCBI WGS metagenome assembly JACCDI01 (sample SAMN15323434, study PRJNA562643) | freshwater metagenome | isolation source: river surface water | place: USA:Blue River Watershed | collected 2017-08-15 | reverse complement strand
CGTGACCGCCGAAAACATCGCCGCCAAGTGGGGCATCAGCCGCGAAGACCAGGACAAGCTGGCGCTGGAAAGCCACCACCGTGCCGAGCGCGCCACCGCTGCGGGCTACTTCAAAGACCAAATCATGCCGGTCATGCTCAAGACGCGCAAAGGCGATGTGGCCTACGATGTCGATGAACACCACCGCCCCAACTGCACCATGGCCGACATGGCCAAACTCAAGCCTGTCTTCATCAAAGAAAACGGCACCGTCACCGCGGGCAACGCCTCGGGCATCAACGACGCGGCCGCGGCCGTGGTGCTGATGGAAGCCGGCGCGGCCAAAGCGCGGGGCGCCAAGCCGCTGGCGCGTTTGGTGGGTTATGCCCACACGGGTCTGGACCCCAAGATCATGGGCGTGGGCCCGATCTCGGCCACCCAAGCCGTGCTCAAGCGCACCGGCCTGACGGTCAAGGACTTGGACGTGATCGAAGCCAACGAAGCCTTTGCCGCCCAAGCCTGCGCCGTGAGCCAAGAATTGAAGCTGGACCCCGCCAAGGTCAACCCCAACGGTTCGGGCATTTCGCTGGGCCACCCCATCGGCGCGACCGGCGCCATCATCACCGTCAAGGCCGTGCACGAACTGCACCGCATTGGGGGCCGTTACGCCTTGGTGACCATGTGCATCGGCGGCGGCCAAGGCATCGCCGCGATCTTCGAGCGCTGCTGATCAGCGCACCGAGACGCCGGGTTCACTCGGCGTCTTGAAAGCCGCCCTTGCGCAGAGTGACCACCAGTGTGTCGCGCCAACCCAGCTCATCGGGATTTTCCGGCTGGATGGGCGTGGTCTCGTGGATGGTGCGCTCGTCGTCGAGCAAGAGCAGCGACCACGGCTGAGTCAGCGTGAAGCGCTGACCGGCCGGGCCATTGGCCTCGAACACGCGGCTCTCGCCGCCCTTGATGTTGTGCCGCCCCAGCACAAACACCGCCACCAAGTCCACGCCATCGCGGTGCGCGCCTTCGGGTGTGGGACGTCCAATGCCATCGGTGGTGTCGATGCGAAACGGGTGTGCTTCGACATACCAGGTCTTCACGCCTTTGAGCGCCGAGGTCGCGTCTCCCAAAGCCACCAACAGGCGCTGCCAAGCAGGCATGGCCAGCATCGCGGGGTCCATGGGTTCGAACCAACGCAACATACCGCCGTGCAGCGCGTTGTAACTCAGCGGCTGCCAATGGGCGCGGTGAGGGGCTTGTGTCACCGACGATCCCTTGACCACGAACGAACCGTGGCGACGGCGGCGGTATCGACCTCCGTCTTTGAGGTGCGGGTCGGGCGGCAAGTCACCCCAAAACGCATACAGGTCCGCCATGTCGCTCGGGCTCAAGTTCATCCACTGAGACACCGATTCGGGTGTTAACAAGGCTTGGCCATGTTCGCGCAAGGCTTCTTGGCGCCGTTCGGCACCCACAAACGGAGGTGTGAAAGATAAGCTCATGCCCGCCAGTGTATCGAGGGTAAATACCGCCACCGGTATGCCTCTGGTTTGGGTACATTGACTTTTGTCAAGGAGGCACCATGAACACCCAGCCCATGTCGCACTCAGAGGCGAATGGCGAAACGCCAACGCCCAAGGCGGCCAACCCCACAGAAAGCATTTCGATCTTCAGCTTGCCACTGAGCGTTTTGCGCATGGGCGACCCCATCCGCTGGATTCAACTGGGTTGGACCGACTTTGTTCGTTGTCCGCGCATTGGCTTGTTTTATGGCCTGTGCTTCTTTGCCATGGGCCACGCCCTCATGGCCGTGTTTGAAAACGCCCCCGAGTACATGTTGGCGCTGAGTGCGGGATTTTTACTGATGGGTCCATTTTTGTGCTTGGGCTTGTACGACGCCAGCAAGGCCATGCAGACCCAAAGTCACCGCCCCTCCCTTCGGGCCTCGCTGCAAGCTTGGCGCCCGACCAAAAGCACCATGGCGATTTTTGCTGGTGTCTTGCTGATCTTGGAAATGCTGTGGGGCCGCGCCGCCTTGGTGGTGTTTGCGGTGAGCTTCAATACCATGCCCGAAAAAGCCAACCTATTGGCCATGCTGATCGATCCCGAGAACTTGGGCTTTTTGATCACCTACACGGCGGTTGGCAGCATCTTTGCAGGGCTGATTTTTGTGACCAGCGTGATCTCCATCCCCATGATCATGGATCGCCAGGTCGACGCCATCTCAGCCGGCTTGACCAGCATCCGCGCTTGCTTGCAAAACCCCGGCGTCATGCTGTGGTGGGGTGCATTGATCACCGGTTTGATCGTGCTGGCCATCTTGCCGGTGTTTTTAGGACTGTTCATCATTGGGCCGGTGATTGGCCACGCCACTTGGCACGCTTACCGACACATCGTCCCGGCGCCCCAAACCTGAATCACCGCGCCACAAGCGCCACACCGCCCAGCCACCCAAAATGTTGTTGGACAAAGCCAACAACGCGGTTAACCATTGGGCCGGTGTCGAGAGCTGACCCGATTGCAAGGCCAGCAACATCACAGCACCCAGCAGATTGAACGCCACGGCCACCCAGAACAAGGGTTGGCGGGGTTGGTACAGGCGTTGGACTGCCTCTGAGACGGTGGTCATGACGCCATTGTCCAAGATAACCCGCTGCACCCGAAATGTCGCGTTCATCAACTTTGGCATGAATACTGCATGTTGAATGGGGCATCGTCAATTTTGGATAAGGCCAGCCATAGAGCCATGAATAAATTGCATAAAGAACCCTCGTAAACCCCGAGTAAGCTGCCCATGACGGTGCGCTACAGTCTCGGTTCGGTGATCGGCCGCACCAGATGGGTGCCCCACTGAACCGTGAAGTCAACATCTACACTCGATTGGAGAAAACGGAATGAAGAAAAACGCTTTGAAATTGGCCGCTTTGGGTTTGGGCGCTGCAGCGACCCTGCTGGCCATGCCCGCCCACGCTGGCAAAGACTTGGATGCGGTCAAGAAGCGAGGCGAGCTGATTTGCGGTGCCAACGCTGGCTTGGCGGGCTTCTCTGCAGCCGACAGCCAAGGCAAATATGCTGGTCTGGACGTCGACGCCTGCCGCGCCATCGCAGCGGCTGTTTTGCGCGATGCCAATAAAGTTCGCTTCGTGCCTCTGACCGCTCAGCAGCGTTTCACCGCTTTGCAGTCCGGCGAAATTGACGTCTTGGCACGCAATACCACTTGGACCCTGACACGCGACGCCTCTTTGGGCTTGGTGTTCACGGGCATCAACTTCTACGACGGCCAAGGCTTCATGGTGCCCAAGAAGCTCAACATCAAGAGCGCCAAACAACTCAAGGGAGCGACTGTCTGCGTGGAGGCTGGTACCACCACCGAGCTGAACTTGACCGACTACTCCCGCGCCAACAAGCTCAACATGAAGCCTGTGGTGTTCAACAACGCCGAAGCCGCCACAGCAGCTTACTTCAGCGGCCGTTGCCAGGCTTACACCACCGACGCATCGGGTTTGGCTTCCTACCGTTCCAAGCAAGCCAAGAACCCCGCTGATCACGTGATCCTGCCCGACCTGATCTCCAAAGAACCTTTGGGTCCCATGGTTCGACGCGGTGACGATGAAATGTTTGCGATCGTCAAGTGGGTGGGCTTTGCCTTGTTGGAAGCCGAAGACTTGGGCATCACCCAAGCCAACGTCGACCAAATGCGCGCTGAGAGCAAAAACCCCAGCGTGATGCGCCTCTTGGGTGCTGGCAACGAAGACACCGGCAAACTCTTGGGCTTGGACAAAGAATGGGCTTACCGCGCCATCAAGGCCGTGGGCAACTACGGTGAGCAGTTTGAACGCCATGTCGGCACCAAAACGCCCATTGGTTTGCCCCGTGGCTTGAACAACCAGTGGAACAAAGGCGGTTTGATGTACGCCCCACCCGTTCGTTAATTTGAACGCACAAACAACCGAGGCCGGGCGTCTGTCTGGTCTCGGTTTTTTATTGATCCCCCCATTTGATTGAGAGGCGGTTGTGGCCCCTGTGACCCCCCCACCCCCGAAAAAACATTGGTCCCTGAACAGCAAAGCCGCTCGCGGCGTTCTGTACCAAGGTATCGCACTCATTTTGGTCGTGTTGACCTTGGCCTTTTTGGCGCACAACACACAAGCCAACATGGCCGCACGCGGCATACCCAGTGGTTTTGATTTTTTAAGTGCACCTGCGGGCTTTGATATTGGCGAAACCGTCATTGAATACGACCCCGAGCAAAGCTACGCCGTGGCCATTTCAGCGGGTGTACTCAATACCCTCAAAGTCGCCATCATCGGCATCGTCTTGGCCACTCTGTTGGGTGTGTCCATCGGTGTGGCCCGCTTTTCGCGAAACGGCTTGGTTCGTGGCCTGTCTTATGGCTATGTGGAGTTGTTTCGTAACATTCCCGTGCTGTTGCAACTGCTCATGTGGTACATCTTCATGGTCGAGGTGCTGCCCGACTCCAGCGAATCTTGGACAAGCTTAGATGCCTTTTTCTTGAGCAAAGGTGGCTTGTCCATGCCCTGGCCATCTGCCGGTATTGGCTGGGCTTGGGTGTGGTTTGGTGCAGCGTTGGGATTGATCGCCGCGCTCATGTGGCGACGTCGCATCCACCAGCGATTTGAGCAAACCGGCCAAGACGGAGACCGTTTGTGGGCTCCTCTGGCCTTGATCTTGTTATTGGCTTTCGTTGGCTGGTTGGTCGGTGGCATGCCGAGCCAATTCGACATTCCCCAACAACTCGACTTCATGGTCGAAGGCGGGGCCAGTGCAACGCCCGAGTTTTTGACTTTGCTGCTGGGCTTGGTGACCTACACCGCCGCCTTCATTGCTGAAGTCGTGCGCGGTGGTATCCAGTCGGTGAGCCGTGGTCAAACTGAGGCCGCCAGCGCCCTAGGACTGACACCCCAGCACACGATGAAATTGGTGGTCTTGCCGCAAGCACTGCGAGTGATCATCCCGCCTTTGACCAACCAGTACCTGAACCTGACAAAAAACTCGTCCTTGGCCGTGGCCGTGGGCTACCCCGACGTGGTGTCGGTGGCCAACACCACCATCAACCAAAGTGGCCGAGCTGTGGAATGCATTGCGATCATCATGTTGGTGTACCTCAGCACCTCGCTGAGCACCTCGGTTTTCATGAACTGGTACAACGCCCGCAGTGCGATCAAGGAGCGATGACACCATGAACTCATCAACTTTTACCCCGATTGCGGCCCGTCCTTCGCCAACCGCCACCAGCGGCTGGCAGCAATGGTTGCGCCAAAACCTGTTCAGCAGCGTCGGCAACACAGCCACCACCCTGTTCTTGTTGGCCCTGGCCATCTACCTCATCCCCGGCGTGCTGGAGTGGGGTCTGTTCCAAGCCGTGTTCGCGCCCAGCGCAGAAGCCTGTCAAGCCGCTCGAGGCACTGGCGCTTGCTGGGGCGTGGTGAGCGAGAAGTACCGCCTGATTTTGCTGGGCCGCTACCCTTTCGAAGAGCACTGGCGCCCCGTCGTTGCCACCAGCCTGATGGTGGGCGGTCTGATCCTGAGCTGCATGCGCGCTTTTTGGAAGCCTTGGTTGGCGGCCATGTGGGCGGGCATTTTGGCGGTTTTTTTCACGCTGATGAGCGGCGGGATACTTGGCTTGAGCGAGGTTCGAACCGACATGTGGGGTGGTCTGCCACTGACCATCATGTTGGCCACGCTCTCCATCTTCATGGCCTTTCCTTTGGCCATTTTGGTGGCGCTGGGTCGCCGCAGCGATCTGCCCGCGATCCGCGCGGTGTGCATCACCTACATCGAACTCATCCGAGGCGTACCTTTGATTTCGGTGCTGTTCATGGCCTCCTTCATGTTCCCGCTCTTCATGCCACAAGGCGTCAGCATCGACGTGTTGGTGCGTGTGGTGATTGGCATCACCCTGTTCGCTGCGGCCTACATGGCCGAGATCGTGCGCGGTGGTTTGCAAGCCATTCCCAAAGGGCAAATTGAGGCAGCGGCCACCTTGGGTTTGAGCTACTGGCAAACCCAGCGCAAGATCGTGATGCCGCAAGCCTTGGCGATGGTCGTGCCCAGCATGATGAACAACTTCATCTCGATTTTCAAAGACACGTCTTTGGTCACGATCGTTTCGCTTTATGAGCTCACCGGTGCCTTGTCGCTGGCCCTGAACTCAGACGTGGAATGGCGCCCCTTCAAGATCGAAGCCTACTTTTTCATCACCCTCATTTATTTCTTGTTTTGCTTTGCCATGTCCCGCTACAGCCTGTGGGTCGAGAAGCAATTGAGCGCCAGCAAGGCGCGTTGAAAGTTCCAACATGACTGAACCCATCATCCGTTTTGACAAAGTCAACAAGTGGTACGGCAACGACTTTCATGTCTTGCGCGACATCGATCTGAGCGTGGCCAAAGGCGAGCGCATCGTGATCTGTGGGCCTTCGGGTTCGGGCAAGTCCACCCTGATTCGATGCATCAACCGCTTGGAAGAGCACCAACAAGGCCACTTGACCGTCGATGGCATTGAACTGACCGACGACATCAAAGCCATCGACCAGGTTCGCAAGAACGTGGGCATGGTGTTCCAACAGTTCAACCTGTTCCCGCACCTGACCGTGCTGGAAAACCTGACCCTCTCGCCCATGTGGGTCGGCAAAATCCCCAAAAAGGAAGCCGAAAAAAAAGCCATGGCGCAACTCGAGCGTGTGCGCATCGCCGAACAGGCCCATAAGTACCCGCTGCAGCTCTCCGGTGGTCAGCAGCAGCGCGTGGCCATTGCCCGTGCGCTGTGCCTCAAGCCCAAGATCATGTTGTTCGACGAGCCCACCTCGGCGCTCGACCCCGAGATGATCAAGGAAGTGCTCGACGTGATGGTGGAGATGGCCAACCAAGGCATCACCATGATTTGTGTGACCCACGAAATGGGTTTTGCCAAGGCCGTGGCCGACCGCGTGATCTTCATGGACCAAGGCCAAATCGTCGAGCAAAACACGCCTGAGGAATTTTTCAACAATCCGCAAAACGAGCGCAGCCGGGACTTCTTGTCCAAGATCCTGGGCCACTGAGCCGTGTCGGACGCCGCACGCGAACTGCAAACCCTTCGCAGCGCTTTCGAGCGGCTGCGCAGCGGCGAGATCAACGCGCACGCCTTCTCGGCGCTGGCGACCTCTCAAACTTCCGTGTCGACGGCCCTGCCGCCTCGCTTTGGCGAGGTCTGGCAAGACCTCATCACGCGACTGGAGTCGGGCGCGCTGTTCGACGCCGAGAGTTGCTCCTTCAGCCAGAGCGACCTGCACGAAAGCCTGCAGCTTTGGCTAGACAAAGCCGCCGAGCGAATCACACCAACAAAACCCAGGGATTGAGCTTGTTGCGGGAACGGATCGGGGTTTGCCCGTATCATCATCGACATGAAATATTGGCGTGTCCTCTTGCTGTGTTTGGCTGTGCTGCTGCCTTGGCGAAGCACACTGGCCGTGACCATGGTGATGGCGCCCATGACCCAGTACAACATGCCGGCACAGGTGGACTCGGCGCCGTGCCCTCATCACCAGGCCAGCTCAGGCGATGTCACCCAAAGCCACGACAACACATCTGACCACGCCTCTTGCGACGTGTGCCATGTGCCCGCACTGAGCGCCGCTCTGCGCACGACCACTCCCCCTCACACCCACCCGACTGACCCACCGCCGCTGAGCGAGCGTTTTGCCAGTGTGGTGGTCGCGCAGCACCACAAACCCCCGATCTCCGTTTGACACTTGGCTTTTGCTGAACCGGGCCGCCCCGTGCGCCCGGTGCTTGTGTGTCACCGGAGACTCCCCATGAACATCCCCCTTTGGGCTGCGCCGCTGGCGCTTTCCTTCTCCCTTGTATCGGTACCTGTTGCCGCCGCGCAAGACGCGCCGACCACGATTCAAGAAGCGCTTGAACGTTGGCGAGCGGCCAACCAAGCCGTCGCCGAATTTCCGCGCGGCCACATCGACCTGCTTCGCTGGGAACAGTCCCAAAGCGCGGCGAGCAGCCCAACAACGAACCCACCCAAAGCCCTCACTTGGCTAGAGGTTTGGCGCGACATCCAGCGCCAACGCGCAGAGTGGGTACTGCCCCCGACGGCCAACGCGCTGGAGCGCCGTGCGGCACAGCGCGATTGGCTGGGCCTGCACCAAGAAGCGCAAACGGCGTGGGCCAACGCCATCACCCAACAGGCTTTGCTGCGTGTGCACGAAGAACGCGTGCACGCCGCGCGCACCGCACAAGCCCTGGCCGAGCGCATGGCGGCCTTGGGCCACTGGAGCCAAGCCCAGTTGATCGCTGTTCAATTGGCGGGCGTTCAAGAACAAACGGCCCACCTAGCGACGCAGTCACCAGCCCAAGCGGCGGTGGAGGGCTTGGCACGCCTGATGGGTCTCAGCGGTACCCCAGCCATCGAGCAGCTCTCAACCCGCTTGCCCACGGCTTTGCCCATGCCCAAAGCACTGACCATGCCGCCCAACGCCGAGGCCCAAGCCTTGGCACAACGCCCCGAACACCAATGGAAAGGGCAACAAGTCGAGCGAGAGGTGCAAGCGGTGAGCGAAGCGCAGTGGCGTCGCTGGGCGCAAGCGCGCGACGGTTTGCTGCAAGGCCAAATCGACCAAGCCCCGCAGTGGACCGCAGGAATGGCCATGGGCGACCACGCCTTGGCCAAGGCGGTCGAAGCCAGAGCAGCCTGGGAGCGTGAGGGTCGCGCCATCGGCAGCACGGTGCGACAAGCCTGGAACCGATTGGAGCAAGCCCGCGCCTTGGACGTGCTGATGCATGAGCAACGATTGCCCCTGCAACAACGGGCCGAACAGGAAACCTTGCTGCGCTACAACGGCATGCTCAAAAGCACCTGGGAACTGATCGACGCAGCACAAGCCCGTCTGAGCGCACAAGCCGATGCGCTGCAAGCCCGCCAAGCCCATTGGCTGGCCCACGCCGATTGGCACACCCTCATGGCCGGTGGCGACATCACGCTGGCCAGCACCCCTGCACCCGCCAACGCGCGCGGCAACGCCGCCAAAGGACACTGAACCATGAACAACACCCACAACCCCCAACGCCGCCGTTTCTTGGGCGGTGCCGCGCTGGCCGCCACCGTGGCCACAGCAGGCACCACCGTCGCACGGTCCGCCTTGGCTGCACTGCCCGAAGCGCCGATACAAAGCAGCGCCGACACCCAAGCCCCCTGGACCCCGCCCGGTGAGACGGGCGCTGGTCGCCCCTACAACCCGGTGGTGACCCTCAACGGCTGGACCTTGCCGTGGCGCATGAAAAACGGCGTCAAAGAATTCCACCTCATTGCCGAGCCCGTGGTGCGCGAAATGGCACCCGGATTTCTGGTGAACATGTGGGGTTACAACGGCCAATCGCCCGGCCCGACCATCGAAGTGGTGGAAGGCGACAAGGTCCGCATCTTCGTCACCAACCGTTTGCCCGAACACACCACCATCCATTGGCACGGCCAACGGCTGCCGAACGGCATGGACGGCGTGGGTGGTTTGAATCAGCCTCAAATCCCCGCCGGCAAAACCTTTGTGTACGAGTTTGAAGCGCGCCGACCCGGCACCTTCATGTACCACCCGCACGCCGATGAAATGACGCAAATGGCCATGGGCATGATGGGTTTTTGGGTCACGCACCCCAAACAAAAACACGCCCACATCGAGACCGTGCAGCGCGATTACTGCTTCTTGCTCAACGCCTTTGATGTGGAGCCTGGCAGCATGACGCCCAAGGTCAACACCATGCTCGACTTCAACATCTGGAGCTGGAACAGCCGGGTCTTCCCTGCCATCAGCCCATTGGTGGCGCGGCTGGGCGATCGGGTGCGGGTGCGAGTGGGCAACCTCACCATGACCAACCACCCCATCCACATCCACGGCATCGAGTTTGAAGTGACCGGCACCGACGGCGGCCCCGTGCCCAAGAGCGCACGCTGGCCCGAGGTGACCACCGACGTGGCCGTGGGTCAAATGCGCCAGCTGGAATTCATCGCCGACGAGCCCGGCGACTGGGCCATGCACTGCCACAAAAGCCACCACACCATGGGTGCCATGGGCCACGACGTGCCCACGCTGATCGGCGTGGACCACCGCGGCTTGGTCCAACCGCTGCAGCGCATCAACCCCGACTACATGGTCATGGGCGAGCGCGGCATGGCCGACATGGGCGAGATGGAAATGGAGTTGCCCGCCAACACCTTTCCCATGATGACCGGCACCGGCCCTTACGGCCCGATTGAGATGGGCGGCATGTTCACCACCCTCAAGGTGCGTGCCGACCAGAAGGCCGGCGACTACAGCGACCCCGGTTGGTACCAACAGCCGCCGAACACGCGCTCACGCCTGGTTGAAACCCCTGACGCTGCGCCACGCGCCGCCACGCCCAGCGGCACACCGGCGGCCACCGTGAAAAAACCCGATGCGGCCAAAGGCCACGCCCACCACTGAAACCCACAACAGGAGAACCCCCATGAACACCACACGCCGACACCAACTGCAACAACTGCTGGGCGCTGCCACCGCGCTGAGCCTGCCCCTGCTGGCCCAAGCCCATGGCGAGATGCACCAAAACCACCACAAAGCCGCTGGCCCGGTGGTCAAAGAACAAAAGCCTTGGGGCATCGCCGCCGACGCCAAAGATGTTCAGCGCACGGTCACCATCCGCATGAGCGACGACATGCGCTTTGCGCCCAAGCACCTGGACGTGAAGCTCGGTCAGACGCTGCGCTTGCGTGCTGAAAACCAAGGCAAAGTGATGCACGAGCTCGTGATCGGCACCGCGTCAGAACTGGCCGCACACGCAGAGATGATGAAAAAACACCCCAACATGGAACACGACGAGCCTTACATGGCGCACGTGTCACCGGGCAAAGCCAGCGACATCGTCTGGACCTTCAACCGCGAAGGCGACTTCGAATTCGCGTGTTTGTTGCCCGGCCACTTTGAAGCCGGCATGCGTGGCACCATCCGTGTACGCGCCTAAAGCTACTAGGAGAAACCCATGAAAAACACCCTCTCCCGCCGCACCAGCCTGATCGCCGCTGCCGCAGCCATGGCCAGCGCACCTTGGGCCGCGCTGGCCAACAGCCCCAAAAAGTTACCCGTCATGCAGGTCTGGAAAGACCCCAACTGCGGCTGCTGCAACGACTGGGTCGCGATCCTGCGCAAAGCCGGTTTTGAGATTCAAACCTTCGACACCGGCAACACCGCCATGCGCCAACGCTTGGGTATGCCCACAAAATTTGCGTCTTGCCACACCGCGCTGATCGACGGCTACGTGATCGAAGGCCATGTGAACGTGAGCGAAATTCAGCGCTTGCTGCGCGAGCGGCCCAAGGCCTTGGGCCTGGCGGTGCCCGGCATGCCCGTGGGCAGCCCTGGCATGGACGGGCCGGAGTACGGCAACCGGCGCGACCCCTACGACGTGCTCTTGGTCCAAAAAGACGGCAGCAGCCGCAGCTACCAAAGCTATTTCAAAAACGTCACCCAAGCGCCACGCGAGGGTTTCATGAAAACCCAACACACCGGGCACGGGTCTGCCAGCGGCTCCGTCGCAACGGCCCTGCCATGGGCCGAGGCGGAAATCCGTCGCATCGACACCGCCGCGGGGAAGATCAGCCTCAAACACGGTGAGATCAAAAACCTCGACATGCCGCCCATGAGCATGGTGTTCCAAGTCCCCGACACCAGCCAACTCACAGGCTTGAAGGTGGGCGACTCGGTGCGCTTCACGGCCGACCAAATCAACGGCGCTTACACCGTCATCCGCATCGAACGTCGCCCCTGAGCCAAAGAGCGATCGGTTAGAGTTCGCGCATGAACAACAACGTGCGCGTTTTCTTCTCTTCCTTGCGCGAATGGCTGCTGTCCTTTGGGCCTTTTGTGGCACTGGGCGTGGCCCTCATGGTGGGGGCTTACCACTGGCTCGACCCCAACCCACCCAAGCAGGTGGTCTTGGCCACCGGCCCAGAACAAAGCGCTTACGACGCCATGGGCCATCACTACGCCCAAGCCTTGTCGGCCTACGGTATCGATGTGAAGCTCTTGCCCTCAGAGGGCTCAGCGCACAACCTGGATTTGCTGCGCAGCGGCCAAGCCGATTTGGCGTTTGTGCAAGGCGGCAGCGTGGCGTGGACCGACACCGACCGCCAAAGCCTCACGGCCCTGGGTAATTTGTTTGTGGAGCCGCTGTGGGTGTTCTACCGCCAAGACAGCGCACAACGCTTGGTGGGGCGCCGCGAACTCACCCAACTGCGAGACCTGCAAGGGGCGCGCGTGAACGTGGGGACGGCCGGTAGCGGCGTGCCTCGTTTGTTCGACACTTTGCTCGAGGCCAACGGCATCGAAGCCACCCGCTGGCAGCGCAGCGAACTCGCACCCACGCCCGCGGTGGTGGCGTTCTTGAACGGTGAAGTCGATGCCGTGGTGTTTGCTTCCGCGCCCGAATCGTTGTTGGTGCAAATGCTGTTGCAAAGTCCCGGTGTGGGCTTGATGGACTTTGCACAAAGCGAAGCTTATGCGCGTCGCTTTGGCTTTTTAACGCCCGTGGTTTTGCCCCAAGGCGTGGTGGATTTGGCCAAGAACCAGCCCACACGTGACGTGCGTTTGGTCGCCCCCACCTCCACGCTCTTGGCCTCACAAAACACCCACCCGGCGATTCTGCAGTTGTTCGCACAAACCGCGGTGGCTTTGCACGGCAGCGCCGGTTGGTTCAACCGCGCGCGCCAATACCCCAGCTTGGATTACGCCGAGGTCGAGGTCTCGGACGAGGCCGCCCGCGCCATCCGCAGCGGCCAACCTTGGCTGCAACGGTACTTGCCGTTTTGGTTGGCCAATGTGGTCGAGCGCATGTGGCTCGCCGGGGGTTTGATCATTGCCTTGGTCTTGCCCCTCTCGCGCATCTTGCCGCCGCTCTACACCCTGCGCGTGCGCTCCAAGGTGTTTCGCTGGTACGCCGAGTTGCGTGAAATCGAAGAGCAGGTGGAGCGCAGCGCGAGTGCTCAAGACAGCCAAGCCCAGCTGCTGGCCTTGGACCGTTTAGAGGCGACGGTCGAACACGTCCAAGTACCACTGCCCTACGCCAACGAGTTGTACGCTTTGCGCAGCCACATCCACTGGGTGCGCAAACGGTTGTTACAGCAAGTCCCGACGAATTAAGCCAACAAGCGCTTCCAGCCCTCAGGCCCGAGGTCGCGCAGGGTGCGGATGTTGCGCTCCACGATCTGCTCGGCATCGCCCCCCGCGCTGTCGACCGCACGCTCCACGCTGTCTTCGCGCAGCAGGTGCAGGATGGGGTAAGGCGCACGGTTGGTGAAGTGGCTCATGTCGCCATCGGGCTCGCCGTCGAACACAAAATCGGGATGGAAGTGCGCGACCTGAATCACACCTTCGAGTTCGTGCTCTTGCAACACTTCATCGACCACGCCTTGGAAATCGTTGAACACAAAGAAGTCAGGGAACAGCGTGGGGTGGATCAGCAGCGTGGTGTCGGTCTCTTCGGCGCTCACCGATTGCAGGTGGGCCAACTCGCGGTCGAGGTCGTCCAAAAAAGCATCGATGTGTCGCGCGCTGCTGACCACGATGCGCACTTGGTTCTTCACGTACACCGCGCGCGCAAACGGGCAAAGGTTCAGCCCGATGACGGCTTGCTCCAGCCATTGGCGGGTGTCGGCGATGACGGCGTCGTCAGCTAATTCCATGGCGCAGCACAGGCGGTTTACTTCAGGCTCTTGAAGCGCGCACGTTTCGGACGGGCACCCTCTTCGCCCAAGCGCTTGACCTTGTCGGCCTCGTACTCGGTGAAGTTGCCGTCGTAGAAGTACCACTGGCTGTCGCCTTCGTAAGCGAGGATGTGTGTGCAGATGCGGTCGAGGAACCAACGATCGTGCGAGATCACCATGGCGCTGCCGGCGAATTCCAGCAAGGCCTCTTCCAAGGCGCGCAGGGTTTCGACGTCCAAATCGTTGGAGGGTTCGTCGAGCATCAAGACGTTGCCGCCTTGGGCCAAGGTCTTGGCCAAGTGCAGGCGTCCCCGCTCACCACCGGAGAGGTTTTTCACCAGCTTTTGCTGGTCGTTGCCTTTGAAGTTGAAGCGGCCGATGTAGGCGCGGCTGGGCATCACGAACTTGCCCACGGTGATGTTATCCAAGCCGCCGGAGACGTCTTCCCACACGGTCTTGTCACCTTCCAGGCTTTCGCGGCTTTGGTCCACAAAGGCCAGCTTGGCGGTTTGGCCCACGGTGATGCTGCCGCTGTCGGGGGTCTCCACGCCTTGGATCATGCGAAACAAGGTGGACTTGCCCGCGCCGTTGGGGCCGATGATGCCGCAGATGGCACCGGCGGGCAGCTTGAAACTGAGCTTGTCCATGAGCAAACGGTCGCCAAAGCTCTTGGAGACATTGTCAAACTCGATCACCTGAGCGCCCAAGCGCTCGGCCACGGGAATGAAGATCTCGTTGGTCTCGTTGCGCTTTTGGTATTCGACGTCGCTCAACTCTTCGAAGCGGGCCATGCGGGCCTTGCTCTTGGCTTGGCGGCCTTTGGCGTTGCTGCGCACCCACTTCAGTTCTTCCTTCATGGCCTTGGAGCGGGCGTCTTCGCTCTTTTGTTCTTGGGCCAAGCGCTGTTCTTTTTGCTCGAGCCAATCGGAGTAGTTGCCCTTCCATGGAATGCCGTGCCCACGGTCCAATTCCAAGATCCATTCGGCCGCGTTGTCCAAGAAATAGCGGTCGTGGGTGATGGCCACCACGGTGCCCGAGAAACGCTGCAAGAACTGCTCGAGCCAATGCACCGACTCAGCGTCCAAGTGGTTGGTGGGTTCGTCGAGCAAGAGCATGTCGGGCTTGGAAAGCAACAAGCGGCACAGTGCCACACGACGCTTTTCACCACCAGAGAGGTTCTTGACCAGCGCGTCCCAAGCGGGCAAGTTCAGCGCGTCGGCAGCCAGTTCCAGCTGCAAGTCGGCGTTCTCGCTGCCGCTGGCGGCGATGATGGCTTCGAGCTCAGCCTGCTCGGCTGCGAGCGCGTCAAAGTCGGCGTCCTCTTCGGCGTAGGCGGCGTAGACCTCTTCCAATCGCTGCTTGGCCGCAATGGCGCCACCGATGCCCTCTTCAACCGCTTGACGCACGGTCTGCTCGGGGTCGAGCTGCGGTTCTTGCGGCAAATAACCGATCTTGATGCCCGGCATCGGGATGGCTTCGCCTTCGATTTCCTTGTCCACACCGGCCATGATTTTGAGCAGCGAAGACTTCCCCGAGCCGTTCAAACCCAAGACGCCGATCTTCGCGCCGGGGAAAAAACTCAAGGAAATGTTCTTCAAGATCTGGCGCTTGGGCGGCACCGTCTTGCTGACGCGGTTCATCGAAAAAACGTATTGAGCCATGGAGAATTCACCTCATCAAACAAACGCCTCGGGCCGGCGGCCGCGCGCGTAACCCACCATTATCCCAGACTCACACCCAGATGGACTGCTTCGTCCCTCGCACTGACTGTGGGTTTAGAGCTCGCGAATGGTGACTTCGCCTGGGCGCAGGGAAAACTGCACATGGCTGCTGAGCTTTTCCAATTGAACGCGGGCACTGCGGAAATAGACATTCGCTTTGAGCCAGTCGGCTTCGGCGTCCAAGGCCGCGTCATCACCCAAGGAGCACCACCACACACGGCCATCAGCGTCCCAACGGTAGCCGCGCGCCTTGAGGCTGTCTTTGGCTTCGAACGGAGCGCCGGTGGCGCGCAGTTTGTAGCGCGACTGGGCGCTGCCTTCCATCAGGTGCAGCAAACGCGTTTTGGGGCTGTCTTTGAGCGTGGCGGTGAGCACCTGCAAGAGCGCGTGGCAATCGACTTGTGCGCGGTGCGCGTCGTAAAACCAACCCGACTCGCTGGCCAAAAACTCCAGCTTGGCCGAGCCGCTGCCTTGGGCCTTCCAGTCCATGCCGGCAAACGAACAGGCCCAGGCTTTGTCGGCAAACACCGGCCAACGCGCCTCCACAAAGGGTCGGTCAAAGGCGGCGTTGTGCGCCACGACCACATCGGCCGCGCCCACCAACGCTTGGACCTGCGCGTCGTCGATGCGCTGGCCACGCACGTCGTCGTCGCTGATGCCGGTGATCTCGGTGATCTGGGGCGGGATGGGTTTGCCGGGGTCTTCAAACGCCTCAAACACCGTGACCGGCCCCACCGGCAGACCCGTGGCCATGTCGACCAAAACCGAGAGCATGGCCAGCTCAATGACGCGCTCTTGACGGCAGTCCAAACCGGTCGTCTCGGTGTCGAGCACCAGCACGCGCTGCGTCTTCGCGCCCGCAGGCACGGGCCCCCAGTCCAAGCGCGGCACCAAGCGGCGCAAGACCTTGAAGTCGGGGTGAGCGTCCAAGGCGGCGGCCATGGCCTCGGGGCTCAGGGCGGCGCTCAGGGTATCGGCTTTTTGGGCCTTGGGGGCTTTGACGGGGGTGGGCGCTGGGGCAGCTTCTTCACCGAACATGCTTTGTTGGGTCATGGAGAAATCCATCAATTGACACAGTGAGAAAAATAAAAGGCGTCCAAAGACAAGATAGGGCAACCCTGCAGTCGCTCAAATGTCGAGGCCATCGACAACAAATCGCGATCTCCAGACACCAAGACCTGTGCACGACCCGCCACCGCCAAGTGCAGGAACGGCAAATCCAAAGGATCACGACAATCCGGCACTTTCGGTGGGGGTTCTGGAACCCGGACCGTTTGAGCATAAGGCAGGTAATCGGCCAGCAACTCCGCTTGGTCTGAAGAAGTCAAACGGAACTTTGGGTACGCCAAGACACGCACCAATTCTTGGGCGGTGACTTTGCTGACCAGCGGCACAAACACCCCCGATTGCCAAGCGGGGCGCAATGCGCCAGCCACCCCGCCTCGGAACACCAAGGCCGATAAGACAACGTTGGTGTCCAGGACCACACGGCATGGGGCGCTCATGTGGCTGAACGGGGCTTGGAACGTGCTGGGCGTTTGGCCTTTTTGGCTGGGTAGTTAGCCTCTGGCTCGCTGGCCAACACCGCTTTGCTTTGGGGGACTCTGGCCCACGCCACCGCGTTAATCATGTCCACGTCGGTGAGTTCGAGCTCAGCCAATTTGGCGCGCACAGCGTCACCGCGCTGAATGCGCACCGGTGTCAAGATCAATTGGCCGTCCCGAACTTGCACATCAAAGTAGTCGGTCGCGCCCACAGCTTGCGTCAAACTTTTCGGCAAGGTAAGTTGGTTTTTGGCGGTGATTTTGGCCAGCATGAGCGTCCTCCAAAGTAAGGAATCATTACTTTAGCGAAAAACTGTCTGCTCGTCCAGCCCACCAACCGATTCGTGCGACAATCCCCGCAGCGTCGACCTCCAGTTGTCGGCGCGTCAGCACTTCTGCTGGGGTTTGACCCAGGCGCCTCGCCTGCGGAGACAAGCTCAACTTATCGACCACATTGGCCCCGACTGGTCGCTGCTCACCGCAGCTGAAGAGCCAATGCCCGCGCCGCAGACGGCGCCCTTGAAATGAACTTTGATGAATTGAATTTGGCCCCGGCCATTGTCCAAGCCGTGCGTGAGCAGGGTTACGAAACGCCCACGCCCATCCAGGCACAAGCCATTCCCGCCGTGTTGGCCGGGCACGACTTGCTCGCTGGCGCCCAAACCGGCACCGGCAAAACCGCCGCCTTCACCCTGCCCTTGCTGCACCGCCTGCAAGCCGGTGAACGCGCCAAGAACCGCTTCGGTGGTGTGGGCATCCGCGCTTTGGTGCTGACCCCCACCCGCGAACTCGCCGCTCAGGTCGAAGAGTCGGTGCGCCAATACGGCGCCAACCTGTCCTTGACCTCCACCGTCATCTTCGGTGGCGTGGGCATGAACCCCCAAATCAACAGCCTGAAAAAAGGCGTAGACATCTTGGTGGCCACCCCGGGCCGTTTGCTGGACTTGCAGCAACAAGGCTTTTTGGACCTGTCTACCGTACAAATGTTGGTGCTCGACGAAGCCGACCGCATGCTCGACATGGGCTTCATCCACGACGTGAAGAAAATCTTGGCCTTGGTGCCCAAAGACAAACAAAGCCTGTTGTTCTCGTCCACCTTCAGCGACGAGATTCGCGACTTGGCCAGCAACTTGCTCAAAGACCCGCAACACATCCAGGTCACACCGCGCAACACCACGGTGCAGCGCATCACCCAGGTGATCCACCCCGTGGGTCGCGGCAAGAAAAAAGCGCTGCTGGTGCACATCATCAACCAGCACAACTGGAGCCAAGTCTTGGTGTTCACCCGCACCAAATTCGGCGCGAACAACGTCGCTGAGTTTTTGACCAAAAACGGTATCCAAGCCATGGCCTTGCACGGCAACAAGAGCCAGGGTGCGCGCACGCAAGCCTTGGCCGGCTTCAAGAGCGGCGAGATCCGCGCCTTGGTGGCCACCGACATCGCCGCGCGCGGCATCGACATCGATGAGTTGCCACACGTGGTGAACTACGAGATTCCCAACGTCTGCGAAGACTATGTGCACCGCATCGGTCGCACCGGTCGTGCGGGCAACAGCGGTGAAGCCGTCAACCTCGTGAGCTTGGACGAAGAAGGCTTCATGATGGACATCGAGCGCTTCACCAAGCAACAAATCCCGGTGCAGATCTTCCCTGAGTTCATGCCCGAGCCCGGCGAAAAAGCCGAGCCCATCGCCATGGGCCGCCAAACCATCTGGGGCGGTGCGGGCAAGCCCCCGAGCCGTGAAGTGATGGCCGCAGCGGCCAAAGCCGCTCGCACCGAAATGCTCACCCGCGTGCGCGAGAAAAAAGCCAGTGACGGCGGCAACGCCGGCAACGCCGGCAACGGCGGTAGCGGTCGCGGACAAAACCGTCCCCGCCGCGCCGAACGCGCCGCCCAGCCCGGCGGTGAAGGTGGCTTTGACGGCGGTGGCCAAGAGCGCCGCGACACGCGCCGCCCGAATGGTCCACGCCCCTCGAACAACGGCCCTCGCCCACAAGGCCACGGCGGCCAACGCCCTGAGCGCAGCGCCGACCGAGGTGACCGTCCTCCCCGCGCTGAGCACTTCGAAGGCGGCGACCGCCCCGAGCGCCAGCCAGGCCCCAACGCCCACTTGGGCAGCTTGCGCATCCGCGAGCCGCGCCCACGCACCGGCAACCCCGGTGGCCAGCCCGACCCGCTGCGCACCAGCATCGACGCCATGCGCACCGGCAACCGCAACAAAGGCGGTAAAGGTGGCGGTGGTGGTGGCCCCAAAGGCGGCCCAGCCGATCCCTTGCGCACCAGCTTTGGTCGCATCCGCTGACACCAGGAGAACACCCCATGCGATTGCTGCACACCATGTTGCGCGTGGGCGATTTGGAGCGATCCATCGCCTTCTACACCGAGGTCTTGGGCATGCAACTGCTGCGCCGCAGCGAGAACCCCGAGTACCGCTATTCCTTGGCGTTCTTGGGTTTTGACGGGGGTAACCCCGGCCAAGCCGAGATCGAGCTGACCCACAATTGGGACACGCGCGAGTACGACATGGGCACCGCATACGGCCACATTGCATTGGGTGTGCCCGATGCCTACGCCGCTTGCGAGGCCATCAAAGCCCGTGGTGGCAACGTCACTCGCGAGGCCGGTCCGGTCAAAGGCGGCACCACCGTGATCGCCTTTGTCACCGACCCCGATGGTTACAAAATCGAACTCATCCAACGCCACCCATGAACATCGCCAACCTGCGCAAAAGCTACGAAAAAGCGGAGTTGAGTGAAACCGACTCCCACGCCGATCCTTTGCAGCAGTTCGGCCTGTGGTTGCAGCAAGCCATCGATGGCCAGCTGCCCGAACCCAATGCCATGACGCTGGCCACCGTGGGCTCAGACCTGCGGCCCAGCACCCGCATCGTGCTCATCAAAGGTTTTGATGAACGCGGCGTCGTTTGGTACACCAACTACGGCAGCCGCAAAGGCCAAGAGCTGGGTGGCAACCCGTTTGCAGCGCTGCAATTCCATTGGGTTGAGCTCGAACGCGTGGTTCGTATCGAAGGCGTGGTGGAGAAGGTCAGCGACGCCGAGAGCGACGCCTACTTTGACAGCCGCCCCCTGGACAGCCGCATCGGCGCCTGGGCCAGCCCACAAAGCCAGGTCATCGATGGCCGTGGCACGCTGGTGACCAACGCCGCCAAATACGCCGCGCAATTCATGCTGCAACCCCCACGCCCACCACACTGGGGCGGCTACCGCCTCAAGCCTGAGGTGTGGGAGTTTTGGCAAGGCCGCAAAAGCCGTTTGCACGACCGTTTGCGCTACCGGCTTGACGCCGGACAGTGGACACGTGAACGCTTGGCGCCTTGAATCAACAGCGCGCGATGGCTTGGTCTTGAACCAAAGCCAACGACTCGACCGACACACGATCGGGAGCCAACTCGGCCAAAGGCAAAAGCACAAATGCCCGGTCCCACATGCGTGGGTGCGGTACCTGGAGGCTGGGCGCATCGATGCGCGCATCACCGTAAAGCAGCAAGTCCAAATCCAAGGTGCGCGGTGCGTTGCGGTAAGGGCGTTCACGACCGGCTTGGTTTTCCAGCGCCTGTAGCAAAGCCAGCACATCCATAGCGCCCAGCGAGGTGCGCAGCTCGGCCACGGCGTTAAGGTAGTCGGGTCCCGTGGCGTCCACCGGGGCGCTGCGGTACCAACCTGAGGATCGACACGACCAAACACCCTGGGCTTGCGCCAAGCGATCCAGGGCCGTTTGCAGCGCCGCACCCGCGTCACCCAAATTCGCGCCCAAACCCACATAAGCCAGGACAGGCTCACGCAAAGGCTTACTGGGGCTTGGCACCAAGCCCATGTTTACTCTGCTGCGGCTGGCGCATCACCGCCCGCAGCGGGTTTGCGTCGACGGCGGCGTTTTTTCGCAGGTGCATCGCTCTCAGCTTTGGGGCTGGGTTGGCGGCGCTGCGCTTCGATCATCTCATCGCGCTCATCGTCGCTGGCGTGTTGGAAGTCTTCCCACCAATCGGCCAAGGCCGTGTCAATCTCGCCCGTGCTCGCGCGCAAGCGCATGAAATCAAAACCAGCGCGAAAGCGCGGCTGCTCGACCAAGCTGTAAGGACCGTTGCCCACGCGCTTGTCAAAGCGCAGCTGCATCATCCAGATGTCGCGCATGTCAGCGCCGAGTTTGCCCCGCCCAGATACGTCGCCGATGCGCGACTCAAACACCTCGTCCACCGCTTCTTGCAAGGCTTGCGAAGAAGGCATGGGGCGTTGGTTCGGGCGCGACTTCATGCGCTTGGCCCAGCCTTGGCGCACATCGGACCACAGCACACAGGCCAACAAAAAGCTCGCCACCACGGGCTTACCCTCGCCCACACGGCGGTCGGTATCTTCCAAGGCGGTGCGCACAAACGGGTCGTCGGCACGCTGCACCACGACGTCGAGCAAGGGGTAAATGCCGGAATCCAAGCCCACGGCTTTGAGTTGCTCCACGCTGGCCAAAGCGTGGCCGGTTTGCAGCAACTTGAGCATTTCGTCGAGCAAGCGGCTTTGCGGTACGTCAAGCAACAATCGGCGCGAAGACGCCAAAGGCTTCAAGGTGCCCGCGTCAAACTTAAAACCCAAGGGGCTGAGCTTGGCGGCAAAACGCACGGCGCGGATGATGCGCACCGGGTCTTCGCGGTAGCGCGTCGCAGGGTCACCGATCATGCGCAGCACGCGTTTTTTGGCGTCGCGGATGCCGTTGTGAAAATCCACCACGGTCTGGGTTTCCGGGTCGTAGTACATGGCGTTGATGCTGAAGTCGCGCCTCGCCGCGTCTTGCTCGATCGGGCCCCAGACGTTGTCGCGCAACACGCGACCGCTGGCGTCCACCGCGTGTTTCATGTTGGCCAAAGCGCCTTTGCTGGTGCGCTCGTTGCCCGAGACCTGTTCGGCGTCGGCGCTGTCGAGGTAAGCGCGCATGGTCGAGACTTCAATCACCTCGTTCTCGCGGCCACGGCCATACACCACGTGCACGATGCGAAAGCGCCGCCCGATGATGAAGGCGCGTCGAAACAGGTGCTTGACTTGCTCGGGTGTGGCGTCGGTGGCCACGTCGAAGTCTTTGGGTCGCAGGCCCAGCAAGAGGTCGCGCACCGCGCCACCGACGATGTAGGCTTCAAAGCCTGCATCTTTGAGCGTGTGGACCACGTCCAATGCCCGATCGTCGACCAAATCGGGGTCGATGCGGTGCACCTTGGCGGGCACGTCTTGGCGTTGGCCAAAGGTCGATTCGACACTGGCTTTGGTGCGGCTGGGGGGGCTGGACTTACCCAGCAGCTTGTCGATGAAGTGTTTGATCATTCGAAGAGGTTCAGGATGCGCCAGCCACGTTGGGTGGCGATGTCGCGCAATCGGGCATCGGGGTTGGTGGCCACCGGCTCGTGCACACGCTCGAGCAGGGGCAGGTCGTTCATGGAATCGCTGTAAAACACGCTGTGCGTCACATCGGCCCATGAGCAAGACCGCTCAGACAGCCATTGTTCCACACGCGCGACCTTGCCCTCCCGAAACGAGGGCGTGCCTTGGATTTCCCCGGTCGGCGTGCCGCTGGCGTCCACCGCCAAATCGATGGCGATCAGGTCGTCCACGTCAAAAGCCTCTGCGATGGGTCGGGTGATGAAGGCGTTGGTGGCGGTGACCATGAGCGTGGCGTAACCCTGGGCGCGGTAATGGGCGACCAATTCCAGGGCCGCTGGGCGCATGGCGGGGCGAATCACCTCCGCCATGAAACGCTCGTGCGCGGCGTGCGCGGCGGGCATGCCGCGTTCGCGCAAGGCGGTGGTGCCAAAGCGGATGTATTCGGCGATGTCCAAGGTGCCCGCGCAGTACTGCGCATAAAACGCGTCGTTGGCTTGGGTGTGGGTCTGAGCGTCGCGCCACCCCAGTGTCACGGTGAATTGACCCCACGCGTAATCGGAGTCGATGGGCAGCAGGGTGTGATCCAAGTCGAAAAGGGCCAGTTTCATTCGTTTTCCAGCATGGATTTGATCAGGGGAATGGTGATGGCGCGCTGGGTACGCAGTGCGTAAGCGTCGAGCTCGTGCAAGAGCATCATCAAACTGGAGAGGTCGCGCGAAAAACGGTTGAGCATGAAGTCCATGACCTCGTCGCTCAAGAACACGCCGCGCGCATCGGCCTCGCGGCGCAAGACCGCACGGCGCTCGGCCTCGCCCAAGGTTTTGAGTGCAAACACATGGCCCCATCCGAGTCGCGTTCGCAGGTCTTCACGCAAGACCAAGTCGGTCGGTGGCAATGCTGAAGAAGCCAAGACCCAACGCCCCACACCTTTACCCGGGGCTTGAGCATTGATGAACCAGTTGAAAGCTGCGGCTTGTTGACTGGCGGTGAACAGGTGGCAATCGTCTAGCAAGACCACGTCCCATCGCTCATCAAAATCGCCCGGGTTGATGACCTGTGGGTCGAGCCAGCCAACACGACCTCCCAGCCCCCGGACCGCCTCGGCCACGGCCCGCAACAAATGGGTTTTGCCGCTGCCACTCTCGCCCCACAGCAAGGTGGGCACAGGCGAGCGCATGGGGTTGAGCGCCCACAAACGAACATGCTCGGCCGCCGCTTCGTTACCCGAGTCGATGAAATTATCCAGGGTGGGCACGGGCGCCAACCCAATGTCCAAGGCGAGTTGCTGCATGGCGGCTGGGCTCAACGGGTCGTGTCCTCGACAGGCCTGGCCTGACCATCGGTGTACAGGTCACTTTGCTGGTAACGGCGCACCGCCAAACGCAAGACGACGAGCAAGACCGCGCTGGCAGGCAGAGCAATCAACACACCCACAAAGCCCAGCAGGTGACCAAACGCCATCAAAGCAAAAATCACCACCAAGGGATGCAGGCCAATGCGCTCGCCCAACAAACGTGGGGTCAGCACAAAGCTCTCCAAAAACTGGCCGAGGCCAAACACCGCCCATACCGCCAACACCCCTGTCCAGCTTTGAAATTCAAGCAAGGCGGCGAAGGTACCCAACACCAAACCCACACCAAAACCGATGTAAGGCACGAACACCGCCAAACCGGTGAAGACCCCGATGGCCAGCGCCAAATCCAAGCCGACCAGCGCCAAACCTGCGGAGTACAGCACCGCCAAAACCAACATGACCAACATTTGCCCACGCAGGTATTCACCCAAAACGGCGTCGGTTTCACCCAAAAAAGCGTTCACACCCGCCAGCCACCGCGGTGGCAACAAACGGCGCAAACGCGCCGACAAACCAGACCAATCGACCAGCAGATAAAAAGCCACCAAGGGCGCCAACACGGCATTGCCCAAGAGCGCCAACACCGCGCTGCCGCCAATGCGCAGCGAAGCAAACGCCTGCTCGAACAGGTCTGAGCCATGACCGCTGACCAACTGCGTGAACCATTCGCGCACCAGGGCCACATCGATCTGCACCGGCATGCCCATGCGCTGAGCCCAAGGCGCCAACACCGCGTTGGCCCGCTCGAGCAAAGCCGGCACCTGCTCGCGCAACAACGGCACTTGCTGGGTGATGACGGGCACGATCAACAACATCACCGCCACGACCAGCAAAGCCACCCACAACAAAGCCAGCAAGGTCGAAGCCCAACGTGGCAAACCCCAACGCGTGCCCCGGTCCACCAGAGGCAAGAGCACATACGCCAAGACGGCCCCCAACACAAAGGGCGACAAAACCGGTGCCAGCAGCACCAAGACCATCACCGCCACCAAGGCCAGAGCGGTCCAAGCGGCAAAGCGAATTTGGATGGGGGTGAATGTCATGGGTGCCTGAAATGGGGTGGGCGGTGTAAACCCTTAAAATCTAGGGCAAATTCTATCGGGCGCACCGACGCTGCCCGTATTTTTTCGACCCCCGACGATACACCGCGCCCAGCGACGACCCGCATGAACACAAACACCCCCCTCTCCTACAAAGACGCTGGCGTTGACATCGAGGCTGGCGACGCCCTGGTCGACCGCATCAAACCCTTGGCCAAAAAGACCATGCGAGAGGGTGTCTTGGCCGGTATTGGTGGCTTTGGTGCGCTGTTCGAAGTGCCCAAGCGTTACCAAGAGCCCGTGCTGGTGAGCGGCACCGACGGCGTGGGCACCAAGCTCAAGCTGGCGTTTGAGTGGAACATGCACGACACCGTGGGCATCGACCTGGTGGGCATGAGCGTCAACGACGTGCTGGTACAAGGCGCCGAGCCACTGTTCTTTTTGGATTACTTTGCTTGCGGCAAATTGGACGTGGACACCGCCGCGGCGGTGGTCGGCGGCATCGCCCAGGGCTGCGAGATGAGCGGCTGCGCCTTGATCGGTGGCGAAACGGCCGAGATGCCCGGCATGTACCCCGCGGGTGAATACGACTTGGCTGGCTTTTGTGTCGGCGCGGTCGAAAAGAGCAAGATCCTGACCGGCGCCAACGTGCAGCCCGGTGACGTGGTGCTGGGTTTGGCCAGCCACGGCGTGCACTCCAACGGCTTCAGCTTGGTGCGAAAGTGCATCGAGCGCGCCGGCGCCAACACGCCAGCCACGCTCGACGGCATGCCCTTCAAAGAAGCCATCATGCGCCCCACCCGCCTGTACGTGAAGAACGTGTTGGCGGCGCTGGCCCAGCACCCCATCAAGGCCTTGGCCCACATCACGGGCGGCGGCCTGTTGGAGAACATCCCCCGCGTCTTGCCAGAAGGCATGGCGGCGCATTTGATCAAAGGCAGTTGGCCACAAACCGAGCTGTTCGCTTGGCTGCAAGCCACGGCCGGCATCGACGACATCGAAATGAACCGCACCTTCAACAACGGTATTGGCATGGTGGTGGTGATCGCCGCTGATCAAGCCGAAACCTGTGCCGCCACGCTGCGCGGTTTGGGTGAGACGGTCCACACCATCGGTCGTATCGCACCGCAAGGCAGCGGCGCAGCCGTGGTCGTTGCCTGATTTCAGCTCATCTCGCGGCGCAAAGCCGTGAGGCGCTGTTGCATGAGCTCGCGATCGAGGGTGTCGTCGGTGTGCGTGCAGTAATACTCCAGATCGGCCACGGCCTCGCGGGTGTTGCCCAAAGCCGCATGGGCCAAGCCCCGGTCGCGCCGCTCGGGCAAATGATCGGGCAACAAAATCACCAAGCGCTCTTGCACGGCCAACAGCCGTGAAGTGTCGGATTGGCTGCGGTGCAGGTCTTTGAGGTTGCGCAGCATGCGCGCCAAAATGTCGCGCGGTGCGGCCGATTGCAGGTACAAACCCATGGGCACTTCAAACTCGCCCACCATGCCCTGACTTTGTTGGTAGGGCAGCAAACGCTCGGACAAGGCCTCGCGGCTGAGCGACTCACCGCTGAAAGGGTCGATGACCACCTGACCCGCGGGCAGGTTGACCTTGACCAAAAAGTGCCCAGGAAAGTTGATGCCGTGGGCCTTCAAACGCAGGCCCTGGGCCAACTCCAGCCACAGCACCGCCAAACTCACGGGAATGCCACGACGCGTGCGCAGCACCACATGCAAATAGCTGTTATCAGGGTCGTGGTAGTGGTTAACGTTGCCAGCAAAGCCCAAGTCTTTGAAGAAAAACTGGTTGAGCATGCGCAAGCGGTGCAAGGGGTCGGCGTCGGGACTCAGGCGGCGGCGCAAGCGCTGGGCCAGCTGGTCCACCGAGTCGAGCACCTGCTGCACATCGCCTTCGGGGTATTCGTCGAGGGCCAAACTCGCTGCGGCTTCGAGCAGCGGAAAGCCTTCGTCCTCGGCCACCAAACTGGCAAAGTACTGCAGCGGTGTGGGAGCCTCAAAGTACAAAGCCATGGTTCACTTTCGAATCAGGGCACGCCAAGACACGCCCAAGACGCGCAACAGCCCCAGATACACCACCACCGCACCGATCACACTGGCAGCGACCCAAGCCAAACGTTCCCAGCGGCGGCCATCGACATTGACCCAATCAAACGACTGCTCAATCCACCACAGGCCTCCTGCCATGACGGCGCTGGCGAGTGCCACTTGCAGCAACAAACGCCACCAACCTGGCAGCGGCACAAAAGCACCGCGACGCAACAAGCCGATCAGCAACCAAGTCGCATTGACCATGGCCCCCAGGCCAATGGCCAGTGCCAAACCTGCGTGTGCGAAGTGAGGCACCAACAGCAGGTTGAGCAGCTGCGTGAGCACCAAAACCACAATGGCAATTTTCACGGGTGTGCGGATGTCTTGACGGGCATAAAAACCCGGCGCCAAGACCTTGATCGCCACCAAGCCCAACAAGCCCACACCGTAACCCATGAGGGCGTGAGCGGTCTGGACCACGTCGCGCGCGGTGAAAGCGCCGTAGTGGTAGAGCACCGCTACCAAAGGCTTTGCGAACACCAAGAGCGCCAAAGCCGCGGGCACGCCCAACACCACCACCAAGCGCAAGCCCCAATCGAGCAAGGCGCTGTAACGATCGCCCTCTTGGGCCGCTTGGGCGGCCGAGAGCTGAGGGAGCAAGACCACGCCCAGCGCCACGCCCAGCATGGCGGTGGGAAATTCCATCAAGAGGTCGGCGTACGACAACCAGCTCACGCTGCCGGGTGTCATGTGCGAGGCAATTTGTGTGTTGATCAGCAAAGACAGCTGTGCCACGCTCACGCCCAGCAAAGCCGGCAGCATCAGGTGCGTCACGCGTTGGGTGCCAGGGTGGACCCAAGCGGCGCGGATCTCTGACCAACGCCACGCCACACGGGGCAACATACCGATGCGTTTGAGCATGGGGATTTGCACGCCCAGCTGCAACAGGCCACCGACCATCACCCCCACGGCCATGGCGTAAATTGGCTCGATGCCCATGGATTCAAACGCTGGTGCGCCCAGCCAAGCCGCTGCAATCATGGCCAAGTTCAGCAGCACCGGGGTGGCTGCGGGCGCGGCGAAATGCTTCCAGGTGTTCAAAATGCCGGCCGACAACGCCACCAGCGACATGAAACCGATGTAGGGGAAGACCCAGCGGGTGAGCTGCACCGCAGCGTCATAGCCCTCTGGGCTTTGTTGCAAGCCGCTGGCCATGGCCCACACCAACCACGGTGCACCCACCACGCCAGCGATACAGGTCAAGACCAAAACCCAAAACAAAACCGTCGCGATTTGGTTGACCAAGACGCGCGTGGCGTCGTCACCCTCGGTCGCTCGCACGCCTGCGAGCACGGGCACAAAAGCCTGGCTGAACGCCCCTTCGGCGAACAGGCGGCGAAACATATTGGGAATGCGGAACGCGACGTTGAAGGCGTCGGTCATCGGCGTGGCACCAAAAACGGTGGCCATGAGCAGCTGGCGCACCAGTCCGGTGATGCGCGAGGCCAGGGTCAACACAGAGACCAAAGAGGCGGATTTGAAGAGCGACACGCCGCACAGTGTAGCCCCTGTTCAGGAAGGGTCGGTCCGTGCTAAAATCGCCGGCTTTGCTGGCATCATCTCCAAACATTTAAGGAATATTCACCATGGCAACCAAGCCGAAGAAAAAGAACCCCCGCCTGGCCTCAGGGCGCAAACGCGCCCGCCAGGACGTCAAACTCAACGCTGCGAACACCTCGCTGCGCTCCAAATACCGCACCGCCGTCAAGAACGTTGAAAAAGCCGTTCTGGGTGGCGACAAGGCCAAAGCCACCGAACTGTTCGCCAAAATGCAACAGGTCGTGGACACGATCGCCGACAAGGGCATCTTCCACAAAAACAAAGCCGCACGCGACAAGAGCCGCCTGTCGGCCAAAGTCAAGGGTTTGGCTGCTGCCTAACCCCGCCCGGGCCTCACGGCCCGCCGTTTGAACCGGGTGCGCTGCCAGCAAGCCCTAAAAAAGCCGCTTCAAAAAGCGGCTTTTTTTCGTTCGCGCCTTGTTGTCCCCAGCCCTGGAGACTCGCCGCAAGGCTCAGGCTTCTTTGATTTGGAGTTGGTTGTCGCGCGCGAAGTGCATGACGAAGTCCCAGGCCATGGGTTCGGCTTCTCGCAGGTCGACGTGGACGATGACGCACTTGACCCCGTCGATGGTGTTGGGCACACACCAAGGGGAGTAGCTCAGGTGGCTGCCGGGTTGGGCACCGCCGGGACGGAATTGGCTCATCACGCCGGCCAGCCGTTCGGCCCAATCGCTGGGGCGAAACGTGCGGCCCTCGAGCGTCAGCCCTTGGATATACACGCGTTTGGCAGTGGGAGAAACCATCGTCGCAGGCCTTTGGGTGAAAGGCTCGGGTTGGGTTGAACACGCACCGCTAAGCCAGGATCGCAGGTCAGCGGCGGGGTGTGGGTATTGTATCTTATATAAGAGTTGAGCCTCCCCGTGCGGCCCGTGTCCAAGGGCAACCGACTGGCCCTAAAATCTCTCCTCAGCGGCTCAACTTTCGTTGGGCCGATTTGTTTTGTTGGCCTTGCCGGAGTCTTTGCATGAGCATTCCCACCTCGCCCCACGTCATGAACACCTACGGCCGCTTGCCGATCGCGCTCACGCACGGCCGAGGCTGCCGCGTGTGGGACACCGAAGGCCGCGAATACCTCGACGCCTTGGCCGGCATCGCCGTCAACACTTTGGGGCACGCACACCCCAAACTGGTGCCCGCGCTGCAGGATCAAGTGGCAAAAATGATCCACTGCTGCAACTACTACCACGTGCCCGACCAAGAGCGCCTGGCGCAGATGCTGGTCGAGCGCTCGGGCATGACCAACGTCTTCTTTTGCAACAGCGGCTTGGAAGCCAACGAAGCGGCCTTGAAGCTCGCGCGCAAATTCGGCCACGACAAAGGCATCGAGCGCCCCGAGGTGGTGGTGTTCGAAGGCGCTTTTCATGGCCGCAGCATCGCCACCCTCAGCGCCACCGCCAACCCCAAGATCCACGCTGGCTTCACGCCCCTGATGGAAGGGTTTGTGCGCGTGCCACGCAACAACATCGAAGCGCTCAAACGCGCCACCGCCGGCAACCCCAACATCACCGCCGTGTTTTTTGAAGCGATCCAAGGCGAAGGCGGCATCCACCCCATGACGGTGGACTTCATGCGCGAGCTGCGCGCGCTGTGCGACGAGCGCGACTGGTTGCTGATGATCGACGAGGTGCAATGCGGCATTGGGCGCACAGGCAAATGGTTTGCCCACCAGTGGGCCGGCATCGTGCCCGACGTCATGCCACTGGCCAAAGGCCTGGGCTCGGGTGTGCCCGTGGGCGCGGTCGTCACCGGCCCCAAAGCCGCCACGATTTTTCAGCCCGGCAACCACGGCACCACCTTCGGCGGCAACCCCTTGGCCATGCGCGCGGGCGTGGAGACGCTGCGCATCATGGAAGAGGACGGCTTGTTGGCCAACGCCGAGCGCGTGGGTGAACACCTGCAACAGGCTTTGCGCCAAGGCCTGCAAGGCGTGGCCGGGCTGGTGGAAGTGCGCGGTCAAGGCCTGATGATCGGTGTGCAGCTCGACCGTCCCTGCGGCGTGCTCACGCAGCGTGCCGCCGACGCCGGGTTGCTCATCAGCGTGACCGCCGACAGCGTCATCCGTTTGGTGCCGCCGCTGATCATGACTCGCGCCGAGGCCGACGAAGTGGCGCAGCGCTTGCTGCCCCTGATCCAACAATTCCTGAGCGAGTGAGCCCTTTGACCATGTCCATCCGTCACTACCTGCAATTCAAAGACCTCGGCGCCGACGAATACGCTTACCTGCTGCAACGCGCGGCCTTCATCAAAGCCAAATTCAAAGCGGTCGAGAAGTACCAACCCTTTGCCGACCCCGACCGCACGTTGGCCATGATTTTTGAAAAAGCCAGCACGCGCACCCGCGTGAGCTTTGAGGCCGGTATGTACCAAATGGGCGGCTCGGTGGTGCACCTGACCACCGGCGACAGCCAGCTCGGCCGCGCCGAGCCGATCGAGGACAGCGCACGCGTGATCAGCCGCATGGTCGACTTGGTGATGATCCGCACCTTTGAGCAAACCAAGATCGAACGCTTTGCCGCGCACTCGCGTGTACCCGTGATCAATGGCCTGACCAACGAATTCCACCCCTGCCAAATCTTGGCCGACATCTTCACCTTCATCGAGCAACGCGGCTCGATCCAAGACAAGGTGGTGGCCTGGGTGGGTGACGGCAACAACATGGCCAACACCTGGCTGCAAGCGGCGGAAACCTTGGGCTTCAAGGTGCACATCAGCACACCGCGCGGCTACGAGGTCAACCCCGCGTTGGCGGGCATCACCTGCAACGACTGTTACCAAGTGTTCGACTCACCGCTGGACGCCTGCCGTGGCGCGGACCTGGTGACCACCGACGTGTGGACCAGCATGGGGTATGAAGCCGAGAACGAGGTGCGCCGCGCCGCCTTCAAACAGTGGTGTGTGGACGAGGCCATGATGGCCGTGGCCAAACCCCAGGCGCTGTTCATGCACTGCTTGCCCGCGCACCGAGGCGAAGAGGTCAGCGCCGAGGTGATCGACGGACCACAAAGCGTGGTCTGGGACGAGGCCGAAAACCGCATGCACGTGCAAAAAGCCCTGATGGAATACCTGCTGTTGGGCAAGCTGGCCTGAGCCCAGCCCATGAGCGCTTGCACCACCTGCGGCGCGTGCTGCGCCAGTTTCCGTGTGGACTTCTCGGTGTTTGAAACCCAAGCCGAAGGGGGCGGTGTGCCCGACGGTTTGTGTGTGCCCGTGACCGACAGCACCGCCCGCCTGCGCGGCACCGACCACAGCCCACCGCGCTGCGCCGCGCTCTACGGCAAGACCGGCGAAAAAGCGATCTGCGGCATTTACGAATGGCGCCCCAGCCCCTGCCGCGAATTCGAAGAAGGCAGCGACGCCTGTGAGCGGGCCCGCCGCCGCCACGGCCTGCCGCCTTTGAACCCCACATGCACACCATGAGCGCTTGCACCACGTGCGGCGCTTGCTGCCACAGTTACCGCGTTGAGTTTTCGGTCTACGAACTCGACAGTCTGGGTGGGCCAGTGCCCGAAGCCTTGACCGAGGTCGTGAACGGATCGACCTGCCGCATGAAGGGCACGGGCGAGGTGCCGATTCGCTGCACCGCCCTGGAGGGCGAGCTGGGCCAACTGGCCCTGTGCCGCATTTATGAGCAGCGCCCGCGCCCTTGTGCCGAGCTCGAAGAAGGCAGTTATGGCTGCAACAAGGCCCGTGTTCGACACGGCTTGCCACCCCTCGGAGAATGGCTGGGAAACTGACATGCACGCTTTGCTCGACGCCATTGCCCACGCCACGCCCAGCGGCGATGCCCAGCGCCTGTTTCACGGACGCGGTGGGCGATTCCCCGGCTGCGAAGACTGGCTGCTCGACTGGTACCCGCCGGTGTGGCTGCTCACCAAATTCGGCGAGGCCACGGCCGAAGAACAGGCTGTGCTCACCCAAGCGCTGCAAGCGCGGCAACAACAAATCGCACCCCACGCGCCGCTGTGCGCGGTGCTGCAAACGCGCCAAGCCGGCGGTAGCCAAACGCTGGTGCTCGCGGGCGATGTCCCTGAGCCGCACGTGGTGAGCGAAGAAGGTGCCCAGTACCGCGTGAACCTGCTGCGTGGCCAAAACCACGGGCTGTTTTTGGACATGGCCGAAGGCCGGCGCTGGCTGCGTGCCCACGCCCAAGGCGCGAAGGTGCTCAACCTGTTCGCCTACACCTGCTCGTTTTCGGTGGCGGCCTTGCTCGGCGGCGCACGCTCGGTGGTCAACATCGACATGGCGCACCCCGCGCTGGCCACGGGCCAACAGAACCACCAACTCAACGGCATCACGCAGGGCGCGAAATTCCTCGGCCACGACCTCTTCAGCTCGTGGGGCAAGGTCTCGCGCATGGGCCCTTACGACCTGGTCATCGCCGACCCACCGAGCTTTCAAAAAGGCAGTTTTGTGGCCACCAAAGACTGGCCGCGTTTGCTGCGCCGCCTGCCCGACTTGCTCAGCCCCAACGGTCGCGCCTTGTTGTGTTTGAACGCGCCGGAAATCCCCGAGTCGTTTTTGCACGAAGGGCTCGCCAGCGAAGCGCCCGAACTGGTGTTTGAGCAGCGCTTGCCCAACCCCGCGGTGTTCGCCGACATATCGCCGGATCGGGCCTTGAAGGTCTTGGTGGTGCGGCTGCCAAATTTGGATAAAGGTTGTGCAGCGGTTTAACCGCCGGGTATGTCGTGCCTCAATGCAGGCCGATGCGATGGGCTCATTCCATCTAAACTTTTTTTGCACACCGTTACAAATAACCGACACCGTGCTTTTTTCGCCAGTGCTACCTTCACCGCACCATGAAAAAGCTTTGGGACATTTCCCCACCCGTCCACCCCGGCGCACCGGTCTTCCCCGGTGACACGGCTTATCAACAGCATTGGGTCGCCAGCATTGCGCCGGGCTGCCCGGTCAATGTGAGCGCCATCACCCTGTCGCCCCACGTCGGTGCACACGCCGATGCCCCGCTGCACTACGACCCGACCGGCGCGGCCATTGGTGACGTCGATCTGCACACTTTCATCGGGCCCTGCCGGGTGATCCACGCCATGGGCTGCGGGCCATTGGTGCGGCCTGAGCATCTGGCCCATGCCATGACCGGTCTGCCCGAGCGCGTGCTGGTGCGCATGTACACCGACATGCCGCAAGACCACTTCGACCTTGAGCTGCCCGCCTTCGCGCCCGAAACGATCACCTGGCTGGCCGACCGCGGCGTGCGGTTGGTAGGCACTGACAGCGCCAGCGTGGATCCCGCGAACAGCAAAACCTTGGACAGCCACCAGGTGCTGCGCCAGCGTGGCCTGCGCGTGCTCGAAAACCTCTTGCTCGACGATGTTCCCGAAGGCGATTACGAGCTGATCGCCCTGCCCCTCAAACTCACCACCGCCGACGCCTCGCCGGTGCGCGCCATCCTTCGCACACTTTGAACCCGTCAACGACCATGACCACTTTACATGACTGCCAGGCGCTCGACGCCCAAGACCCTTTGCGCGCTTTGCGTGATCAATTCAGCCTGCCCGCCGGCACCATTTATTTGGACGGTAATTCCTTGGGCGTGATGCCGTGCGCCACGCCCGCTCGCGTGGCCGATGTGGTCACACGCGAATGGGGCCAAGACCTGATCCAAAGTTGGAACAAGGCGGGCTGGTTTGCCATGCCGTTGGCGGTGGGCGACAAAATCGCCCGCCTGATCGGCGCGGGCGCAGGTGAGGTAGTGGCCGCCGACAGCACGTCCATCAACCTGTTCAAGGTGCTGAGCGCGGCCATCCACATCGCCAAGGCCGATCGCCCACACGCCAACCGCATCGTGAGCGAGCGCAGCAACTTCCCCACCGACCTCTACATCGCCGAGGCGTTGTGCCAACAGCACGGCCTGGAGTTGGTGCTGGTAGAGACCGAAAACATCGCTGCCGCGCTGAGCGCCGATGTGGCCATCCTCATGCTCACGCACGTGAACTACCGCACCGGTGCCATGCACGACATGGCAGCCATGACGGCCGACGCGCACGCCGAAGGCATTTTGACCGTCTGGGACCTGGCCCACAGCGCAGGCGCGGTGCCGGTGGACCTGAAAAAAGCCAAGGCCGACTTTGCCGTAGGCTGCGGCTACAAATACTTGAACGGCGGGCCCGGCGCGCCAGCCTTTGTGTGGGTCAACCCCTTGCACACCAACCGCTGCTGGCAACCGCTGGCGGGTTGGTGGGGCCATAACGCGCCGTTCGCCTTCACGCCCGACTACCAACCCGCCCCGGGCATCACACGCTACCAATGCGGCACACAGCCCATGATCAGTTTGGCAGCTTTGGATTGTGGCGTAGACACGCTGCTGGCCGCTGAGACGCTGGGCGGCATGGCAGCGTTGCGCACCAAGTCGCTGGCGCTCACCGACCTCTTCATCCGTTTGGTCGAAGAGCGTTGCGCCGGTCACGGCTTGGGGCTAGCCACACCACGCGAACACGCGCAGCGCGGCTCTCAGGTGTGCCTGACCCGCGAAAATAACCCCCACGCTCCGCCGCTGCGCGGGTCGCTGTCCCCCGAGGGGGCGGTAACAGCCTTGGGGCGGCCCGGCGGCGGTGACTCCGGCGCCTACGCCATCGTGCAAGCGCTGATCGCGCGCGGCGTGATCGGTGACTTCCGCGCCGGTGATGGCGATCGCCACCCCGACATCCTGCGCTTTGGTTTCACGCCGCTGTACATCGGGTTTGAAGACGTGTGGCAATCGGTGGAGCATCTGCGCCAAGTGCTTCAAACCGAGGAATGGAAGCGCCCCGAGTTCAACCGCAAACATGCGGTGACCTGAGTCGCAGCACCCACATGTCTTGCCCTTTCAACACCGAACCCACGGGTGCGCAGGCGTCTAAAAATGAGGCCATCGTCCGCGACGAAAAAGCGCAACTCGATTTCAGCCGTGACATGAGTTATGGCGACTACCTCCAGCTAGACACCATCCTGAGCGCGCAACACCCGCTGTCGCCGACCCACGATGAAATGCTGTTCATCGTGCAGCACCAAACCAGCGAGTTGTGGATGAAGCTGATGCTGCACGAACTGCAGGCGGCCATTCGGCACATGGCCAACGACGAACTCAACCCGGCGTTCAAGATGCTGGCGCGCGTGTCCAAAATCATGGAGCAACTGGTGCACGCCTGGGACGTGCTGGCGACGATGACGCCACCCGAATACAGCGCCCTGCGACCTTACCTGGCGCAGTCGAGCGGTTTTCAAAGCCACCAGTACCGCTGCATTGAATTTGCCATGGGCAATAAAAACGCGGCCATGCTCAAGCCCCACGCTCACCACCCAGAGCGATTGGCAACGGTGCAGGCGGCCTATGCCGCGCCTTCTTTGTACGACCAAGCGCTGCGATTACTGGCGCGCCGTGGACTGAACGTACCGACATCGCACTTGGAGCGCGACTGGACTCAACCCTATGAAGCCAACGAAGAAGTTGAACAAGCTTGGTTGCAGGTGTACCGTGACCCGAAAGCGCACTGGGATTTGTATCAGCTGGGCGAAGAGTTGGCCGATCTGGAAGATGCGTTTCGCCTTTGGCGCTTTCGCCATGTGACCACGGTGGAGCGGGTGATTGGCTTTAAACGCGGCACCGGTGGCACCGGTGGCGTGAGCTATTTGCGCAAGATGCTGGACGTGGTGTTGTTTCCCGAAATCTGGCGGCTGCGCACCCAGCTTTGAGTCACCTCGTCGATCGGGCTAACATGCCTTCATATTTTTTAAAAAGTAGATCACCGTGCAATTGAACATCAACGGCCAAAGCCAAACCTCCAACGCAGACCCCAACACCCCACTGCTGTGGGTGCTGCGCGATGAACTCAACCTGACGGGCACCAAGTTCGGCTGCGGCATCGCGGCCTGTGGGGCTTGCACGGTGCACGTGGACGGCCAGCCTGTGCGCTCTTGCGTGATGCCCGTGTCTGCGGTGGCAAATCAAACGATCACCACCATCGAGTCTTTGGGCACGGCAGACAAGCCTCACCCACTGCAAGCGGCCTGGATCGCCGAGCAGGTGCCGCAATGTGGTTACTGCCAAAGCGGCATGTTGATGGCCGCGGCCGCCTTGCTCAAAAACAAGCCCAACCCCAGCGACGCCGAGATCGACGCGGCCATGACCAACCTGTGCCGCTGCGGCACTTACCAACGCGTGCGCGCCGCCATCCACCGAGCGGCGGCTGAGATGAAGAAAGGCGGTGCCGCATGAAGCGCCGCACCTGGATTTTGAGCGCACTGGGTGCCACCGGCGCACTGGTCGTGGGCTGGGGCGTGATGCCCGCACGCTCGCGCATGGGCTCGCCCGAGCTCATGCTCAAAACCGACGGTGATGTGGCCTTGAACGGTTGGATCAAAATCGCCGCCGACGGTGCGGTGGTGCTGGCCATGCCGCGCAGCGAAATGGGCCAAGGTGTGCACACCGCGCTGGCCATGTTGGTGGCCGAAGAACTGGACGTGCCGCTGGAGCGCGTGCGTTTGGAACAGGCCGGGCCCGACAGCATTTACGGCAACGTCGCCATGCTGGTGGCCAGCCTGCCGTTTCACCCGCTCGAGAGCCAAGACGAAGACCCACCGGTCAAGATCAAAATGGCGAAATGGGTGGTGGGCAAGATCGCGCGCGAACTCGGCATCAACGCCACCGGCGGCTCCTCCTCCATCGCCGACCTGTGGGACCCGCTGCGCATGGCTGCGGCCACGGCACGCGCCAGCTTGGTGCAAGCCGCGGCACAGGCGTGGCAAGTGAAAGCTTCGGACATTCAAGTCAGCGCCGGCCAACTCAGCCACCCCTCGGGTCGCCGGGCGCACTTCGGTGAATTCGGCACGGCCGCGGCCGCTCAAACGCCCGATGGCGTGTCGGTCAAAGCGCGTGCAGACTGGCGCGTCTTGGGGCGCCCCACGCCCCGCACCGACATCCCCGCCAAGGTCAATGGCCAAGCCATGTTTGGTGCGGACGTGCGCCCGCCCGGTCTCTTGTTTGCCGCGGTGCGCATGTGCCCCGTGCTGGGCGGCACCGCCGCGAGCATCGACGCCGCGCCCGCCTTGGCCCTGCCAGGTGTGAGCCGCGTGATCCCGCTCGACGTGTGGGGCGGTGGCACCGGCGGCCTGGCCGTGGTGGCCCGCAACACCTGGCAAGCGCGCCAAGGCGCTCAAGCGGTGCAGGTGCAGTGGCCCAACGCAGGCCCCGATGCGCCCGACACCCAACGCATCCAAGCCCATCTCTTGCAAGCCCTCAACACCGAGAGCGGCCACACCTTCCACGAACAAGGCAAGGCCACCTTGGCCGAACGCGTTGCGGTCACGCGCATCGACGCGCTGTACCAAGCGCCCTACTTGGCCCACGCCACCTTGGAGCCGATGAACTGCACCGCCCAAGTCAAAGACGGCCGTGTGACGGTGTGGGCGCCCACCCAAGTGCCACAGATGGTGCGCGACATGGCCGCGCGTGTGGCGAAAGTCGACGTCGAACAAGTCACGGTGCACGTCACCCAACTCGGCGGTGGCTTTGGCCGGCGCTTGGAGGTGGACTTTGTGGGCCAAGCGGTGCAAGTGGCCATGGCCTGTGACGGGGCGCCGGTGCAGGTGCTGTGGTCGCGCGAAGAAGACATGACCCACGACTTCTACCGGCCCATGCACTTGGCCAAGTTCCAGGCCTCGCTGGACGAACAAGGTGAGGTCAGCAGCTTGCGCATCAAGTCCGCGGGCGACGCCATCACACCGCGTTGGATGGCCCGCGCCGTGCCCGCTTTGTCGGGCCCGATCGACATGCCCGACAAAACCACGGCCGAGGGCCTGTTCGATCTGCCTTACGGCTTTTTGAACCAACACATAAGCCACGTGGCGACCGAGTCGGGTGTGCCGGTCGGCTTTTGGCGCGCGGTCGGTCACTCGCACAACGCGTTCTTCTCGGAGAGCTTCATCGACGAACTCGCCGCGGCCACGAAGCAAGACCCGCTGGCGTTTCGCTTGAAGTGGCTCAAAGACGCGCCGCGCTACGCCGCCGTCTTGCAGCTCGCGGCCGACCAAGCGGGCTGGGCAAAGCCATTACCCGCAGGCCGTGCGCGGGGCATCGCGCTGCACCAGTCTTTTGGGTCCATCGTGGCGCAAGTGGCCGAGGTGTCATTGGCCGAAGGCCAGATCCGGGTGCACCGCGTGGTGTGTGCGATCGACTGCGGCACCGTGGTCAACCCCGACACCGTGGCGCAACAAATGGAGAGCAGCGTGGTGTTTGCCTTGAGCGCAGCGCTCCATGGGCGCATCGACATCGTTGGCGGTGTGGTGCAGCAAACCAACTTCCCCAACTACCCCCTGCTCTCTTTGGCCCACACACCGGTGGTGGAGACCCACATCGTGCCCAGCACCCGCCACCCCGCTGGCGTGGGTGAACCCGCCGTGCCGACACTGGCCCCAGCGGTCGCCAATGCGCTGTTTGCCCTCACGGGTAAGCGGCAACGGGCTTTGCCATTGGTGGTTTAAGGTCAGGCCGAATACAACCACGGCTGGTCCATCAGCCGTTGGCCCATGAGTTGCATGGACAGGTTGCGGCCCAGGGCCATGGCGCCGCTGGCGTGGAAGATCTGGCCGTTGCGGATGGCGCGGGCTTGCACGCGGGCGTTGCGCGCCCAGCGTTGTTCGGCGTAGCGTTGCAGCCGTTCGGCCACCGGTGCGCCGGTGGCCATCAGGCAAGCAGCCAAGGCCTCTGCATCTTCGATCGCCATGCCCGCACCTTGGGCCAAGTAGGGCCGCATGGGGTGTGCGGCATCACCCAGCAGCGCCACGCGGCCTTGCGCCATTTGGCCCGCCGCGCTCATGGGCGCACGCTCGTGCAAAGCCCACAAACGCCAATGCGGCACCGCTTCCAAGCGCGTGCGCAAATCCGTGCCCACCGCGCCCATGGCGCTCAGCAACGCGCTGGCGTTGGCCGAATGGTCCCAGTGTTCGGGGCTCACCGGGGCGTCGCCGTGCACGATGGCCACCAGGTTCAAGGCGCGGCCGGCTTGCACGGGGTACTGCACCACGTGCAAACGCGGGCCCATCCAAACGGTGATGCGATCGCTGCGCAGGTGCGCCGGCCACTGGTCTTGTGGCACCAAAGCCCGGTAGGCCAAGTGGCCACTGAACCGGGCGGGCCCATCGGCCAAGAGGCGCTGGCGCAGCGGGCTCCACACGCCGTCGGCGGCCACCAAAGCCTCGGCCGCGATGCGCTCGCCGTTGGCCAAGCACACGTCGAGGCCATCGGCGCGGTCTTGCCAATGCGTGACCGCTTGGCCCAAACGCAGCTGAGCGCCCGCGGCCAGCGCGGCGTGGTGCAAGAGGCGGTGCAAATCGGCGCGGTGGACGGTGGCGTAGGGCGCACCGTACAACGCTTGTGCGCGCTCACCCAAACGCAGCGTGCCCAAGACCCGACCGGTTTGGGCGTCCAGCGCTTGCAAGTCGGGCGGAAACGCCGCCACCTGCGCCAGCGCTTCGCCCAAGCCCCAAGCCTGCAAGCGGCGCGTGACGTTGGGGCCGATTTGCACGCCCGCCCCCACCTCGCTGAGCGCAGCGGCTTGTTCGACCACGGTGACCGACAGGCCTTGGCGCGCACAGGCCAAGGCCGCGGCCATGCCGCCGATGCCACCGCCCGCGATCAACAACGGGGTGTGTCCCATGGGACTCATGGCCGTTCCCCCACCAACACCGGTAAGCCCTGCACGGCTGAAAAGTCCCGATCGTGTGTGACCAAGGCGGCCGCGCCGATGTCCAGCGCCGAGGCCAGTTGCACCGCATCGGGCAGCTTGAGGCGGTACTGCGCCCGCAACTGCGCTGCCAGCGCGGCCACCGACGCAGACAATGGCACCAACTGGTAAACACCCAAGGCCAGCTCGTACCGTTTGGCCAAAGCGGTTTGACCGGCTTGGTAGGGCCCCGTCAGGACCTCGGCCAATGTGACGGTGCTCAAGGCCAGCCGGACTTGGCCGCGCTCGGCGGCTTCAAACAGGCCCATGAAACGATGCGCAAATTCGGTGTGGTCTTCGAGCAGGTAAATCCAAGGTGCGGTGTCGACCAAGACTGTGGCCCCGGGCGTCAATCCGCCCCACAGGGCCGCAGCAACGCGGGCACGGGCGACCACCGATCAGGCCCACTCGTCGCGCAGTTGCGCCACCGCCGCCGCACCGCTCGGCCACAAGCCGCGCCCAGTGCCCCGCAAGGCCAACACGCCGCTTTGCCGCAAAGCGCGAGCTTGTTGGTCGCGCCACTGCGCCACCGGGACCACCACCGCCACCGGCTTGCCGTGGCGCGTGATCACGCTGGTGTAACCCGCCACCGCCTCCGAGGCGATGAGCGGCAACTGGGCTCGGGCTTGTTCAAGCCCGTATTGCGGGGTGTCTGGCATGGTCAGCTCCTCAATTTATGTACAGACTGTACAGAAAATGCAGGCTTTGTCAATCTTTTTAGGCTGCGGTGCCCCAGCGTTGGCAGGGCGCAGACGGTCAATCACCCCACAAAACATCGGACAATTGGGGGATGACCGTGATCAAAGCCCCCGAACTCCTGCTCCCCGCTGGCACCCTGCAACGCATGCGTGCCGCCTACGACTTTGGCGCCGATGCGGTTTACGCCGGTCAGCCGCGCTACAGTTTGCGCGCGCGCAACAACGAATTCCGCTTGGAACAGATTGCCGAAGGCATCCGCGAGGCGCACCAACGGGGCAAAAAATTCTTTGTCACCAGCAACCTGATTGCCCACAACGACAAGCTGCGCACCTACCTGCGCGACCTGCAACCGGTGATTGAGTTAAAGCCCGACGCCATCATCATGGCCGACGCCGGTCTGATCATGCTGGTGCGAGAACAGATGGAAAAAGGCCTGTGGCCCGAAGTGCCGATCCACCTCTCGGTGCAGGCCAACACCACCAACAGCGCGGCCGTGAAGTTCTGGCACAAACAAGGAGTCAGCCGCATCATCCTGAGCCGCGAGCTCAGCCTCGATGAAATCCAAGCCATCCGCAACGACTGCCCCGACATTGAGCTGGAGGTGTTTGTCCACGGTGCGCTGTGCATCGCGTACTCCGGGCGCTGCCTGTTGTCCGGCTACTTCAACCGGCGCGACCCCAACCAAGGCACCTGCACCAACGCTTGCCGCTGGGAATACAAAACCCACAGTGCCGACACCGACACCAGCACCGGTGACGCCGTGGCGCGTGAGCGTCTGGACGGCTTCAACTTTGCACAAGAAGACGAAGACGCGGCCAGCCGCTTCTCGACCTGCGGCGGTGGCCAGCGCCACCCAGAGGCCGACAAGGTTTGGCTGATCGAAGAAGCGGGCCGCCCCGGTGAACTCATGCCCATCATGGAAGACGAGCACGGCACCTACATCATGAACAGCAAAGACCTGCGCGCGGTGGAGTACGTGGGCAAACTCGCGGCCATGGGCATCGACTCGCTCAAGATCGAAGGGCGCACCAAGAGTCACTACTACGTGGCCCGAACCGCGCAGGTGTACCGCCGCGCCATCGACGACGCCTTGGCCGGCAAGCCTTTTAACCCCGAGTTGCTGCTCGAACTCGAAGGCCTGTCCAACCGCGGCTACACCTCAGGCTTGATGGAGCGTCGCCCAGCACAGGACTACCAGAACTACATCACCGGCCACTCGACAAGCCAGCGAAGCCAGTTTGTCGGCGAGGTGCTCAGCGTGCGCGAAGACGGCTGGGCCGAGGTGGAAACCAAAAACAAGTTTGCCGTGGGCGACCGCTTGGAAGTGATTCACCCCAGCGGCAACCGTGTGGTGGCGGTGCACACCATGCACAACAGCGAAGGCCAGTCCATCGACGTGGCCCAAGGCAACCCGGTGCGCGTGTGGCTGCCCTTGGACGGCCCCAGCGAAGGGGCCTTGATCGCGCGCTTGGTCTGAGGGTCAACGAAACCACCCGAGCGTGCCGCGAGAAGAAAGCGTCATGGGAACAAAAAATGGGGGTAGGCGGCCTAGCGCTCGAAGGACACAGCAAACTGTGAGAAGCCGGGGATTGTGCCACCAGGCTGACTCACACCCCACCTCTACAGCATCCACCGTCAGGCCTCAAGCGCCTCTTTTCTTGCGCACATACAGGGTCTTGTGAACCCGCGCCACCACCTCGCCGCTTTCATCTGTGACCAGCACCTCGCGTTCGGGCAAGACCTTTTGGCCGCTTTGGGCCTGTTGGCGAATGACTTCAATTTGTTCGTCGCTCCAATCGAACACCGCCATCACGGTGCCGCGCCCGGGTTTGACAAACTCGATGCGTGCGGCTTGGTCCCAGACGATGTAGTCGGGGCCCAACCTGGCCACCAACATCAAGCAATAAAACGGGTCGCACATGGCGTACAAGCTGCCGCCAAAGTGGGTGCCAAAAGCGTTGCGGTTGAGCACGGTGGCCCGCATCTGCACCGCCACACGGCTGAAGTCCGGAGCGACCTCGTTGAGCCGAATGCCACTGCCCCAGTAAGGCGGAAACCAGGTCAGAGCCCAGCGAAACAAGCCTGGGTAGCGGTACAACAAGGGCGGTTTTTTCATGGGGTGTTTTCGATCAAAAAAGTCAAACGGCCCCGGAATCGCTCCCGGGGCCGCTGTTGACCTCAGCGAATCGCCGTTTAAGCGGTCACACCCTTCGCGTTCTCCACGTACTCTTCAATCTGGTTGAAGTTCATGTACTTGTAGATCGCTGCGCCGTCTTTGTTCACAATGCCCATGGCTTCGTGGTATTCGGCCACGGTGGGGATGTGACCCAGCTTGGACGCAATCGCTGCCAATTCGGCCGAGGCCAAGAACACGTTGGTGTTTTTGCCCAAGCGGTTGGGGAAGTTGCGGGTCGAGGTGGACACCACCGTCGCGCCTTCGCGCACTTGGGCTTGGTTGCCCATGCACAGCGAGCAGCCGGGCATTTCGGTGCGGGCACCGGCGGCGCCGAAGTTGGCGTAGTGGCCTTCCTTGATCAGCTCGCTCTCGTCCATCTTGGTCGGTGGGGCCACCCACAGCTTGACGGGGATGTCGCGGCTGCCGCCGAGCAGCTTGGCCGCGGCGCGGAAGTGACCGATGTTGGTCATGCACGAACCGATGAAGGCTTCGTCGATCTTGGTGCCAGCCACGTCGGACAAGAACTTGGCGTCGTCCGGGTCGTTGGGGCAGCACAGGATCGGCTCTTTGATCTCGTTCATGTCGATCTCAATGACGTGCGCGTATTCGGCGTCTTTGTCGGCCTCGAGCAGCTGAGGGTTGGCCAACCAAGCTTCGACCTTCTCGATGCGGCGCTGCAGGGTGCGCTTGTCTTCGTAGCCATCGGCAATCATGTTCTTCATCAACACGATGTTGGAGCGCAGGTATTCTTCGATCGGCTCTTTGTTGAGCTTGATCGTGCAACCCGCGGCCGAACGCTCGGCAGACGCGTCGGACAATTCAAACGCTTGCTCCACCTTGAGGTTGGGCAGGCCTTCGATTTCCAAAATGCGGCCGGAGAACTCGTTGATCTTGCCAGCCTTGGCCACGGTCAACAAACCCTTCTTGATGGCGTACAGCGGGATCGCGTGCACCAAATCGCGCAGGGTGACGCCGGGCTGCATCTCGCCTTTGAAGCGCACCAACACGGACTCGGGCATGTCCAGGGGCATCACGCCCGTGGCCGCACCAAAGGCCACCAAACCCGAACCGGCGGGGAAGGAAATGCCGATGGGGAAACGGGTGTGCGAGTCGCCGCCGGTGCCCACGGTGTCGGGCAACAACAAGCGGTTGAGCCAGCTGTGGATCACGCCGTCACCGGGGCGCAAGGCCACGCCGCCGCGGTTGCTGATGAAGGCAGGCAGTTCGCGGTGCGTCTTCACGTCCACGGCCTTGGGGTAAGCGGCGGTGTGGCAGAAGGACTGCATGACCATGTCGGCCGAGAAGCCCAGGCAGGCCAAGTCTTTCAGCTCGTCGCGGGTCATGGGGCCGGTGGTGTCTTGCGAGCCCACGGTGGTCATCTTGGGTTCGCAGTAGGTGCCTG
>JACCDI011797378.1_pt1 | contig 44525 bp, 44 predicted proteins | sample 7442791 | NCBI WGS metagenome assembly JACCDI01 (sample SAMN15323434, study PRJNA562643) | freshwater metagenome | isolation source: river surface water | place: USA:Blue River Watershed | collected 2017-08-15 | reverse complement strand
TACTGAATTAACGTATTTTTGCACCCCAAATGGAGGGCGTAGCTCAGTAGGTTAGAGCGACAGTTTGTGGCACTGTAGGCCGTGGGTTCGAGACCCATCGTTCTCCCCCTAAAAACCTGTCCCGATTTCGGGATAGGTTTTTTAGTTTTAAAAATAGCATATGAATTTTTTGATCATTCCAATATTGGTGGGTGTTTTTGGCTGGTGTATCATCTGGGGCTTGGTTAAACTTATCTTTTATCCAATCCGTCCATTGAACCTTGGTCCAATTAAATGGGAAAGCATGGCCAATCAATGGATAGCTCAAATCAACTTGACCGAATTCATCCCTGAGCTCTCCCAAAATGATAGTTTTGACGCAATGAAGCCCGTCATCAATGAAAAATTAGATGAATTTTTTAGACATAAATTAAGTGAGAAGCTCCCAATGATCTCCATGTTTATAGGAGACAAAACCATTGAAGAATTAAAAGGCGTTTTTATGGAAGAACTGGCCATCATCTTCCCTATCCTAATAAAACAATTTAGTGCCAACTTGAACAAAGACCTTCATGCGCAATGGCAGGAAAGATGGAGCAATGTTGTCTACGAAAAAGTCAATAAAGCTACCACCCGACTAAGATGGATCATGTTAGGAATTGGATGCATCTGGGGCCTGATGATTGCATTCTTTGTCTCGTAGTATCCATACTTACATTTATTCCTCCTTATTATTAACCGCTTATACCATCTCAAGCACCATTCTTGAATATTTAGTACGAAATTTGACCCTTCAATTAAACGAATCAAACCCTAATAGGTCTAATTCATAGCTTAAAAACAATACATGAAACAACTCTTAATACTTGCAGGATTTTTATTAACGCAAAGCTTGACTTTTGCACAGGTTCCAACCGGCCGTCCAAGTACTGGTGGCAATATGAATATGGGCCATTTTTATGGAAAAGTAGTGGATGCCAATAAAAAAGGCATTGATGGCGCAACGGTACAATTAAAGGGAAGCAAATTTGACCCTACTACAAAAAAAGCTTCTGAAGTCATATTAGGTACCATGATCACCGCTGCCAATGGTGATTTTAGTTTCGATAACTTATCTGTAATGGGTAATTTTAAATTGATTATTTCTGGAATTGGCTTTAAGAAATTAGAAAAGCAAATTAGTTTCAATTTGAAGCCAAATGGCAACCCACAAGATATGATGGCGCTTGTAGACAAAGACTTAGGCAATATCAAATTAGAAGAAGATGCAAATCAATTGCAAAGTGTGACTGTCACAAGTTCAGCAAAGCCACAATTCGAAATGGGTATTGACAGAAAAATATTCAACGTAGATAAGAACTTAGCAAGCACAGGTCAAACTGCTGTAGAAGTGATGAAAAACATTCCTAATTTAAATGTGGACATCGATGGCAATGTGACTTTAAGAAACGCCACACCTACGCTGTTAATTGACAACCGTCCTACCACTTTGACAATGGATCAGATTCCATCTGACATTATTGAAAGAGTAGAAATCATTACCAACCCTTCTGCAAAATATGATGCTTCAGGCGGTAATGCTGGAATTTTGAATATCGTTTTAAAGAAGAATAAAAAGAATGGCTACAATGGAGGCATAAGAACCGGAGTAGATATGAGAGGAAAAATCAATGGCGGAGGCGACTTGAATCTAAGAGATAGTAAGATCAATTTTTCTTTAAGTGCGAATTTGAGAAACAATAAATCATTGAGTACTTCTGAAAACTTAAGAGACATTTTGCTTACACCTATACCAACAAGTGTGAATACCTATACGAATAATACAGGTCTTAGTGCCTTTTCTTTTTATCGTGGAGGTTTGGACTATTTAATTGATAACAGAAATACACTTTCCATCTTCGGTAATATTGTCAAAGGCGAATTCAGTAATACTTCTTCTCAAACCATTGACTCTATCTTATCTGGCAATAGCTCACCCTCAATTGGTCTTGATAATAGCTCAAAGTTTTCTTTCTTAAACAAAGGTACTCAAGCAAGTTTCAAACATTTATTCGCAGAAACAGGCCATGAATTGAGCGCTGATTTCAATTATAACGAAAGTAACAATGACAATAATTCTTCCATCAAATCAACTTTTATCAATCAAAGAACGATTGGTTCGGGCTACAATAAAAACTATACTTCCAACATTGACTACGAAAGATTATTTAAAAACAATGCCAAGTTTGAAGCTGGGGTTAGATTGAATAGTAGAAATGAATTCAATTCAAGAGACCAGTACAGAAATGAAGTCCTTGTAAATAGCATTAGCAATCAATTAAAATACAGTGAACAAATTCTTGCTGCTTATACCAATTTGGGAGGCAAAAAAGATAATCTGAGTTATCAATTAGGCTTTAGAGTAGAAAACAGAGACTACACGGTAAATGTTTTGAACAAGCAAGGTCAGGATTCTTTAGAGTCTAAAATCAAATTGCCTATTTCATTGTTTCCAAGTGCATTCTTAAGTTATAAATTGAACGACAAGACGGATGTTCAATTTAACTATTCTAAACGTATCAATGCGCCGAATCCATTCCAATTGCAACCTTTTGCAGATTATAGCGATCCTTTAAATATTTCGGTAGGTAACCCAAAACTAAAACCACAATTCACACACTCATTCGAAGTGGCATATAACAATGTGTACAAAAAAGGATCCAACTTATTGGTAACAGCTTATTACAAGTACAGTACCGACTTAATTACGAACTATTTTTATAAGGACATCAATCCTGTGACCAATGATAGCGCTTTTTATAGTTCCTATATCAATGCCAACACGTCAAAAGTCTTTGGATTGGAAATTAGCAATAAAACAGCCATTACAAAATGGTGGGATTTGAATGTAAGTTTTAACTTATTCAAGTCGGAAATCGATGCAACTATCCCAGGTCAAGACGTCAACAATAATTTAACCAGTTGGTTTAGTAAAATGAATAATAACTTTAAAATTGTAAAAGGACTTTCTTTACAGTTTAGTGGTCAGTACCAGGCCAAAACAATATTACCTCCAGGTGGAAATTCTGGTGGCGGCGGTGGAAGAGGCGGATTTGGTGGATGGGGTGGCCCACAATCTACAGCACAAGGTTATAACTTACCTTATTATGATTTTGATTTAGGGCTTAGAAAAGACTGGACATTGAAAGGTGGAAAAACTGCTTCTTTGACATTAAGTGTAAGTGATGTATTTAAGACAAGGGTTAATAAAACTTATTCAGAGAGTTTATACTTTACACAAAATGTAACCAGAACAAGAGACCAACAAATGTTTAGATTGAATTTCTCTTACCGTTTTGGTAAGTTTGATGTGAATTTATTAAGAAGAAAAAGTACCAAAATGCAAGACGGCGGTGGCGGGATGGACCAAATGCAACAACAATAGTTGGATAACAGCAATTTAAAATAAATTATTTGGAAGTTTTACCTTCCAACATAGGAACAAAAGAGAATGCCTCAAAGGATTCTCTTTTTTCTTTTCCATCCTTTTTCTTTGTTAAACGCATCATTCTTTGGTCTGCCCCAGCTTCATCTAAAGGAATCACCATTTTACCATTTACTTTTAATTGATCCCATAATTTTTCAGGCACTTTTGGTGCTGCTGCAGTGATTAAAATTCTATCGAATGGCGCTAGATCAGGTAAGCCTTCAAACCCATCCCCAAAAAAGAATTGAATATTGGGATACTCTTTTTTAAACAGAAAATTGGGAGTGAGTTCAAATAATTGCTTTTGACGCTCAATGGTATAGACTTTGGCTCCTAAGGCTGCCAAGACTGTGGTTTGATACATACTTCCAGTGCCAATTTCTAACACTTTCTGGCCTGGCTTAATCTGTAGCAATTGAGTTTGGTAAGCCACTGTGTAAGGCTGAGAAATGGTCTGATCGGCAGCAATAGGAAATGCACGATCCTCATAAGCAATACTATCAAATGCAGAATCTAAAAAGAAATGCCTTGGTATGTTGCCAATCACTTCTAATACTTTTTCATCGGTGATTCCTTTTGTCTTCAATAATGCGACCAATTGTTTACGCAGTCCTTTATGTCTATACCCGTCTTCTAGCTGCATTCGCCTTTGAGGGTTTGCATTGTCTGTTATTTGCATCCTTGTTTTAGTTTAACTGCATTGATGCGATAATGCTATTAATTTTATGTTGTAATTGCGCATATACTTGATCAAAGGCTTCCCTATTTTCTAGCACTGCATTCACACTGAAATAAAATTTAATCTTTGGTTCTGTACCACTTGGTCTAGCAGAAATTTTAGTGCCATCTTCTGTCACAAATTGCAATACATTGCTTTTTGGTAATAGAATCTTTGTCTTTACCCCCGTCAATAAATTGGTGGATTCTTGTAATTGATAATCCAACAAAGTGGCTACTTTCATACCGGCAATGTCTGTTGGTGGCTGTTTTCTATACCCTTCCATCATGTCAGCAATCTCTTGCTGTCCATTCATTCCCTTTTTAGTAATGCTTATTAAAGTTTCATAATAGAAACCATATTGCATATACAATTCAATCATCTTATCAAACAAGGATTTGCCCTTGCTCTTTTCATAAGCCGCCATTTCACACAATAAAGCCACTGCACTAATAGCATCCTTATCTCTAATTTGATCTCCAATCATTAAGCCGAAGCTCTCTTCACCACCAATGATATAATTTTCTTTACCTTCTTTTTCTTTGATCAACTCAGCAATCCATTTGAATCCGGTTAACACATTGTAACATGCAACGTTATTTTGTCTTGCAACCTCATTGATCATCTCCGTTGTAACAATGGTTGTAATCACCATATCGTTTGGCTGCGCAATCCCTTTTGCTTTTCTCGCTTCCATCATATATGCAAATGCCAATACTGCAGTTTGATTGCCATTCATCAATACCCATTCTCCTTTGTGGTTCTTTACGCCAATACCTACTCTGTCTGCATCTGGATCGGTCCCCAATAAAATATCTGCATCCAAAGCCTTAGCTTTAGCAAGGCCGATACTCATGGTCTCACTCTCTTCTGGATTAGGATAAGCCACTGTCGGAAAATTACCATCTGGTGTAGCTTGCTCTTCTACTACATGCACATTTTTAAAACCATATGCATCCAATACTTTTGGCACCAATGTTATACCCGTTCCATGAATTGGTGTATAGACAATTTTTAAATCACTTTGTTCCGCAATTACTTCTGGATAGACACTCAATGAAGTAAGCATTTTAATGTAGGCTTCGTCCATTGACGCTCCTATCAATTTAATCAAGGCTTCTCCTCCATTCCATTTGACTTCTTCTAAAGATTGTATCGCTTCTACTTCTGTAATCACATTTTTATCATGTGGTGGAACCAATTGACCACCATCATTCCAATAAGCTTTGTACCCATTGTATTCTTTAGGATTATGAGATGCAGTACATACCACACCACCCTTGCACTTAAGATTGCGAATCGCAAAGCTTAACTCAGGGGTTGGTCTTAAAGCCTCAAATAAATATACTTTGATGCCATTAGCGGCAAATACCTGTGCTGTAGTTTCAGCTAAAAATCTGGAATTATTACGACTATCATGCCCCACTACAACCGCAACGGATTCACCTGGATAGGTTTTTAATAAATAATTTGAAAAGCCCTGTGTAGCCATCCCAATGGTATACTTATTCACTCGATTGGTGCCCACACCCATGATACCCCTTAGTCCACCCGTACCAAATTCAAGATTTTTATAAAAAGCATCTTGCAATGCGTCTGGCTGATTGGCCTGTAATGCCAAGATCTCTTCCTTAGTGGCCGTATCAAAATTGCCGTTTAACCAGCTTGCAATTTTTTGATCTATCGCTTGACTCATAATTGGACTATTTAAAATAGATATAGAATAGGGGCAAATTAAATAATTCTGCTTAAAAAAGCCCATAAATAATGCATTAGTTTAATCCCTAACTGTGAATTATTTGAGGGTATTTTAAGTACGAGACTAAACTAAATGGATTAAATTCGTGTCTCAGTCAAATTGCTTTTAAACATGGAATTCATTAGCGGTATCATTTTCCTCCTCCTATCGGTCTTTGCTTTTTATAGTTTTGCAAAAAAGCTACTTCAAATTGGAAGAAATATCCACCTTGGAAGACCAGTTGCAATCAATGATCAGCCTCTTGAAAGATGGAAGAATGTATTTTTATTGGCTTTAGGTCAAAAGAAAATGTTTCGCAATATTCCAGTGGCGCTCTTGCACCTAATTGTATATGTTGGATTCATTATCATTAATATAGAATTGCTCGAAATTATAATCGACGGTCTTTTTGGCACACACCGATTCTTTGCACCTTACCTTGGAGCCTTCTATCCGTTTTTAATCAATAGTTTTGAGGTATTGGCCGCATTGGTTGTGGTAGCATGTGTTGTTTTTTTATCCAGAAGAAATATCATTCGTTTGAAGCGCTTTGTTAGCAATGATTTGACAGGCTGGCCTAAAACAGATGCCAACTTAATTTTGATCATTGAAATTGTGTTGATGGGTTTATTTTTAATTATGAACGCCGCAGATCCTGCCGCTAACTTCATCGTTTCTGCTTCATTAAAACCTTTGTTTGCAAATTACTCCGAACATCAATTACATATTATAGAACAAACTGCATGGTGGATCCATATTCTAGGTATTTATGCTTTCATGAATTACCTACCTTATTCCAAACATTTGCATATTGTATTGGCTTTCCCAAATGCCTACTATGCTTCTTTGGAACCCAAGGGTAAAATGCACAATATGGTTGCGATTCAGAATGAAGTGTTATATGCCATGCAACCAGAACTTGCTCCAACCAATGCAGCAGCTCCTGAAAAATTTGGCGCCAAAGATGTGATGGATTTAAGCTGGAAAAATTTAATGGATGCCTATAGTTGTACTGAATGTGGTAGATGTAGTGCTGCTTGCCCAGCAAATAGTACGGGCAAATTATTGAGTCCAAGAAAAATCATGATGGATACCAGAGATCGTCTTGAAACAGTAGGTAAAAATATCAATCAGAACGGTCAATTTGTGGATGATGGCAGAACCTTACTGAATGACCATATCACAGTAGAAGAATTAAGGGCTTGTACCACCTGCAATGCCTGTGTGGAAGAATGTCCAGTAAGTATTTCGCCAATGGATATCATTTTGGAATTAAGAAGATCATTGATCATGGAAGACAGCAATGCCCCAGCAGAATGGAATGGCATGTTTAGTAATATAGAAAACAATTTTGCTCCTTGGAAATTCGCTCCAGATGACAGAGACGCATGGACAAAGCAAGCATAAAATAAAGGAATTATGAAAGTATCAACAATGGCAGAAATGATGGCTGCTGGCACGAAACCAGAAGTTTTATTTTGGGTAGGCTGCGCTGGAAGCTTTGATCAAAGAGCACAAAAAATTACCAAGGCATTTGCAACCATCTTAGATAAAGCTGGCGTTGTATATGCGATATTGGGTAAAGAAGAAGCATGTACAGGTGATCCTGCAAGAAGAGCGGGCAATGAGTTTATGTTTCAGATGATGGCTTACCAAAACATACAAGTCATGAACGCGTATGAGATTAAGAAAATCGTTACTACCTGTCCGCACTGTTTCAATACCTTGAAAAACGAATATCCTGCATTGGGAGGCAATTACGATGTGATTCACCATACTCAGTTTTTACAAGAACTGATTGAAAATGGTAAAATCAAAATATCAGATAGCAATGAATGGAAGGGAAAGACCATCACTTACCATGACAGTTGTTACTTAGGAAGAGCTAATGATATCTATGAAGCCCCAAGAAAAGTGTTGGAATCTTTGGACGTTGAATTAAAAGAAATGCGTAGATGCAAGTCCAAGGGATTATGCTGTGGTGCAGGTGGTGCGCAAATGTTTAAAGAAGAAGAAAAAGGAACTACGAGAATCAATATGGAACGTGCGGATGAAGCCATTGAAACAAAAGCCGATTATGTGGCAAGTGCTTGCCCATTCTGCAATACCATGATGACAGACGGTATTAAAAATAGAGACGAAGAAGTAAAGACAGAAGTATTAGACATTGCTGAAATCATTGCGAAAGCAATACAATAAATTGAATATGGTTGATTTACCTACTATACTCCCTAAGCATTTCCATCCTGAGTCAAGGGTTTGGGTCTACCAAGCCAACAGGACTTTCACCATGGGTGAGATTTTTGAATTAGAACCTTTGCTGGAAGACTTTGTGGCAAGCTGGAAGAGTCATGGCGCTCCTGTAAAAGGATATGCTACCGTTTTATATGGCCAGTTTATCTTAATCATGGCTGACGAGACTGCTACCACGGTTGGTGGTTGTAGCACAGACAGTTCCGTACATGTGATTAAAGCAATAGAGCAATTAACAGGAGTTCAGATGTTCAATAGAACACTCTTAGCTTTTTATATCAAAGACAAAGTACAAACCGTACCTCAAGCGCAATTGAATTATGCCATTGAAAATGGTTTATTAACTTTGGATACCCTTTACTTTAACAATTTAGTGAACACCAAGGCAAGCCTTGAAACAGCATGGCTACAACCTATTGCAAACAGCTGGCTTGCTAAAACAATCACCGTTAAATAGTTCAACATGGGAGATTATATCATTTATGCCATACCCAATTGCAATACAGTCAAAAAAGCATTGGACTGGTTAAAGGCAAATAAGATCAACTATACATTTCACGACTACAAAAAACAAGGGATTACCAATAAAGAATTAACCAATTGGTGCAAACAAATTGGATGGGAAGCATTGATCAATAAGAAAGGAACTACATGGAAGTTATCAGGGCCAGAAATACAGGCGACCATCACCAATCAAAAAAATGCCATCGCATTGATGACAGAAAAAACATCGGTCATTCGACGTCCTCTAATAGAAAAAGAGGGCAATATCATTGCATTAGGTTTCGACGAGGCTGAGTACAAGAAAGTATTTAAATAAAAGAAAACATAGTCTTTATATTAAGAAAGCCTCCGATTCAATCGGAGGCTTTCTTAATTATGCTACTTAGTCATGTTATTTGATCAACAGGAAATGCGAACTGAACTAGACAGCTTGAATTATACTATTTCAAATTAGTCGCTAAAAATTTTTCTAAATCTGCCCCTCTTAAATCTCTCGCAACAATTTTACCAGTTGGATCGATTAAAAAACTTGCAGGGATACTTTGAATGCCAAATTGAGCAGCCACTGCATTGTTCCAATATTTTAAATCACTTACATGATTCCAAGCAAGACCATCTTTCTTAATCGCTTCTAACCACTTCGCTTTATCCTGATCTAATGACACACCCAATACAGTAAAGTTTTTTGTTTTGAATTGATTGAACGCTTTTACAATATTTGGATTCTCCGCTCTACAAGGACCACACCAACTTGCCCAGAAATCAACCAAAACATATTTACCTCTTAAAGAAGATAAAGTAAATGGCTTGCCATTGATATCATTTTGTGTGAAATCAGGAAGCAGGGTACCTATTTGTCCAAAAGCAGATGAAGCAATTGTCTTATCAATAAATTCTGCAAAAGGGCCCTTCTTTGCCCCCCCTTCTAATCCCTCATAAATAGAAGCTAGATTATCTTTTATTTCCGGGAAAATATTTGAAAACTGCAATAACATTAAAGTGGTTACAGGAGAAGCAGCATTGGCTTTACTTAATGTTTTAAAACTTGCAATGATTTCTTTTGATTGTGCAGCTGCTGCATTGTTTAATGAATCTTTTTTAGCAGTATTTTTTTCCTGACTTGCTGCTTGCATATTCATTACATAAGGCATCATTTTAGGATTCAACTCGGTCATATAAACTTTGTATACATCATGACTTACTGAGCCTGTTACATTGATTGTTGCTGGATTTTGAGCATCCCCTTGAATACTTACATTTTCATTGCCTACAAAAACGGGTAATTTTTGATTCACCCCGTCAATACTTAAAACCAATAAACTTGGATAGGCCAATTGCGCTTGTAAAGTAAAACTACCAGCAATAGACTTTCCTGTACTCAATTCTTTATTAGATACGCCATCTATCAAAACAACTGTGGCCGAATCTTTTACATTCGCCAATTTACCTTGAATATTCAATGACTGTGCATTTAAGATTGGACTAGCCAAAAGCAGGGCAAATGCGATTATATTTTTTTTCATAGTATTGTATTATGATCTTTAATTAGGTTCAAATATAGAAATTAAAAGTGGTTCACAACTAGGCCTTATGCCTCTTTTCCAATATTTTAACAACATCGGCTAATTTAAATCCTTTTGCCTGTAAGAGCATTAAATAGTGGAATAGCAGATCCGCTGATTCTTCTAGGAATAGGTCGTCATTTTGATCTTTTGCTTCAATAACCACTTCCACTGCTTCCTCACCCACTTTTTGCGCAATTTTATTGATGCCTTTGGCAAATAAACTTGCGACATAGGAAGTTTCAGGTGCAGCAGTTCTCCTTTGCTCAATGACCTGTTCTAAACTTGCTATGAATCCAAAAGCGTTCGATACATTTTCAGCCCCCCAACAGGTATCCGTTCCTTTATGACAAACAGAACCTACTGGATTCGCTTGAATCAATAAAGTATCCTGATCACAGTCCAAAGCCATACTGATATAATGTAAACTATTACCACTTTCCTCGCCCTTGGTCCAGAGTCTATTTTTTGATCGACTGAAAAAAGTCACTTTTTGCAAGGACAAAGTCGCATCCACCGCAGCTTGGTTCATAAAGCCCAACATCAATACATTTTTAGTATTGGCATCTTGTACAATGGCTGGTACCAACCCATCTGCATATTTTGTAAAATCGATCTTCATATTTGAAATTTTTTCGTGTTTATAATCTGATAGGGATGCCTTTTTGGTGTAAAGATTTTTTTAAATCAGGGATGGCGATTTCTTTATAATGGAAAATACTCGCCGCCAATGCAGCATCTGCTTTCCCTTTTGTGAATACATCTAAAAAATGTGCTTCTGTTCCTCCACCACCAGATGCAATGATCGGCACCGGTAAGGTCTCAGCTAGTTGAGCGGTAATGTCTAATGCGAATCCTTGTTTGGTGCCATCGTGGTTCATAGAAGTTAATAAAATTTCACCCACGCCCAAATCCACCGCTTCCTTAGCCCAGTCAATGACTAATTTATTTGTTTTGGTTCTTCCTCCATTCAAATAGACATACCAATTGTTATCTGCTTCACATTTAGCATCAATCGCCAATACCACACATTGACTACCAAAATTTTTGGCGAAACGACGAATGGTAGATGGATCCATGAATGCCGCCGTGTTGATAGAGATTTTATCTGCCCCATTTTTCAATAAAATACTTACATCTTCTTCGGTTTTAATACCTCCACCCACCGTGAATGGGATATTGATACGATGCGCGATTTTATTCACCAATTCACTCAGTGTTTTACGCTTCTCCACTGTGGCTGTAATGTCTAAAAATACCAATTCGTCCGCGCCCTGACTAGCATATAAAGCCCCCAACTCAATTGGATCACCCGCATCACGGATTTGTTCAAAGTTGACCCCTTTGACAGTACGGCCATCTTTGATATCTAAACAGGGTATGATTCTTTTTGTTAACATAGTTTCAATAATAGAGTACAATCAATTTTATCTAATTTAAAAAGCAATTTTTAAAACCTTGACAGCTCGTCTAAGCTTATTTTATTTTCATAAATCGCTTTTCCCACAATCGCTGCAGCACAACCTATTGTTCTGAGCTCCTCTAAGTCCTTTAGTTGACTTACCCCTCCACTTGCAATCAATTGAAGTGCAGGATATTGAGTGATGATTTTTTCATAGAGGATTAGAGAAGGTCCTTCCAACTTGCCGTCTTTTTGTATATCGGTACAAAATAACTGCGTTACGCCTTTGTTCATATAAGATCCAATGAAGTCATACACATCAATATTGGTTTTTTCTATCCAACCACCTACCGCAATTTTTTCTTCATATACATCTGCTCCTAACATAAACACAGCAGCGCCAAAACGCGCAATCCATTCCTCAAATATCTCCCTGCTTTTTACGGCAAGACTCCCGATAGTCGCATAAGTAGCACCGGTATCTAAAACTGATTTTAAGGCAGCTTCCGTTTTGATCCCCCCTCCAAAATCAATTTTCAAACTGGTTTTATTGGCTATTTTTTCAAGTACTTTCCAATTCACCACTGCGCCTGCTTTTGCTCCATCCAAATCCACTAAATGCAAACGCATTAAGCCCACGCCTTCAAATTGTTTGGCTACTTCCAATGGATCTTCATTGTAAATTTTCTTTTGGGCATAGTCTCCCTCGGTCAATCTAACACATTTGCCTTCTATTAAATCTATTGCTGGAATAATTTGCATTGATTATGATTTTAGCGCTAAAAAGTTTTGAATAATTTGTTCCCCCACAGCTGCAGATTTTTCTGGATGAAACTGTACCCCATAAAAATTATTTTTATGGAGCGCACTACTATAGTCTTGGATATAATTGGTGGTTGCGATAGTATTAGCACCTAATCCAGCATAATAACCATGCACAAAATAAGTGAAGCTGTTTTCTGCAACCTCATTGAATAGGTCTGTCTTTAAATGATTGATTGTATTCCATCCTATTTGAGGCACTTTGACTGCTACCTCTTCAGGCTTGAAAGCCAGTACTTGTTCTTCAAAGATACCCAGACATTTTGTATCGTTTTCTGCCGAATGTTGACACATCAATTGCATACCCAAACAAATACCCAAAACAGGTTGCTTTAATGAGACGATGAGTTGATCTAAATTTCTGTCTTTCAAATAAGCCATGGCCGTACTTGCTTCACCTACTCCTGGAAAAATAACTTTATCAGAAGCCATCAGTTTCGCTGGGTCATCTGTTACTATTGCTGTTGCACCCAATCTTTCTAAAGCATAAAGCACTGATTGGATATTCCCTGCATTGTATTGTATGATTGATATATTCATGTGGATCGAATTGTTGAGTTAGTTCCCCAATACCCCTTTTAAAAATGCTGCAGTAGTCGCTTCTACGGCATTCCCTTTGGATAAGGCTTGTATATAAGCCGACCCTATAATGGCCCCATTCGCATAAGCCGTCACCGCATCAAAACTTTCCTTGTCTTTAATACCGAAACCCACTAACAATGGATTTTTCAATTCCATTGATTTTAATCTTTCCAAGTACAATGCTACTTTGGTAAAATCTTTGTCTGTACCAGTGGTAGCGGATGAACTTACAGCGTATAAAAATCCTGTACTTAAATGATCTAGTTGTCTTAATCTTGCTTCTGGTGTTTCTGGGGTAACTAAAAAGATAAAATCTAACTCATTTTCTTGTATCGTCTTGCCATATACTTGCTCAAATTCATACAAAGGCAAATCTGGTAAAATCAATCCGTCCACTCCAACTGTTTTTGCTTTTTTACAAAAAGCTTCAAAGCCATATTGTAAAATTGGATTCATGTAGCCCATCAAGACAACAGGAATCTGAATAGTTTGACGCATCGTTGCCAATTGTTCAAATAAGGTATCTATCGTCATGCCATTATCAAGTGCAATAAGACTACTATTTTGTATTACTTCTCCGTCTGCCAATGGATCGCTATAAGGCATGCCGAGTTCAATAATATTGGCGCCATTGTTTTGTAGGCTCACCATCACTTCTAATGTACTATTTAAATGAGGATAGCCTGCAGTGCAGTATACATTTAATACACGCTCCTTTTTTTGTTTAAATAAATCTGTTAACCTTGACATATATTTTTATTTTTTCAAGAAACAGATTATGGCTGTTTCTAATGAATCGTTTTATTTTAAATCCATTGCTTGCATATAAGTTGCTAAATCCTTATCTCCTCTGCCGCTCAGACAAACAATCACCACATCTGTTGGCTTAAGATTCATTTTAGGCAATACCGAAAATGCATGAGCAGTTTCCAATGCTGGGATGATCCCTTCTATTTTTGATAAATGAAAAGCCCACTCTAATGCTTCTTCATCTGTTGCACTCATAAAAGTGCCCCTTTTGCTATCATATAAGAAGGCATGCAATGGCCCAATGCCTGGATAATCTAGCCCTGCAGAAATACTATGCGGCTCTACCACTTGACCGTCTTTGGTTTGCATCACAATGCTCTTACTGCCATGAAGGATACCTGTACTTCCTAATTGGGTAGTAGCTGCACTCATTCCCGAATGCACACCATGCCCCGCAGCTTCAACAGCCACCAACTCCACAGATGATTCATTTAAGAAATGATAAAAAGCGCCTGCCGCATTACTACCACCACCCACACAAGCTACCACATGGGTTGGCAATTCAGTGCCTGTTTTTTCTTTAAGTTGTGTTCGCATTTCTGCACTAATCACACTCTGAAAACGCGCTACCATGTCTGGGTAAGGATGTGGCCCTACCACACTGCCAATAATATAATGCGTCGTATCTGGTTCATTGATCCATGCTCTAATGGCTTCATTGGTGGCATCTTTCAAAGTCTTACTTCCACTTGTAGCAGGCACTACTTTAGCGCCAAGCATTTTCATTCTAGCCACATTGGGTGCTTGACGCTCTATGTCTTTCTCACCCATGTATACTACACATTCCATGCCTTTTAACGCACACACTGTAGCAGTAGCCACACCATGTTGGCCAGCACCAGTTTCGGCAATGATTTTTTTCTTACCCAATCTTTGCGCCAAAATAATTTGGCCAATGGTATTGTTAATTTTATGTGCCCCTGTATGACATAAGTCTTCACGCTTTAAATAAATTTGAGCGCCAATTTCTTCACTTAATCTTGCTGCATAAAATAAAGGGGTGGGTCTGCCAACATAATCTTTCAACAATGCTGCTACCTCTTCTTTGAATGCAGGATCTTCCATAATCTGCAAATACTGCGTTTTCAAGGTCTCCACATTGCCGTAAAGCATTTCTGGAATATACGCACCACCAAATGCACCATAATAACCTTCTACATTGGGCTGCTGATAATTGATAGCTTCGTTAAATAAATGCATGAATGAACGTTTTTATTTTTTCTAAATTTTTTATTCCTGGCTCCAATTCAAATTGACTATTGATATCCAAAGCAAGTAAAGTTTTACCTGCTTTCGTTTTTTCCATTACTTGTACCCCTTGTATATCGTTAGGTCCAATCCCACCACTTAAAAAATAAGGTTTGGGAATAGGGGATCCTTTAATTAATTCCCAGTTAAAATGTTGTCCTGTCCCTCCATACAAAGCGCTGTCTGTGTCAAATAGAAAATAGTCCACTACATTTTCGAAGGGTGCAAAATCCGGTACTGCAGCCCCTACTCTAAACACTTTAACAGTTTGCACTTGTGCACGAACAGCAGCACAATACTCGGGTGTTTCATCCCCGTGTAATTGCACCATATCCAAGCCAGCAGATTGTACCACCTGCAATAACTCATTTAATTCCATATTCACAAAGACACCCACTTTTTTAGCACCTACAGGTCTGAAATTTGCTACATCACTTAAACTAAGTTTTCCCAAAGCATAACGCTTAGAAGCTGGATAAAATATAAAACCAATATACTGCACACCCAATGCTTCAAGCGCATGCGCTTGCGTTATATCAGTGATGCCACATACTTTAAACTGCATGACTATCTGTTTTAATCAATTTCACAAATGCCTCAAAAGCAGTAGCAGGATCTTCCTGCTTCATAAAATACTCACCCATTAAAAATCCGTCAAACCCTTCTTGCTTTAATAATTTGAATGTGTCTACACTATAGATACCACTTTCCGCTATACTCAATTTACCCTTAGGCAATTGATCTTTAAGTTGTAAACTATGTTCAATATTCACTTCAAAAGATTTTAAGCTTCTATTATTAATACCTACAAAATCTACCTCGTCTGTAATATGCCCTAGTTCAGTTCCATCATGTATTTCCAACAAAATTTCTAAACCTACACTTTTAGCAAATGCAGCCAATGATTTAGTTTCCTCCGGAGTCAAACATGCTGCAATCAATAAAATCACTGAAGCCCCAAAGGCTTTTGCTTCCACCAACTGAAACTCGTCTACAATAAACTCTTTTCTTAAAACAGGAATAGCATTTTGAACAGCTACAGAAAGATCCGCTAAATGTCCACCAAAGAAATGCGTATCTGTTAATACCGAAATGCCCGCAGCCCCAAATTGCGTATACGCTTTGGTCACATCAGCAACCAAAGCCTTGTCATTGATCACCCCTTTAGAGGGGGATTGTCTTTTAAACTCTGCAATAATGCCTGTTAAAGACGGATCCAATAAATTTGTTTTCAATGAATATGCTTGCTTAGCAAATAAAGGCATTGCTTCAAGCTGAGCAACAGTCATTTGCTTTTTCCTTTCGGCTACTTCGACCAATTTGTGCTCGACAATTTTTGCTAATATATTTGTACTCATTATTGTAGACTAATTAATTGCTTTAAACAATGGTTGGCAGCACCTGATTCTAAACTTTTCACAGCAGCTTGGAATGCGGCTTCATAATTTTCATATTTCCCAGTTACCTGAAGGGCCATCGCAGCATTTGCCAATACCACTGCATTTTGAGACCAGGTTCCTTTTCCTTCAATGATATTTTTAAATAAAGCAGCAGCCGCTTCGACCGTATCTCCTCCATGCAATTCTTCTGCAAATACTTTTCGTTTACCCAGTTGATAAGGGGTCATGATAAATTCACCCTTGTTGGAAATGATTTTCGTATCTGTGGTCAAAGAAATTTCATCATACCCATCCAAGCTATGAATCAAAGTAAATTTCTTTCCTAAAGATTGCATTGCATAATTGTACATCCTTGCCATTTCTAAATTATACACGCCAATTAATTGAAATTTTGGTTGTGCAGGATTTACAATGGGGCCAAGCATATTAAAGAAGGTCCTAAGTCCAATATTTCTTCTAATAGGTCCTACCGCTTTTAAAGCAGGATGAAATAAGGGTGCATGTAAAAAACAAATGCCCGCTGTCTTCACTTCATTCGTCAACGCCCCTTCGTCGTTTTTAAAGGTATAGCCCAGTTGCTCCATTACATTCGACGAACCGCTGACACTTGAAGCACCATAATTGCCGTGCTTTACCACTGGCTGACCTGCACCTGCAACAATAAAACATGCCAAAGTGGAGATATTAAAAGTGTCTTTGCCATCTCCTCCCGTACCCACGATATCAATTGCATTGTCAATGCCTAAATTCAATGGCACTGCGAGTGATAATAATGCATCTCTAAAACCCATCAATTCGTCGATGGTGATACTGCGCATTAAATACACCGTTACAAAGGAAGTCACTTCGTGCTCATTGTAAGCGCCTTGCGAAATTTGCACCAACACTTCCTTAGCAGCTTCCCTGCTTAATGTCTTATGTTCAAATAAATATTGTAAAATCTTTTTCATCTTGTATGAATGTCTAAAATTAATTTTTCAACCAGTTTGCAATGATTTTGGCACCTTCTGGTGTTAGGACACTTTCAGGATGGTATTGCACGCCTTTTACGTCGTATGTTGTATGTTCCAAGGACATGATATAACCTTCTGCATCCTTAGAAGTAATTTTTAAAGAGGATGGTAAATCCGTTTCATTCACTACCCAGCTATGGTACCTACCTACACTAAATGTTTTAGGTAAGCCTTCAAATAAAGTAGACTCAGCAATCAATTCAACAGGCGTAGCAATACCATGGTATACTTTAGAAAGATTGGATAAACTTCCGCCAAATGCTTCTGCAATAGCTTGTTGTCCAAGGCATACCCCAAAAATTGATTTTGTTGCAGCATATTCTTTAATCAATGGCAATAGCAAGCCTGATTCAGATGGAATACCAGGACCAGGAGACAATAAAATTTTATCGTAGGCCTTTACCGCTTCCAAAGGAATCTCGTTGTTTCTAAACACTTCCACCGTCGCATTGGATTGCTCCTTGATCAATTGCACCAAATTGTAGGTAAAGGAATCGTAATTATCAAAAACTAATATTTTCATCTTGTCTTATTTAAATTTTTTCCGCCAAAACAATGGCCGTCTTTAATGCATTCAATTTATTGTTCACTTCTTGTAACTCACTTTCAGGTTGGCTCGCTGCAACTACGCCTGCACCTGCTTGATAAGTCAATGTATTTTGTTGACTTAAAAAAGTACGAATCATGATTGCCTGATTGCAACTGCCATCAAATCCAACAAATCCAATACAGCCACCATAGTAGGATCGCTTAGTGGGTTCAATACCATCAATGATTTGCATTGCTTTGAATTTTGGCGCGCCACTCAATGTGCCTGCAGGAAATGTTTTAGCAATCAAATGAAATGGATTGGCATCCGCTGCCACTTTTCCCTCCACTTCACTCACTAAATGAATTACATGGCTGTAATAATGTACTTGTCGATATTGTTTTACACGCACTTCGGTACATACCCTACTCAAATCGTTTCTTGCCAAATCAACCAACATCACATGCTCCGCATTTTCCTTTGGATCATCTAATAATTCCTGTGTTCTTTGCGCGTCTATGGTTTCATCACCTGATCTTTTAAACGTTCCTGCAATTGGATGAACGATCGCTTTTCCACCTTTTATAATAATCTGCGCCTCTGGCGAAGAGCCCATTAACTTATAATCTCCATAATCAAAAAAGAATAAATAAGGAGATGGGTTAATACTTCTTAAAGTCCTATACACATTAAACTCATCGCCATTAAATTGTTGTTGGAACCTTCTACTCAAAACAATCTGAAACACATCTCCACGCATACAATGTTGAATGCCTTTTTGAACTGCAGCACGGTATGCTTCATCTGTATAATTAGATGATTCTTCTCCAACAATGCTGAATGGATATTGAGGCACATCTTTGCTTTTGATAAAAGACAATAAAGCGTCAAGTTCAGAATCAACTCCTTGAATTTTATTTTCACAGATATACAATTCATCTTTAAAATGATTGAACGCTACCACATACTGATACAAACGATAACGCATCAATGGGATCGCTGGAACGCCTTCTTTAAATTGAATGGTATCAAAAAACGGAATCGCATCATAAGTGGTGTATCCATATAAGCCTTGTGCAAATGCTGCTTCTTTTTGAGTAGCTATTTCAATGTCAAAATGTTGCATATAAGCCCAGATACGATCAGGCGCATCTTGTACATGTTGAATGATTTCTTTTTGAGGATCTTGTTGTGGATACTTGTATTCAATCTCGTTTAAACTTGAGATTTCTATTCCGCCAATCGCATTCACGCCAATGAAAGAATAACTATTCTCTGCTGCATGCGAATCTGTACTCTCAAGTAAAATAGTATCTCTAAATCGATCTCTTAATCGGAGATAGATTCCAACAGGTGTAAATGTATCTGCCAACATTTTGGTCACCTCCGTTTGTAGCTTCATTTTTTGCATCTTAGTATCTTAGTTCAATCATTCGTTAAAAAAATAAACCCCGACAGATCCTGTCGGGGTTTATGTATAGCTTGACAATCATGGTCATGTCACTACAATACCCCAACGGAGTTTGTATGCCACCACCAAAAATTGTTTATTGTTTTCATTAGAGTACAAAACTAAGGTATTCACCATTTTTCACCAAAAAAACATCCCTCAAGCTGCTATCAACTGTTAGGCTTATAAAACACCCTTTGTGCTTGGCAAAGCGTCACTAGCTGGGTTTCTTTTGACTGCCATTTTAATGGCTTTGGCAAAGGCTTTAAAAATGGCTTCAATTTTATGGTGCTCATTGTCTCCTTGACAACTTATATTGATATTCGCCTTGGCTGCATCACTAAATGATTTAAAAAAGTGGAAGAACATCTCGGTAGGCATTTCTCCAATTTTTTCTCGTTTAAAGTTGGCGTCCCAAACAATCCAATTCCTTCCACCAAAATCAATCAACACTTTGGCTTCTGCCTCGTCCATTGGAATGGCAAATCCATATCTTTCCATCCCCCTTTTGTCTATTAAACCCTTTGCAAAAGCTTCGCCTAATGCAATACCCACATCTTCTATCGTATGGTGTTCATCGATATGCAAATCTCCGTTACATTGAATTTTCATATCCAAAGCGCCATGTCTTGCTATTTGCTCCAACATATGGTCAAAGAAGCCTAAACCAGTATGGATGGTAGCATCTCCTTTGCCATCTAAATTCAATTCAATATGTATCTTGGTTTCTTTGGTATTTCTTTCGTGCACCACCGTTCTTAATCCTAATTTTAAAAAACTATAAATGTCTTCCCAATTGGATGCTTCATAGGTAATGGTTGGTCTTAAGGCAATTTCTTGTTCTGGCGTTAGGCTATGTAGATTCGATTTTAAATAGATGGCTTTACAGCCCAAATTTTTAGCCAATTCAATATCAGACCAACGATCTCCAATCACATAAGAAATACTAAGATCATATTTTGTTGCATCTAATAAATGCTGCACCAATCCAATTCCCGGCTTTCTGGTAGGGGCATTGTCTTTAGCAAAAGTAGTGTCGATTAAAATTTCATCAAACTCAAAACCTTCCCCTTTTAAAGTACGCAACATTAAGTCCTGATAAGGTTGAAATGTTTCAGTAGGATACGAAGGCGTACCTAAGCCATCCTGATTGGTCACCATCACTTTATAGTATCCAAAATCGTTGGCGATTTTTTTTAAATTCGAAATCACTCCAGGCACAAATACCGTTTTATCGATATGGTCAATCTGAAAATCGCTAGCTGGTTCTTCTAATACCACACCATCTCTGTCTATGAATAAAATTGGTCGCATATTGTAATTGGTTATTTTTTCTTTTTAGCGGCTTGCACTTGAGCTACAGTGATTGCACTTGCTTTATTGGACCAACTGTTTCTAATATAAGTCAACAAATCTGCCAACTCATTGTCTTTTAAGTCTGGACTTGCTGTCATGGCATTGCTATAATAAAAACCGTCTAATGCCACACGCTCATTGTATCCATTGCGGATGACACGAACCAATCTAGCAATGTCATTTCCTACCACGTTGCTTGCCCCATCCAAAGGTGCATTCATGTTGGGTACACCTCCTCCATCTGCCTGGTGACAGGCAAGGCATCTTGTCTCATAAATCTTTTTACCCTTTTGCATGTTCTGAGCATACGATTGAATGCTACAAAATAAGAAGGCAGTCAAAAACAAAGGCATTAATTTGAATGGTGCTTTTTGCATGACTATTTATTGAAACTGATTTTAAAAATTGCACCCTTACTATCATCACTCACATATAAACTTCCATCAGCACCTTCTGCTAAACCACAAGGTCTTGCTTTTGCGGCTCTTGGACCTTTGTTCTTATCTTCTCCAGCAAATCCATTGGCAAAAATTTCCCATTCGCCAGCAGGCTTACCATTTTTAAATGGCACGAATGCCACAAAATAACCTTCCTGAGGCAATGGTGCTCTATTCCATGAACCATGAAATGCGATGAATGCGCCTTCTTTATATTTAGCTGGAAATTGATTGCCTTTGTAAAATAACAATGCCATAGGCGCCATATGAGCAGGGAATGCCACCAATGGATCCAATGCATTTTTTCCGCCTTCTAATTTACCATCACCTCCATACTCTGGCGAAAGGATTTTTTTCTTTTGAAAAGGATCGTAATACACATAAGGCCATCCACAATCATCCCCCTCTTTTACTTCATACATAGTCTCTGCAGGTAGTTCTGCATTTTGTGCATCTGTGTACAAACTTGGATAAAAAGTATTCAACTGATCACGACCATGTTGTGTTACAAATAAACTATTGGTTTTGTTGTTCCAGTCTAAACCAATTACGTTTCTTAATCCTGTGGCATATCTTTTACCTTGGGCATAGGATTGATTTTCCTTGCTGCCATCAAACTGCCAAATACCACCTGCAGAATCTAAAATTGGACAAGGCATCATGCCTTTTGAACCAACAGATCTGTCTTTTTCTTGACATGCATTAGAATAAGCACCAATATTCACATAGATATTCCCTTTAGGATCCATGGTGATAGATTTAGAAGCATGCTGTCTTCTGCTATGTAAATCTTTTATAATTACTTTCGGTGTGGTTGGATTGATGACTTCACCCTTTGCATCCAATTGATACAAATACACCGCATCATCCGAACTTGCCCACAACTGATTTCCTTTCACATAAATACCAGTGCCGCCATAATTACCCCATCCACTTATTTTTTCAGCTACACCGTCACCATTGGCATCTTCCATTCGCACGATCGTTTGCCCTGCCTTATTGGGATAATTCAATTTTGCAAATAACACGCCATTTTCATTGATCGCAATATGTCTTGAACTACCAATTTGATCTGCAAATAATTTTGCTGAAAAACCAGCAGGCAATTTCAATCCTGCATTTTCCTGTGCATTCACCGAAAAGGCGAATAAACAAGCCAATAATAAGTTGCTTAATTTATACATGATTCTTGATTTTTAATTTTAATATTTTTTAAAAATTATTCAAATGTGGCTGTTATCCAATGATACATGGCATCCACCAATGCTGTGTTTTCTTGTTCATTGCCTACGGTGATCCTAAGACTGTCTTCACATAATTCTAAGCTAGACCTATCTCTTACAATGATACCCTCGGTCAAAAGATATTCGTACAATTTTCTTGCATGCGGAATTTTTACAAAAAGAAAATTGGTATCCGAAGGAAATACTTTTATCACATGGGGCATTGAGGCAATCACTTCTGCTAATGCAATGCGCATGTCAACCAAATGCTGTATAATGTCATTCACTTGTCCTACTTCTTCCAAAGCTTGCAATGCCAATTCCTGTGTTACAATATTGATATTATAAGGCGCTTTCACTTTGTTCATATAACCCACAATTTCAGGACTTGCAAAACACATACCCAATCTTAGTCCTGCCAATCCCCAGGCCTTGCTTAATGTTTGCAATACCACTAGGTTGGGATAATCTATCAATGATTGTACAAATGATTTTTGTTTTGAGAAATTAATATACGCTTCATCCACCACGACAATCCCATCAAAATGGTTCAAAATGGTTTCTATATCTATCCTGTCTAAAGAATTTCCTGTTGGATTATTAGGTGAGCAAATCCAAATGATTTTAGTTCGTTCATTCACCAACTGTTCAATATGCGCCACATTCAACTGATAGTCTGGCAACAATGGTGCTTTCTGTATCGCTATATCATTAATATTAGCCCCTACTTCATACATTGGATAAGTGGGAGGACAAATAATGATATTGTCTTTTCCAGGCTCACAAAAAGTTCTAAATAAAATATCAATGCACTCGTCGCTTCCATTGCCCAAGAAAATTTGATTCGCGGCAATTTGCTTTACAAAAGCCATCTTTTCTTTTACTTTCGATTGATAAGGATCGGGGTAACGATTGTACCATTTCAATAAAGGCGAACCTAAGCTGTTTTCGTTGGCGTCCAATAAAATTTTCGCTTCACCCGTATATTCATCTTTTGCAGAAGAATAAGGTTTTAAGGTTTTAATATTTGGCCTCACCACTTTGTCTAAATCGAATGCCATAGTTCTAATTTTATTTCGTCCTTAAAATTACATTTTTGATTCAATATCTTTCACTCTTATTGCCACAGCCTGTGCGTGGGCTTCCAATTGCTCCCCAGTGGCCATTTGTATCACTGTTTGAGCAATATTTTTCAAACCCATTTCTGTCAATTGCTGAAAAGTGATCTTTTTTACAAAGCTATCCACACTTACCCCACTGTATGCTTTTGCATGTCCGTTTGTTGGTAGGGTATGATTGGTTCCGCTGGCATAATCGCCCACAGATTCTGGTGAATAATTGCCAATGAAAACCGAACCTGCATTGATGATTTTTTCTGCCACAACCAATGCATTTTCAATAGACAAAATAAGATGCTCTGGGGCATAGGCATTGATCAATTGAATTGCGTCTTCTCTTGCAGCAACCACAATCGCTTTTGAATTTTCTAATGCTTTCGTTGCAAATGCTTGTCTTGGCAAGGTGGCCAATTGCAACTCCAATTCCGCTTGCACTAGATCTACTATATTTTTATTACTTGCAATCAGTAACACTTGGCTATCTGCACCATGCTCTGCCTGAGATAATAAATCTGCAGCTACAAATGCAGGCACTGCTGTTTCATCTGCATATACACAAACTTCACTAGGACCAGCTGGCATATCAATGGCTACACCTTGTTGCTGTATCAATTGTTTGGCAGCAGTCACATACTGATTGCCTGGTCCAAATATTTTAAACACTTTAGGAACAGTCTCTGTCCCAAAAGCCATGGCAGCTATTGCTTGAACACCACCGATGGTATAAATTTGTTGAATGCCTACCAAATTTGCTGCGTAAAGAATTGCGGGATCAACCGTTCCGTCTTTTCTTGGAGGCGTACATAACACCAGTTCCTTACATCCCGCCAATTTTGCTGGAATCCCCAACATCAACACCGTTGAAAATAAAGGAGCTGTTCCTCCCGGAATATAAATGCCCACTTTTTCAATCCCCACTGCTTTTCTCCAACACCATACACCAGGCATGGTTTCTATTTTTTCTTCTTTCTTAATCTGTGCCTGATGAAAAATTTCAATATTGACTTTAGCAGATTGTATCGCTGTTTTTAGTGCAGGTGTCAATAATTGAGCAGCCTGCTCTACCATTGCAGGATCAATCGCAATTGATTTTAATTGTACCTGATCAAATTCAGTACTATACCTAAATAATGCCACGTCCCCTTCTTTGGCAACAGCTTCTAGAATCGTCTGCACTTTGGGCAATAATTGGGCTGCATCAAAATTAGGACGTTTCAATAACGCCTCCCATTCCTGCCTTACTGGTTCTTCAAATACTTGCATCTTATAATATCATTTTTTCAATAGGTACCACTAAAATTCCTTCTGCACCAGCTGCTTTTAATTGTTCAATTAAATTCCAAAAATCAGCTTCTGCAATCACCGTATGCACACTGCTCCATCCTTCTGTAGCCAATGGAATAATGGTTGGGCTTTTCATTCCAGGAAGCAATGCGATGATTTTATCTAATTGTGCATTGGGCGCATTCAATAAAACATACTTATTTTTCTTTGCTTTCTTGACGGATTCCATTCGGAACAACAATCGCTCTAAGATCGTCACTAATTCTGCAGGTAGGTTATTTCGTTTAACCAAAACCGCCTGTGAGTTCAAAATGGTTTCCGATTCCTTTAAACCATTCATAAATAGCGTGGATCCACTACTCACTAAGTCACAAACCACATCTGCTAGGCCAATACCGGGAGCAATTTCCACGCTTCCGCTAATCTCATGAATTTCTGCAGTTACTTGATGCTGATCCAAATATTTTTGAACCAAGACAGGATAACTTGTAGCAATCTTTTTCCCAGCTAAAAATTGAGGACCTGTAAATTCCTCGCCTTTTCTAACCGCAAAACTCAATCTACATTTGCCAAATCCCAGTTCATAAGCCACTTCTACTTTTTTGGCTTTTTCATACACTACATTTTCTCCTACAAAACCAATATCAGCTACGCCATCTTGCACATACTGAGGAATATCGTCGTCTCTTAAAAAGAAAACTTCAATGGGGAAATTACTGGCGTCCGCTTTTAACTTATTGACGCCATTGCTAATATCAATACCGCATTCTTTTAAAAGACGCATTGAGTCTTCGTTTAATCTACCTGATTTTTGAATCGCTAATTTTAATCGCATATACTTATTATAAAAATTAAAAGGGCTTACTATTTAGTAAGCCCTTTGTTTAATATTGATACATACCAACATCTACAGCTTACCTATTAGATAGCGGATGAAAATGATGGATATGGTTGTTTAATAACATGCTGCAAATTTAAGGCCATTTTGTAAAATCCCCAACTAAAACAGCATAAAATACCTAATTTAGACCAAGCATTGATCATTTTCATAAACAAACATGCGTTTTTTTGATTTTTCTTCACATTAAAATAGGTTTTAAATGAAAGCGCTATCTCGTTTTTTAATTGTTTTATTCAGTTTTAACCTTACCTATTTAAATGCGCAAACAACCAATCTTTTAGTAGGCACTTATACACAAAAAGGGAGTAAGGGCATTTACCTTTATCATTTAGATACTGCGACAGGACAACTCAAAGAAATGGGCCACACAGACAGTGTTTCCAACCCTTCTTATTTAGCAATTTCAGGAGACAAACAATTTGTCTATGCAGTCAATGAAAACGAAATGGGCAGCATTAGCGCTTTTGCTTTGAATGCCGCAAAAAACCAATTACAATTTTTAAATAAAGTAGAGACAAAGGGCGCACATCCTTGCCATATAAGCATTAGCCCGGACGAGAAAAACATTTTTGTTGCAAATTATACCGGAGGTAGCTTAACTAGTTTTCACCGTTTTGCTGACGGAAGATTGTCTAACGCACAACAATTTATTCAAAATGAAGGGGCAAGCACACACCCTACAAGACAAACAAAAGCACATGTTCATGGAAGTTTTTTTAGTCCTGATGGAAAATGGCTTTTAGTCAATGATTTAGGAATGGATCAAACACAAATTTATCCATATCAGTCTTCTATACATCCTCCTTTAAATCAATCCTCTGTACAAAATTTAAAGTCAGAAGCAGGATCTGGTCCAAGGCATTTGAGCTTTTCAAAAAATGGACAACACATCTACGTTTTAGAAGAGCTTACAGGCACTATTAGCGTGTACGCTTTTCAAAATGGTATCGTTAAACTAGTACAAAGAATTAGCAGTTCAAATTTAGTAAGTAAGGAAAGTCCAGGTAGTGCCGACATTCATTTAAGTCCAGATGGAAAATTTTTATACGCCAGCAATAGAGGTACAGAAAATAATATCGTTCAGTTCCAAATAAATCAAAAAGGCTTACTCAATATTGCTTCAAAAAAGCATACCCCTTCCGGAGGAATCATGCCTAGGAATTTTACCATCAGTGCAGATGGAAAATGGTTGTTGGTGGCGAACCAGGCAAGTAATAATATTGTGGTTTTTAAAAGAAATCTAACTACTGGAAATCTCACCAAAATGCCCACAAACACTACTGTATCGATGCCTGTTTGTTTGGTGCTGTTTTAATCCAATGAAATCCTTCGATTATTTAGCGTCAAACCAAACTGGTTTATCTGTAACACCATCCCCATTGTAGTTGATACATAATTCCTCATCCACTCCTATGGCTCTTTTTGTTTGAATTTGAATGGTCCTATGCGCATAATCCATATGATAAGTGCAATTGGCCTCTGTACTATGATTGTAAATAGACACATAGCCCAGTGCTACAGCTGCTTGCTTTTCATCTTCCCCCCATTCAAAAATATAATCATGTAATAAAGTGGTATCCACTATTGCTCGATCTGCCTCATTTAAAACAAGTACAGGGGCAATCTCTATGGTGGTTCCTTCTGGAATAGCCTCGGTCGTGAAGACCCCTCTCCCACGCTCAGCAGTCTCCATGATGTACAAAATTGGCAATATCATAATATAAAGTTAACGCTTCCTAATATGATTTTCGTAAATTGCAGCCATGTCAGAGGAATTAGAAGACGAAATCATATTATCCGAAGTTTTTTTAGAGATCCTCTCTAGAGAAGACATGCATCTTTTAAAGGAATTTTTAGATGAGCAAAACATCAGTGATGTAGTGGAGCTTGTGAATGAATTTCCAGAAAAAGAAGGCATGATTATCGATACTATGACCGTACATAGAGCGGTTAGTGTCTTCAAATTATTGGACATCAATCAGCAGAAGGACATCATTAAAGAACTACCTGCAAGAAAGACAGCTAAGATCTTGAATGAATTGCCTCCCGATGACCGTACCGACTTCTTAGAGGAATTACCTAAAGCGGCCATCCGTGATTTAATTAAATTACTAGACCCCGAGGAGCGCAAAATCACTTTGTCCCTTTTGGGTTATCCAGAGGATTCAGTAGGTCGTTTGATGACCCCAGATTATGTCTATGTATTTCCTCACTATACTGTTGCACAGGTTTTAGACAATATCAGAAAATATGGCAAGAATTCTGAGACCATTGATGTGATTTATATCATTGACGAATTGGGTTGTTTGGTAGATGATATTAGAATTAGAGATTTATTATTGGCAAAGCCGAATGATATCATCAAAGACATTATCGATGGCAGGTATGTTGCGTTGAATGTATATGATGACCAGGAGCACGCGAGTCAGGTGTTCAAAATGAATAACCGTGTTGCGATTCCGGTGGTAGATGACAATGACGTTTTATTAGGGATTGTTACCATTGATGATATCTTATGGGTGACCAACGAGGAGTTCAGTGAGGATATGCAAAAAATGGGAGGTACTGAAGCATTGAATGAACCTTATTTAGATATCTCCATCTTCAAATTATTCAAAAAAAGAATTACTTGGTTGGTCGTTTTATTTTTAGGAGAGATGCTTACAGCCACTGCGATGGGATACTTTGAAGGAGAGATTGCAAAAGTGATTGTCTTAACTACTTTTATTCCTTTGATTCTATCAAGTGGTGGTAATACAGGATCTCAAGCTTCTACCTTAATCATACAAGCCATGTCGGTTGGAGAAATTACTATTGAAGATTGGTGGAAAATATTAAGAAGAGAAATTGTAAGTGGATTATTATTAGGTTTGGTTTTAGGTATCATTGGATTCTTTAGAGTCATGGTATGGCATTATATTTCTCCTGGTTTTTATGGAGAACATTGGATGATGATTGCAAACACCATTGGATTAACACTAGTTGGTGTTGTGATCTGGGGAACTATTACAGGTTCCATGTTACCTATTGTTTTAAAAAGACTAGGTGCCGATCCAGCTGTTTCCTCAGCTCCATTTGTGGCAACATTGGTAGACGTTACTGCGATCCTTATTTATTTTGGTCTAGCATTTTTATTCTTGCAAGGAACCCTGCTTTAATTGTAGGCCATTCTTCCTTTAAGATACTCAACACAATGGAGTCTCGTCTTGAGCCATCACTTGTGGGTAAATGATTGCGTAAAATGCCTTCTACTGTGCATCCAATTTTTTGCATCGCAGCAATACTTCTTTTATTACGATTGTCGGCACGAAACTCTACCCGCTCAAAACCAATTGTTTCAAATGCAAAACTTAAAAGTAAAAATTTACAATGTTCATTCAAGCCCGTTCCCCAAACAGATTCACTATACCAAGTATAGCCTAGTTGGGTGGTTTTAAAATGATGCTGAATATCATAGAACCTTGTACTCCCAACATATTTATTTTGTACTTTATCAAAAACAATAAAAGGATAAACAGTACCTAATTGTCTTGCATCATTCGCGGCGGCAATGTATTGTTCTAAATCTTGTTCTGTCTCAATTGGCGTTAACGCATATTTCCAAAGTGATGGTTCAGTTTTAACATAGGCTGCCAACAAAACCGCATCTTCCTGCATTAAAGGTCGCAATAACACGCGTTCGTTTTCTAAAATCAACTGGGATCTTGTATCAAAATTTATTGATGAATGCATACATTAAAATATTAATGTTTATTTTCGTTCAAATTATTGCATAAAGTTCAAATCATCAAAATATGTGTGGAATCGTAGGTTATATTGGGCATAGAGAAGCATATCCGGTTGTTATAAAAGGATTAAAAAGATTAGAGTATCGTGGTTATGATAGTACTGGGGTTGCCATCATTCAAGAAGGCGGCTTACAAGTGCATAAAAAGAAAGGGAAAGTTGCTGAATTAGAAGAGTCAGTTATAGGAAAAAATCTACACAGCCATATCGCAATTGGACATACCCGTTGGGCTACCCATGGCGAACCATCCGACCGCAATGCACATCCACACTTATCCAATAATGGACGTTTAGCCATGTTGCACAATGGGATTATTGAAAACTATACCCAAATTAAAACCGAACTACTTTCTAAAGGTTACACTTTTAAAAGTGACACCGATACCGAAGTATTGTTGAATTTCATTCAAGATATTCAGGACAATAACAATAGTAGCTTAGAAGAAGCTTTACGTATTGCCTTAAAAAGAATTGTGGGCGCTTATTGTATCTTATTGATTGACCAAGAAGATCCTGAAACCATCATCGCGGCGCGTAAAGGAAGCCCGTTGGTGATAGGCATTGGTAAGGATGAACATTTTTTAGCCAGTGATGCCTCTCCTATTATTGAATACACTAAAGAAGTAGTGTACGTGAACGATTATGAGATTGCAATTGTGAAAAAGGATGAGTTGATTTTGAAAAATCTAGGAAATGAAAAACAAACTCCATTCATTCAGAAATTAGATATGGAATTGGCGGCGATTGAAAAAGGCGGCTATGACCATTTTATGTTGAAAGAAATATTTGAACAACCTGCCACTATATTTGATTGCTTAAGAGGAAGATTATTGCATGAGCAACAACAAATTATTATGGCTGGCGTAGACAATCATTTAGAGGCTTTAACTAAAGCTTCAAGAATCATGATTGTGGCATGCGGCACCAGCTGGCATGCTGGATTAGTAGCAGAATACATGATCGAAGAACTATGTCGTATTCCAGTGGAAGTTGAATATGCCTCTGAATTTAGATACCGCAACCCAGTGATTCATCCAGGCGATGTGATCATTGCTATTTCTCAAAGTGGTGAAACTGCCGATACATTAGTGGCATTAGAAAGTGCCAAAGAAAAAGGTGCTTTTATTTTTGGCGTAGTCAATGCAGTTGGAAGTAGTATTGCTCGTTTGAGTGATGCGGGCGCTTATACCCATGCTGGTCCAGAGATTGGCGTAGCAAGTACCAAAGCATTTACTGGACAGTTGGCTGTGTTGACTATGATGGCTTTGAAAATTGCAAAAGCAAAGGGAAGCATTTCTGACGAACGTTATGTGCACTTATTAAATGAATTAGCATCTGTCCCAGAAAAAGTAAAAGAAATTTTAGCAGACACCACAAAGATCCAAGCAATTGCCACTAAATATAAAGACGCAAAGGATTTCTTGTATTTAGGAAGAGGCTACAATTTCCCTATAGCACTGGAAGGAGCATTGAAATTAAAAGAGATCACTTATATCCATGCAGAAGGTTATCCAGCTGCAGAAATGAAACACGGACCCATTGCATTGGTAGATGAAAACTTACCTGTGGTCTTTGTGGCAACTAAAGATTTGTATTACGAAAAAGTAGTTTCCAATATTCAAGAGATTAAAGCAAGAAAAGGACAGATTATTGCAGTTGCAACAGCAGGCGATGCTGTGTTACCAACCATGTCAGACAATGTGATGTTTGTGCCAGACATTGACGAAGTAATTGCACCATTGTTAAGCGTTATCCCATTACAATTATTGAGCTACTATGTGGGTGTCGCAAAAGGCATTGATGTAGACAAACCAAGAAATTTAGCGAAGTCAGTAACCGTGGAATAATCATGTCCGGATTCACTATTCAACGAAATTGAATTTAATAAAAGATTATCTAACCAAAATAGATGGGTCATGCTGCAAAGCTTGCTCATCTATTTTTTTGTCCCCTAATAAATGCGTTAGATTTTCTAATGTAGTGGTAGCGATTTGATCCATTGCCTCTTTTGTAAAAAAGGCCTGGTGTGCAGAAATAAATACATTCGGAAAACTCATCAATCTTTGTATCACATCGTCTAAAATGATTTCAGAAGACAAGTCTCTGAAAAATAATTTTTCTTCTTGCTCATAGACATCAATCCCCAAATAACCGATATGTCCAGTCTTTAAACCCTCAATGGCGGCTTTCGTATCAATTAATCCACCCCTACTGGTATTGATCAACATCACTCCTTTTTTAGTATGGGCTAAAAAATCTTGGTTGACAATATGCTTAGTTTGCTCATTCAAAGGACAATGCAATGAAATAATATCTGCATCTTGAATCACCGACAATAAGGGTTGATAGTTTACGCCTGCTTTTTCAAGCGCCTCATCCACCATTAAATCAAATGCATGGACTTCACAACCAAATCCCAACATGATGCGTGCAAATGCAGCACCTATTTTACCTGTGCCTATTACAGCCACTTTTTTGTCCTTTAAATTAAAACCTAATAAGCCCACCAAAGAAAAATTTTGTTCTCTAACTCTATTATATGCTTTATTAGTTTTACGATTTAAAGTAAGAATCATCGCCACCGCATGTTCCGCCACAGATGCTGGTGAATACGCAGGCACCCTGCAAACACTTATTTGATTAGCCTTTGCTGCCTCCAAGTCCACATTGTTAAAACCAGCACATCTTAACGCCACCACTTTAACCCCTTTTAATGTCAATGCTTTTAATACTGCAGCATCCACTTTGTCATTCACAAAAACACAAACAGCATCCACTCCTTGAATCAACTCCACCGTTTCCAAACTCAATGCGGCTTCAAAGAAGACCAACTCGAATTGGTACAGCGCATTATGTGCTGTAAAGAACTGCTTATCATAAGCTTGCGTAGAAAAGAAGGCGATTTTCATGCTGCTAATTTACGACGAAAAAAGGGATCCATTTTAAATGTCGTACCTTGCAGACCATTATGAGTACGAATTTTAAAGATTTAGGCCTAATTGAGCCTATCCTATTAGCCCTTTTCGAAGAAGGCTACACCAACCCAACGCCCATTCAAGCACAGTCTATCCCTATCATTTTAGAGGGAAAGGACCTACTTGGTTGTGCACAAACCGGCACAGGAAAAACTGCCGCATTTACCCTTCCTATTATTCAGTTGTTATTGCAAAATAAACCTGCAGAGAAGCGAAAGAAGATTAGAACATTAATTGTTACCCCTACACGTGAATTGGCCATTCAGATTGCGGAGAGTTTTGAAGCTTATGGCAGACATACCCCGTTAAACTGTACTGTTATTTTTGGTGGCGTGGGACAAGGGCCACAAGTGACTGCATTAAGAAATGGAGTGGATGTAGTGATTGCTACACCCGGTCGTTTATTGGATTTAATGAATCAAGGTCATCTAAGTATTAGAGACGTTGAATTCTTTGTTTTGGATGAAGCAGATCGTATGTTGGACATGGGATTTGTGCATGATATCAAAAAATTATTAGCGGTATTGCCCAAGAAAAGACAATCTCTATTCTTCTCCGCTACAATGCCTCCAGAGATTGTTACCTTATCCAATGCGATTTTAAATAAACCAAGCTCCGTAACGGTTACACCTGTATCATCGACTGTAGAAATCATTGATCAATCAGTTTATTTTGTAGACAAAGTGAATAAGAATTCCTTATTGATGGAATTATTGAAAGACCAAAATATCAAAAATGTGTTAGTCTTTACAAGAACCAAACATGGCGCAGATAAAGTGGTGAATTTATTGGTAAAGAACAATATCTCTGCAGAAGCCATTCATGGTAATAAATCACAAAATGCAAGACAGCGAGCTTTGAGTAATTTCAAAGATCAGTCTACGCGTGTATTGGTTGCTACTGATATTGCAGCAAGAGGTATTGACGTGGATGAATTAGCACACGTAATCAATTTTGAGATTCCAAATATTCCAGAAACCTATGTACACCGAATTGGTAGAACAGGAAGAGCTGGCGCATCTGGAGCCGCTTATTCATTCTGTGATTATGAAGAAAAAGCATTTTTAAAAGATATTGAGAAGTTGATTGGCAAAAACATCCCTGTGATTGAAAGCCACCCTTATCCAATGCAGCAGTTTCACGCAAACAAAACATCAAAAGACGCAGGTTGGGGCAAACCCAATAATGTGAGAGGAAGGGCACCCCGTGAAGGCGGTCAAAATGGAGGACAAAAAAGACGATTTAGCAATTCAAAAACGAGTAGGTAATATTATCTTTGAGATAAGTACCTAAATCGTTGCTATGAAAAAAATGCTAATTGGCTTTTTGTTCCTTATTGCTACCCCCCTATTGGCTCAAGATCGTCCTGTTACAAAAACAGACTTGTTGAGTAGTGCTAAATTAATGGACCTGCAATTTACAGATCCTGAAATTGACTCCTTATTCAATGATGTGTTAGACAATATTGCGAACTACAAAGCAATGCATGCATTGTCTTTGAACAATAGTACCCCATTAAGTCTTTGGCATACTGCCATCCTTCCTGGAATGCAATTCAACAAAGTACAGCAACCTATTCTTTGGGATGCACCAAGTTCTGTAAAATTACCAACTGACAAAAATGAATTGGCGTTTTATTCAGTGGAACAATTGGCTTATTTGATTAAAAATAAAAAAATCAGTTCACTTGCATTAACACAGTTTTTTATTGATAGAATTAAAAAATATGGTGACACATTACAATGTGTGATCAGTATTCAAGAAGATATTGCACTAACGCAAGCCAAGCAAGCTGATGCGGAAATTGCTGCAGGAAAATACAGAGGTCAACTTCATGGGATTCCTTATGGAGTAAAAGATTTATTTGCAGTAAAAGATACTAAGACCACTTGGGGTGCAGCACCTTATCAAAACCAAATGATTCAAGAAGATGCATTTGTATACCAAAAAATGAAAGCGGCTGGTGCAGTATTGGTCGCTAAGTTTACACTTGGCGCATTGGCCATGGGTGACTATTGGTTTGGTGGCAGAACTAAGAATCCATGGAATTTAAAATATGGTTCCTCTGGCTCCTCTGCAGGTTCAACTTCTGCTACTGTTGCTGGATTAGTTCCATTTGCGATTGGCACCGAAACCTGGGGAAGTATTGTTTCTCCTGCCACTACCTGCGGCGCAACTGGTCTTAGACCTACTTTCGGAAGCATCAGTCGTTCTGGAGCAATGGCATTGAGTTATAGCTTAGATAAAGTAGGTCCCATTACACGCTCTGCAAATGACGCTGCAATTGTTTTTAATTATTTACATGGCACCGATGGAAAGGATGGTTCTGCAGTAAATATGCCATTCAATTATGCGCCTAAAACAAATATCAAAACACTCAAAATAGCCTATGCCAAAAACTATTTTGACAAAATAAAAGATACCAACCGATCTGAATTTGAAGTGCTTAAGCAATTTAGAAAGATGGGGATTGAATTGATTCCAATTAATTTCCCTGATAGTGGAGTATATCAATTCAACATGATGGACATTATTATTGGTGCAGAATGTGCTGCGCAATTTGACGAGTTGACACGTTCAGGCATGGATGATGCATTGACAAGACAAACTAAAAACGATTGGCCGAATCAATTTAGAACTTCAAGGTTTACACCCGCTGTTGAATACATTAATGCACAAAGGCATAGAACTATTTTAATGCAAAAAGTAAATGAGATTGTTGCGCAATACGATGCCATCATTTGTCCATCAAGGGGCGGAGGCAATCAATCTGCCATAACCAACCTGACTGGTCATCCTGTAGTATGTGTGCCAACTGGGTTAGATCCTAAATTTCAATTACCTACTGGCATTAGTTTCGTGGGTAAGCTTTTTGACGAAGCAACCATCTTAACGATTGCACACCAATATCAAAAAGCAACTGCATGGGATGAAATGCATCCTGCATTGTTCAAATAAATTAGTACAAACTATGAATGAGATTAAGAAAATAAGTCTTCCTCAATTAGGCTACGGATTTATAAAGGAATTGCCAAAAGGCAAAGACGAATATTATTTACGCAATCAACAAAACAGAAGTGGTATTCAATACCGTTCTTTGACTGCATTGGAAATTGAGATACTTGTGCGCAATGGCAATACAAGTGATGATTGGACCAAATTATTAGTATCCAACGCTTTTAATCCAGAACTGGTGAAGAGCTGCTCGTTTTTTGGCTTGGTGCGTATTGGCAACTTAGAAACCACTTGCCTTTGCTTTAGTGATTTAACAGTTCCTGTTGGCTTATACAATTCTACCATCATTAGTGCAGACTTTGGGAACAATGTTGCCATTCACAATGTCAATTACCTTTCCCATTATATCATTGGCAACGAAGTGATTATTAGTAATGTGAATGAACTAGTCACTACCAATCATGCGAAATTTGGAAATGGTATTCTTAAAAAAGGAGAATCAGAATCGGTTAGAATATGGCTTGAACTTTGTAATGAAAATACAGGAAGAAAAGTCCTACCTTTTAATGGCATGACTACAGCGGATGCTTTTTTGTGGACCAGGAATAGACATGATCATGTATTGCAGCAAAAATTCATTGACCTTACAGAAAAGCAATTTGATAACAAACGGGGCTATTATGGAAAGATTGGAAATAGAACCGTGATCAAGAACTGTAGTATCATCAAAGATACTTGGATTGGCACAGATGCCTATTTGAAAGGTGCCAACAAAATCAAGAATGTCACTATCAACTCCAATGAAGTGGCAAAATCACAGATTGGCGAAGGTTCAGAATTGGTGAATGGTATTGTAGGCTATGGCTGTAGAATTTTCTATGGCATCAAAGCAGTGCGTTTCATTATGTCGGATTATTCTCAATTAAAATATGGTGCCCGATTGATCAATTCATTCCTGGGTCCAAACGCAACCATTTCTTGCTGTGAAGTATTGAACTCTTTAATTTATCCTGCACACGAGCAACACCATAATAACTCTTTTCTTTGCGCTGCATTGGTGATGGGTCAAAGCAATATTGCTGCAGGTGCTACCTTAGGCTCTAACCATAATAGCCGAGGCGCTGACGGAGAAGTGATTATGGGAAGAGGTTTCTGGCCAGGACTTTGTGTGAGCATTAAACACAATTCGATTTTCCCAAGCTTTACAATTTTAAATAAAGGCGATTACAATCATGAATTGAATATCCCAATCCCTTTTTCACTCATAAGTATTGACTACACCAAAGACGAATTGGTGGTGATGCCTGGCTATTGGTTTTTGTATAATTTTTATGCGCTTGCTCGTAACGCATGGAAATACCAAGATAGAGATAAAAGGAAAAATATCGACCAATATTTTGAATACGATTATTTAGCACCAGATAGTGTCAATGAATTAATTAAGGGAAGGTCAATCATAGCGATAGCTGTAGCAAAAGCACAACTACTAAAAGAAAAGAAGTCAATCAATATTACTGAAGATAAATTAGCGCTTCTGGGTTTTAAATTGCTTACGACAAAAACTAAAAAAGAGATCGATCAACTAGACGTATTTGTGGAAGGGTTTGAAAATAGCAAACGAAAAACAAGACTAGTAAAATGCTATGATGCATTTGCCATTTTCGAAAAAATGATCTTTATGTATGGCATGGACCAATTGATTGTGAAGTTGACTCAAAATGGTTTAAAAAATCTACCTACAAAAATCAAAGGCATTAAAACGACTAGTGCAGCAATGGACTGGATGAATATTGGTGGGCAACTAATTCCAACGAAATCGATTCAAACGATGCTTCAACAAATCAAAACAGATAAATTGAATCATTGGGATGAAGTGCATCAATTTTATCAGCAAGAAACAGACAAATATCTAGCTAAAAAGAATACACACGCATTGTATTGTCTTGAATTTATTCAAGGTGAATCTATTAGCGGATTAAGTGTTAAAAAAATAAACGCATGGTTGGATCGTTACCAAGCAATTAAGGAAGAAGTGACCGGTAAAATAAAAAGTTCTAGGGAAAAGGATTATACCAATCCATTTAGAAAAATGGTTTATGAAAATCAAGCCGAGATGGATGCGATTGTGGGCGACTTAAATGACAATAGCTTTATTGCCCAACAAGAAGCGGATCTAATTCAACTAAACACATTGATCGGTGCTATTAAAAAAGCATTAAAAGCCAAATAAATTCATTCCTAGTCCTAGTTGCCATTGCGTAGTTTTCCACTTTGCTTGGTCCTGTAAGTCATTGATGTTTTGCAAGCCAACAACGTATCTGCCATAGACAAAGAAACCGCCAAGGTTTACTTTGGCACCTCCGACAAATGAAAACTCCCCTTGCTTAAATGCTAGCTGGGCATTTTCAATACCGTCTTTCTTTTGATCTATTAGAATACCATATTGTGGTCCTGCTTGTAAAAGCAAAGTTGAAAATGGTTTCACCTGAACCAACAAAGGCACCATTAAATAGTTTAGATGATAGGTTTCCGGATTCAATGCATTGTTACCAAGCACATCCCCAATAGAGGGATTGGTGGATAATTTCGTTTGGGATAATAATACTTCTGGCACTAAACTAATTTTTTCTGTAAGCCCTATCTGTGCTGTAATACCTCCATGATAAGAAGCAGCATGACGATCTACCGCTACAGAATTGACACTAGAAAAATTTTGTCCAATTTTTATACCTATACCAAATTTTTCTTGTGCATTTAAAGTAAGTGTGCTTAGTAATCCGATAGTCAATAGGATGTTTTTCATGGATTTAATTTTAATAATGTTCTAAAAGCGTATTTCGATACATAGAACGCTCAAAATTAAACTTTGTTACATGATTATACAATTAAACTAATTCTAAGAGTGTAATTTCTGGCAGGATCCCTACTCTACCTGGATAACCCAAGAATCCAAACCCTCTATTCACATATAATTTTTGATTTCCTTGCTCATATAAACCAGCCCATTGTTTGTAAACCCATTGTACAGGACTCCATTTAAAATAAGGATTCTCTAAACCAAATTGCATACCGTGGGTATGCCCTGATAGCATTAGATCAACTTGAGGATATTCCGAAATCACTTGCGCATCCCAATGACTAGGATCATGACTCATTAAAATAATCACCTCTTTTGGATCCACACCAAGCATGGCTTTATCCATTTGACCATATTTTGGAAATCTTGCTTTGGCGCCCCAGTTTTCAATACCTACTAATTTTATTTGCGCACCTGCATGTTCAATTGAAACATGTTCATTCATTAATAATTTCCAACCCATAGATGCATGTACCTCTTTTAATGCCTGTAGGTTTGCTTCCTTGGCTTGCAAAGTTGGCCACTGCACATAATCTCCATAATCATGATTGCCTAAGGTACTGAATACCCCTTTTGGTGCCGACAATTGTCCAAAAATAGCTGTCCACTCCTGCATTTCAGTTGCTCTATCATTCACTAAATCCCCTGTAAAAAGAATTAAATCTGGGTTTTGTTTTTGAATTAAATCAATTCCTTTTTGAACTGCTAAAGCTTCTTTTAAACTCCCACTATGGATATCACTAATATGTACAATTTTAAATCCTTTAAATGCAGCAGGTAAATTTTTAATCGTCACTTTCTTATGCACCAATTGGTATTTGTACTTATTCCCAAACCCATATAGAAGTGAAAAAAACAAAGTAGAAGAAACACCCAATCCAAGCCAATTTAAAAAAGCGGATCTTGGGATGCCCTGCTCTGTATTTAAAAATTTTGCACCAGCAGTGGATGCCACCTGACCCATGGTCCAAAATGTACCTCTTCTTAAATCATCCACTAAAAAGAATAAAACAAGGGTAATTTGTGTAATGACCCAACCCACGCCTATAGAGAAAACATATTGCCTAAAATAAGGGTTGACCACAAAAGGGAAAAGCAGAAAAGAACCCAAACTTGCGATACAAAGAAACCAATAGCCATAACTAACAGCTGTTCTTATTCCCAGACTTGCTCCATTTAACATGATTTTTAGGACATGAAAGATGTAAAAATCAATCAAAATCAAGAAACTGATGAGGATAAATACAAAAACGGGATTCTTCATAGCGGTTATTAAGCTGTAAAATTAAGTTTAATCAGCTTCTTAATAACAGATTTAATCCCAAATTGTTACTATTTATGCCGTATTTTTGGAGCAAAATAAGGAGTGCAGTTTATGGCAAGAATTATAGGTATAGCAAATCAAAAAGGTGGTGTGGGTAAAACCACTTCGGCCATCAATATTGCGGCAAGTTTAGCTGTTTTAGAATATAGGACATTGTTAATTGACGCTGACCCTCAAGCAAATAGCACCACGGGGGTTGGATTTGACCTTCATAATATCAACACTAGCCTTTATGACGCGATGATCAATGGGACTCCATTGACGGATGTGGTGTTGAAAACTGAAATTCCACATCTAGACCTTATCCCCTCTCATATCGATTTAGTTGGTGCCGAAATTGAATTGGTTAATTTTCCGAATAGAGAGAATGTTTTAAAAAATTTACTAACAGCAGTAGATGATCAATACGATTTTATCATCATCGATTGTTTGCCGTCTTTAGGGCTCATCACTGTGAACGCATTGGTAGCCGCTAACAGTGTAATTGTTCCCGTTCAATGTGAATTCTTTGCATTGGAAGGTTTAGGAAAACTATTGAATACAATTAAGATTGTTCAAAGCAGATTAAATCCAGACTTGCAGATAGAAGGCATTTTAATGACCATGTATGATGGTCGTTTAAGGTTGAGCAACCAAGTAGTGAGTGAAGTACGTAAGCATTTTGACGAAATGGTTTTCAATACCATCATTCACCGTAACACAAGATTGAGTGAAGCGCCAAGTGTGGGCAAACCAGTGATTTTATACGATGCAGATAGCAAGGGTACCGTGAATTACTTGAATTTGGCAAAAGAAATTTTACAGAAAAATGGCATGACTAAAATGAGTAATGCCGAGAGAATAATAGATTAGTACTATGAGCAAAAGCACACCTAGCAAAGATTTGATTGGTAAAGGACTTCGTTCTTTATTACAGAATATGGATGCAGAGTATAAAAACCCTGCTGGCAAAGTTCAACCTGCAGCCATTGAAAAAGCGGTTGCAATCAATAGGATTGCTTTGACAGATATCGTTGTCAATCCAAAAAACCCTAGAAAAGATTTTGACGAAAAAGCCTTACAGGAATTGGCGCAGTCTTTGAAAATGCATGATTTAATTCAGCCGATTACTGTAGCTCAATTAACCAATGGTAAATTTCAATTGATCGCTGGTGAAAGAAGATTCCGTGCTGCAAAAATTGCTGGTTTAAAAGATGTTCCTGCCTACACAAGATTAGGGAATGATAAAGAATTATTAGAACTCGCTTTATTAGAGAACTTACAAAGAGTAGATTTAAACGAGATTGAAGTGGCTTTAAGTTATCAGCGAATGATGGACGAACTCAACTATACGCAGGAACAAGTAGCCGAGCGTATGGGCAAAGATCGTTCTACCGTATCCAACTATATTCGTTTATTGGAATTGCCACCTGCAATTCAAGCAGCATTGCGCAATGGAAGTTTAAGTGTGAGTTTAGCGAAATTGCTCATTGGCAAGGAAGTAGACAAACAGCTTTTCTTATTAAAAGAAATAACAGAAAAAGGTTTAACAGTGCGTCAAACAGAAGCATTGATTAAACAAATAACACAAGGTGCAGGAACAAAACAAACCGCTACTACAGGAAGCAAGAGCAATCAACTTTCTCCTGTTTATCAGCGTTTAGAAAATAAATTAAAGGACCATTTTGGTACTCAAGTACAATTGCAGCATCAAAAAAATGGATCAGGCAAAATCACGATTAGTTACAATGATTTAAACGCATTGAATAAGATCTTAGATGCAATGCAAGTAAGTATTAGTTAGATGAAGTTTTTTTATACCATATTGTTTTTGTTGTGTATGCAACAAACCTTGTGGGCACAAGATAGCACAATCAACTATTCCACACATACACCCAAAAAAGCAACCATTCGATCGGCCATTTTACCTGGACTAGGACAAGCATACAATAAACAATACTGGAAAATTCCTTTAGTTTATGGTGTATTATCCGTTCCTGTGGTGACCTATGTATACAATAATGATTTATACGCGAAGACTAAATTTGCTTATGAAGCTAGAATCATGGAAGCAAATGGAGACAATTCCAATGTGAGCAAGATTGATCCGACTTTAAAAAATCTAAGTGCAGGATCCCTTCAGAGCTACCGAAATGTGTTCAGGAAAAACAGGGATTATTCTATTATGTGGTTTATACTAGCTTGGGGTATCAATGTTGTAGACGCTTCGGTATCTGGTCATTTAAAAGCCTTTGATGTGAGTAATAATTTAAGCATGAAAATGGCACCCATGCGCGCTGACGCATATCAACAGGCAGGCTTATCTTTACAGTTCAACTGGAAATACGCTAAATAAAGAAGTTAAAAATAACCGAATGAAAATTGCATTAATTGGATATGGTAAAATGGGTAAAGCCATTGAGGCGGTTGCCATTCAAAAAGGACATCAAGTAGTGTTAAAAATTAATGTATCCAATGCGGCCGAGTTCACTAAGGAACTTGCATCCAAAGCAGATGTAGCGATAGAATTTACTGGTCCACATAGCGCTGTGCAAAATATCCTACAATGTATTGAATATGGATTACCAGTGGTGAGTGGGTCAACCGGCTGGTTAGATGCATGGTCCACAGTAGAAGCTGCATGTAAAGCAAACAATGGCACAGTCATCTATTCAAGTAATTATAGCATTGGTGTCAATTTGTTTTTTGAAATCAACAAACAATTGGCCAAATTAATGGACCCTTATCTTGATTATGATGTGTCCATGACAGAGATACACCATACAGAAAAAAAAGATGCCCCAAGTGGAACAGCCATTTCATTGGCAGAACAAATTCTTGAAAACCTTGGCAGAAAACACAAATGGACCAATGATGCTGCGAGTAATCCAAATGAAATTAGTATCAGATCTGAACGAATAGACCCTGCTCCAGGCACACATACTGTTTGTTATAGTTCTCCAATAGATACCATTGAAATTACGCATACTGCGCATACAAGGCAAGGTTTTGCAGCTGGTGCTGTCATGGCTGCTGAATTTGCAGCAAGTAAGAAAGGCCTATTCACTATGAAAGATGTTTTAGGATTATAAACAACCGCTATGCTATCAAAAAAAACGCAATACGCATTACAAGCACTTTCTTATATGGCCGAACAAGGCGGTATGGAACCTATCTTGATTGCATCAATTGCCGAAGCAAAAAACATCCCCATTAAATTCTTAGAAACCATTTTATTGGAACTAAAAAAAGCGGGTTTTCTTGAAAGTAAAAAAGGAAAGAATGGTGGCTATTTTTTTGCGCTCCCTCCACAAAAAATTAAATTATCGAGCATTTTTAGAACCATCGAAGGACCGATTGCCCTACTCCCTTGTGTAAGTTTAAACTTTTATGAAAAATGTGCCGACTGTAATGAAAAGAAATGTGGCATCAACAGAGTCATGATCGAAGTTCGTGACAATACATTGGCCATTTTAGATAAAAGAACTGTCGCTGACTTGAGTTTGAAAAAAATGATAAAATAATTCCATTAACTTTGACCACGCAAAACGCCCCTTATGATACCTAACTATTTACAAGACTTATTCAAAGCACAATCTTACGACCCAAACAATTTTTTCTTAATTGCTGGACCTTGCGTGGTGGAAGACGAGGCTTTGGTCATGGAAATTGGAGAAAAGGTATCTACCATTTGTAAGAACCTAGGCATCCCCTATGTATTTAAAGCAAGCTACAGAAAAGCAAACCGCACAAGTGCGAATTCATTTACTGGAATTGGAGATGACACTGGAATGGAATTGATTAAAAAAGTGGGCGCAAAATACAATGTGCCGACTACTTCCGATATTCATGCGCATGAAGAAGCCGCTATTGCAGCTGAGTTTATTGATATCTTACAGATCCCTGCATTTTTATGTCGTCAAACAGACTTGTTGGTGGCAGCAGCTGCTACAGGTAAAATTGTGAATGTAAAAAAAGGGCAATTCTTAAGTGGTGCTTCCATGAAATTTGCAGTGGATAAAATCAAATTAGCAGGTAACGATAAAGTGATGCTAACTGAAAGAGGCAATACATTCGGTTACCAAGACCTAGTAGTAGATTATAGAAATATCCCTGCCATGGCTGAGAACAACGTGCCTGTGATTATGGATTGTACACATTCATTGCAACAACCCAATCAAACTTCAGGTATTACAGGTGGCAATCCTAGTTTAATTGAAACGATTGCTAAAGCTGCTATCGCTACGGGTGCAGACGGCTTGTTTATTGAAACACATCCTAATCCTGCTGTCGCAAAAAGTGATGGCGCGAATATGCTAAGATTGGAATTATTAGAACCTTTATTAGAAAAATTAGTGCGCTTGCGAAAAGCAGTCATCTAGTAAATTGATATTCGAGAAAGCCTTAAAGATCCTTTAGGGCTTTTTAATATTTTAAAGGATTTCGTTTCCCTAAAAGGATATAATGTTTCATGCCTCTCCAAAAAGCCAAGACCATATAAATTATGACTGGAGATCCAAAAGTTAGGAAAGAGATATAAATAAACCAGGTCCTGATCTTAGAGCTGGCAATTCCAAGACGTTCTCCTATAGCAGAACAAACGCCAAAAGCATGTAATTCTAGGAAATCTCTCAGTTTTTGCATTATCGAGGTTTAAGTAGTAGTCAAATCTAGCTAAAAAAGTGGAGATAAAGTGCATTTTTTGCTCACTCCGAGGGTCATTTTGGCTTACCTTTGCATCAGTTTTAACACCTAAAATTGACAACTATGGCTTTTGATATCGAAATGATCAAAAAAGTATATGCTGAAATGCCAGCAAAAGTAGAAGCGGCTCGTAAAATGTTGGGACGCCCC
>JACCDI010218921.1_pt1 | contig 44693 bp, 39 predicted proteins | sample 7442791 | NCBI WGS metagenome assembly JACCDI01 (sample SAMN15323434, study PRJNA562643) | freshwater metagenome | isolation source: river surface water | place: USA:Blue River Watershed | collected 2017-08-15 | reverse complement strand
TGATCTGCACCTGCTTTTCCTTGAAGTGGAAGGGGCACTTCTCGATCTTCTGGCGCACGGTGTTCATGAGCGTTTCCGCATCGGCCAGGTGGATGCCGTTGAGCAGCAGCACGAACTCCTCGCCGCCGTAGCGGGCCACGAAGTCGGTCTGGCGCACGCGGGCGCTGATTTCCTTGGCGAGGATGCGCAGCACCTTGTCGCCGGCAAGATGGCCATAATTGTCGTTGATGTGCTTGAAGTGATCGACGTCGGCGACCACCAGACACAGGCCTCCGGCCGTGCCCTGCTCCAGGGCATCGCGCCAGACATCGAGGTCCTGGCGGACACGTCGATCATAGGCGGCACGATTGGGCAGTTCGGTCAGGGCGTCCCGGCTGGCCAGCTGCTCCTGCTGCGCCAGATGCAGACGCAGCTCGCGCGCTTCGGACTCCATGGCCTGCAGACGGGCTTCCAGCTGACGCGAGTGCTCGGAGGCGGCGTCCTGCTGGCGGCGCTTCATTTCCTTGAACTCGTCCATGGACGACAGGATGGTGTTGAGCTGGCCCTGCACGGCGGACTTCAGCTCGCCGATGTTCTCGGCGACCTGCACGGATTCCGCGATGCCGCTGATCTGGGTGCGCACCGCCACGTCCAGAGCCTTTTCCGATTCTCTGGCCGCCCCTTCCTGTTCGCGGGAGAACTGCACGTATTCCTGCACCTGCCCGAGGCTGGCGTTGAGCTCGTTGAGGAAGCGCTGGAATTCGGAGCGCTCCTGCTCGAGGGTCGACGTGATCACGGTGGCGATGTCTTCCAGCACAGCCACGAACTCGTACCAGTTGAGGCCGCGGGCCACCCGGCTGCGAATGCGGGAGGCCAGCCCGACCGACTGCTCGGAGATGTAAATGTTGTCGAGGATGCGCAGGATCAGCGGTTCGGCATGATTGGCGATGACGGAGAACGGCGGTTCGGGTTCGGACTCCGGCGCAGGAGGCGCCTCTGCGGCATCGACTTGTGCGGGCTCTGGCGGGATGGGAGCGGAGGTCACTGCGGCGGCTGCAGGCAGCTCTGTCGGCGGGACCTCGGGCGCAGCGGCTGCGGTGACGGGCAGCGCCGGGTCCTGGCCCAGCAGGTCGATCGCCAGATCTACCTCGTCGACGGCAGGCTCATCCGGCTCGTGCTCTCGCGGCTCCGCCCTGGGCATGGCCGGCCCTGATGGCATGGCAGCCGACACCTTGATCGGCGGCCGGGCCTGTGCGTTGGCTGCCGCCGCAGGGGCAGGTTCGGGTGCCTGGCCGACATCGTTCGGCGCGGTGGCGGAGCCCGGGGACGCGGCGGGCACAGCCTCGGGCTTGTCGTTTGCGGACGCCCCCGAGAACAGTCGGCTCCAGAATCCCGGCGCCGCCGCAGTGGCCTCGGTTTCCGGCTGATGGGTCAGCTCCCGCACCACCATGCGCAGCAGCTCGAGCAGGTCGATGACCAGTTGGGCGTGATTCTGCGGGTCTTTCAACTTGCCTGGCAGATTCTTGTGGTACTGCCGCAGAGCGCGCTTGAGCTCGCGGGACACCTCGATGGTCTGCAGCTGCGTGGCGCTCTGCAGCAGAGCGTTCTGAATGCCGCGGTTGTCCTGTTCCTTGCGGGTATCGAGTCGCAGCACGGAGCGTTCGATGCGCTCCAGCAGCACTTCCAGGCCGGATTCGCTGTCTTCGGCACGCAGGGCGGTGCGCAGCGCATTGAGTTCACGGTCGAGCGTCGGGTCGAGACCGTCGCCGGCAAGGCTGACGCCGACGAGTCCGCGGCGGAGCAGACGAATGCGGTTGATGAGGGATTTTTCGCGGTGGTCGTGGGCTTCCAGGGCGTCGAGAAACTTCTTCTTCCAGCGCGAAGCCTCGATGTTGTCAGCGTCCCTTTGGCTCATTTAGACGACCCGTGTGCAGAAAACTTTCAGATTTCGACGGCCCTGTCTGCCCGCGCGGCCGGATCGACCGCACGGGACGTGAGGAAAGTCTGCGACGTGACGGCGGAAATCAGCTGGAGCTTCTTTCCAGATTCACCAGGAAGTCGACGACCTGCAGCATTTCCTGCTGCGTGGGCACGGCTTCGCCGGTGGAAATCAGGTACTTGCCATTCACGATCATGTTCGGCGTGCTGCGCACCTGGTACTCACGCATCTTCGCTTCCGCCTGGTTGACCTTGGTGCGCACGGCAAAGGAGTTGAACGCAGTGCTGAACTCCTCGGCAGTCACACCGTGCTGCGTGAACAGGGCAGACAGCTGCTGCTCGTTCTGCAGGCGATTGCCCTGCACATTGATGGCCTCGAACATCGGGCCATGCAGCTCCTTCACCTTGCCCAGCGCTTCGGCCGTGAAGTAGGCCTGGGCGTGGATCTTCATCAGGTCATTCCACATGCCGGGGAAACGCACGAAGTTCACGTCCGCCGGGATGCTGGCTTCCCAGTTCTCGATCAGCGGCTCGAAGCGGAAGCAGTGGCTGCAGCCGTACCAGAACACTTCGACCACCTCGATCTTTGCCGGGTCGGCTGTGCGCACCGGAGCGGGCAGGGTGATGTAGTGCGTGCCGTCGACATAACGTGCCGGCTGGGCGAATGCGGAAAAGGCCAGCGGGGCCAGAACGAGAACGGCAAGTATCTGCTTGATGAGTTTTTGCATAGCGTTTGCTCCCTCTACCAGAAGTAGGTTCAGTTCAATCCAGCTGACTTTCCAAGACCGCGATCAACCTGATCTCAGTTCAGACCGGACAAGTAGCTCGCCAGGGCCTCGATCTCGCGATCGGTGAGACGCTCGGAGACGATACGCATCGGCATTGCGTTGCCGTCGTTGGCACGGGCGCCGGAACGGAAGGCCTTCAGTTGATTCGCGGTGTAGGTGGCATGTTGACCGCCCAGTGCCGGGAAGCCGGCCTGTTCGTTGCCCTGACCTGTCGGGGAATGGCAGGCGGTGCAGGCTGCCACGTTCAGGCTGGCGATGCCGGAACGGTAGATGCTTTCACCCAGCTCGACCAGCTCGGGGTTGGCACCTTCCAGCGTCTTTTCCTGAGAGGCGTAATAGGCGGCGATGTCCAGAATGTCCTGGTCGCTGGAATTGTTGAGCAGGCCGGTCATCAGGGGAACCGTGCGAGCACCGCTCTTGATGTCGTGCATCTGCTTGGCAAGGTAACGGACATTCTGGCCGGCCAGCTTCGGATTCTCGCCAATGGTGCTGTTGCCGTTGGCGCCGTGACAGGCGCCGCAAACCACGGCCTTGCTTTCGCCTGCGGCTGCATTGCCTTGCGCCTGGGTGAGGCCGGCGGCAGAGGCCAGAACGAGCGTGGAGACGAGAATCACTGCTTTCTTGGTGAATAGATTTTTCATGGATAGTCCAAATTCCCAGTGTTTTCGGAAGTGCTTGAATTCGAATCGTCAGCGGTGGCTGAGGCAGCTGCAAGACCCGCCAGCGGGCATGCGTACCGGCTCCAGGAGCAATTTTCCACAAGCGAACGGGCGCGGATTATAACGCAAGACTTTGCATTACTCTATGAATGAATCGGGCCCTCTGCAGACCCTTTCCAGGCCTCTGCCAAGGGCCTCCGCGCTTGCGCTGACGGGAGGCTTGCTGTATCTAGTGCGCCCATGAATTACAAAACAGCCCGTTTCACCACCAGCGCCGTCGGCCTGGACGATTGCCCATCCGACAGCCTGCGCGAAGTCGCCTTCGCCGGTCGCTCCAATGCCGGCAAGTCCAGCGCCATCAATGCGCTCACCAATCAGAACCGCCTTGCCCGCACCAGCAAGACCCCCGGCCGCACCCAGCTGATCAATTTCTTCGAGCTCGGCGAACGCCGCTACCTCGTGGATCTGCCTGGCTACGGCTATGCGCAGGTGCCACTCAGCGTGAAGGGGCAGTGGGAGGAACACCTCAACCTCTACCTGAACCAGCGCGAGGCGCTGGCCGGCCTGGTGCTGCTGACCGATGTCCGGCACGCCTTCAAGGACTTCGACATGATGATGATCGACTGGTCACACCAGTCCAACATGCCGGTGCACGTCCTGCTGACCAAGGCAGACAAGCTGACGCGGGGGGCTGCGCAGAATGCCCTGCTCGGGGCGCGCCGGCAGCTTGCGCAATATCCCAATGCCAGCCTTCAGCTGTTTTCCTCCACGACGCGTTTCGGCATTCCCGAGCTGGAAGCGACGCTGGATCGCTGGATGGCACTGCCCACCGAGAGCGCCGAAGCCTCGTCAGCGACCTGAGTTCTCCATGCCGAGGCGCTCTCAGTGCGCCTCGTCCCAGTTGTTTCCGACCCCGATGTCCACCACCAGTGGCACGTCCATCGCCGCTGCGCTCACCATGCGAAAGCGCACGCCCTCGGCCAGCAGCTCGACGTCCTTCTCCGCCACTTCGAAGACCAGTTCGTCATGCACCTGCAGCACCATGCGGGCATCCAGCACGCCGGTGGCCAGCCAGTGGTCAATATCGATCATCGCCTGCTTGATGATGTCCGCCGCCGTGCCCTGCATGGGCGCATTGATGGCGGTGCGCTGCGCGGCCTTGCGCAGCATGCCGTTGCCCGCGTGGATGTCCGGCAGGTAGAGACGGCGGCCGAACAGGGTTTCGACATAGCCCAGCTCATCCGCCAGCGCCTGGGTCTGCTCCATGTAGCGCAGGACGCCCGGGTATTTCTGGAAGTACAGATCCACATAGTGCTGGGCGCTGTGACGATCGATGCCCAGCTGATTGGCAAGCCCGAAGGCTGACATGCCATAGATGAGGCCGAAGTTGATGGCCTTGGCGCGACGCCGCTGTTCCCCCGTCACTTCGTCCAGCGGTATGCCGAACACCTCCGCCGCCGTGGCGCGGTGCACATCCTGGGCACTGGAGAAAGCGCGCAGCAGGCCCGGATCACGCGACAGATGCGCCATGATGCGCAGTTCGACCTGCGAATAGTCCGCTGCCAGCAGCTTGCAACCCCTGGCCGCCACAAACGCCTGTCGCACCTTGCGACCCTCGGCGGTGCGAATCGGGATGTTCTGCAGATTGGGCTCGGTGGAGGAGAGCCTGCCGGTGGCAGCCACCGCCTGCTGGAAACTGGAATGGATGCGCCCGGTGCGCCGATTGATGTCCAGAGGCAGCTTGTCGGTGTAGGTGGACTTCAGCTTGCTGAGCCCGCGGTGGTCCATGATCAGGCGTGGCAGCTCGTACTCAAGAGCCAGCTCCTGCAGCACCGGCTCGGCAGTGGACGGCTGGCCGGTGGGCGTCTTCTTGAGGACGGGCAGGTTGAGCTTCTCATAGAAGATCGTCTGCAGCTGCTTGGGGGAGCCGAGATTGAACTCCTCTCCCGCAAGCGCATAGGCCTCGCGCTCGACCTCGATCAGCCGTGCCCCAAGCGCCTGACTCTGCCGGCCGAGCAGCTCCGGGTCCACCTGGATGCCACAGCGCTCCATGCGTTGCAGCACGGGCACCAGAGCGAGTTCGTAGTATTTGTAGAGCCCGGCCAGCTCGCCGGTGCGAGCCAGGGTGTCGGCCAGCAGCTCACTCAAGCGCAGGACCAGGTCGGCCTTGCGCCCCGCGTGGCTCGATGCGGCCTCGAGATCGAGCTGACTGAAGGCGAGCCGCGCCTTGCCCTTGCCCTGCAGGGCTTCCGGAGTCTTGAGCTCCAGGCCCGCGTAATGGGCTGCGATGCTTTCCAGGGCATGATCGGTGGCCACGGAATTGCAGACATAGGACGCGGTCTGCGTATCAAAGCGCGCGCCAGCCAGCCGGATACCGACATTCTCCAGCACATGCAGATGCTGCTTCAGGTCATGGGTGAGCTTGTGAATCCTGGCGTCTTCCAGCACTGACTTGAACCGCTCCAGCACCTTCTGGCGATCGAGCTGGGGCGCAAAGTCCAGGGAGTCATGGCCCACCGGCACATACCAGGCCTGCCCTGGCGTGACCGACAGGGCAATGCCCACGATCTCGGCTTCCATGAAATGCCGCTCGTCGGTTTCCAATTGCAGGGCGAAGCGAGCGGCCTTGCGCAAGGCGTCGAGACAAGCGGAGAGTGCCTCGTCGTCCAGCACGCAGAGGACGGCTGTCTCGCTCGTCGCGGTGGTCTGCGGTTCGGATTGGCTGTCGGCTTTGGTCTCCCGTGCGGCAGCAGTCTCCGCGGCTGCGACGCCGGAGACTGCAACGGCGCCAGCCTTGGCTTCCACTTCCCTGATCCAGGACTTGAACTCCAGGTCGGTGTAGAGCCGCAGCAGAGCGGCGGCATCCTCTTCGCCGTGCACGAGCTGCTCGATGTCCACGTCGAGCGCCACATCGCACTTGATCGTGGCAAGCCGGTGGGAAAGCCACAGATCATCCAGACTTTCCCGCAGACGCTCGCCGATCTTGCCGGGCACTTCATCCCTGCGGGCCACAAGCGCCTCCAGAGAGCCGTATTCCTGCAGCCATTTGACTGCCGTTTTCGGGCCGACACCCGCGACGCCGGGGATGTTGTCGACCTTGTCGCCCATGAGCGCGAGATACTCGACGATCCGCTGCGGCGGCAGACCGAATTTCGCGGTCACACCCTCGGCATCCAGGTATTCATTGCTCATGGTGTTGAGCAGCGTGACCTGGGGCGAGACCAGCTGCGCCAGATCCTTGTCGCCGGTGGAGATCAGCGTGCGAATGCCTCGTTGCGTCGCCTGCGTCGCCAGGGTGCCGATCACGTCGTCGGCCTCGACCCCTTCCACCACCAGCATCGGCAGGCCCATGGCGCGGATGATGGCGTGGATGGGCTCGATCTGGCTGCGCAACTCGGGAGGCATGGGCGGGCGGTGGGCCTTGTAGTCCGGGTACATCTCATTGCGAAACGTGTCGCCCTTGGCGTCGAACACGACGGCAATATGGCTGTCTGGATAGGCTTTCACCAGACTGCGGACCATGTTGATCACGCCCTTGATGGCGCCGGTGGGCTGACCACGGCTGTTGTTGAGCGGCGGCAACGCATGGAACGCGCGAAACAGATAGGAGGAGCCATCCACCAGAACGAGCTGGATGCCTGTGGGGGGAGTGTCTGTCATGTCCGGGTCCTTGGCTGGCGGCAGATCGGGCAGTGGGTCACCTGGGCGGCAGGCATTCGTCGAATGCATCAGCCAGGTGCGTCAGCAACAGAGCATAGCCTTGTTTGTCGGCCGAGAGGGAGTGGCCCAGCGGGTCGATGGTGATTCGTGTCACCGGCAGGTCGCGCAGGACAGTGCTGACCGTGGCGGGATTGGTATTGATGTCTTCCAACAGACAGGCAGGCGGGCGCTCCTGCATCATCTGCTGAATCTGCATGAGGTGGCGGGCGCCGGGTTGATTCTCATGGTCGGGCACCATGACGAGCTGATGATGCAGGCCGAACTCCTGTTCGAAGTAGGCGATCCCATCATGAAACACGGCGTAATCGACGAGGGCGAATGGGGCGAGACGCGCCTGGAGCTGCTCTTTCGTCCGTGACAGCAGGTCGCGGAAGGCCGCGAGATTCGCCCGATAGACAGCGGCATTGGCGGCATCCCGCGCGACAAGTTGCGCAGCCAGCGCTTCGGCGATCCGCAGCGCATTGGCCGTGTTGAGCCACAGATGGGCATCGTAGCGAGACTCATGATCAGCCAGCGCTTCACCACCGGGCGCCTGCAGGTGCATGCCGGGCAGACCCGCCGCTTCGATGACCACAGACTGAGGCCCGACACCGGCCATGAGGGTTGCGAGGTAGGTTTCCAGCGGTTCGCCCACCCACAGCAGCAGATCCGCCCGATCGACCAGTGCCACATCGGAGGGGCGCAGCACGTAATGGTGCGGGGATTGATTCGAGGGGATCAATACGGCAGGCTGAGCGACCCCGTCCATGACGGCAGCCGCAATCAGCTGCAGCGGCTTGATGGAAGTCACCACGGCGGGTTGGGCCAGTCCGGCAATCGGGTAGAGCAACATCACCCAGACCAGCAGGCAGGGCGCACAGGATCGCTTGAGCATGTAGGAAATTTGACCAGTCACTATGAGTAAAGATGATATAATATACCATTATACTGGTTCTGCAGCGACCACGCTCTCCAGGACGCCGGAAAGGACGACGCGCGTGAACAGACCCTGTCTCATCGAGGCAAGCGACATCGGTGTCACTTTCGGCACGCGTCAGGTGCTGGAGCACGTGAGCGTGAGGGTGCACGAGGGCGAGGTCGTGACACTGATCGGCCCCAATGGGGCCGGCAAGACCACGCTCGTCCGCATCATGCTCGGGCTGGTGAAGCCGCAGCACGGGCGGGTGCAACGCCGTGACGGGCTGCGCATCGGCTACATGCCACAGAAACTGCACATCGAGCCGACCCTGCCGATCACCGTGCGACGCTTTCTCGAGCTGGCACGGCATGCCGGCAAGACACCGATAGACGAGGTGCTGGAAGAGGTCCGCATCGCGCATCTGCTCGACCGGCAGATGCGTGCGATCTCGGGGGGCGAGATGCAGCGCGTGCTGCTGGCCAGGGCGCTCACGCAGTCGCCCCAGCTGCTGGTGCTCGACGAACCCGCCCAGGGAGTGGATGTCTCCGGTCAGGCGGAGCTTTACGAACTGATCAACGCCATCCGCACGCGCCATCATTGTGGCGTGCTGATGATCTCCCACGATCTGCACCTGGTCATGGCGAGGACGGACGAGGTGATCTGCCTGAATCACCATATCTGCTGTCACGGACGCCCGGAACAGGTCAGCATCGATCCGTCCTACCTGGCGCTGTTCGGCCGCAAGGAGGCCGAGAGCCTGGCGATCTACACTCATCGTCACAACCATCACCATGACCTGACCGGCCACGTCGTGGAGTCTCGCCATGACTGATTTCATTCTGCGCGCACTTGCCGCAGGCCTTCTGATCGCCACGATTTCCGGACTGCTCGGTTCATTTGTCGTGTGGCGCCGCATGTCTTATTTTGGCGACACGCTGGCCCACTCGTCACTTCTTGGCATCGCGCTCGGGATCCTGCTCGACATCAACCTGCAGCTTGCCGTGATCACAAGCGCGCTGCTTTTCGCCGGGATGCTGTTACTGCTGCAGCGCAACAAGACCATCGCCACCGACACCTTGCTGGGCATCCTGTCGCACAGCACGCTGGCGTTCGGCCTGCTGATTCTCGCGCTTTCCGACACCGTCCAAGTCAATCTCACCGGCTATCTCTTCGGCGACCTTCTGACGGTAAGCAACACAGACATTCTCTGGATACTGGCGTGCAGCGTCCTGACCTCCATCGTGCTGCTGATGTTCTGGAATGGCTTTCTTGCCATCACCGTGCACGAAGAACTGGCGCGGGTTGAGGGCGTTGCCGTCGAGCGCCTCAAGGCCCTGCTTGTCATGCTGATCGCGCTGCTGATCGCGGTTTCGATGAAGATCGTGGGGGTGCTGCTGATCACGGCACTGCTCATCATACCGCCCGCGGCGGCTCGCAAGCTGGCACGGACACCGGAGCAGATGGCACTGGGGGCCAGTGTGATTGGCTGCATCGCGGTCAGCGGAGGATTGTTCATGTCGTGGGAGTGGGATACGCCGGCGGGGCCGTCGGTCGTGGTCACTGCGTGCGGCGTGTTTCTGGCGCTGACGCTCGTGCAGAGCCTGCGCGGTGAGCAAGCTCAGTAATCGGCGCGAATGGACTCGAACGCCAGGCTGATCTCCGGGTCCTGAATCGCCGCATCCAGGAAGCCGTGGTAATTCCCTTCCGGGTTGATGATCAGAATATTGCCACTGTGGTCAATCTGGTACTCCTCGACTGCCGGCATGGCATGCCCCGCGTGGGGGTCGTCCGCCGCCACCATCACAGGCGGAGGCTCATGCGACACGAACAGCTGGCGGGCCAGTGCCGCCACATCCTCATACGGGCCGTTAAGGCCGACGAAATCCTCGTGAAAGGAACTCATGTAATGCGCCATTTTCTCTGTGCTGTCACGCGCAGGATCCACGCTGACCATGATGACCTGCGGCCGATCCGCCGCGCCGGACTCGGCTTCCAGCTGACGGTAGAACTGACTCAGTTCCGTGAGAGTCAGAGGGCAGATATCCGGGCAGGAGGTGAAGCCGAAGAAAATCAGGCTCCAGTGACCCTTGAGCTGCTCCTGGGTGAAGGCCTGCCCGCGGTGATCGACCAGTGTGAACGGCTGCAGCGCCACTGGCGTTTCGTACACCATGGCGCCCACTTCCCGCAGGGCCTCGGGACTGAGTGAGACGGCGTTGTTGCGAGTGATGCGGTGATAGGTGAGGGCAAACACCAGGGCCACGAAAACAAGGCACAGGATGACGGTCAGACGAATGTTCTTATCCATGGGTCAATGGCACTCCGGCTATGGCGGCAGGGCAGAGTTACAGGTAGTGGTCTGCAAGAAGAACCACGAACAGCACCATCAGATACACGATCGAGTAACGGAAGGTGTCCATGGCTGTCGAGGCTTTGGGTTTGTACATCAACACCAGCGACCACCACAGGAAGGCGAGCCCCAGCACGACCGCGGCAAGCAGATAGATTGGCCCGCTCATTCCCGTCAGATAGGGAAGCAGTGTGATCAGGAACATGATGACGGTGTAGAGAACGATGTGGATCTTGGTGAGGTGCTCGCCATGCGTCACCGGCAGCATGGGGATGCCCGTCTTTGCGTACTCTTCCTTGCGATGAATGGCCAGGGCCCAGAAATGCGGAGGAGTCCAGGCGAAGATGATCAGGACTAGGATGAGCGCTCCCGGCTCGATGGTGCCGGTGACTGCAGACCAGCCAAGCAGGGGAGGCATCGCACCGGACAGCCCGCCAATGACGATGTTCTGAGGCGTGGCCCGCTTCAGATAACCGGTATAGATGAAGGCGTAACCGACAAAGGATGCCAGCGTCAGCCAGGCGCACAGCGGGTTGACCCAGAACAGCAGGATGAGCATGCCGGCGACACCGATTGCTGCCGCAAAGAAGGCTGCCTGCTTCTGGTCGACCCGGCCTTGAGGGATAGGCCGGTTGTGGGTGCGCTTCATGACGGAATCGACGCGGTAGTCGATCAGGTGGTTGACCACTGCTCCGGAACCGGCCACAAGGGCGATGCCAAGGTTACCAAGAATGAGGATGTCCCATGGCACCATCCCGGGTACGGCGAGAAACATGCCAACCATGGATGTGAGAATCATCAGCATGACGACGCGCGGTTTGCACATTTCGTAATAGTCACGCCAGCTGACTGTCTGCTTGCCTGCCAGTTCTGTCACTGCCACTTACTCCTGCATCCGGCGGCCGCCGGACTATGGGTTGATCTGTTACGCCTTGGATTGGCGCGGATTGTACTAAAAATCGACCGCAAAAAGCTTCTGCAAATTGTGACAATGCGACCCACGCCGATGAAGAGCGGCAACAGCCAACAGGGGGAAATTGCCGGCAAGGGCGTTCCGACTTCCACGCCACTCGAGCACACCGACAGACTCAGTACATCCGGCCCTTGCAAATTGGTGGCGGAATCCCCAGAAAATGAACCAAGCCTGTGAGCTGTCTTCATGTCATTCCGCACTTCGTGAATGCTCGATTGAAAACCGAGGTTCGGCACGAAGATTGTTGAGGACAAGCCCGCAAGGACGTTGTACATTCAAATCCAATCCATGGAAGGAGCAAGAGAAGTCGATCTATTCAGCATGAATTACATTCAGAAAGAGCAGGAGATTGATCATGAAGTGCATTTACTACATATCACCCACCCTGAAAAGCACCAAGGAAATTTCTGAAGACCTGCACGCCATCGGCGTTGATGACTGGTATCTTCATATTGTGAGCAAGGATGAGGGCGGCCTTGCGAGAACCAGACTCCACTCCAGCAACTATCTCGAAACTCTCGATCTTGTACGTGGCGGCCTTATCGGCGCTGCCAGCGGTTTGGCCGCAGGCTTGCTGCTTGCAGCTGTCAGCATGTCTGCTGAGCTCTTTGGCCCGGATGTTCCACTTCTTGCGTACGCAGCACTGGTCTTGGTGATCAGCTGCTTTGGTGCATGGGTCGGCGGAATGGTCGGCGTCGCCAGCGAGAACAAGAAGTTGTCTGCTTTTCACGACGAAATCGAGGCAGGCAAATACGTGATCCTGATCTATGCGAAGAAGGATCAGGAAGAGCGTATCAAGCAGATGATGGCGTCCCGTCATCCTGAGGGACAACTGGCCGCTGTGGATTCCAGCTTCCTGAACCCCTTTGCTGAACTCAAAGTCAGTTGATTGAGAAGGGGCTTTCTCCAATTCCGGCATCCGTCCAGGGTGCCGGGATCTCCTTTTGGTTTCCCATTGGCATTTAACGTTTTTGCTGCTTTCTGTTGTCGCTACTCAGCCAAGGCTGGAATAGCGCAGCAGGGTCTCCAGATCGGTCATGATGTCCTCGGGAGTATGCTCTTCGGTGTAATACATCATGACATTGCCCACCGGGTCGATCAGGAGCACATAAGACTGTGTGGCTGGATCGAGTGTGACGCCAGCGGCCAGCATGTTTTCCCGCAGGGTTTGCGTGTCCGTGTAGGCCAGACCCATGCTCGGATACTCCTCGCGAAAGTGCGCGGCTGTTTCCTCTGAGAACGGCGCCATGTCCGTGTTGAGGTAGTAGCGTCGTACCCGCTGTATGTTCTTGCCCAGTGCGACGTGTAGCTGCTGCAGATAGTGAATCCTGTCCTCGCAGCTCGCATCGCAATCAGCCCCGTTCACGTAGACCATCAACCATGGCTTTATCTCGTACTCTTCCCCTGGGGCGAGGGCGGCGATCTCTTCCTCGAAAGTCTTGAATACCGGCTGACCTTCGAGGTCACGCATGGCCAGCGCGCTGATGTCGGCAGGAGGATTGATGAGGTGACCTTTGTTCACAGTGGCGCTCAATGCCCCTTCTTCAATGGCGTCCCGGAACGAGAAGGTCGCCAGCGATACGGGCAGCGCTGTGATGAGCAAGAGAAAGGTGAGCTTCAGTTTGTTCTTGAGATTCGCGTCCATAGTCACTCGTCGTGGGGTTTTGGGGTGGTTCTGCGTATTCCAAAGTAGACATACATGAGCAGTAGAGCGGTTGCCATCGCAAACCATTGCACGGCATAGCCCCTGTGCTTTTCCGGTTCCATATTGACTGTGGGCCAGTGGGCGGTTAGTGCTCCCGGGCTGTCCGGGTTGACTCTCACGGTGTGCGGCAACAGGGACGTCCGGAACAGCTCACTCCAGGCGTTCATGTCGATCTTCTGCACCACGCGTGGCCAGTCGTTCGTCTGAGCTTCCTGAGCATCGCTGAGAAGGAATGGCTCAGAGAGCGGGACATACACACTGCCAGAAATCGTGACCGTGCCCTGGACGGGTGTCACAACCGGCAATTGCTCGCGAGTGGCGCCCTGTGCGATCCAGCCCCTGTTGACGATGAGCATCTGCCCGGTGGATGTCGTGAATGGCATCAGCACTTCGTAGCCGACGCGGCCGTCTTGTATGCGGTTATCCAGCAGCAGGTAGCGCTCGTTGTCGAATTGGCCGGTCAGTATCACTGGCTGATACGCGACATCTCCGCCTTGCCAGTCCAACTCCTCAACCGGCACCGGTGCAGAGGAGGTGCGACGCTCATGCAGCGCCTGAAGTTCGATTTTCTCCGCCTCTCTGTCCAGTTGCCATGAACCCAGCGTCAAGAGCAGCGGCAGCAGCAGTGCCGTGAAGAGCGTCATTTTCCAGCCGGGCGAGAAGCGCATGGTCATGCCAGATCCCAGTAAGTGCAGACGCCCTGTGCCAGGACGTGTCTGCTATCATGCCTGCAAATTTCACACTGCAGAGGTTTGCATGCTCAAGACATTGATAGTGTTGTTACTGATTGGAATTCTAGCCAGTCTGGTTGCCGGCTTTGTGTTCTTCTACCAGGACAAGGGCCGGTCGAAGCGAGTGCTGTACGCGCTGGGTGTTCGTGTGACCCTGGCGGTGATCATGGTGGTATGCATCTTCATCGGACTGATGACAGGACAGCTCGCCCTGAATGCACCCTGGCTCTAAGTACAGCAGAAGAGGTGTTGTTGTTTCTCAGCGGTCTCCGTACGAGAGGGCATACTCCGAGGCGAACGCTTCGCAGTATGCCCTCTGCCGTTCTGCTCCCGATCAGAGCAGGTATACGAAAATGAACAGGCCGACCCACACCACGTCCACGAAGTGCCAGTACCACGAGGCTGCTTCGAAGCCGAAATGATCGTCCGGCTTGAAGTGACCTTTCAGGGCACGAGCAAGCATGACCGCCAGCATGAAGGTTCCAAGGGTCACGTGGAAGCCGTGGAAACCAGTCAGCAGGAAGAACGTTGAACCGTAGATGCCAGAGTCGAGTGTCAGGCCATAGTGATCGTAGGCCTCGATGTATTCCATGCCCTGCAGAATCAGGAAGAGCACACCCAGGCCAACGGTCAATGACAGCCAGCTGATCAGACCCTTGCGATTGCCTGCCTTCAGGGCTGTGTGGGCAAAGTGCACGGTGACGCTCGAGGTCAGCAGGATCACGGTGTTCCAGAAGGGCAGGAAGCTTGCGAAGAAGCTCACGCTCCACTCATGCACATTCAGGGCTTCATGCGGGTTGGTGAAAATCTGGCTGTCCGGGTTATTGATCACCGGCCAGACGGCTTCGAACTCGGGCCAGAGGATCTCGCCGGTAATGCCCTTGTCACCCAGGCCGCCGATCCAGGGCACCGAGAAGTTGCGGACGTAGTAGAGCGCACCGAAGAACGCGGCAAAGAACATGACTTCAGAGAAGATGAACCAGGCCATGCCCCAGACGTAGGATCGCTTCAACTGGTCGCTGTTCAGACCGGCGTGGTTCTCACGGATCACCGTGCTGAACCACTGGAACAGAATGAAGGACAACAGGGTGAAGCCAAACAGTGACATCCAGGTGGCAACCGCAGTGCTTTCCGCAGCCTGGATATCATTGAGGACATTGCCCAGACCAAATACTGTCAGAAACAGACCGATGGATGCGAAGAACGGCAGTTTCGTCTGTTCTGGTACGTAGTAAGTTTCGTGGGAGCCGGTACTGGCCATTTGCTTTCTCCAATAAAGATCAGATTGTGTCAGGCTATCGTGCCGTAATCTCGTCGCCGGAAATTTCGTAATCCGTGATATCAAACAGCGAGTAGGACAGCGTCAATTTTGTAATTTTCTCTGGAATGTTCTCGTCCACGAAGAAGCGGATCGCCATGTCCACTTCTTCACCGGGGGCGAGCGGTTGCTCCTGGAAGCAGAAGCACTCCAGCTTCATCAGGTACTGTGCTGCCTCGTTCGGGGCAACGCTGGGAATCGCCTGGCCAACCATGGCAAAGGCATTGGGATTTCTCACCTTGTAGCTGACAACCTTGACCTCGCCAGGGCTGACAGTGACCTGAGGGTCATTCGGCTCGAAGTACCAGGACATTCCCTCACTGTTCTGGGCCATGAACTGGACTGTGATCTTGCGATCCTCGACCGGAACAGGCTCGGCTTCGGCGTAGCGCCCGGAGGTCTTGCCATTCAACCCGGTGATGTCACAGATCACGTCATACAGAGGGACCATGGCAAATCCGAACCCGAACATGCCGACCACGACCAACAGGAGTCGTTTGACGATTCTTATTGTCGATGCAGCAGGCGATTCGTTACGCATTTTCCATGGTCCTCTCGCAGTGATGACTACTGTGCGTGGATCAGCTTGGGGTCAGGCGGTGTAGTGAACGTGTGGTACGGAGCAGGGGAGTCCACTGTCCATTCCAGACCCTGGGCACCTTCCCAGACCTGCGCTGTTGCTTTCTTGCCACCTTTCACGCACTTGATGACGACCACCAGCAGGATCAGCTGGGACGCGCCGAACAGGAAGCCACCGATACTGGAGATCCAGTTGAAGTCGGCAAACTGCAGTGCGTAGTCCGGGATTCGGCGGGGCATGCCTGCAAGACCCAGGAAGTGTTGCGGGAAGAACAGCACGTTCACGCCGATGAAGGACAGCCAGAAGTGCAGCTTGCCCAGACGCTCATCGTACATGTGGCCAGTCCACTTCGGCAGCCAGTAGTAAGTGGCGGCCATGATAGAGAACACTGCACCCGGCACCAGCACGTAGTGGAAGTGTGCCACCACGAAGTAAGTGTCGTGATACTGGAAGTCAGCAGGCGTGATCGCCAGCATCAGACCAGTGAAACCGCCCATGGTGAACAGCACCACGAAGGCGATCGCAAACAGCATCGGGGTTTCAAAGGTCATGGAGCCACGGAACATGGTGGCAACCCAGTTGAACACCTTCACGCCTGTCGGCACCGCAATCAGCATCGTGGCGTACATGAAGAACAGCTCGCCTGCGATCGGCATGCCGACGGTGAACATGTGGTGAGCCCATACGATGAACGACAGGAAGGCGATGGAGGCGGTCGCATACACCATGGAGTCATAGCCGAACAGACGCTTTCTGGCGAAGGTCGGGATGATCGCGGAGACCACACCGAAGGCCGGCAGAATCATGATGTACACCTCGGGGTGACCGAAGAACCAGAACACGTGCTGGAACAGGACGGGGTCACCACCACCGGCAGCATTGAAGAAGCTGGTGCCGAAGTGAATGTCGAACAGCATCATGGTCACGACGCCTGCCAGAACGGGCATTACCGCAATCAGCAGGTAGGCAGTGATCAGCCAGGTCCACACGAACAATGGCATCTTCATCAGGGTCATGCCGGGGGCGCGCATGTTGAGCACGGTGGCAATGATGTTGATGGAGCCCATGATCGACGAGGCGCCCATGATGTGCACCGCGAAGATGAAGAAGGTCACCGTCTCAGGAGCGTACGTCGTGGAAAGTGGAGCATAGAACGTCCAACCAAAGTTCGGTGCGCCCGCATCCATGAACAGCGTTGCGGACAGCATCGCGAATGCAAACGGCAGAATCCAGAAACTCCAGTTGTTCATTCGCGGCAGCGCCATGTCCGGTGCTCCGATCATCATCGGAATCATCCAGTTGGCAAGACCAACGAAGGCGGGCATGACCGCCCCGAACACCATGACGAGACCATGCATGGTCGTCATCTGGTTGAAGAAGTTGGGTTCCACCAGCTGGAGACCCGGCTGGAACAACTCTGCCCGGATAACCATGGCGAAGGTACCGCCGAGCAGGAACATGGCAAAACTGAACCACAGGTAGAGAGAGCCAATGTCCTTGTGGTTGGTGGTGTACAACCAACGCGTCAAGCCCTTGGCTGGACCGTGATGATGATCGTCGTGTGATGCGCTCATTTATTCTACTGTCCTCTACTGTGCTGCTTGAATAAGTGTATTCACTGCGGCTGGCTGCACGAGATCACCCGTGGCGTTGCCGAAGGAGTTGCGGATATAGGTCACGACGGCGGCCAGTTGTACCGGTGTCAACTGACGACCAAATGCCGCCATCGCCGTTCCAGGCACACCATTGATCAGCAGGTTGATGTTGGCTTCCAGATCGCCGTTGACCACGCTGCTGCCGGCAAGCGCAGGGAACGCGGGCGGGAGACCCGTACCATTAGGCTGGTGACATCCGATGCAGGTGGTATTGTAGACCTGCTCGCCGGCTTCCAGGGACTCGCTCATGGTGACCACGTTGTTGGCCATCTCTCTTGCGACGCGAGCCTCATCCTGCTTGGCAGCGTACCAGGCGTCGTACTCCTCTTGCTCTACCGCATGGACCACGACAGGCATGAAACCGTGTTCGATACCGCACAGCTCAGCGCACTGACCACGGTATATGCCGGGCTCTTCCACAATCGTCCAGGTCTCGTTGATGAAACCGGGGATCGCATCTTTCTTCACAGCGAAGTCGGGTACCCACCAGGCGTGAATCACGTCATTGGAGGTGACCAGGAAACGGACTTTGGTATTGATGGGGATGACCAGCGGGTTGTCGACGTCGAGCAGGTAGGTCTCGTCTTTTGGCAACTGATTGCTAATTTGATCTCGCGGCGTGCTCAAGATGCTGTAGAAGGACACTTCTTCTTCATCACTGTTCTGTCGCAGGTAGCGGTACTCCCAGCGCCACTGATAGCCGGTGACTTGAATATCGATCTCGGACTCGGAGGAGTCGTAGGCTTCTGTCAGAACGCGTGTGGCAGGAATGGCCATGAGAATCAGGATCACGAAAGGAATGACCGTCCAGATGATCTCAACCTTGGTGCTTTCGTGGAAAGTGGCGGAAACAGCGCCTTTCGACTTGCGGTGGTTGATGATGGACCAGAGCATGACGCCGAACACAACCACCCCGATGGCGACACACCACCAGAGGATCTGCATGTGCAGGTCGTATGTGTCTCTACTGATTTGGGTCACGCCTCGGGGCATGTTCAGCTCCCAGGCTGCCTGAATCTGGGTGCTGAACATAATTGTCGCGGCACCGATCAGGCTTAACCACAGCTTTGCTTTAGGCAACATTCGCCGTGTCTCCATTAGTTTTGAAAAGGCAGAGTTAAAGGTTTAGCTTTTATCTTTTTGGCTCTCGCTTGGGGCCAATAGCCAAGATCACAGCGACGATTGGTACCAAGCCTGCCGAGTCACGTGGATTGCGACCCAGCGTCCATCTGTGTGGATTGTAGACAGGATTATTCAATCGATACCGCATGCAGCGAGCAGGATTCTACTTGGAAAAGACCAAGCACTGTGTTGATCCAGCTCAAGATCACGCGGGCGTAATAGAAGCGCCGGCATTATAGGAAACCTAATTTCAAAATGCCAACCTGAATTCCTCCCACATCGACAACACTTTTACATATAGATCAAGCGTCTTAGCCGCGTAATTCGCTGCTTTGTCTCAACAATCCGTCCTGGCGCAGCAAGGCTTCGATCTGCGGCTCACGACCCATGAAATCCGTGAAGAGCTCCAGCGGGTCGGCACCACCGCCTCTGGACAGCAAGCGCTGCAGGAATCGCTCGCCGGTGGCGGGGTTGAAGACCCCGGTTTCCACGAAGCGCGAGAACACGTCGGCCGAGAGAACTTCGGCCCACTTGTAGCTGTAATACCCGGCCGCGTAACCCCCGGCAAAGATGTGCGAGAAGCTGTTCTGAAACCTGTTGAACGCGGGCACCGCATAAACGGAAGTCAGTGCTCGCACGCGCTCAAAGACATGGCCAACCGCGTCATTGTCGATGGACGACGCGATCTGATGGACATCGAAGTCGAACATCGCGAACTCCAGCTGACGCACCATCTTCATTCCGGCCTGGAAGTTGCGGGCAGCGAGCATCCGGGAAAGCAGATCGGCCGGCAAGGCCGCTCCCGTCTCGAAATGGCCAGAAATCAGGGCGATGGCCGCCGGCTCCCAGCACCAGTTTTCCATCAGCTGACTGGGCAGCTCAACGGCGTCCCAGGCGACTCCGTTGATCCCTGCACTGCGCAGATAGGTCTCGGCTGTCAGCATGTGGTGCAGACCGTGGCCGAACTCATGAAACAATGTTGTCACTTCATTGTGAGTCAGCAGGGCGGGCTTGCCAGAGGTTCCTGACGCGAAGTTGCAGATCAGGTAGGCGACTGGAATCTGCAGAGCCCCGTCCGAAAGTTGCCGCCTGGAGCGGCATTCAGCCATCCACGCGCCGGACTTCTTGCCTTCGCGCGTGAAGACATCGAAATAGAACCTTGCCACGGTACGTCCATCGCGTTTGATGGCAAAGGCATCGACGCCCGCGTCCCACACACTCATCTCGGTGTCAGGCACTATCTCCACACCATAGAGTCGACTGGCCGTTGCAAAGAGGCCTTGCTGCACCCTTGGGAGCGGAAAGTAGGGCCGCAGTTCCTCTTGCGACACATCGAAACTGTGTTTGCGCAGCTTCTCGCTGTAGTAGGCGACATCCCAGGCCTGCAACGCCGACATCCCATGGTGCTGCCGGGCGAAATCCTCCAGTTCGGCGTACTCGCGACGAGCGGCCGGGACCGCCAGCTCACAAAGATCGTGCAGGAATTCATTCACCCGGGTGACGGATCGGGCCATCTTGCGGGCGACTGACACCTCTGCGTAAGACCCATAGCCAAGCAGGGAAGCCAACTGCGCGCGGCAATTCAGGATCTCGACAATCAGGCCCTGATTGTCATGCTTCGGGTCATGCCCGCCTTGGTCCGAGGCGCGCGTGACATAAGCGGTGTAGAGCTGCTCACGCAAGGCCCGATTGTCGGCGTGGGTCATGACGGCAATATAGCAGGGCGCATCCAGCGTCAGCAGATACCCTTGCTTGCCGCGTTTTTGAGCGAGGGCAGCTGCCGCCTGGATGCTCGACTCCGGCATCCCGGACAATTCTGCCTGGTCTGTGACTGGCAGGGCCCAGGCGGCCGTTGAATCCAGAACGTTGTTGCTGAACTTCGTGGAAAGGCTGCTCAGACGAGCCTCCAGCTCAGCGAACTCACGTTTGCGATCCGCGTCCAGATCGACACCGCTGAGACGGAAGTCCAGCAGGTAATCCCGGAGTATCTTGCGCTGCGAGCCGTCCAGCTGCAGATTCTCCGCGCGGTCCGCAAGTCGCTGCACAGCATCGAACAACGCGCGGTTCTGACCAAGTTCTGTGTAATAGGCCGTGATCCTTGGTTGACAGAGGTTGTAGGCTTCGCGGATCTGCGGCGTATTCTTCACGGCGTTGAGATGGCTGACGGTTGACCAGACCTTGCTCAAGCGATCTTCCATCTCGTCCAGTGGCGACATCAGACTTTGCCAGACAGGCTCGGAATTCCTCGGATCCTCGAGCACTTGCTGCAATTGCGCTCTATTGGCCTGCAGGACAGTGTCCACTGCGGGCTCGATGTGATCTGCCGCAATGGCGTGGAAATCGGGCAGACTGGAAAAATGGAGCAATGGATTGGTCGTCATGAGAGTGTCTATCCCCTTGGTCACTGTCGTTGATCACACGCGACTCCGGCTGTCTTCCAGGTCACGGCCGCCCTATAGTACTTCATGCGCTGGTTGGGCCAGCTTCAATATTCACCAGACAAAAAGGAGCGACGATGTCTCTGCGCCAGTTCGAAGGTTTCACCCCCGCCCTGGATTCCACGGTCTTTGTTGACAGCTCTGCTGTGATCATCGGCAATGTGAGCGCTGGGGCTGACAGCTCCTTCTGGCCTCTTGTTGTCGTTCGGGGCGACATACACCAGATTCGCATTGGTGCCCGCAGCAATATCCAGGACGGCACGGTCATTCACGTCACTCACGATGGGCCATTCAATCCGGGAGGCTTCGGCACCACCATTGGTGACGACGTGACCGTCGGACACAAGGTCATGTTGCACGGTTGCACCATCGCCGACCGCGTCCTGATCGGCATGGGTGCCATTGTCATGGACGGAGCGGTGATCGAATCGGAGGTGATCGTGGGTGCAGGCAGCCTGGTTCCGCCGGGCAAGCGCCTGGAGAGCGGCCATCTGTATGTCGGGTCCCCGGTGAAGCAGGTTCGGCCGCTGTCCGAGAGGGAGCGTGCCTATTTCACCTACTCATCGCAGCGCTATGTCGAGCTCAAGGACCGACACCTGCAGTCGCCGTCACGATCATGAATCAGGGGAGGGCGCGGCCAGCTCCTGGCGCAGGGTATGGATGATCGCTGCGGTGGACGGAGTGACACCGCGCCAGATGAAAAAGGCTTTCGCCGCCTGCTCCACCAGCATGCCGAGGCCATCAATCGCCTTCTCGGCACCTGCCTGACGCGCCCAGCGGACAAAGGCAGTTTCTCCCTTGCCGTAGACCATGTCGTAACACCAGGTCTGCGCGTGCACGGCCCCTGCAGGAACGCGAGGCAGTTCACCCTGCAGGCCTGCCGAGGTGCCATTGATGATCAGATCAAAAGGCCGGGGAAAGGCGATTTCCGGACGCCATGCGGTGATATCGACGCCCCCGCGGAAGTGCTCCGCCAGCTGGATGGCCTTGTCGTGAGTGCGATTCATGATGCTGATGTGCGCGGGTCGTTGCTCCAGCAAGGCAGGGATGACGCCTCGAACAGCACCTCCGGCACCCAGCAGCAGGATGCGACGGTCGCCAATGCGGGCTCCATGATTGGCGATCAGGTCCTGCAGCAAGCCGTGACCATCGGTGTTCTCTGCACACAAGGCTCCATTTGTATCCAGGTACAAGGTGTTGGCCGCGCCACACGCCTCGACAGCGGGGCTGCGCTTGCGCGCCATGGCGCAGGCCCTCTCCTTGAATGGGACCGTGATGTTGAGCCCGGCGCCTCCTTCGGCGAAGAAGCGAGTGATCGATGCCTCGAATTGCTCGGGTTCGACATCCATCGCCGTGTATTGCAACGCTTGCCCTGTCTGCACGGCAAACTGGCCGTGAATCCACGGAGAGCGACTATGGCTGATGGGATGACCGACGACGGCATAGCGATCCACGACAGCCTCCTAGACCCAGTCGCGGAAACGCAGATAGTCGCTGTAAAGACGCGCCTCTTCTGTTCCCGGCTCCGGCACCCAGTTGTAGTCCCAGCGCACCACCGGAGGCAGTGACATGAGAATGGACTCGATGCGGCCGACGCCCGACTGCAGCCCGAAGAGGGTGCCACGGTCGTAAACCAGGTTGAACTCCACATAGCGCCCGCGCCGGTACGCCTGGAAGTGCTTGTGGTGTTCGCTGTAAGGCGTCGCTCGACGCCGCTCGACGATTGGCGCGTAGGCCTCGATGTAGCTGTTGCCGAGCGACTTCACCATGTCGAAGCTGCTGGCGAAACCGGGTTCGTTGAAATCGTCGAAGAACAGGCCACCGACTCCGCGCGGTTCACCGCGGTGCTTGATGAAGAAATACTCGTCGCATTCCTTCTTGAAGCGTGGGTAAAGGTGGTCACCGAATGGCGCGCAGGCATTGCTTGCCGTCTGGTGCCAGTGCCGGCAATCCTCATCGAAGCCATAGTAGGGGGTGAGATCGTAGCCACCTCCGAACCACCAGACTGGCTGCTCGCCTTCCTTTTCCGCCACGAAGAAGCGGAAATTCGCATGAGAGGTGGGCACGAAGGGATTGTCGGGATGTATCACCAGTGACACCCCCATGGCCTGGAAGGAGCGCCCGGCCAGTTCCGGCCGCGTGGCAGAGGCAGACGGCGGAAGCCTGGATCCGAACACATGAGAGAAATTGACGCCGCCTTTCTCGAACACCGCCCCCTGACTGATCACGCGACTGCGCCCGCTGCCGCCGGCGTCGCGCTCCCAGGCATCGGTGATGAAACGGGCACGACCGTCAATGGCTTCGAGACGATTGCAGATGGAGTCCTGCAGTCCGAGCAGGTACTCCTTGACTGCGCTGATAGTGACGGATTCCATCGGATTGCTGGTCATGGCAGGCTCCTGCTGCTTGAAAGGTGAAACGACACTCAGGGGACAACTCTGCCTGAACGTGCGTCAATGATCGAGTCAGGCGGGGTCAGGCCCCCTGGATTCCCATGCAGGACACCATCGATGTCCTTGCCAAAATGCTTGACCACCTGCAGGGCGCTCCTGGCCGCCACATCGGTGCCGCGGCAGGCAGAAATCGACACGACAGGCCCGCCGAATTCGAGGCACAAGGCCTGAACAAGCGGGTGAGCGCTTACGGCAAGCGCAACATTGCCGCTGGCTCCTTTGATCCAGGCGGGAATTTCATCGTTGACGTCGGGCACCAGCCACCGGGCCGGCCCCGGCCAACTGGCAACGATGGCGCGTCGCTGCTTGCTGCTCAGGCCGTCCAGGAGATGTTCGATCTGGACGACCGAGCCGGCCAGCAGGATCAGGCCCTGTTCTGGCGGGCGTTCCGTGATGGCGAGGAGTCTGAGGGTGGCTGTCTCGTTTTCGGGATCACAGCCCAGCGCCCAAGTGGCGTCGGTGGGGTATGCCAGGACCTTGCCATCCAGCAGCTGCAGCGCAGCACGCTTGATCTTCCACTGTCCTGGCTGCACGCGCAGGTTCCTCTCGCTTACTTGCGGGATTCCTGCAGGGCACGATCCTGCGCCTGCACACTGGCCGCCTTCTGTTCGCGCTCTGCGCGGACCCTTTGCGCCAGGGCGGGGTCCTGCAAGGCCAGTATCTGGGCAGCGAGGTAACCGGCATTCTTGGCGCCAGTCTTGCCGATGGCCACGGTGGCGACAGGGATGCCCGCCGGCATCTGGACTGTCGAGAGCAGGGAGTCCATGCCCTGCATGGGCCCGGAGTCGATGGGCACTCCTATCACTGGCTTGAGCGTGTGCGCGGCCACTGCGCCGGCAAGATGTGCCGCCAATCCGGCACCCGCGATGAACAGTGCGCAGCCTCGGGATTCGGCGTCGCTGATGTACTGCTGAGTCGCTGCCGGTGTCCTGTGTGCCGAGGTGATCTTCATTTCACAGCGCACACCCAGCCCGGACAGGACATCGCTGGCTCCCTGCATGACGGGCAGATCGGACTCGGAACCCATGAGAATCGCCACGAACGGACCGGACATTTTGCACCTCTGCTTGGGAAATTTGAGGCCGAGAAATTACAGGACTCTCAGAGGCCTTGCAAGGGTACCACTCCGCACAGGACATAGCGGCCAGCCTCGCAACGAACGGCTCCCGCAAGCTCGAGGGTCAGCAATTCTGCCTGCAGTTCGAGCACATTTCTGCCGGTGCGGGCAGCTATCAGGTCCAGACTTGCCGGCTCGAAACCAAGCTGGGCGAGCAATTCGCGCTGTGCCTGCGTGAATGAACCCGTTCGCGCGACATCGCATGAGTGGCTCTTGCTCATGCTGACTGCAGCTGCAGCGCGAGTCGACAACTCGAGCAAACCGTCAAGCGACGCCCAGAGATCCTCTGGCGCTCCGGCAAGAGTGGCCCCGTCGCGGATCAGCCTGTGGCAACCCTGTGCGTAGGGATTGCGGATGGCTCCAGGGACGGCAAAGACTTCACGATTCTGCTCCATGGCCATCCGTGCCGTGATGAGCGAGCCGCTTTGAAGTGCCGCCTCCACCACGAGAACTCCGATGCTCACCCCGCTGATGATCCTGTTGCGACGTGGAAAATTCACGGGAAGTGCCGGATAGCCGAGAGGAAACTCCGATACGAGCGCGCCATTTTCCAGGATTCTGGACGCCAGCCGGGCATTGGAACGTGGATAGATCTGATCGACCCCTGTGCCAAGCACTGCATTGGTGATCCCCCCTGCATCAAGAGCTGCCGTATGAGCCACCGTGTCTATTCCGGTTGCCAGTCCACTGCATACACCAAGCCCTTTGTTCACGATCTCGCGGGCAAACATGACTGTGTTGTCACGCCCGTCGACACTGCCTCGACGACTGCCCACAACGGCAATCTGAGGCAATGGCAACGCATCAAGGTTGCCTCGAACGAAAAGCAATGGGGGAGGATCGGCAATCTCGCGCAGGAGTGGGGGATAGCGAGGATCTGTCAGCACAAGCAGCCAATGGTCCTTCTGGCTGCTCCAGGCCAGGGCCGACTCTGCCCGGGCACGCGCAATCACTGACTGCAGCGCCTGCTGAAGGAGAAGCCCGGCTTCGTTGTCCGTGTTGGAGGTCTTTTGCAGCTGTTCGCGAAGCCCGCCAGGCGTTGCGCTGGCCATCAGCAGGTGTCGTACGAGCGAGGGGGGGATGCTGTCGTCGTGAAACAACGTCAGCCAGTCGAACATCTCCTGGGTATTCATGCCTTTGATCATCCTTGATTCAAAGTGGAATTGTTGGCCGCCAGACGTCAGGGCGTGCGGACGAAGTCTCCTGCAGCCGAGGGCTCGGTGAGAGTCAGGATGACACCGTAGCTCATGCGCTCGAAGGTCTTGTACACCAGAAGCAGACCGATCTCGGTCGCAGGCAGAGTGACACTGGTTCTTGCCACGACGTCTTCCACGACATTCCCCTTGCGCAGAATTGACAACAGGTCGCCTTCATCCAGGCCATGCGACTTGCCCAGATCGATGACCACCGACTCGTATTGCGCCGCCTGACTTTCATTGTTGAGCAGGCCAATGATGCTCCCATCCAGAGCCACATCGGGGGAGCGCGGAAAATAGTTCAGCTCCAGACGGTCAGCCTCTCGCTGCAGCAAGCGGTCACCGGCCTTGAGCTCTTCGTCGCTCTGCACGATGAGCGCGCGCCGCAAACCGCCACCTTCGTCGGAAATCACGGTCAGTTCGCCCAGCTTGGTGGCCTCCTGCCCGAGCAGCGCACCGTCGTCATCACGATAGGCAGCGCCAAGTCGAAAGACGTCGAAACCCGTCTCACTGCCTGGCCACTCGCCGCGGACAAAGACTTCATGTCCGGCGCCCATGATCAGATTCCCCGTAGCACTGGAAAGAATGTAGGGCGCCGATTCGAAAGTTTCCTTGTCGACGATGCGGTTCTCCACCAGAAAGCCTTGCAGGGCTTGACGAGGAATGCTGGGAATGGGATTGAGCAGCGGGGACTCACGAACGGTGGGGCTGAGTCGGACCACCTGACGGCCCGCGCGCTCCATGAGGATCCGGGGCCCATCTGCGGTGGCGACCAGCCGCAGTATATCGCCGGGGTAAATGAGGTCAGGGTCCTGAACTTCCGGATTGCTCTGCCAGATCTCGGGCCAGCGCCACGGTTCCTGAAGAAATACCGACGCGATATCCCACAGCGTGTCGCCTTCCTTCACCACATAGGTGTCGGGAGATCCCGACGCAAGGGTGAGTGTCTGAGCCTGGATGTTCGCCAGAGGCATGGCCGCCATGACGATACACGCGCATGCCAGGAGGAGCCTCTTCAGTCTAGACGCGTTCATATTTACAATCCGGCTCGTTTGGGAGAGGTGCCGTATCTTAGCAATACGGTATACTCAGCACTAGAAGCAGTTCACAGTCCTGTTTTAAATTTCAATCCTAAGTTCGCGCGCTTGCTGGTATTTATCGCATATGGCCATTCTGAACATCCTGGAGTTTCCTGACCTGAGGCTGCGCCGCAAGGCGACGCCCGTGGTTGAATTCACGCCGGAATTGTCGCGCACCATCGACGACATGTTCGAGACCATGTATGCCGCTCCGGGCATCGGTCTTGCGGCCACCCAGGTGAATATCCACAAGCAGCTCATCGTGATCGACATTTCGGACAACAAGGACACGCCTCTCGTCTTCATCAATCCTCGCATCGAAATTATAGACCAGACCCTGGAAGACTATGACGAAGGTTGTCTTTCCGTGCCAGGCTTCTACGAGACGGTCTCGCGTCCGCGAATGGTCCGGATTCATGCGCTGGATCGTCATGGCGAACCCTTTGTCATCGAGACAGACGGCTTGCTGGCAACCTGCATTCAGCACGAGATGGACCATCTCAACGGCAAGCTGTTCGTCGACTATCTAAGCAGCCTCAAGCGCGAGCGCATTCGCAAGAAGCTTGAGCTGGCCCACAAGGAATCCGCCTGATTCACCCCTTGGATCAGCGCCGTCGGCTGGTCCGCTTCCGGAATCGCTATGAGCAGATTGAGAATCGTCTTCGCGGGCACGCCGCCATTTGCTGCCGGAATCCTGCAGGCACTGCTGCGCTCAGAACATGAGGTGGTGGCCGTCTACACTCAGCCCGATCGTCCCGCCGGCCGTGGCAAGCAGCTGCAGGCGAGCGCGGTGAAACAGGTCGCCATGGCACAGGGGCTTGCGGTCCTTCAGCCGCACACCCTGCGCACCGACACGGCTGCCGGTGAGCTCGCGCAATGGCAGGCCGATGTGATGGTGGTGGTTGCCTACGGACTCATTCTGCCGCAGGCCATTCTGGACACTCCCCGCCTGGGTTGTGTGAACGTTCATGCCTCTCTTCTTCCCCGCTGGCGCGGGGCGGCACCGATCGAGCGTGCTCTCATGGCAGGCGATACGCGCACCGGTGTCACCATCATGCAGATGGACAAGGGCCTGGATACCGGACCGATGCTGTGCACCGAAGTGGTCGACATCACCGAGGAAGACGATCGCATCAGCTTGGAGAGCAAGCTGGAACATGCCGGCATCAAAGCGCTGCTGCCTGCACTGGCCGATCTCGAACAGTGCATCCTGCACGCCACGGCGCAGGATCACACCGCAAGCACCTATGCGGCCAAGTTGGAAAAACAAGAGTCCCTCATTCACTGGGATCAGGATGCCCGTGTCATCCACCGACAGATTCGCGGCATGGTCGGGCGCCAGCCCGCATTCGCTCAATATCGTCACGAGCGAATCCGGATACTGGAGGCGTCCGTGCTGCCAGGGATCGCTGCCTGCAATCCTGGGACGCTGATAAGCGCAGACAGCGACGGGCTGCGCGTCGCGTGCGTCGAGTCCTCTCTGAACATCACCCGGATTCAGCTGCCAGGAAAGAATGCCGTGAGCTTCCGCGATTTCCTCAATGCGCACAGAAGCTACTTCGAGCCTGGTTCGCAGTTCGATGAATTGATTGCCGTCGCACCATGAAACCCGGTCAACTGCGCGCACAGGCTGCCACGATCCTCAGCAGACTCCTGCAGCAACAGGGCTCCCTGGCCACCTTGCTGGAGCGCCCGAACGACAATGCCCAGGACTTCCCCTTGCTGCAGGAAATCTGCTTCGGCACCTGCCGCTGGTATTTCCTGCTCGATGCCGTCCTGGCGCAATTGCTCGAAAAACCCCTGAAGGCCAAGGATCAGGATGTTCGCTGCCTGCTGCTGTGCGGTCTGTACCAGCTGCACGGCATGCGTGTTCCTGAGTATGCCGTCGTCAACGAAACTGTCGCTGCCACGCTGGTGTTGAAGAAGCAGTGGGCCAAGGGTCTGGTGAATGCGGTGCTGCGCTCCTTCCTGCGAGACTCCGAGACCTTGCTTGCGCGAGCAATGAAGTCTGATGCCGCGCGTCTTTCCCACCCGCAGTGGTTCATGCAGGCCATGCAGCAAGCCTGGCCAGAGCACTGGCAAGCGATTCTTGAGGCCAACAATCAGCATCCCCCGATGACGCTGCGAGTCAATCTCGCGCGAGTGTCCCGGGAGGACTATCTCGACAGACTGGCGCTGGCGCAGTGCGCGGCACGACCAGGCGCACTGGCCGAGAGCAGTCTCTATCTGGAGCACGCGCACCCGGTGACCGCCTTGCCGGGTTTCGCCGAGGGCCTCGCCAGCGTGCAGGACGAGGCGTCCCAGCTGATTCCGGACTTGCTCGATCTGGCACCGGGCGTCAGCATTCTGGACGCCTGTGCTGCCCCTGGCGGCAAGACCTGTCATCTGCTGGAGCGAGGCGTTCCATTCTCTCGTGTCGTAGCCCTGGACAACGACGCCAGACGACTCGAGCGTGTGCAGCAGAATCTGGATCGCCTGCAACTGCAGGCCACGCTCGTGTGTGCCGATGCCGCAGAGCCCTCGAGCTGGTGGGATGGGCGACTCTTCGATCGCATCCTGCTCGACGCTCCCTGTTCCGCCACTGGCATCATCCGCCGTCATCCCGACATCAAGTTGCTGCGGCAGGAGGATCAAGTCCGGGCCTTGCAGAAGGAACAATTGCGGCTGCTTGCCGCGCTCTGGCCGTGTCTGAAGCCGGGCGGCCTGCTCCTGTATTCCACATGTTCCGTCCTGCCCTCCGAGAACGCGGACGTCATCGGCCACTTCGTTGCACAGCAGAGCGACGCAAAACACGAGGAAATTCCCGCCGCGTGGGGAGTAGAATGCGCTCACGGCAGACAGCTGCTGCCCGATGCCGCGGGCCACGATGGGTTTTACTTTGCGCGTCTGCGCAAGAACCCGGAGACATTGCGTAGATGAAGATCATCATCCTCGGAGCGAACCACGTCGCCGTCTCGCTTGCCGAGAACCTCGCCAGCGAAGCCAATGACATCACGATTGTGGACCCCGACGCCGACAAGCTGCGTGAGTTGAAGGACAGAATCGACATCGGTACGGCGGTCGGTCAACCTTCTTACCCGGACGTGTTGCGGATGGCTGGCGGAGACGATGCCGACATGCTGATTGCCGTGACCGAGAACGACGAGGTCAATCTGGTGGCCTGCCAGATCGCTCAGGTGTTGTTCAAGACGCCGAAGAAAATCTGCCGTCTGCGTTCGGCGTCCTACATGTCTGCGGAAGGCCTGTTCGAGCCCGGCGCGATCGCGGCGGATGTCGTGATCAGCCCGGAGCAGCTGGTGTCTCACTACATCGAGCGACTCATCGATCTGCCCGGCTCCCTGCAGGTGCTGGACTTTGCAGAAGGCAAGGCGCAGCTGGTGGCAGTCAAGGCCTATTACGGCGGTCCGCTCATCGGGCAGGAGATCCGCTTCCTGCGCGAACACATGCCGAATGTCGACACCCGCGTGGCGGCCATCTTCCGTCGAGACACCGCCATCATGCCGGAGGGTTCCACCGTCATCGAGGCCGACGACGAAGTGTTCTTCATTGCTGCGCAGCGCAATATCCGCAGGGTGATGGGAGAGTTGCGCCGGCTGGATCGCCCGTATCGTCGCCTGATCATCGCGGGTGGCGGCAACATCGGCTCGCGGCTCGCCGAAGCCGTCGAGTCCCGCTACCAGACAAAGATCATCGAGCACAACCCGCAACGCTGCGCCTATCTCTCCGAGCGCCTGAACAAGACGATCATTATCAACGGCGCGTCTTCCGACAAGGAGTTGCTGCTGGAGGAAAGCATCGAGGACACCGATGTGTTTCTGGCGCTGACCAACGACGACGAGGCCAACATCATGTCGTCGATGCTGGCCAAGCGACTCGGGGCACGCAAGGTCATGACCCTGATCAACAATCCCGCGTACGTCGACCTGGTGCAGGGAGGCGAGATCGATATCGCGATTTCACCACAGCTCGCCACGATCGGCAGTCTGCTCACCCATGTGCGGCGCGGCGACATCGTGAACGTGCATTCCCTGCGCCGAGGCGCTGCCGAGGCCCTGGAGGCCATCGCTCACGGTGACAGCCATTCCTCCAGGGTGGTGGGCAAGGCCATCGAGGACATCGAGCTGCCTCCAGGGACAACCATCGGCGCCATTGTGCGTGACGATGAAGTGCTGATCGCTCACGACAACATCGTCATTCAATCAGGGGATCACGTCATTCTCTTCCTGGTGGACAAACGCCGCATTCCCGAAGTGGAACGTCTCTTCCAGGTCGGCCTGACCTTCTTCTGACACCATCATGCATCTGAGCGTCGTTTCCAAGATCCTGGGTGTGCTGCTGATGCTCTTCAGCATGCTGGCGTATCTGCCCTCCATGCTTGTCTCTCTGCTCTACAGTGACGGCGAATTGTCCTCGTTCGGTGCGGCTCTGTTCATCACCTTCAGCACCGGGTTCATCCTCTGGCTGCTGACCTGGCGCGCGGCGAAGGTACTGCGCACGCGCGACGGCTTCCTCATCGTCACTTTGTTCTGGTCTGTTCTGGGCACCTTCGGCTCACTGCCATTCTATTTCTCGGCAGAACTTCCTCTTTCGATCACGGATGCCGTGTTCGAGTCCATCTCCGGCTTGAGCACCACTGGCGCGACGGTCATTGTCGGCCTTGAAAGCCTGCCGAAGTCACTTTTGTTCTACCGCGCGCAACTACAGTGGCTTGGCGGCATGGGAATCGTCGCGCTGGCAGTTGCCGTGCTGCCGATGCTGGGCATCGGCGGGATGCAGCTGTACAGGGCGGAAAGTCCGGGACCCGTCAAGAACGACAACCTGGTGCCGAGGCTCGCCGAAACCGCCAAGGCGCTGTGGTACATCTATCTCGCCTTGACGGGCGCATGTGCGCTGGCCTACTGGGCAGCCGGGATGAGTTTCTTCGATGCCATCTGTCACAGTTTCGCCACGGTCGCGATCGGCGGTTTCTCGAATTACGATGCCAGCCTCGGGCATTTCGACAGCGCGACCATCAGCTTGATCGCCACCGTCTTCATGGTGATCGCCGGCGGCAACTTCGCCCTGCACTTCACGGCGTGGCGCATGCACAGCGTGCGGCAGTACCTGCGCGATCCTGAATTCAAGTTCTACCTCACGATCCTGATTGTCCTGTCGGCAGCGACAAGCATCGTGCTCTACACCAGCGACACCTACAGCGGGTTCGACTCACTCGTGCACGGCATCTTTCAAAGCGTCTCGATCGCCACCACGACGGGGTTCACCACCGAGGACTTCAGCCACTGGCCCTCGTTCCTGCCCTATGTGCTGATCTATGCGTCGATCGTCGGCGCCTGCGCTGGCTCCACCGGCGGTGGCATGAAGGTGATCCGGATTCTGCTGATTCTGAAACAGGGTCTACGGGAAGTGCAGCGTCTCATCCACCCTAACTCCATCATCCCCATCAAGCTGGGCAACACGCTGGTGCCTGATCGGATCATCGAATCCGTCTGGGGATTCTTCGCCGTCTACGTGATGGTGTTCCTGGCGTTGTTGCTGGCCTTGCTCACGACCGGCCTTGATGTAGTGACGGCGTTCAGCGCCGTGGGGGCGGCCATCAACAATCTCGGACCAGGGCTGGAAGGGGTGTCACAGAACTACAGTCTTCTGCCAGACCCGGCGAAGTGGATTCTCTGCTTTGCGATGTTGCTCGGTCGCCTTGAGATCTTCACCCTGCTGGTGCTGTTCCTGCCAATGTTCTGGCGACGCTAGCGATACAGCGCATTCTTGGAGTGGTCGGGCTGGTGCTTGAAGCGTCGGTATTCCCACTGGTACTGCCCAGGCACCTCACGCACGCAGCGCTCTACCACTGCGTTGAGGGCCGCCGCTGCGATCTGCGCCTCAGGATGGGCCAGGTCGGAACCCGCAGGTGCAATGCGCAGCGCAAATCCACGTCCCCCGGGAAGGCGCTGGGCGTACATGACCACGAGCGCTGCGTCAGTCCTTGCCGCCAGACGTGACACCAGCGTCATGGTCAGGGCGGGAACACCGAAGAACGGGGCGAACACCCCGCTGTCGAGCGCTGGCTCCTGATCGGGGAGAATTCCCACGATCTCGCCGCGCTCCAGCGCCTTCACCAGCATCGCGACGCCCTTGCGTGTCGTTGGTGCCAGTTGGGCACCGGCACGGGCTCGGTAAGAGACCATCGCGGATTCGAATCCCGCGAGCTTGGGCGGGCGGTACAAGTAGGTGGTGGCGGCCCGGCGATCCAGATGCAGGCCGCACAATTCCCAATTGCCGATGTGGGGGGCCAGGACAATCACGCCTTTGCCACGTTGCAGCGCCTGCTGCAGAACGTCCTGGCCAGTGACCTCGACCACGCTTTCCAGCACCTCCTCTACCGGTCGAACCCAGACTCGCCCCAGCTCACAGGCAAACTTTGCGGTTTCCAGAATGCTGTTGCGAGCCAGTTCCTCGCGCTCCTGCTCCGTCATCCGGGGAAAGCACAGGGTGAGATTGCGCAGGGTGATCCGTCGAGCATCAGCCGAGAAGTGCCAAACCAGGGCCGCCAATGGCACGGCCAGCGCGTGGGCCTGGCGCAAGGGCAGCAGGGCGGTGACGCGCAGCATGAGTTTGAGGAGCCAGACCTTGATGGATTGGATTTGCAGACTCCTGCCTGAGGCTGGGGTAAGGAGAGACGGGCGGGCAATGCGCGTGCCCGGCTCGACACGGGAGCCGCAATTCTACCCCAGGCACATGAGCGCCGGCAAAACCGCGCAGCCCTGCTGAAATGGCGTAAGTATGGATATTGATTGAAGAATCAAGGATAATCCGGGCCTCTTCAAAACACGCTCCGGAGCTTTTTCTTGTCTGCCACCGATACGCGACCCGATGTGGGAACCTTTCAAGGCCTGATCCTTGCACTTCAGCAGTTCTGGGCAAATCAAGGCTGCGTGCTGATGCAGCCTCTCGACATGGAGGTAGGCGCCGGCACATTTCATCCCGCAACCTTCCTGCGAGCAATCGGCCCTGAAAGCTGGAACACGGCCTATGTCCAGCCGAGCCGGCGTCCAACCGACGGCCGCTATGGTGAGAACCCCAACCGACTGCAGCATTACTATCAGTTCCAGGTCATTCTCAAGCCCTCACCGGGCAATATCCAGGAGTTGTATCTGGAATCTCTGGCCAGCCTGGGCATCGACACCCGCGTGCACGACATCCGCTTCGTCGAGGACAACTGGGAGTCGCCCACGCTGGGTGCCTGGGGTCTTGGCTGGGAGGTCTGGCTGAATGGCATGGAAGTGACACAATTCACCTACTTTCAACAGGTTGGCGGGCTTGAATGCCATCCGGTGAGTGGCGAGATCACCTATGGAATCGAGCGAATCGCCATGTACCTGCAAGGCGTGGACAGCATTTACGACATCGTCTGGACCAAGGGGCCCAACGGGGTCGTCACCTATGGCGATGTGTTCAAGCAGAATGAAGTGGAGATGTCGGCCTACAACTTCGAACACGCCGACGTGGACATCCTGTTCCGCAACTTTTCCGATTGCGAGCAGCAGTGTCAGCGGCTGATCGAGCGCGGACTCGCGCTTCCGGCCTACGAACAGGTGCTGAAGGCTTCCCACTACTTCAATCTTCTGGACGCGCGTCACGCCATCTCGGTGACGGAGCGTCAACGCTACATCCTGCGCGTGCGAACCTTGTCGCGCATGGTGGCGGAAGCCTACTTCGAAAGCAGAAAGGCGCTGGGCTTCCCCTTGGCCACGCCCGAATTGCGCCAACAATATCTGGATTGAGAGCTCACAGTACACCATGACTAAACGTGATTTTCTGGTAGAGATCGGCACTGGAGAGCTGCCCCCCAAGGCGCTGCGGCTTTTGTCGGAGGCGTTTCTTGCCAATACGCGAGCGGCCTTCGAAGGCGCGGGCTTGAGCTTCGACACCATTGAAGCCTTTGCGACCCCGCGACGACTCGCGGTTCGAGCACTGGGACTGGTCGAGTCACAGCCGGACAAGGTGATCGAGAAGACAGGTCCGGCCGTGGCAGCCGCCTTTGACAAGAGTGGGGCTCCGACCCCGGCAGCCCTTGGCTTTGCGCGCTCCTGTGGCGTTGCCCTGGAGCAACTCGAGCAGGCGCAAAAGGACGGCGCTCTCAAACTCGTGTTTCGCAGTTTCGCCAAGGGCAGCCAGACCAGTGCCTTGTTGCCTGACATGATCACCAAGGCGCTTGCCGGCCTGCCAATCCCGAGAAAGATGCGCTGGGGCTCAACGCGCGACGAGTTCGTCCGCCCCGTTCACTGGGTGGTCATGCTGTTTGGGGCTGAAGTCATTCCCGCGCAGATTCTCGGAATCACTGCTGGCAATCTATCGCGCGGCCATCGCTTCATGCACCCGGCGCCCGTCACGGTGTCTGCGGCAGTGAATTACGAGGCCATCTTGCGCGATGCCAAGGTGCTGGTGAGTTACGAGGAGCGCAAGACGCTCGTCCGTTCCCTGGTCGAGGCCGAGGGCAGGAAACTGAACGCCTCCGTCGTCATCGACGATGATCTGCTCGAGGAAGTCACCAGCCTCGTGGAGTGGCCAGTGGCACTCACTGGTCGCTTCGAGAGCCACTTCCTCGAAGTGCCGAGTGAAGCACTGATTTCCTCCATGAAATCCCATCAGAAGTGCTTCTACCTGCTGGACAGTCAAGGCGCACTGCTGCCGAACTTCATCACCTTGAGCAATATCGAGAGTGCCGACCCAGCGCAGGTGATCGCCGGCAACGAGCGTGTCATTCGTCCACGGCTTTCCGATGCCAAATTCTTTTACGACACGGACCGCAAGACATCGCTCGAAGCCAGAACAGAACAGCTCAGGAACATCGTCTTCCAGCAAGAGCTAGGCACCGTGCACGAAAAGTCTGCGCGCGTGGCGGCTCTGTCTGGCGTCATCGCTGCCGAACTGCACGCCGACGAGTCACTTTGTCGTCGGGCCGCGCTGCTCGGCAAGGCCGATCTGCTGACCAATCTGGTGTCCGAGTTCGCCGAGCTGCAGGGCATTGCCGGCTATTACTATGCGCTGAATGACGGGGAGCCACGGGACGTGGCTCTGGCGCTGAATGAGCAGTACCTGCCACGCTTTTCGGGCGACCAGTTACCCTCCAGCATGACGGGCTGCGTGCTGGCAGTGGCCGACAAGCTGGACACCATCGTGGGATTGTTCGCCATCGGCCAGCCCCCGACAGGGTCGAAAGATCCATTTGCGCTGCGTCGGGCAGCGCTGGGCATCCTGAGGATCATTGTCGAGAAGCAGCTCAATCTGAACCTTCTCAGCAGCATTCAGGCAGCCTGTGCGGGATACACCAAGCTCACCCTCAAGCCCGGGCTCGACACGCAGGTGTTCGACTTCCTGCTGGAGCGGTTCAAGGCGTGGTACCAATCCGAGGGCATCAGCGTGGAAGTGTTCCAGTCCGTGCTGGCTCTCAAGCCGACCAGACCTCTGGAGTTCCATCGCCGCGTACATGCAGTGCACGAGTTCAGTCAACGTTCGGAGGCCCAGGCGCTGGCGGCCGCCAACAAGCGCGTCTCCAACATCCTGCAGAAGCAGGGTGCCGAATTCAGCAAGGGCACCATCGATTCGGCGCTATTGCGGCATGACGCCGAGCGCTCTCTGGTCGCTGTGCTGGAACAGTGCCGCAAGAATGCCACCCCGCTGTTTGCTGACAGCCGATTTGCCGAGGGACTGGAAGTGCTTGCCGGTTCTCGTGACGCGATCGATGCCTTCTTCGAGGCAGTGTTGGTGATGGATGAGGACTTGGCCGTACGTCAGAACCGTATCAACATTCTCAATGAGTTGCGCAGCCTGTTCCTGCAGGTCGCCGACATTTCCTGCCTGCAGGGCAATTGAGTTGTCCTTGAAGCTGATCATTCTCGACAGGGATGGCGTCATCAACCAGGACTCGGACGACTACATCAAGTCGCCTGACGAGTGGATTCCGGTACCGGGCAGCATAGAGGCCATTGCTCAGCTGAGCCAGGCCGGCTACACCGTGACAGTGGCCACGAATCAATCCGGCATCGCGCGACAGCTGTTCGACGAGTTCGACCTGGCTGCCATGCACCAGAAAATGTGCGCGCTGGTGGAAGAGCAGGGCGGAGAGATCGCCGGCGTGTTCTTCTGCCCTCATGGTCCGGAAGAAGGGTGTGAGTGCCGCAAGCCGGGCATCGGACTGTTGAAGCAGATCGAGAGCGAGTTCGGGACTTCTGTCTCTGGTGCCCCGTTCGTGGGTGACAGTGCCAAGGATCTGCTGGCCGCCAAGCTGGCTGGGTGCCAGCCGATACTGGTGCTCACGGGCAAGGGGGCGCTCACTCGCCTGGAATGTGACGAGAGCGAGCTGGCCGGCGTTGAGATCCACGCTGATTTGAACGCTTTCAAGGAAGCACTGCTGCATCGATCATGTTGAACTACCTTCGATCTGTGTTGTTCTACGCTGGCTACTTCGTCGCCACGGTACTGACAGCCATCATCTGCATGATCATTTTCTGGTTCATTCCCCTGAAGAAGCGCTTCGTGGTTTATTCCCTGTGGTGCCAGTTCGTCCTGTTCTGGTTGCGAGTGGTCTGCGGTGTGCGCTACCGGATAGAAGGGCTGGAAAATATCCCGCGTCACCCGGTGGTCGTGCTTTCCACCCATCAGAGTGCCTGGGAGACGATCTATCTCTATTATGCCGCGTCGCCTGTATGCCCGATTCTCAAGAAGGAGTTGTTGAGTATTCCGTTCTGGGGTTGGGCAATGCGCCTGCAGAAGCCGATCGCGATCGACAGAAGCAAGCCTCGGGAAGCAGGCCGGACACTCCTGGTCGAAGGCAAGAAGCGCCTGGAAGAGGGCCTGTCAGTAGTGATTTTCCCTGAGGGGACTCGCAGTGCGGCGGGAGAAGTGAAGCCTTTCAGTCGTGGCGGCGCCAAGCTCGCAGTCACAGCCGGCGTACCCGTACTGCCGGTCATACACAATGCGGGAGATTGCTGGCCCGCGCATACCATCTTGAAGAACCCCGGCACCATTCACGTGCGTTTCGGCCCGCTGCTGGAGGTCGAAGGCAGGGATTCAACAGAGGTGACCGACGCTTTCGCCGCCTGGGTTCAGAGCAACATGGACGTCATCCGTACCGACGCCCATGAGCCCGCCTGAAACATAACTATCTGTTATATATCGAGATTTTGTGCGGCCAACGCGTTCGCTTCAATGAACTCCCGGCGAGGATCGACTTGGTCGCCCATCAGCGTGGTGAAGAGCTGGTCGGCCGCAATGGCATCCTCGATGGTGACCTGAAGCATGCGACGACTTTCCGGATCCATGGTGGTTTCCCACAGCTGCTCCGGGTTCATCTCACCCAGCCCCTTGTAGCGCTGCAGGTAGTGGCCCTTCATGGCATCTGCCGTGAGCCAGTTCAACGCTTCGGCAAAATTGCTGACCTGCTGCTTCTTGTCCCCGCGCTGGACGTAAGCACCTTCTTCAATCAAACCGGCCAGGGTATTGCCGAGCTTCACGATGGCCTTGTATTCCCCTGAGTTGAAGAAATCCATGTTGAACTGGTAGTCCCTGGTCAAGCCATGAAAGGATTGCCGGACGTGGGGCAGGTAGATGTTGCGCTCCTTGTCCTTTCGGGCAGACAGTTGGTAGCCGGCAGCCGCTTTGGGATGCAAGCGCAGCAGACTTCCATTGAGCTCCTCTACCCATTCCGCGACCGCCTCCTCACTGAGATTGGCCACACTCAGTTCCCGCGTGAAGATCATGGCCTCCAACACTTCACTGGGGTAAAGGCGATTCAAGCGCTTCACGATGGCGTAAGTGCTGTTGTACTGCTTGACGATCATGTCCAGGGCATCCCCGCTGATGGCAGGCGCTTCAGCATTCACGAACAGACTCGCGCCTTCGAGCGCAATGTGCGTCTGGTAGCGGGCAAGCTCTTCGTCGTCCTTGAGGTACTGTTCATGCTTGCCTTTGCGAATCTTGTACAGCGGCGGCTGAGCAATGAAGATGTGCCCACGCTCTACCAGCTCTCGCATCTGCCTGAAAAAGAACGTCAGCAGCAGGGTGCGAATATGCGAGCCGTCCACGTCTGCATCCGTCATGATGATGATGCTGTGATAGCGCAGATTGGCAGGGGAAAACTCCTCATTGCCGATCCCGCAGCCAAGCGCCTTGATCAGCGTGCCGATCTCTGCGGAGCTCAACATCTTGTCGAAACGCGCCTTCTCGACATTCAGGATCTTTCCCTTGAGCGGCAGAATGGCCTGGTTCTTTCTGTTGCGACCCTGCTTTGCGGAGCCTCCCGCAGAGTCACCCTCGACGATGTAGATTTCCGACAAGGCCGGGTCCTTTTCCTGGCAGTCAGCGAGCTTGCCCGGCAGGCCTGCGATGTCCAGAGCGCCTTTGCGGCGGGTCATTTCTCGAGCCTTGCGGGCAGCTTCACGGGCACGGGCGGCGTCTAGCATCTTGTTGACAATAGCCTTGGCTTCCAATGGATTCTCCATCAGATAGTCCGTGAAATGAGCGGTCATTTCCTGCTCAACGACCACCTTCACCTCGGAAGACACCAGCTTGTCCTTGGTCTGAGACGAGAACTTCGGGTCGGGCACTTTCACTGAAATGATGGCAGTCAGTCCCTCGCGGGCGTCGTCCCCGGTGGTAGCGACTTCCTTGGTTTTCTTGGCGGACATTTCCTTGTCGATGTAAGTATTCAAGACGCGGGTCAGAGCTGCACGAAACCCAGCGAGGTGAGTGCCGCCGTCCTTCTGCGGAATATTGTTGGTGTAGGGAAAGATGTTTTCCTGATAGGTGTCGTTCCACTGCAAGGCGATCTCGACGGAAATCCCATCCTCAACACGTTCTGCGTTGAAGTGGAAGATCTTGTTCACCGGAGCCTTGTTCGTATTGAGATAGTTCACGAATGCCTTCAGTCCGCCTTCGTACTTGAACAGCTCAGTCTTACCCGTTCTTTCATCCTTCAACTGAATGGAGACGCCTGCATTCAGGAAGGCGAGCTCTCGGAGCTTCTTGGCAAGGATTTCGTAGTGAAACTCGATGTTGGAAAAGGTTTCAGCAGATGGTTTGAAGTGGCACTCGGTGCCCGTAACGTCTGTTTCTCCCACAACGGCAAGCGGGGCGAGCGGGACACCATGCGCGTAGTTCTGCTCGTGAACCTTGCCGTCTCGGCGAATGGTCAGCTTTAGTTCTTCTGACAGTGCATTCACTACGGAAACACCGACGCCATGCAGACCACCAGATACCTTGTAGCTGTTGTCATCGAATTTCCCGCCGGCATGCAGCACTGTCATGATGACCTCTGCCGCGGAAACACCTTCTGCGTGCATGTCGGTGGGGATACCGCGTCCGTTGTCTGAAACAGTGATTGTCTCGCCGACGTGTATGGTCACTCGAATATCATCACAGTAGCCGGCGAGAGCCTCGTCGATCGAATTGTCCACAAGTTCGAAGACCATGTGGTGCAGACCCGTGCCATCGTCCGTGTCGCCGATGTACATCCCTGGTCTCTTTCTGACAGCATCAAGGCCTTTCAGTACCTTGATACTGGACGAGTCATAGGTTGAGTCCTGAGCCATGCATATTCTCCTGTACTTGTATCGTTTGCTTCGCCGGCTTTAGTGGCTGAGGGGTGTCACTTGGCATTTCTGTTTGAAGGAACGCTGCTCGTTCACGCGGATCCGGAGCTGCTTGAAATTGGGGATATTTTACCATGTTCCACGTGGAACTTTCTCAAGGACGTACCCGAACTCCAGATTGAATCCAGGTCGTTGGGCTCGACGCATGTCATGAAAGCCTGGCTTGCGAGCGTTTCCAGCAGACGGCAGACTCGGGCTCGATTGGGCACATCCAACTCCGAGGGCAAGTCATCGACAAGGTAGACTACTTTGCCACCGGTCGTTTCACTCAATAAGCGCCCTTGTGCGAGCTTCAGCGCGATCACGAGTAGCTTCTGCTGACCGCGAGACAAGAAGTCCTCGGCTCGGTGCTTACCTATCCTGATCTGCAAGTCCGCGCGGTGCGGACCGATCTGTGTGGCACCATAGCGAATGTCGCGCTCGAGTGAGGCCCGCAGGAGCTCAAGTAGTGTAGAGCCCTCATCCCAACCACGAGAGTAATTGATGGCCAGGGCGGGAACATCTATGAGGTGTGTCAGAGTGCTCTCGAAAACCGGCAAGAGACGATCCAGGTAAATGGCACGAGACTGGTCGATGCGCTCTGCATAAGTGGAAAGCTCAACACTCCAGGCGTCGATCTGTCTTGCATCCAGCGGCCGATTCTTGAGCAATAAGTTTCGCTGGGCAAGACATCGTGCCGCACCACGCCAACTGGAAGAGAAATCATGTTCCACGTGGAACACACCCCAGTCCAGAAAGCGGCGCCTGACTTTGGAGCTCCCTTCAAGCAACGCAAAGCTATCTGAGTTGATCAACAGCAGCGGTAAGGAACGAGCTGTCTCAACCCAGCTAGACTGACGCTCACCCCTTAGCTTCAAGGTATGCGCCACACCACGACTCTTGCTGACACCTATGCTGACACCCGAAAACAACTCGATATAGACGGTCGCTTCTGCCAAGTCGGTACGAATGACCGGCTCAACTCGAGGGCTGCGAAATGAGCGACCGAGAGCAGCATAGTGAATCGCCTCCAGAAAGCTGGTCTTTCCGCTTCCGTTGGCACCAAAGAGGATGTTGATATGTTGAGAGGGGGCTACAAGGGTACAAGAAAGGTTACGAACACCATGCACATCAATCCGTCGAATCGCAGAACTATTCATGCTGGAACGGCTTCTCTGTCTTCAGACGGATTGATGGCTGCGAGCGATAATCAAAGACGCATCGGCATCACAACGTAAAGAGCGTCCGCTTCACCTCCCGCTGCTTCCAGCAAGGCGCTGCTATTGGAGTCGTGCATGCTGATCTTCACTTTCTCAGAGGACAGCACGCCAAGCACATCTACCAGGTAGCTCACATTGAAACCAATCTCAAGCGGCTCGCCCACGTAGTCAACGGAGACAGACTCCTCTGCCTCTTCCTGATCCGGATTGTTGGCAAGGATACGAATCTCCCCGTCGGAAAGGAGCAGACGAACACCTCGATATTTCTCGTTCGACAGAATGGACGCTCGGGCAAATGCCAACTTCAACTCCTGGCGATCACCCACCACGTGCTTGTCTCCCCCCTTCGGCAGGACACGGTTGTAATCAGGGAACTTGCCATCAACCAGCTTGGAAGTGAACGTGTAGTCCTTCGTCCGTGCCTTTACGTGATTCCTGCCGAACACCACCGCAACAGACTCTTCGTCCCCAGTCAGTAGACGGGCCAATTCGATGACGCCCTTGCGCGGGAGAATGACCTGCAGGGGAGAATCAACGCTCGCATGTGCCGGCATGGTTTGCATCGCGAGTCGATGCCCATCAGTAGCCACCACGCGAAGATGCTGTGCTGACACCTCGAACAACATGCCATTGAGATAGTAACGGACGTCCTGCTGTGCCATGGCGAACGAAGTACCTTCCAACAGCGATTTCAAAGCGGATTGCGAAAGTGACAGTTCGCAAGTGCCGGGTTCTTCTTCTGTCACGGGGAATTCCGTTGCCGGCAAAGTCGCCAGACTGAAACGACTGCGCCCGGACTTGATGACCATCTTGCCATCATCCACCATGAACTCGAGAGTGGCATCCTCCGCAAGTGACTTGCAGATATCCACCAGTTTGCGGGCGGGAACTGTAATGTCGCCGGGACGGGACGCTCCGCCGACTGCGATCCTGCCGCTGAGTTCGACCTCCAGATCCGTGCCGGTGATCGTCAACTGGGAATCCGCGCCCAGGGAAAGCAGGACGTTCGACAGTACCGGCAGAGTCTGCCGACGCTCGACAACTCCGGTAACCAATTGAAGAGGCTTGAGTATTGCTTCCCTGGAAATTGAAAAATGCATGCTTTTACACTCTGTCATCAATATGTTGTCAATGGGCTGCGAGCAGTCGAAATCTATTGTATTCGGGATCAGGTTGCCAGCGCTCTGAGAAGATTGTTGTAGTCCTCAGAGAAATCGAGTGAGGTGCTTCTCAGATTCTTGACCTGCTTGCAGGCATGGAGAACCGTCGTGTGATCTCTCCCTCCGAAGGCATCCCCGATCTCCGGCAAGCTGTGATTCGTCAACTCCTTGGAAAGGCACATCGCCATTTGTCTGGGGCGGGCGACGGAGCGATTGCGTCTCTTTGAGATCATGTCGGACATCTTGATCTTGTAATACTCGGCCACCGAGCGCTGGATATTGTCGATGGTCACGAGCTTGTCATGGAGTGCGAACAGGTCTTTGAGCGCCTCCTTTACCAGCTCCAGATCAATCGGTCGACCAACAAACCTGGCATGGACAATCACCTTCTTCAAGGCGCCTTCCAATTCCCTGACATGCGAACGCAGGCGCTGTGCAATGAACATCGCCGCATCCGCTGGCAGTTCCACATTGCTTTGCTCGGCTTTGTTGATGAGGATCGCTGCACGTGTCTCCAGCTCGGGCGGCTCGACTGCCACGGACAGGCCCCAGCCAAAACGAGACTTGAGCCTCTCTTCCAACCCATTGATTTCTTTATGGTATTTGTCGCTGGTGAGAATGATCTGCTGACCACCTTCCAGCAAGGCATTGAAGGTGTGGAAGAACTCCTCCTGAGATCTCTCCTTGCCCGCGAAAAACTGGATGTCGTCGATCAGCAAGGCATCTACGGAACGATAATAGCGTTTGAATTCGTTGATGGCGTTGAGCTGAAGCGCCGTCACCATGGTCGCGACAAAAGTTTCGGAGTGCAGATACACCACTTTGGCGTCCGGCTTGCGCTCCACCAGATAATTCCCGATCGCGTGCATGAGATGGGTCTTGCCGAGGCCAACCCCGCCATAAATGAAGAGAGGGTTGTAAGCGCCTCCGGGATTCTCCGCGACCTGCATCGCCGCCGCACGCGCCAGCTGATTGGACTTGCCTTCAATGAAGTTGTCGAAGGTGTTCTCCGGGTTCAGGCTTCCCTTGTGCCTGAGTTTGCCATCAATGATGACTTCCATGTTGCGGGAGGTCCGACGGATCAAGGAGGTCTTGCTCACAGAGCCTGCTGCAGTCACCTGCGCGTCATTCGTGGAGACAGCTTGTACAGGAGGCTGACGAAGCTCCGCTGTTGCGTCCGGGGAAACAACCGCATCCAGGTTCTGCTCGACAGGAATCCTTTCTACCGGAACGGACTGCTTTTCTCCAACTTCAAATACCAGCTCGACAGGCCTTCCTGACACTTGTTCGTTGAGAAGTTCCTTGATACGACCGAGGAACTTGTCCTTGACCCAATCCAGGATGAATCGGTTGGGTGCATACAGTCGCAATTCATTGGAGCGACTCTCTGCTTGCAGCGGCCTGATCCAGGTGTTGAATTGTTGAGCGGGGAGTTCGTTCTTGAGGCTGTCGACACACGTTTGCCAATACGCGGAGTTCACGCTTTGCTTACCCTTCAATGGATATTCTTATAAATGATCGAGCGGCGATGATAGCGTCTGAACACCGACTTATCCACACCTGGCAAGCCTTTAGAGCATATTTTTCATTCATTTTTATTCCTTACAAAACAACACGTTAAATATACTCGTCGCGCTTTTGTCGAATTTTCTCGTGGTTTTTGCTCCGCCCTCGGCCTCCTGAATTTCTTGTGGATAAGTTGTTATCAAGCAGGTATTGCCAGGAACAAGTCGACGCTGGCCCACGAGCACGCTGACACAGATTTCCCTTGGCTCCTCCGGCCCTGAAATCTCTCAGGAATTCAATTGCAATGCCTCTTCCAAACAACTAGAATTCGCGCTCATTTTGAAACCGACCCATTTCACAGCTATCACTGGGATACATCATGAAAAGAACCTTTCAGCCTAGCCTTCTGAAACGCGCCCGTACTCACGGCTTTCGCGCTCGCATGGCAACCAAGGGCGGCCGACTCGTGATCAAGCGTCGTCGTGC
>JACCDI010048899.1_pt1 | contig 44797 bp, 43 predicted proteins | sample 7442791 | NCBI WGS metagenome assembly JACCDI01 (sample SAMN15323434, study PRJNA562643) | freshwater metagenome | isolation source: river surface water | place: USA:Blue River Watershed | collected 2017-08-15 | reverse complement strand
TCTGTGCCATCGTCATTGAGACCCGTAACCACCAATTGCGAAATTTCTAAATGACGGTCAGAGGCCGCAATGAGTTCAATTGCATCGAGTACAGGTTGGAGTTTGCCCTTATTCTCTTTGCGGTAAATGGCGTCGTCCATGCATTTGAGCGAGATCGAAAAGATATCGATGACTTCGATGAGTTCGCGCAGCGGTTCAAGCTCAATATAGAGCGCTGATTTATATAGGGTCGTAAGCCCTGCCGCTTTGGCTAATTTGGAAGTCTCCAACACAAATTCATGCCAAACAACTGGGTCATTGTAGGTCCAAGATATGACTTTGATGTCATTGGAAACGGCAAGTTCAATCACTTGTTCTGGTGTATACTCGAATACATTGGCATCGTTAAGGTGCTTGATTTGAGAAGTTTGCCAGTTCTGACAATACGAACAGGCCATCATGCAACCGATATTGCCCAAGCTCAGGATGCGCGCCCCTGGCATAAAATGATTGACGGCCTCGGTTTCGATGCACTCTTGGGTTGCCGTCACAGATTTACCAAAATTAAACGTATGAAAAGTACCGTCGACATTGCCTCTGACTTTACAAAATCCCATCTGACCGGCTTGGGTCTGACAATGTCTTGGGCAAAGGTCGCAGACAATTTTATTGCCCTGTTCGTTGGTATGCCAGTGCATGGCTACTCTGGAGTTTTCTTTCCAATTCATGTTGTTAAGGTTTAAGCGGTTGAATAAATTCTGTCAGGCCAAGTGAAGTAATAGCCTCGTTAAAAAGTAAAATAGGAACTGCCGCATTTGACAGGCCTTTCTCTTGTGCAAGTTGGATAAAATCCTTACTGATCAAGGGATTGGTCAATTCAGCAAAATAGGTTTCAATACTTGGAAGCGCTTTACTGCGCTTGGTTCCGGGCGGAAATTCGGTAAAAGTATCTGCCACAATGAGCGTTTTGGAATGGCAAAAAGGCAAAAAGCGCAGTGTTTCCCAGCGCTCAAGACCAAGCAAAATATCGAGTGTCCCTGGGATCAACTGGCTACTTTGCTGCGCGTTTGCTTGGGCTGCGCTCAAAAAGATTTTACACTCGGCATGCACACTGCCCAAGCTTTGAGCGCCGCCTTTGTAACGCGCGCTAATGAACTCGTAACCCTGTTCGGTCATTGCTTGTTGCAACACGCGTACAAAACCGTGAATGCCCTGCCCGCCGACTCCGGCTATTAATATGCGCAGTTCTAGCTTCATGGCTGCGGTTTTTTGGCGCCTAAATCGATGGCGTCATTCGGACAAATTTCATGGCACACACCGCAGCGCATACAGCGCGACAAATCGATCTGAAACTGACCTAAATCATTTTGATCAATCGCAGGGCAGGCCAAAGCCTCATAGCACAGCGTACACGTAGCGCATTTGCTGGCATTGATTTGAGGCGCGTAATTGGCGCGTCTAAAGTTAGAACGGGCATCTGGGATTTGCGCACAAGCGCCGCTGACCCAAATGACGTGCACACCCTCAAGTTGTTCTTTTTCCCTGACCAACGCTTCCAATTCTTTGGGATGAAAAGCACTCGCCTCGGCAAAAGAAGTAACACCCAACGAGCGCAGCAAATCGGCATAAGCTACTTGCGTAGATGCAGAGACTTGATGACCGGTCATGGCGACACTTTTGTTGTCAAATACCAAATGAACCAAATTGACTTTATTTTGGACGGCATTGAGCACCGCAAGTAAACCGCCATGAAAAAAGCTGCCGTCACCGCCCGTGGATACTAATTTTTGGCCACTCACAAACGGAGCCATCCCCTGTGCAAGTCCAATTCCTGCGTTCATACACAACAACCAATCTGCCCTAAAAGGAGGCAAAGAAGAGCAGCCGATATCGCCACCGATGATGCGTTCTTGTTCGGGAAGCGCTTGTTCGATGGCAAAATAGCTACCTGTGTGTGGGCAACCTTCACAAAATGTGCCCAGGCGCTCCGGTATAGGCAAACTTGGCAAGCCCTCAAACGGATAAGCAACGCCAAAATATGCACAAAGAATTTCTAAAAGTTCGTTGATGCGCAATTCTCCATAAGCAGGAAATAAATTTTTACCCTGAATTTTTGCGTTGAGTACATTGTACATTTCCATTTTGAGCAAGTACTCCACAAACCCATCTTGGTCTTCCATCACGATGATCTCCGTTTTGTCTTGGAGCAAGGGCAATAGTGCGTTAGAAGGCAAAGGATATACCCCATTGAGTTGGATCCAGGTACAATTCGCTAATTGCGGTATGTATGTTTGAATTTCAGCAAAGTGCAGCGTGGTATTGCCTCTTGTGATCACGGCCAACGGGGCGTTTGAAGGCCCGTCGACTTTCAAAAAAGCGTGAGTTTGGGCATAAGCCGCCATTTTTTCGAGCAATAAACGGTGATTCTGAACGGCGCGTTGGCCCACATTGATATAACGATCGCGGTCTTTTTCAAAATAAAACGCACGTTTTACTGGCGTATGAGGATGCGTTTGTACCCGGGTACTTTGATGACAAATGAGCCCCGTCACAAAAATGAGTATAGGAAGTCCAAGTTCTTCAGAAAGCGCAAATCCGTCTTGGCAACAATCATAGAGCGCTTGTGGACTCGTGGGTTCAAACAATGGCAAATTAAATTGTTTGGCGTACCAGTGTACGTCTTCTTCTCCGGTACTCGAGTTAGCCCCTGGGTCGGTACCCACCACAATAAGCATTCCGCCCTTAATGCCTGCGTAACCCACATAATTCAGCGGGTCAGCTGCAATATTAAGCCCAACGTGTTTCATTACCAGCATTGTGCGTGCACCCGTCATGCTTGCTCCCATCGCGGCGCAGGCAGCAACATGCTCGTTTAAGGCATCGTTAAAGGTAATTTGGGCGGCATGTTGTGTATTCAGTTGTTTCAGTACCGGCTCGATTCCATTGACGGGCGAACCCGGATAATGTGCAAAATACGCCACACCAGCATGAAGCGCTCCATAAGCCAGGGCCTCATTTCCGCTGAGCGCCCATACTTTTTCGGCCTGTTTTTGCAGCTTAGTGTTGGTCATGATTTTCCATTTTGAATTGATTTAAAATCCATTGAAATAAGGTGAGTTCACCGAGCAGGCCCACCACAAAAACCAAAGCACTTACGCCTCCAAATAAGCGCGTAGGTTTGAAATTACTCAAGACAAAACACCCGAAACCCAACGCGAGCAAGATAGCGGCATGTATAATGATCGGATTCATTTGTGCAATTGGCGCACGCAACACATACTTTTGATACAAAACGTGGATGGTGTCGTCGTCGAGCAGCCCCACACAAACCACCAAAGTAAGTGCCGTGAGCATGTTCAGACCTTGGTCAAAACCAACAAAAAAGACCACTACAGCAGCGAGAGGCACCAAATTAGGGACAAACCCAATCAATGCTTGCAGCGGATTTTTAGTCAGCCACAGCATGAGCAACACAATAGCGGAACTGGCCGTGAGCAAGCTCCAAAATAAAGATGCCGCTACTTGTTGGTTCACGACGTCAAAAACCACAAACGGACTGTAGGCATGCAGTCCCAAACGCCGCTTGTTCAATGCACCCTGCCGCTCGATTTTTTTGTAAAAAGCCCCGATTGCCTTGGTATCTGAAAAATAAATACTTGCAGCCAAGGGCTGACCCGCAGCTTGTGGCTTGAAGTCATAGCCGATGAGCTGTGGTGCTTGCTGTTGCCCAAGCCAAGCTTCAACTTGCCGGCGCTGCTGTGTTTCATTGTCTTGGTTGTCAAACCATACATGCAGTACTTTTTGGGCATCAAATTGGCTTCTGAAATAAGCGTGTTCTTTGGTCACGGGGTGCCCGTCTGGAAAGAAGTCGTCGGTGCTCGCTTCGAAGCGCAACTTTGGCAACAAAAACACTGCAACCACCACCAAGCCCAACAAAGCCCAGCCGATTGTTTTTTGTCGGCGCTCCAAAAAATGACTCGTTGTCAGCATGAGCTGGCTTTCTGCTTTGCGCAAACGCACCTTGTGTAAAAATTGCTGCGCCAAGGCCATGGAAACCAAGAATTCCAACAATACGGCCGTCCCAGTGACCATCCCCAGCTGCACCATGTTGGGCGCGTCATTGAAGTGAAAACTAAAAAAGGCAATAGCTGTGGTAAGGCTACTCAGTAAGGATGGAACCCAAATTTTTGAAATGGTTGTGCTGCTCGACTGCCCTTTGGACAGTCCGCCGAGTAAGTGAATGGCGTCGCTCAATGAGAGCACCAGTACAATTGGCAAGGCGAGGATACTCACCACTGTCATTTGAAAGCCAAAGACCGGAAACAAACAAACGGTCAGGACAATAGACAACAGCATATTACCCACCAAATAAATGATGGCACTCCAATGACGGTAACGCCAGAATAAGTAAGCGCCAAATAAAATAAAAATGAGCCCTGTAATGGTGATGATATCTTCTTGCATGGAACTGGCAATAGCAGACTCGAGTCCTTGCATGCCAAAACCCCTAATTTGTTGGATTTGAGGACGTGCTTGTTCTTGAAGCGCCGTCACTTTTTTCAAAGGAATGGAAACGCCATGATAATCTGCAATGAGCAAAAACGAGCGACCATCTTTTGAAATGAGCTTGCCAAGTTGCGGATGTTTGGCTGCAATTTTAAAAAAATCACTGGCAGCCATATGCCTTGGATACAAGCGCAATTGTGCAAATTTGCGCAACTGACGCGCCGAACTGAGCAACTCGAGTTCAGGTGTCTGGGCTTTGAGTGCTTGCTCAAATTCAGTACATGCGCTTAGAAAACTGAGTTTGGCATTTGGGCTGGGCGTGATGCTCCAATAATAGCGGTATTTGCTTTGTCCAAAAATGGAATCATAAGCACGCGCATCGTTAAAAACTGGCGTAGCACCTGCCGCAAAACCATCTAAGCTACCAGTCATTTTCAAGCTCGGCAATTGAGCTAAAAGAACTAAAATGAGCAGCACCGTCGCCACAAAACTACCTCTCCAAGCTTTTGGCCAAAATCCGGCAGTCAAATGAGGCTGGTCTATAGCTGTGTGGGTTTGGTCTCTTTGCAAAAGGTTATAGGTGAGTTGTGGTTGCTGATGGTGTTCATGATGCAAACCATTATTGAGCGTCAAAAAATTATACCACTTCTTGTGAATGCTGGTCGTTTGAATTTGCGGATCAGCTGGTAAGTGCTGGCCATAATTTTGAGCGCTGATCAGCACCCAGCCCAAATAAACAAGTAGTGCATACAACAGGACTTTCCAACCAACAAGAAAAAAGATCCATACGTAAAAGAGCAGGATCAAAAGCAGCTCTAAACGTAAAAAGCGTGAGCCTTTCTGACTTAACCATCCAGCGGCTTTAGCTGTTTCAATTTGTTTGTGCAACGGAACAGTTGGTACCCACCAAAATAGGACATAAGACCAAAATGGCCGTTGCTTGAGCTTGTCATCTTGAAGTTTCCAGGTACTTGTAAAATCGCCAGGTTCGTTGTTGTAGAAATGATGATTGCGGTGAAGGAGTTGATAATAATGAAACGGTAGCCCCAGTAGTAAGGAGGAAATCAGGTAACAAAAATAGCGTATGACTTTGTTTTTTGGTGGATGATGCACCAAGTGATGGACGCTCACATGCAAGTTCCAATTCAGCAAAAAGGCCGCCAAACAAACCAATGCAATCTGGACAAATCCAGCAAGTGGAAGCATCCAAAAACCCAGCATCAGCAGTAGCTGCAAGGCCGGGAAAACCAATAAATGCATTGTATACCTGAATTTTTGCATCGCAATCAATTGGTTGGAGGACTGATGAATTGAAAATAAGGGTTGTTGGAAAGCCAATCCAAGCCTTTTTGCCCTAGAAATTGGCCCGGGCTCAGCACCCCAAAGTGCGTTGGCTGCTCAGCGCAGTGCTGAACGGCAAGTACCACTAAAGCGGCGGTAATCTCATACATATTATGACCTCGAATGGCCTCGACATAATTTTTATCTGCACAATGTAAAGACACATAAAGTTCAAAATCTTGTGCTGACCTTTCTGCAGCGTCAGGACCTACATGCTGCACGTTTTTAAAGCGCTGCACAATTGCTGCTTGTTGCGTTGTATCATTCGTGCCCGTTTTGGCAAAGTTGCCAGCAAAAGCCAAATTACTATCTGGTTCAAGCACAAAATGTGACGCCGCATACTGCGGCTTGAGGCGTTCAAAAGCAAAGATGACCTCGGGGTAAGGTACGATTCTTGCAGCGGCAAAAGGCAAATCTTGTGGGTCCCTTCCCACTTGTTGCAAAAAGGGTTGCAAGCGCTGGTCTTCCACAATATAATTGGTTGCATAATTTGCAAGTTTCATGGTCAGTTTGGTACCTGGGCTCATTTGCTGACTCCCCAACTTGTAGTAAGAGGACACTTCTGTTACGGCTTCATTATTGGTCTTTAGCAGCGCACGACTCACTAACAAATCGGTCAGTGCAGACTCAAAAGCCATAGAGTGAACCACGCAAACTTGATTTTGCACGGCAATAGCGGCGTGGCGCTCATAACTTTGGCGCACAATTTCTTGTTCTCCGGTAATATCGATATAATGCGCACCAATTTCCACGCACTTCTTGATGAGTTCAGGAGCAAATAGATTAAATGGCCCGGCACAGTTTACCACAAGCGCCCCTTCTGCCACAAAACCCAAATCTGCGGCATCCTGACAATCTGCAACGATAAGGCCAACACAATTGGCAAATTGCTGCAGCACTTGCTCGAGTTTCGACTGTTCTCTACCAACAGCAATAAATGACAAATTGGCCTCGGCCATTTTTGCCGCGACCAACTGTGCCGTATAACCATATGCACCTATTAAATAAGTTGCTTGCCTCATCAGTCGAAATTCAAGGTAATGAAATCTGGTGGGTTCAAGACATAATCATTGGGCACCAAACGGCCTGCAGCGATGATATTCGAACCCCCAATTTTAGCGCGGTGCCCGTAAGCTACGCCAAGCAAAAACTGACCCGAATCACAGAAGCCGATCGCCGTTGGAATCTTGATTGTTTTTGAATCGAGTCGGATATCCGAATTGATGGTGGCAAACACAGCTGAGTTTTGACCAAAAATACTGTACTGATAAGGCCCATGGATGGTAAAAACGGAAGGATAAGTGAGGCTGTTCACCAAATGATTGCCCGTACTGACAAAATTGTTCGGGCCCAGTACAGAAAAACTGACTACCGCAGTATCGCCGATAAAAGTCCCGCTTCCTATAACGCTCATGCGCAATACCGCATTGGCGCCCACGGTGACGTCATCGCCGAGCACACAGCCTTCCACCACAGCACTCGGATGAATCCGACAATTCTTTCCTTTTTGGTTCATGGCTTTCAAGCCAATTGATGTCAGTTTGGTGAAGGGTTTGGATATGCGCTTGCGCAGCCAATCAGGGAGCAGTGCTTGGAGTTGGAGTCCTCTGTTTAAATTCAAGGCCATATTGGCACCGTGCAAATGAAACGGGGACAACAACAAAGTGGCAAAGACCGGATTTTGATTCAAATTGTAAACGGCACCGGGTAGTACCTGACTCGGCATTTGGATCTGCCATTCGTACTCTTTTCCTGCTAATTCTATCCGCGTAGCTTGTGTAACAGCCGCACTACCTTTATAGAAAAAAGGGAAATTGAGCTCGTGATCATGCAGCGCTATCGGCAAAGAATGTTGCTGGACAGACTGCAATTTTTTCAATCCAAATTGTAAAAACGACTCAGCCTGTAAGTTTGCTTTTTTGATTGCTGCCTTCAAAAATTCTAGCGAGAAAAGCATTTTTGCATCAAAATACCACAACGGAAAATCAGCTGTAGGTAGGTCTTCAACGGAAGCAATATCGACAATTGTGAAGCCACAAGCTCCACAAATACGCGCTTGATATTGTCCTAAACTTTCGTTCAGAATCGGGACTTCCAAAATAGGATCTCCAAAGCCGTAAAGCTGTTCTTGCGCTGCTATGCGATATATAAAATCTGGCATCAATTTATTTTTTAGCGAGCTGATGCGCTACCATATTCGCCAGACTTTGAATATTGATCAATTTAATGACTTCAAACATCGTTAGGCCTTCTGTGAGTTTGTTTGGGTCAATTTCTGGCATGCGGCTACGCAATACCTCAAGTCCTTTGGCAGTAATCACCTGATTGACCTCAAATGGTTCATCGCCCATCTCCAACTTGGATTGCTGCTCAATTTCTGAGATTTTGAGCTCGATGTCATAATGTCTTTCAAGCTGAAATAAGATATCCACCATATCGATAGAATCAATACTCAATTCATCAAAAATAGTTGAGTGAGCATGCATGACCTCTGGGTCTATACCACAAGATTGTTGAATAATGCGCTTGATTTGTTCGATGATTTCTTCGTTTTGTGTCATGTTTGATCTATAAATTTGAAATTAAATACTGAGGCCGCCATCTACAGATAAACAAACGCCTGTGATGTAACTTGCCGCGCGGTCTGAAGCCAAAAACAAAACTGCATTGGCAATTTCTTCAGGCCTGCCTGGCCTTGCAATAGGGCTCATGTTCATAAGGTCTGTAGGCATATTAGCTTGGATGTTTTTACTCATTTTGGTCGCGATCAGGCCGGGATTTACGCTATTCACCCGTATGCCTTTCTTGCCCACCTCTAAAGCGAGTGTTTGCGTAAATCGGTCTATTGCCGCCTTTGCTGCAGCATAAACCGCCACTCCTCTGCCCAAGCGCTTAGCGAGCAAACTAGAAACATTGACAATACTACCCTTGCGCTGGGCCAACATGATTTTCGCAACTTGTTGGGTAAACAATGCCTGCTGGCTAAAATTCGTCGTGACCTGTTGTGCAATTTCTTCGGGTGTTAGCAGCAAAAAGGGCTTTTCCAAAGCAGAACCAGCACAATTCACTAGAATATCGATGTGCTGATGCGCACTGCAAATTGCCGCAATGGCGCTCTTGTGGCTATCGTTGTCCTGAAGATCGAGTCGGTAAGGGTTTAATTGACTTTGCTGCGCGGTCGGGAGCTCACTGCGCAGCTCATCTATAGCCGATAAATTGCGGTGATACATAGCACAGACAATAGCACCTTCTTCCAAAAAAGCGCGCACAAGTGCCAAACCGATACCGCCTGAAGCGCCCGTGATGCAAACTACTTTATCATTTAAATCGAGATTCATAGGGCTAAGTTTTCTAAAGCTAAACTGCAATTGACGCCGCCAAAAGCAAAATTATTGGTGAGCGCATACCTGATTTGCTTGGTCTGATTGCTTTCAAAAGGCAGTGCAAGTGAGGTTTGGATAGGTTGGTTGCAACTGAGGTTGGCCGGAATGAGGTCATTGGCCATGCAGGTCGTGAGTACATGAAATTCTTGAATTCCAGCTGCAGCAATGGCATGCCCATGACGGTCTTTGGTTGAACTCACGGCAATCTGAGGTGCCGCAGCGCCCACGACGCGCTCAATTGCCCGCAGCTCTGCTTCGTCGTTAGAGCGCGTTCCGGTACCATGGGCATTGATATAATCCAAAGATGCTAGCGGCAATTGCGCCATTTCCAAGGCCCTGCGAATAGCACTTTCTACTCCTGCCCCACTTGGATCGGGAGCGGTGATTTTGTATGCATCCATGCTGTTGCCAAAACCAATCAACGCAGCTTGGGGTTGCAAACCGTTTTCGCGAACAAATTTTTCGGAAGCCAGCAGCGTATATCCTGCGCATTCACCAGCAATAGTACCGTTGCGCCCTGTATCGAAAGGCTTGCATTGGTCGGGGCTCAAAACACCCAATTTACCAAAAGAAATGTAGGCAAACTGATTGATGATCGAGTCTGTGCCTCCAGCCAATACCAAATCGGCTTGCCCCGCCATCACATGAGCTGCACCAAAAGCGATGGCTTGGGTGCTACTCGAGCAAGCGGTCATTAAATTGCGGCAAGAGCCATAGGGTGCAATTTCTTGCTCAAAATAGGCGCCGTATAAATCGGCATGATTAAAGATGGAATTGGCTTTTTTACCATTATAGAAATTAAGTTGGGCAATCGCTTCGTTCAGTCCAAATGCAGAATAGTCTGCTACAGACATGGCAATGCGCTGAACCGGAAAAGCATTGGCGCCCAAGCCAAGAAAAAGTGCTGTTCTCGCTTTTGAACTTTTGCCAAATAAAGCTTGTAATTCAGTGCGCTTGCTCTGTAAAACACTCGCCCAAAGTGCAAATTTACGATCGTTAGCTGCCACTACTTGCCAGGCCTCGGGCAGTACTTGAAGCTGAGCTAAATGAGCCTGTGCCACTTCACAAGCATGGGTTTGGCTCAAACCGGCCGCGTCGAACTGAGTAATCGGTGCTGCTGTACGCTGCTGCTTTTTCAAAGATGCCAATAATGCCTCAGTACCCAGGCCAAGCGGACTCAAAGTATGGGTGTCGAGTATGTAAACTTTTGCCCTACTCATGCCTTTTGGACTTTAAAGAGTTCATCAACACCATAGGCGTCTTGCAAAACAATGACTGCAGTTTGACCTCTTTGCAGCCAATTTGCAGCCGCTGCCAAGAGCATTCCAAGTTCAGCTGCTCCGAGGTTGCCCGTATGTGCAAACCAACTAAAGGCTTCCTGAAATTGTAATTGTTCACAGCGCGCTTTCAATTCGAGGTCTTGATGTGGGGTAAAGGCACCGCCATAAAACAACCAATCTACGCGCTCTCCTTGAAGCGCTGCAAAGTCATGATAAAATTGCGTGATATGTAAATTATATTTACCCGCAGCACTTTGATCATAAGGCGTCACCATTAAAAAACTTGCGGCACTTGCCTCGGCGTAACCAGTTGTGTCGGGTATGAGCAAACAATTGTTGAGAAAAGAAAACAAATTAGCGTAATGACAGCCGCCAACCAATACGGCGGGGCTCGCTGCAATTTGTAACAAATTGCAGGCATCGCGCAACGCTTGGACACTGGCAAGTGACGTACTTCCGTAGGTAGTTGCGGTCCCGTGAAAGCCTAAATATTGGGCAATAAAACTTTGAGCGCCATTGGTCAAGGTGCGCAGCGGAAGTAGCGGCGAAATGGTGGAACCAAATAATTTATTTTCTGTTGAAGCATCTTGGGCATTTTGCAGCTGACTTACCGCACTTGCTATTGCTTCAAAATCGAGCACGTCGTCGTCGATAAAATTGCTGTTGGCTACAAGTAGCGCACCACGCTCCAAAAAAGAAACATCCCAATGATGATATGCCTGCATCTGCTGGCTCAAAATAAGGGCTGCGATGGTGTCGTTTCGCAAAATTTTAAGGTCGCTGGGCTTGGGGTAGTTCGGATGCAATGGATCGAGTGCCAACTGCCTAAATGCAGCGTCCAAATTCGGGAGTTGCCGCTGTGGTTTTGCCTGATTGGGCATAAGTTCAGTGCGCGGCCCGATACTTCCGTCTACAGAAAACAGTGTGCTTTCCCAAAATCCGATAGCGGTGATGGTGGCGAGCATTAGCGCTTTTTGAGCGTCTCCTTTACATTTAGCGACAAATAATATTCGTCGCGCTGGCTAATAAACGGATTGTTGCTCGCCTGCTTGGCCTCTAATATCGTAAAGCTTAAGTCTGCTTCGGCGCGCACCTTACCTTCGACAAGCAATTTGGCACTGCCCGTTGCGCGCATGGTGTCGAGCGAAGTAAGGACCACTTCAATATGACTTTGGTCGCCTGGAATGATCACGTCTCTAAATTTTGCTTTCTGAACGATGCTCAAAATCGGATAACAACGCCCTACTCCCGGAAAGGCCTCGGCGTGTGAATGCTCAATAAGGATACCCATGAGTTGGGCCATTGTTTCGATTTGTAATACCCCTGGCACAATAGGAAAACCTGGGAAATGTTCGGAAAAGTAATCTTCTGATAAAGTCCAACATTTGATTCCTGATGCCTTTTGACCAGGGATTATTTCTTCTATTCTGTCAACTAAATAAAATCTCATAGCAAAGCAAAAGATACAAACTTTTAAGTTACAAAAACAACTAGCAACTCGCCTTCATCGCAAATCTATGGCATGAATGGAATTATTTGTTATTGAAATTCGCAACTACCTCTTTGATCAGTTTTGTTTTTCGCAAGTAGCCATAAATGGCACTCAGGCATTGAAAAAAGTATGTTAAATCTATATTAACTTTTATGAAGACAAATCTGAAGTCTTGGGCTTAAAGCACTCAAATTGTCCGAGTTTGTGTAAGAAATACCATAATTCTGCGTCTGGCTAACGGAATCATGTAAATTTCGTTTTGAAAAGGGGCTAAAGTTTTTTTATATTTGGCGTTCAATTGTAAAAATGAAAAATTAAAAACGATCATTATGGACAAAAAACAAAAAACCGCCGGGGGATTTTCAGCAATCATTGCATTCTTGGCTATTGCACTTGCACTTATTGCAGGTATCTTGATTTACAAATACATTTTTGGTGACCCAGGAAACTTTGTGGACAGAAATCCAGAAGCAGAACCAGTAGAAGGAAACCTATTAGGGGTCATCTACAAAGGTGGTTTCATCGTACCAGGTTTGGTTGCTATCAACCTTATCGTATTAATTTTCACGATTGAGCGTTTGGTGACTTTATTACTTGCCAACGGTAAAGGTAAAGCCAACCAATTCATTGAAAAAATCAAAGAATTAATGGCTGCCAAAGATTTCAATGGCGCTATCGAAGCTTGCGACGCACAGCGCGGTTCTTTGGCTAACGTTGTTCGTTCTGGTTTGGTTAAGTACCAACAAATGTTGAACGAAAAAGACATGGACAAAGAGCAAAAGCTCGAAGCTTTGAAAAAAGAATTAGAAGAAGCTACTTCTTTGGAATTGCCTATGCTTTCTAAAAACTTGCCGGTTCTTTCTACAACTGCATCTATCTCAACCCTCATCGGTTTGATTGGTACCGTACTCGGTATGATCCGTTCATTTGCCGCGATGTCACAAGGTGCTCCTGATACTGCAGAACTTTCTACTGGTATCTCTGAAGCCCTTATCAACACTGCATTTGGTATTGCTGGTTCTACAATCGCGATCATCGCATTTAGCTTCTTCTCTACTAAAATCGACGCCATGACCTATGGTATCGACGAAGCAAGCTTCACGATCGTTCAAGATTTTGCAGCCAATAACTAATTGACACATCATTAAGTAAATACTCAAGCAATGCCAAAAATCAAAATGCCCAAAGGCACTCCTTCCATAGACATGACGCCTATGGTGGACTTGGCGTTCTTGCTTGTAACCTTCTTTATGTTGACGGCTTCTTTCCGAAATGCCGAACCCGTAACCGTAGAAACACCATCAAGTATCAGCGATAAAATCATCCCTGAAAACATCCTAATGGTAACCCTAGATAAAGACGGTCGCGTGTTCTTTAACCTTTCAGATGCCGAAGCCCGTAAAGAAATGCTCAACAATATGCTCCAAAAATATAAGATTGGTCTTAGTGAGGAGAAAATAGAAGAGTTTTCTTTTATGTCAACCTTTGGTTGTACCATGCAAGAACTTCCTGCATACATGAACACCGAAGCAGCAAAACGTGCAAGTTTCCCTACACAGGGAATCCCTTCAGATTCTACTAAAAATGAGCTATTAGATTGGCTTTCATTTGCAGCTGTCGCTGCTGGCAATACCGGCCGCACCGCTTTTGAAGAAGCGAAGCTAAAAGGTGGCGAACCCAAAATGGAAGACTTCAAGCCTAAATTCATTTTGCGCGTAGACTCCAAAACCTTGTACAAAGATGCGCAAGTCGTGATTGATGTATTCAGAGACTTGAATTTGAATAATTTGAATTTTGTAACCTCTGCGGAAGCAATTCCGGTTAACTAACTAACAACATGGCACAAATCGCAGAAAGCGGCGGTGGCGACCACGGCAAAGGCAAGAAAAGAGCAAAGAAAGGTTCAACGCACGTAGACATGACCCCAATGGTCGATCTCGCGTTCCTTTTGCTTACTTTCTTCGTCTTGACCTCTACCTTTAGCAAGCCTAAGGTAATGCCGCTCGCATACCCCGCTAAACCAAAAATTAACGACCCTGTCCCACCAAAAGCGAACAACGTTACTACTTTCATTTTAGCAGACGACAAAGTTTACTATTACCGTGGTGAATTCTATCCAAAATCTCGACCAGGAGCCAACGGACCAACCGAATTAACCGAGGCTAATTTTGGATCAGGAGAAAATAGTGTAAGAAAATTGTTAGCTTCTTGGAACGAATACGTTATTAAGAATAAGGTTGAACTTGATAAGAAGCTAGAAAAGAAACAAATTTCAGACAGCATTTACGATAAAAAGCTTAATGATCTGACAGTTGAACGAGAGGCTGTGAAAGTCTTGATTAAAACTGACGACAAAGCGCTCTGTAAAAGCTTTATTGATCTAGTAGACGAACTCAAGATTGCAAGTATCGGTGTTATTGCACCAACAGACTTGTCAGCCGGAGAGAAAGAATTGTTAAAATCTAAAAACTAAGGTCATGACAGTCATTTATGTTATCGTCGCACTTGTAACAGGTTTTTCCTTATTCGATTACTACGTCAATCGCAACTGGGAAGCCATTACTTCAGTAAGCCGCAATGAAGCCGTTTTCGCACATCGCAACCGCGAATATGGCGCTTACGTTCTACGCAGTGGCTACAACAAACGCATGACCCTCATTTTGGGTGGTCTTGTTGCTCTTGCAGGATTGGCGTTTGTTGCCTCAATTATCATCAAAAACCTACCTAAGGAACAAATGAAGAAGCCACCAATGAGTGACAAAAACTTCACCATTGCGCCTCCAAAAACTGACGTTCCACCGCCACCGCCACCAACAACGCCACCGCCACCACCAATGACGCAAACGCAAGCGTTTATGGCTCCGGTTGCAGAAGACGAATTCGTCGAAGAACCATTGGTATCTCAAGCTGAGTTGGAAACCGTTACCATCTCGACAGAAACCAACGACGGCGACATCGATTGGGGTTTACCTAACACCCAAGAAGATGGTCCGGCACTTACCGACAATACACCTGTATTCGAAGAAGTAGTTGATGTTGCAGAAGAAGATGCCGAATTCCCTGGCGGATACGACAAAATGAGCACCTTTATCAACGAAAAGCTCGTTTACCCAGACGAAGCCATCGAACTTGGTGTAAAAGGTAAAGTAGTTGTTCGCTTTGTAGTCGAAAAAGACGGACGCATCTCAAATGCGAGTGTTGAACGCCCAATTGTAGAGTGTCCAGCTTGTAACAAAGAAGCACTTGCAGTGGTCAATAAGTTCCCGCCCTGGACCCCAGCCAAAAACGCTGGTCGCCCAGTCCGACTTTGGGTTCGCGTACCAATCACCTACGACACCCAATAGCACTAACCTATTTAAATCCCCATCTCGATGGGGATTTTTTTTCCCAAATAAATATGAAATACATACAACATTTTCTAGGCATTTTGGTGGTAGTATTGTGTTTTGGTTTTGCCATTGTACTGCTCACCACAGAACTCATTGAAATGGAGCCATGGCGCAAGCAAGTCATGATTGCTGTTTTCATGTGCTATGGTCTATTCAGGGCCTGGCGTATTTATAAAGGTGTCAAGTCAATTCAAAAATAAGTTCTCTATGAAAGCTGTTTTTCTCCTTTTAGTTGGTATTATGGCGCTCACCGCCTGTGACCATAACAACAATCCATTTGTGTATCAAAAAGATGCACACGGTCGAGGCAAGGCAAAAATTCTGGTCGAACAATCCTTTGAGCCTTTGTTCAAGACCTCTATTGAAACGTTCATGAGTCAATACCCAAGAGCCCGTGTAAGTGCGCAATACCTTACTGAAAATGACATTATCGAGGCGTTTTACAACAATAAGACTAAAACGATCGTCATTACCCGAGATTTCAACGACAAAGAAAAAGAATACCTCAAGAGTAAAAATGTTTCTTACCGCAGCGATAAAATTGCTTCAGATGCGGTAGTGCTCATCATGCACCCCTCCATGACCGATACGATCTTAAGCGTGAGTCAAATAAGAAATTTACTGAGCGGAAACAAAACCAAACTTCCATCCAACACTTTGCCAAAACAAATTGTATTTGATCAAAACGGTTCTGCCAACTTCAACTTTATGGTCAATATGCTGCAGATTGCAGAATTGGGCAAAAATGTTTCGGCCCTCAAATCAAATCAAGAAGTCATCAATTATGTCAAAACGCATCCGGGCGCTATGGGCATTATTGGTCTCAACTGGATTTCTGACCAAGAAGACCCCACATCAATGGCCTTCATGGATGGGCTCAACATTGCGTCTGTTTACGACACAGACCCCGAAACTGCTTGCAAGCCATATGCCGGTTTTATTTACACCAAAGAGTATCCGCTCATCCGCGACATCTGGGTCATCAATAAGGGGCGTAGGTCTGGATTGAACACCGGATTTGTGCTGTTCATGAAGAAAGATGACAAAGGACAACTCCTCATTCAGAAGTCAGGACTCGTGCCCGCCCTCACGCCAGTTAGGCTCGTTTTGCAATAATTCAAAAAATAATAATAGGCACAATTTTTGTATCCCAAAAAACTAGGCTATTTTTGGCCGGAAAATAAGTTAAATACACAGACATGAAACGCATCTTACTCCTCAGTACGCTTCTTATTTCTGGGCTTCATTACGCTCAGACCCTTAAGATTGCAAATGCAAAAACAGAAAACGAACGCTACCGCGAAGCCATTAACGACTTCAAAAAATTAGTGGCTGCCGATCCAATCAACGGAGAAAACTATTTCTATTTTGGTGACTGCTACTTTGAAATGGAAGATCTCGATTCTGCCAAAATCATGTGGAAAAAAGGCTATGAGGTAGACAAACTTCGCGCGCTACCACTTGTCGGACAAGGCCGCGTTCTTTGGCTCGAAGGCAAAGAAACAGAAGCAAAAGCTGAGTTCACCAAAGCGCTTTTGATGACCAAAAAAGACAAGCTCAAAAAAGCAGAAGTCATTCGCGGTATTGTTGAAATATACGTTGAGGCTCCGAAGAAAAACCTCGATGAAGCACTTGTTTTGATCGAAGAGGCCATTCTCAAAGATCCAACCAACGAAGACAACTACTTGCTTAAAGGCGATGCCCTATATGCACGCAATTCTTCTGATGCTTCTGAGGCACTCAAGGCTTACAACCAAGTATTGGTTATCAATCCGAAGTCTCCGCGTGGTATCGTGCGCAAAGCACTCATCTACCAACGTGCTCGCAACGAAGCTGAAGCGAACAAAATGTACAACGAAGCCAAAGGAATCGATCCTACGTATGCGCCAGCTTACCGTTTGAACGCTGAGCTCTTCATGATGTTTGGGAAGAATGATCTAGCCATTGAGAACTGGTTGAAATACCTTGAGCTCAATAACAACATTGAGTCTCGTTACCGCTATGTAAACGCGCTCTACGGAGCTTCTCAATGGTGTGTGATGATTCCGCAACTCGATTACTTAACGGCTAACAACATGAATAACTTCTTTATCCAACGTTTTTATGCCTTTGCTTATGCTAATTGTACTGCGGACAGTCTCTTTCTTGACAAAGCGCTCAGCGCAAGCGACCGCTTCTTTACAATGGTACCACAAGACAAAATCAATTACCAAGACTACAAGTTAAGAGGTACAATCTATCAAAAGAAAAATCAAGATAGCTTGGCTATTTTAGCTTTCGAACAAGCAGCAGGTATCAACGAAATTGCTTACAAAGAACTTGCGAACGAACTCATCAAGCTCTACAACAAAAACAAAATGTACGACAAAGTCATTGCCGCCTACGACCTTCGCCGTCAGAAAAACGGTAAACTCATGGCGCAAGAAGAGTACGACTTAGGAAAGGCCTACTATTTTGGTCGCGCCGACTACAAAACAGCAGATAGTCTCTTCCAAGTCGTCATCAAAAATGACTCTACTTATGTACCTGCTCACATCTATCGCGGTCGCTCCAACTACAAAATGGACACCAACAACGAAAAATGGATGGCCTTCCCGTTCTACCTCAAAGTTACAGAGATGGTAAAACCCGAAGACCGCATGCAGCCTTCCAAAAAAGCGTTCGTACTCGAATCTTTGCGTTATGTAGCAGATTACTATTCAAAGTCTGCTAATAAAGACCTTGACAAAGCCAAAAAGTACTTTGAAGAAATCTTAGCGATGGAGCCAAACGATGCAGTAGCTAAAAAAGCCCTCGGTATCAAAGATCCAGTGCCAGCGACAACAACTACACCAAAACCAGCTGCACCCATTCGCAACTGATAATAAAGTTCATTTGAAATAAAAATGGCGGCCCTCCGGGCCGCCATTTTTATTTAATCAAATATTGCTGAGCACTGAGTTATTGTTGCAAACTCAAGTAGCGCGCCACGTATTTGCCAATGATATCGAATTCTAAATTGACTTGTGCACCCACCTCCAATTGCTGAAAATTGGTGTGTTCATAAGTATAAGGAATGATGCAGACTGAGAAACTTCCCTTCTTAGCGTCCACTACTGTTAGGCTTGTGCCATTGACTGTAATAGAACCTTTTTCTACAGTTACAAATGTATCCGGGTGCTGAAAAGTAAAACGCCAAGAGCCGTTTTCATCTAAGACTTCTGAGCAGGTCCCGACGCAATCAACATGGCCCTGCACCATATGCCCATCTAGCCTACCGCCCAATTGCATGCAGCGCTCGATATTTACTTTGGTGCCGATTTGCCAAGAACCTAGATTCGTTTTGATGAGCGTCTCGTGAATGGCAGTAACTACATGCTGATGTTCGTTTTGAGCCACAACCGTAAGGCAGCAGCCGTTGTGCGCCACACTTTGGTCAATTTTAAAGCCCGATGACAAACCAGAAGCAATGGTAAAATGAATGTTTCCTGCTTCTTTTTCTATGGCCACCACTTGGCCAACTTCTTCGATGATTCCTGTAAACATGATACAAACTTACACAAACTAAGCGCTCGCACACAAATCTTGGAGCACGAGTTGCAGCGTTGTGCGGTTCATATACGTATTGGAGCTGATTTGAAAAACGATATCGATGAAGACGCCAACCGCCAGCTCTTTTTCAAAGTCGGCAAGTTGAAATCCGATGGCGTCAATTGGCACCTGAGAACCCTCTTGAATCACTTTGAGTTTGAGGTGTGCACCTTTGAGTACTTTGTATTCAAGCACCATGCAATTTTTAGCCAAAAAGACCGGATGCATATTACCCGGCCCACAAGGTTCAAATGCTTCTAAAATTTGGAGGATGCGCAAAAAATGAACCTGCGGATTAGAGCCCAGCTCTTTGAATTCAAGTTCCGTATCGATGTCGATTTGCCTTTGTAATTTTTGCTTTGACAGCGCACTTGACACAGCATTTTCAAATGCATCTTTGAAAGCAGGAAGCTGCTCGGGCAATAGCGTAAGACCAGCTGCAAATTGGTGTCCGCCAAATTGCACCAAATCGTTTTGGCAGCACTCGAGTAAGTCATACAAATTGAGGGGCTGCATGCAGCGCGCAGAGCCCGTAAGTACTCCGTTAGACTCGGTGAGTACAATTGTTGGTCTGTAATGCGTTTCGATGAGGCGAGAGGCCACAATACCCACTACACCTTTGTGCCAAGTTGGGTCGTAAACAATGGTGGAAAATTGGTCTTGAAAGGAAGGATTGGACTCAATTTGCGCCAACGCTTGGGCAGTCATTTCTTGATCTAAGGCTCGGCGGGCGGTGTTGTCTGTATTGATGTCGAGCGCGAGTGCAGCGATTTCTGCGTCGTTTGTGCTGAGCATCCAGTCGACGGCGCGCTTACCCGAGGCAATGCGGCCTGCAGCATTGATGCGAGGTGCCAACACAAAAACGACGTCGCGCAGAGACAGTGGCAGTGTTTTGGCTGCTAGCTCTAGAATGGCTAAGAAGGCGGGTCTAGGTGCAGCGTTGAGCTGGGCTAAGCCTTTGGCGCATAACACCCGATTTTCATCGGTCATTTCAACAATATCAGCGCCTATTGACAGCGCTACTAGATCTAAACTTTGAAATAAAGCGCTTTGCTCGAGCTTCAAGTATTGATAAAGTCCTTGTAGCAACTTGAAGGCCACACCACAACCAGATAACTCTTTGAAGGGGTAAGCGCAATTGTTTTGCTTAGGATTCAATACGAGCGCATCTGGAAGCTTGGCATCGGGTTGGTGGTGGTCACAGACAATGATGTCTATACCGGCGGCTTTTGCGCGTCCGAGGGCTACTTGCGCTTTGATGCCGCAATCAAGTGTGATGAGTAAATGAAAGCCCTCGGCAATTGCGAAGTCGATCCCTGCTTCGCTCACGCCATAACCTTCTTTATAACGGTCTGGGATGTAATATGCGCAGTGCAAACCGAGTAAAGCAAGCTGTTCTGCCATTAGCGCCACGGCAGTGGTGCCATCGACGTCGTAATCGCCATATAACAGCACCTTTTCTTGCTTGGCAATTGCCCGCTGTAGCCTGTGCACGGCAGCCTGCATATTGCGCAGCAGAAAGGGATCGTGCAGAGTATTTTGTTGTGGCTTGAAAAAGGCTACTGCGCTTTGTCTGTTTGCGATGCCTCGTTGTACGAGTAATTGCGCTGCAAAATTTGGGATTTTGAGTTCTTGAGCAAGTTCAGTAACTGTAGACATAGGCTCTTGAGCCCGGAGTTTCCAAGATAGGTTCATTTGGTAAAAATACACGGATCAGGCATGCGCGCCTTCCGTTAATCTACGTAAGAGAGCTTTAACATATTGGAACCACCGAGGTCCTCTAGTGGAATAGAGGCCACGTTGATCACAACATCGCCGGTCTGAAGATGACCGCCTTCTTTCATGATGTACTTGATATCGGCGATGGTGTGGTCGGTAGAAATGCGTTTGTTGTAGTAAAATGCGCGCACACCCCATACCAAATTGAGTTGAGTAAGGATTTTGCGGTTACTGGTAAAAACAAAAATCTCGGAAGCAGGTCGTTGAGATGCAATTTTATAGGCGGTATAGCCCGAAAAAGTCATGGTGATGATTGCATTGGCTTCTACGCGCTGCGCCAAACGGCAAGCATTGAAACAAATTGAATCGGAGATGAAACGCGGATTTCCTTTTGGAGGCAGTTCTTCTTTGTGGTACATGCTCGGATGCTGTTCCATTTCTTTGATGATATTGGCCATCGTTTGCACCACTTGTACCGGATATTGGCCCACAGAAGTTTCGCCAGAAAGCATGACCGCGTCTGCGCCATCTAGCACCGCATTTGCGACATCATTCACCTCTGCCCTACTTGGCGTGAGGCTATTGAGCATGGATTCCATCATTTGGGTAGCAACAATGACCGGCTTGGCCTTCGAAATGGATTTGCTGATGATCATCTTTTGGATCAGGGGCACATTTTGATAAGGAATCTCGACGCCGAGGTCACCGCGAGCAACCATAAGCGCATCGCTTTCTTCGATAATGGCATCTATGTTTTCTAAGGCTTCTGGTTTTTCTATTTTGGCTACAACTTTGGCAATACTGCGTTTTTTCGCAATTCTTTCTTTGAGGTCGATGATGCAATTGGCAGAGCGTACAAAGGAAAGGCCAATCCAGTCTACACCCAATTTTAGTGCGTAGTTGAGGTCTTCGATGTCTTTCTCTGTAAGTGAAGGCATCGAGATTTTGGTGTTCGGGAAATTGACACCTTTTTTGGAACACAACAAGCCACCTTGAATGACTTCACAGCGGATTCTTTCTTTTCCGTCGGTTTCTAAGACCGTCAAAACCAACTTGCCGTCGTCTAGTAGAATTTGCTCGCCTGGATTGACGTCGCGCGGTAGTAAGTTGTAATTGATCGAAAAGCGCTGGTTGTTGCCCAAGACTTTATCGACAACAACATCGATTTGTTGTCCTACTTCGATGAGCACGCCATTGTTTTCCATTTCATGGGTGCGGATTTTAGGGCCCTGAAGGTCAGCTAAAATAGCCACATTTAAACCCAGCTCATCGTTGAGTTCGCGGATCAGGTTTACGGCACCAGCGTGGTCTTGATGGCTACCGTGCGAAAAATTGAGGCGACAAACGTTGAGGCCTGCACGCATCATGTCGGCTAGCGTTTCTTTTTTAAGCGACGCCGGGCCCATAGTGGCCACTATTTTGGTTCTTTTCATGTTAACTAGTAAGGTAATCTAATATGTCAAATTCTTCGTAATTGAAATCAAAAACGGCCACAATACCGTTTATTTTTCTGAGTTGTTCGAGCAATACCGCTGACTCGTGTGAAAAATTATCTTTGAGGACCAAAAAATAATCGATCATGGGGCGGTCTGCTTGCAAGAGTTGCTGATCTTGTTTGTTTTTGATCAAAAAGAAACGCGTCAGAAGCTCCTGGTCTTCGTAAGAAAAATAACTAAACGCGTGTTGGGCCTTGAGTTTGGGCATAAAGAGCTCAAAGCGTTGTTGTTCTTTTTCTAAGTGGATTCCAAGCATTTGGTTGAGTTCCCAGGTGAGTCGGTAATCGGCAAATGCAGTAGAAATTCCGTAAACTTCGAAGGGCTGTTCGTCGTCGAGGGTGAGGTCGTATTTTTTAACTTTTCCCATTCGATTCAAATTTACTCATTTAATAGCAAACGGCACATCAACAATTGATTGTCAATTCATTTATTCTGAATAAAGTGCTGCAGTAATGATATTGATTAAATTTGTACATAGAAACAAACGCATGCGCCAACAACTCACCTTATTTTTCAGTCTCCTATTTGTCTTGATCCAAGTAACTGCACTTGCACAGCCAGACAAAATGATCACCAACCGAGACAACTATTTTTGGCAATTCGGACTCGCCTGGACCACCACCGACGACGACGGTCAAGAACTCAACCCTATGCCCTTTGATCAGCTTCACGGCTTGCCTTTCCCTTCAAGACTATACGTAGACCGCTACATTTACAATGGTTGGAGTGCAGAAGCAGTGCTTGGCGCACAAACCTACAAGCCAGAAAAAACCGTCAATGACTCCATTGGTGTCAATGGTTTTATCGGTTATTTTGATGCTGCACTCAAGTATTCTTTTTACAAGCAACTTGGGCGTGGTGCTATTGACCCGTATTTGGGTGCAGGCCTTGGGTTTAGCCTGCGTTCAGCAGACCCCAAACAAAGTGCGCCGTTGCTAAGCCCCACCGTTAATTTATCAGCAGGCTGTACGTTTTGGCTCAGCAAACAAATTGGCTTGCAAGCACAAGGTGTCTATAAGTTTGGTTTGGTAGATATCCTCGGAAGTTCGTCTTATGCGCAGTACAGTGTAGGCTTGGTGTATCGCATCGAGAAAACCGACGGCTACAAAAGTGATTTTCACAAGCCCAAATACAAATTGCCTAGAAAACCTTCTCGCATCAAGATTGAGAAGTCTACTGACGAATCTTAATTGGCGATGGTCATGCGTTTTTTGGTCTCTTGATCTGAGGTCACGATGCCATAATAATATACACCATTGGCCAGCTTCGTGCTATCAAAACGCAAAATATGACCGCCTTTATCATAGGTGCCTTGCGCTACATCACAGACAATTTGATTGAATTGCCAAATAGCAAACTTGACCTCACACGCCTCCGGACACACAAAGTAAAAAGCCAACTCGCCTTGCGCAGGTTCTTGATCGAGGTTGTACAACTCACAGAATTCTTTGTGCACAACCTGACCGCGTTGAAACTTTTTTAGCAATGCGCGGTAGCCGATGATCCCCAGCAAAATCAAAAAAGAGACGAATAAAAATTGAATGACTGCTTCCATTAAAGAGAGATTATTCCCGGAATTAGTGCTGCGCGTTCATAAACAGCAATGATGTCTGCTGCAGAAAGCATGACTTCTTTGGCGCTCAGACTCACGTATTTACCTGTGCCGGAATGATGATAACTGATTTCACTATTGATATCGAAGAGCGCAGTAACTTGCGCGAGGTGTTGGTTGTCATTGGGGACAATGAACTTAAACAAATAGACATTTGGCCATTCTTGTTCTTCGAGTTGTGCTCTGAGTGATTCAAATGTTCCCATGACACAAAATTACGAACTTGCGTTAGACCAAAGCAATCAATTTTTATATTTGTTTCAATGCGGCTTTATCACCTCTTTTTATTTGCCATTAGTTTTGTGCTCTTAGCTTTTGCTTATTGGCCTTCAGAGCCTACAACTGTACTTGCGTCCTCCAAAACTCAGGAAGGCCACTCATTTCAATTTCCAGAGACAGACCCACACATTTACACCGCCCAACTCAACAACCGATTGGTAGAATACATGGACCGCTCAGTGAGGCAAGGTATTCAGCCCGTAGCAAACACCCAAGGTCTGCGCAAGGCGTTTCGAGCCAAAAAACTCGTACTCGTGACCCCATCAAAAGGAATCGTATTGGACACTTTTCAGTATTCCTATGCATTTTTAACACCTTATGCCGCGCAAATACTAAAAGAGATCGGAGCTGCATTTCAAGATTCTTTAGCCCAAAGCCCGCTAAAAGATTGCCAATTGATCCTGACCTCCATGACACGCACCAAGCATACCGTCGCAAAATTAGTCCGCAAGAACCGTACGGCAGTAAGGCGAAGTCCGCACTTGAACGGCAACAGTTTTGATATTTCCTTTTCAAGATTTAATGCCGCTCATCCGCTATCCTCAATCGAAAAGCAATATTTGCAAACCGTGATTTCACAAATTTTGTTGCGCTTCAAAAAAGAAGTCAAAATATGGGCAACTTACGAGTTGCGAGAAGAATGCCTTCATGTTGTTGCAAGAAAAGGGGTTTAAGTTGTAAATTTGCCCATGCGTTGGGAAATATTATTGCTCTTACTTCTTTCTGGTCATAGTTTCGGTCAAAAACAACTCGAAGCTCAGTTCATCACAGAAAAAATAGACATCGACGGCAACCTAACAGAATCTGTATGGTCTGCACAGCCCGAACTCCATCCTTTTATTCAGATCAAACCCGAGCCAGGTAAGGCTTCAAAAAGCAACACTAGCGTTCAATTGCGTTACGATCAAGATGCCATTTACTTTGCCATTTTCTGTCAAGATCACCCCGATAGCATTTCAAAAGTCCTCTCGCTGCGCGACGACTACAACCCCAATTGCGACATCGTCGGCATATTTTTAGATACCTACAACGACAACCAAAACGGCTTTTATTTTGGCCTCACAAGTCGCGGTGTACAGCTCGACGCTAAAATTGTAGGTACCGACTACAACGACAAGCTCAATTTAGTTTGGCACAGCGCCGTTCAAATTGTCGAAAATGGTTGGGTAGCCGAGATCCGCATTCCCTATTCAGCACTGCGTTTTCCGCAAAAAGAAGTGCAAAATTGGGGAGTCAATTTTGGGCGTCAAATTGCCCGCAACCGAGAAGAAGCTTCTTGGGTGGCCGTAAACCCCGACCTCGAGAACATGCTGCTCGAAAGTGGCGACATCACCAACATCAAAAACATCAGTCCGCCCTTGAGACTGGCACTGATTCCATATGTCTCGGCTTATGCCGACGAAGTCCGCAATGAAGATGGCACTAAAAATCTGTTGCGCTCCTTCAATGGCGGTATGGATATCAAATACGGCGTCAATGAAGCCTTTACCCTAGACCTCACCTTAGTGCCAGATTTTGGCCAGGTCGTTTTTGACCAACAAGTGCTCAACCTTACGCCTTTTGAAGTCCAATTCAATGAAAACCGACAGTTTTTTACCGAAGGGATGGAACTCTTCAATAAAGCCGGTATTTTTTACAGCCGCAGGATAGGCATTCAAGCACCTTATAAAGTGACACAAACCATGCTCAATGAAGGAGAATACTTAGAAAATGTTCCCGGTTCGTCTCAACTTTATAATGCTTCTAAATTGTCTGGCCGCAATAGCAAAGGCCTAGGAATTGGTGTATTCAATGCCGTCAACGCCGAGCAAATGGCAACAGCAGTCTCGACACTAGACAACAGCCGTAGAGAAGTGCTGATCTCTCCCCTAACCAACTACAACGTCTTAGTTTTTGATCAAAACCTCAAAAACAATTCATCGCTCACCTTCACCAACACCAACGTATGGAGAGCCGGCTCATTTTACGACGCCAACGTATCCGCTGTCAATTTCAACCTCAACACCAAAGACAATAACTACAATATCAACGGAAAAGGTATCCTATCTGCCCAACTTGACCAACAAGCCACACTTGGGCACAACCTAAATTTCAATATCCAAAAGCAACGTGGCTCACTCATCGGCGGCCTTGGATATTTAGAAGAATCAGACACCTATGACCCAAATGACCTCGGCTTCAACTACAACAACAACAGACGGATCTTTGAGGCGAGTGTAGCTTACCGCGATTTTACACCCAAATGGAAAAGACTCATGAAATGGAGTGTCAATGCCAACGTCACGCAAGCTTACCTTTATGAGCCAAATACTTTCTCTTCGAATATGGCCAGCCTTAATTTCTTTACCGTCACTAAAAAATTCAATGCCTGCGGTTTCAACGGTGGTGGTAGCTTGCAAGAAGGCAAGGACTATTTTGAGGCCCGAACTTGGGGAAGAGTATTTACAACGCCGCAGTTTCTATTTATAAACACCTGGTATTCATCTAACTATCAACGAAAATTTGCAATCGATTTAGGAATGAGTGCTACTGAATATATAGGTCATCCTTGGAAACAATACGCCTATAATCTGAATCCAAGAATCCGGTTATCAGACGCGATCTTTCTGGTTTACTCTTTTGAAAAAGAGCTGCAATTCAACAGCATTGGCTACGCGATTCCTTTTGCAACGCCCGCACAAAGCTATACGGGCATTCTCTTTGGGCAGCGCGACCGCAACACAACCGTACAGGCGCTTGCTTTCGATTACATACTGACCAATCGCATGTCTTTGAGTTTGCGCTTGCGCCATTATAGGTCTACGCTTGCTTACGAACACTTTTCTATCCTACAAGAAGACGGCAGCCTTGCCCTTTTAGAAGGCTTTAATGGATTGAGCGCCGAGGGCAAATCTGCTTACGATATCAACTATAATGCTTTTACCATAGACTTAGTCTATCGCTGGGTATTCTTGCCTGGTAGCGAGCTGAATATCGTCTGGAAAAATTCGGTTTTTGCCAGTAACGATGCCATCAACGCCGCCTATTGGCAAGACCTCTCCTATACGCTCCAAACGGGTGCACTCAATAGCTTTTCTATGAAATTGATTTATTGGCTAGATGCCCAGCAAATCAAAAAAGGGCCAGCTCAATTACCACGCTGAGTAAGTACCATCACCGGCAACATAGGCGCGGTCACTGATGCGCTCCGGGCCTTCTACAAAAGCAAAAGGATACACGACTTTCCCATTCCAAAGCACCTTTTTACCTCTCGGAACCGCAATCTGCAACTCCACTTCTTGATCGCGCATGCGGTCTTTTGCTGGGTAGGAAAATCCGCTGGCAAATTGAATGGTATTTTGTTGGAGCACACAAGGGAAATCAATAGCTGAAGCGCGGCGATTCGCTTTCAAAAACGAGCGGCCATGCGCTTTCTTCCAGACTTTGACATGATATAAACTGTCACTCGCTTCAATGTAGTTGATGCTGATTCCGCTGATAAAAATCCGGCCGTCTTGCGCCATAATGATGCCATGATCATTTTGATTTTGCGGTCTGAAACCAAAACTATAAGTTGCGTTTCGCTGGGTCTTATAACTTTGGATGTGGAGTTCAGGTAGGATATCCAAGCGCAAAGAATCACCTGCATAGGTGCCGATTTCTTTACTGAGTTCACCCTCAATTGTAAAAGATTGTCCAGTTGAGACGCCTACATAAGTCAAAAAGACAAACCCACTCACGCTTGCCAATCCGAGACCAAAATAGCCTGCGCGCAACCATTTCGCTTCAAAAGTAAACAACAACCTAAAACCGGTCAGCATACTAGAAAGACTGATCGCATAACCGATGAGTCCAACACCTAAATATAGCAGTTCATTTTGCCCCTTGTCAAAAAACAAGGCACTCAACTCACCCAGAGAAGTGAATTCGCCATTGATCTGAGCCGGGACTAGTTGCGGATCAACAAAAATAAATACGGATAATCCAACTAGTAAAACTAAACCCCATAAGACCAACGCAATTCCTATTGCTTTTTTAAGGACTTGCACCAGACGACGCGCACTGTCACTCAGATCCGAGCCTGATTTGAACTGACTTGACCATTTTTTAGCGTTCTTCTCAACGCGTTCTGTAGCTTCTTTAAATTCAGTTTTTATGGTTTCAATATTTACCGGAACGCCTTTCATTTGCAGTTTTTCACTGGCTGTTTTGGCGCTCGGCGTAATGATCCACAATAGTATATAGATAGGAATGCCCGATCCGAACACCATCGTGAACAATACAAAAGCAACCCGAATAAAGACGACGTCAATATTGAAATAAGCTGCAACGCCACTTGCAACGCCGCCGAGAATTGCAGTATCTGTATCGCGAAAAAAACGCTTATCTGAACGATCATGAGGAGCTGTTTGAACAGGTGCTTGCTGTTCGATTGGGTTATCACTGAAGTTTTCAGGACTGCCCAACACCTCAATGACCTCATCTATGCGCGTTTGCAGGATAACCTGTGTAGGGCCCATCTGATTTTGTTGGAGCAGTTCAACAATGCGCAGCTCGACATCTTGAAGAATTTCATCGGCGCCTGGCTCGTTGCTCAATACGTTTTTAAGTGCCTGCAAATAGTTTTGGAGTACTTGAAAGGCTTGTTCTTCAAGAATAAAGGGAAATCCTTGGATATGGATGGAAACGGTTTTATTCATGGTTCTTTTTTTGATTGATTTGTTCAACGGCTTGTTGTAATTCTTGCCAAGTACGGGCTAATTCGAGGTAAAAGTCTTGACCCTTTTGGGTCATTTTGTAGTATTTTCTTGGCGGGCCCGAGGTGGATTCTTCCCAGCGATAAGTGAGCACCTCTAAATTCTTGAGCCGCGTGAGTAAAGGATAGACCGTACCCTCCACGACCAATAATTGTGCATTGCGCAATTTATCTAAGATTTCTGACGGATATGCCTCTCCTTGATGCAAGATGCCAAGAATACAGTATTCCAAAACACCTTTTCGCATTTGCGCTTGCGTATTCTCTACATTCATCTTTAACTAAATTTTATACAAAGATATATGTTTTATATTGTATTATGCATTACATAGTACTATAAAAATAAAAAAGCGCCATAAACGACGCTTTCTTTCAATATTTAAAGGCTTCTATTTCAAACATTTAAAGTAATCAAATGGCTCTTGACACGCGTTGCACTGGTAGTGTGCTTTACAGGCCGTACTGCCAAATAAACTCACCATACGGGTATTATTGCTATTGCATTTTGGACAAGACACACGTGGTGGCTCAGAAAAAAGTGCTGTTTTATCGGGCTCGTTGACGGGAGGTGCAATGCCGTAAAGACGCAGTTTTTGGCGACCTGCTTCTGTGATCCAGTCGGTAGTCCAGGCCGGGCTCAAGATGTGTTTGACTTGCGCATTTGGGATGCCCTTCTCTTTTAACTTTGCAAGCAGATCAACCTCAATTTGCTGCATGGCAGGGCAGCCACTATAGGTTGGCGTGAGCTCGATAATCCAAGTTTGATCTTGAAGATAGATTTGTTGAACAACCCCCAAATCTGTAATGGTGAGCACAGGGATCTCAGGATCACTGACCTCTTCTAAATAATTCCGGATATCGGTTTCGCTTACCATTCCATGTTTGGATAGGCTCTTTGCATGTATTGCAAATCAGACAAAAGATAACCCATATGTTCGGAATGACGTCCTTCTCGGCCACCATCGAATTTCCAGTTGTTTTTGGGTATTTCTAATGTGGCCTCTTGGAGTACACTTGTGACCGTAGCCATCCATTTGGCTTGTATCTCAGCCATTGAAGGTACTTTTCCAGCGGCCTGTAAGGCATGGTCATGAGCGTCTTCATAAAATAACTCGTTGGTGTAGCGCCAAAGATGATCAATTGCCGCTTGTGCGCGCTGATGAGATTCTTCGGTGCCGTCGCCCATTCGGATCACCCACTCAGAGCTATGTTTGAGGTGGTAACGCGTTTCTTTGACAGATTTGGCGGCAATGGCAGCTAATTGTTCCACGGGGCTTTGCATAAGTGCCTCGTAAAGGGGCAAGCGAAAAGCATCGAAGAAAAATTGACGCAGAAGGGTCATGGCGAAATCGCCATTTGGTTGTTCTACAAGTAGTACGTTTTTGTACTCATTTTCGTAGCGCAAATAAGCCAATTGGTCGTGATTTCTGCCCTTGCCTTCTACTTCTGCTGCAAAGTCGTAGAGACTGATTGCTTGGCCAATAAGGTCAAGAGAAATATTGGTGAGGGCGATGTCTTCTTCCAAGATAGGACCGTGGCCACACCATTCACCCAAACGCTGAGCCAAAATAAGGCTGTCGTCAGACAAACGCATTACGTATTCAAAAAGTGCTGATTCTTGCATCATTACATGTGTTTGACGCCGTCTGGCACTTCGTAAAAAGTAGGGTGACGGTAAATTTTGGTATCGGAAGGTTCAAAGAATGAAGCGGCATCGTCGATATCGGTGGCATGTATATGCACAGATTCTACCACCCAGATACTGATTCCTTCGGAACGGCGTGTATATACATCGCGTGCGTTCTCAAGCGCCAATGTAGCATCTGGTGCGCGCAAGCTACCAACGTGTTTGTGGTTGAGTCCTTGTTTGCTGCGGATAAAAACCTCCCAAAGAGGCCATTCGTTTGTTGACATCGTCTTATAAATTTAATTAGGCTGATTTTTTCATGGCGCGCTTTTTAGCGAAAGCAGTTGCAGCTTCGCGTACCCAAGCGCCTTCTTCTTTAGCTTTGACACGCGCAGCAAGGCGCTCTTTATTGCAAGGACCGTTTCCTTTGACGACTTGCCAGAATTCGTCCCAGTTGATTTCAGAAAAATCATAATGACCTCTTGCTTCGTTCCACTTTAAGTTTGGATCCGGAATGGTAAGACCTAAGATCTCTGCTTGCGCTACGGTTGCGTCTACAAAACTCTGACGGAGTTCATCGTTGGTAAAACGCTTGATTTTCCATTTGATGGACTGATCAGAATGCGTAGAATCTGCGTCGCTAGGGCCAAACATCATGAGGGCCGGCCACCAAAAACGGTTCATGGCATCTTGCGCCATCGCTTTTTGCTGTGGGGTTCCGCTGCAGAGTTTAGTAAGTGATTCATATCCTTGGCGTTGGTGAAAAGACTCTTCTTTGCAAATCTTAACCATAGCTCTTGCGTAAGGGCCATATGAAGTGCGGCAGAGTGCCACTTGATTCATGATGGCTGCGCCGTCTACCAACCAACCAATAGTGCCGATATCCGCCCAAGTAAGTGCCGGATAATTAAAAATTGATGAATATTTTGCCTTTCCTGAGTGCAAGTCATCAATGGTTTGTTCACGACTTGTGCCCAAAGTTTCTACGGCCGAATACAAATAAAGACCGTGACCAGCCTCATCTTGTACCTTCGCCAAAAGCACGGCTTTGCGGCGCAAATTGGGTGCACGGGTAATCCAATTGCCCTCGGGAAGCATACCAACTATTTCTGAATGAGCGTGTTGCGAAATCTGACGCACCAAGGTCTGACGGTATTCGTCCGGCATCCAGTCATTGGGCTCAATCTTGATTTCTCGGTCAATTTTCTCTTGAAAACGGCGTTCTTGTTCAGCTTGGGTCATAATATCATTGTTACGATGAAACAAATATAGAAAATAACTACGCCTTCAAAACATGATTAGCGTCAGTTTGTTCAGTGATAGTTGTTGGTTGAGCCTTGCGCATTATTGCTTACTTTTGACCCTGATTATTTACGACTATGTCTACTCAGTTTCATTCCCTCAATGTTACCGACCTTCAAAAAGAAACAGAAGGTTGTGTATCTGTCGCTTTTGAAGTGCCAGTTGCGCTCCAAACGCAATTTCATTTCGCCTCTGGGCAATACCTCACTTTCAAAACCACCATCGACGGCGAAGAGATCAGAAGATCTTATTCGTTGTGCAGTGCGCCTCACGAAAACGAATGGCGCGTGGCCATCAAACAAATACCAAACGGCAAGTTTTCTTCTTTCGCCAACGAAACACTACAAATTGGCGCTACCCTAGAAGTAATGGCGCCAATGGGCAATTTCAAATTTGAACCTAACCCAAGCGCACAAAACCATTATGTATTGTTTGCGGCCGGAAGCGGTGTCACGCCAATCTTTTCGATCCTCAAAACCATTCTCAACGCCGAGCCGCACAGCAGTGTCACTCTATTCTACGGCAACAAAGGCTTTGCCGAAGTTATTTTTAGAGAAGAACTCGAGGCCCTCAAAAACCGCTTTCTGAACCGCATGAACTTAGTGCATGTATTTTCAAGAGAAAATATTGGCGTTCCGCTCCTGAAAGGCCGTATAGACGCGGCACGCACCAAAGACTTGCTCAATGCTTTTCTAAAAAATCAAATCATCAATGGCGCCTATATTTGTGGCCCACAAGACATGATTTTAGCGGTTAAAGATGAGCTCAGCACATTTGGAGTAGACGCCAAAAACATCCATTTTGAATTGTTCCATGCCGCGCCTATTGCCAAAGCAGCGGAGGCAAAGCAAGACCAGATACCAGCTTTTGAATCGCATATTGAGCTGATCATGGATGGCGAAGTCACTGATTTTTATTTATCCTCAGACGGCCCAACCATTCTAGACGCTGCCTACAAAGCTGGTGCCGACGCGCCTTTTGCTTGTAAAGGTGGGGTTTGCTGCACTTGCAAAGCAAAAGTGCTCAGAGGCGAAGTTTCTATGGATGTCAATTATGCGCTTACGCCAGAAGAAGTAGAACAAGGCTATGTACTCACATGCCAAGCACATCCAAAAAGCAACGATATACTCATCTCATTCGACGACTAACATGGGCTTATTTGACCGTTTTAAATCCAATAAAAACGCTGCCTTACCAAAAGGCGCGCATCTCCTTACTGTAAAAAGTGTGCAGGCACTGACTACCCAAGCCGTACAAATTGATTTTACAGTTCCCGATGCCCTCAGCAACAATTTCAAGTTTCAAGCTGGTCAGTACCTCACCTTGGCACTCGATATCAATGGCGAGCAACTCAGAAGATCCTATTCGATTTGCAGTAGTTCTACAGCCGGTTTAAGCATCGGCGTCAAGGCCATCGCAAACGGAAAAGCATCCAATTTTCTGCAAAATATCAAAGCAGGCGAAGAGCTGATCGTTTTTGAACCAGAGGGCAACTTTACATGGCAACCTGCCTACAAAAAGGTTGTAGCTATTGCCGCCGGATCGGGCATCACACCCATCATGAGCATGTTGCAAACAGCTACAGACCAAACACAATTCAAACTTTTCTACGGCAATAAAAGTCCTGAAGATGCTCTGTTTCTAAATGAAATCAATGCGCTTCAGCATACTGAAACGCTCCTTTTCTACTCCCAAAAAGAAGTGGAAGGCGCACATTTTGGGCGCATAAACGATGTGGTGCTTAAAGAGCAAATCAAGAACGATCTAGCCATGCTACAAGCCGACGCGTTTTTCTTATGTGGGCCCCAACAAATGGTGGAAACTGCCGAAAAAACCCTCTCGTTCTTTGGGGTGAGCCCACAGAAAATTCACAAAGAATTATTTTTTGTGAGTGAAGAAAAACCCACGACTGCTACCGAAACCAGTTTCTCCGGTAAAAGCACGGTTAAAGTCATGATCGATGGCGAAATTGCGACCTTTGAGATGCAAGGCCAAGACAAGAGCATTCTCGAACTTACCGAAAAAGCAGGGCTCGACGCACCATTCTCTTGCCGCGGCGGGGTTTGTTCGTCATGCAGAGCCAAAGTCATCAAAGGAAGTGCTACCATGCGCATGAATCACTCCCTCACCGATAACGAGGTTACAGATGGTTACATCCTCACCTGCCAGGCGTTTGCCACTAGTGATGAACTAATTGTGAGTTTCGATGAATAAGAGCGTCGTTATTCTCGGTGCAAGCCAAGGTATTGGTGCAGCGCTTGTAGACCATTTTGCTCAGATGGCAGACACCACCGTAATCGCTTTATCTCGTAATTTAGACAAAATGAGCGGTCGTTTTTTACAAAAAAACGTACGTTGTTATCGCCTCGACATTGCTGGAGAGGTTCAAAATCAACTCGCTCAAATCAATTTAGAGGGCCCAATTGATATCTTGATCAACAACGCTGGGCTTTTGATCAATAAACCTTTTGAACAACTTAGTCACCAAGATTTGACAGAAAGTTACCAGGTCAATGTCATCGGCATTATGGAAGCTACACAAGCTTTACTGCCTCAGCTGGCTACTGATGCCCACATTGTGAATATCAGTTCAATGGGTGGCTTTCAAGGCAGCCTCAAATTTGCGGGGCTAGCGGCTTACTCGACATCCAAAGCAGCCTTGTGTGCCTTCACCGAACTGTTTGCCGAAGAATACAAAGCTACCTCGCTGCGCATGAATTGTTTGTGTTTGGGTGCAGTTCAGACCGAAATGCTTTCAGCTGCTTTTCCGGGCTATATTGCCCCAACCTCCCCTGCCGAAATGGCTCAGTTTATTGCCAATTTTGCGCTGCACAACGGAGCCTTTTTTAACGGCAAAATTATTCCGGTTTCTAGCTCAAATCCATAATTTCTAATCCGCAGGCTTTTTCGTAACTTCGTTACGTGAAGCAGTTTTGCAGGATCCTATTTTTATTGTTGGCGGCCCCAGTGCTTGCCCAAGACATCCATTGGACCCAATTCAACAACAACCCCATCTTTCTCAACCCTGCTCACGCTGGCCATTTCAAAGAAGACCTCCGCCTCACGGCCAACTACCGCACACAGTGGCGCAGCGTCAGTATTCCCTTTCAAACAACAGCAATTGCGGCAGATGCGAAATGGAAACAGTGGGGTATTGCAGCCAATTATTTCCATGACCAAGTTGGCGATGGCAAGTTTCAGACCAACGAGCTGCAGCTGAGTTTGTGTCGTCCGTTTGTACTCAACAAGCAGCACCAACTTAGGGCTGCCCTTCAGCTTGGATTCAATCAAAGACAATTGAACAGCAATGCGTTTTACTTTGATAGCCAATATAACGGCTACATTTTCGATCCAAATGCGCCCACCAATGAGTTTTTCCAAACCGCGTCCATGACCAAGCCCATGCTCGGCTTAGGATTAATCCATCAATACGCGCTCAACGAACAAATCTCCCTACAAAGTGGACTAAGTATTTTTAACCTGACGCGGCCCAATCAGAGTTTCTTTTCAGAAAACACCAAACGCGATATCAGAGTCAATTTATTTGGGCAACTGCACTATCAATACACGCCTGAATTATCTTTTGAACCCAGTTTTCAGCTCAATTTACAAGGGCCATATCGCGCATTCACTATCGGTTCCACTGTGGCTTATTTACTCTCCTCTAAAGACGATATTACATTGAGCTCAGCACTTTGGTGGAGAACCAAAGATGCTTTTTGCCTGCAGTTTGGACTCTCCAGAGGCCCCCTCTATACCGGTATTTCTTATGACTTCAATTATTCTACACTGGTGCCGGCTAGTAGAGGTCGCGGTGCATTTGAATTGAGTTTGCGCTACGTTTTCAGTAAATTTCAACCACCACAATTGCAATACCGCATATGCCCAGACTATATCTGATTTATTTTCTGTTGCTCGCCTCACCGCTTTGCGCTCAAAAGCAATTGCAGCGCCTCATTGCCCATGCCGATACCCAGGTGCAAGCGCTCGACTACATAGAAGCCTTGCGTTACTATACCCAGGCGCTTGAATTGGAACCCAACAACCTCGACCTACACTGGAAAATCGCAGTAGCCAATCAGCAATTCAAGGATTACAAAACAGCCGCCACTTATTTTCTAAAGGTTTTTGAACAAGACCCAGATGGACAAAAGTATCCGCAAGCTCAGCTCAATTATGCACTTATGCTCAAGCAACAAGAGCGCTACAAAGAGGCATTGGCACAGTTCAAAGAAGCCAAAAGTTTTTTTTCCGAAGACAAAAAAAATAGTGCTTACCTCAAGGCCGAACAAGAAATTATTGCTTGTAATTGGGTCCTCAAACAACTCAAATTTATCAGCGCCGAAGAAAACACCCCTTTACTTCAGCATCCTGCCAATACAGTGGATACCGAATTTGGCCACCTGTTTATAAATGACACCCTCATTTTTAGCTCCTTAAGAGCCGATTCCACTGCCGCAGACGAAGAACAAGTTTTCAGCCGTCAATATACCATCCAACTGTATCAATTCCCGGCGTCAGCAAATAATCAAGTGTTCATCTCAGGTCTGCGCCCGCAGGAGGAGTACGGCAACTTCACACTTTCGCCCGACAGCAGTTTTGCTCTTTGTAGTGCTTGCAGCAGAGCAGGAAATACCCTAAAATGCCGCATCATGAAGGTGGTCAGGCAAGAAAATAGTTGGCAGCTAGATACGAACACCATTCTTTCGCTACCGGCCGCTACATACCAAAGTATGCCCCATCTTTTTGAACTAGACGGGCAACTCCAACTGATTTATGCGGCAACTTCTGCAAGAGAAAATGGAGATCTTGACCTTTGGATGACAACTTTTGGAAAAGACGGAACCGTTCAAACCCCCATCAATTTACGTGGGCTGAATTCTCTTGAAAATGAAGTCTCGCCGTGGTTTGACCCCCTTTTTAAACGGCTCTATTTCTCGAGCACCTGGCATGCCGGATTCGGTGGCTACGATATCTTTTATGCCTCACTCCAGACCGACGGTACTTTTGGCCCACCCATCAATCTTGGTTTGCCGTTTAATAGTGCGGCCAACGAACTTTATTTCTTTTGTGAAGCAGATACCGCCTATTTGAGTTCAAACCGCGTTGGGAGCCTGTATGCATCTCACCCCACTTGTTGCAGCGATATCTTTTACCAATATTTGCCGCGGCCAAAGCCACAAAAAGAAAAAACAGCGCCTACAGCTATTCAAATTGTTGAATTGCCCATCCGACTCTATTTCGAAAACGACCATCCCAACCCCAAAACTACCGCCGATGTGACGGAGCTTTCCTACGAAGAAACCTACACCAAATACAAAAGTCAATATCCTTTGTACTTGCAAAAAGTGACGGAAGGCCGAGATTCGTTGGCTGCTATACAACAAGCCCAATCTTTACTTGCGTTTTTTGATCAGGAGGTAGACTACGGTATGCAAAATCTTGCACTTTTTAGAGAACAAGTTTGGCAGGCCCTTCAGTCGGGTCTGCAGGTCAGCATCATGGTACAAGGATTTGCAAGTCCGCTCGCCAAGTCAGATTATAACGTACATTTGACAAATAGACGCATTTCTGCCATCAAAAATTATTTTGAAGAGATCGATGGTGGTAAATTTGCACCTTATATGCTGACCACCCCGCTGCGCTTGCAATTTATTGAAGTACCGATGGGTGAATACAAAGCCAACAAAGACGTGAGCGACAACTACTACGACCAACGCAATTCTGTTTATTCCAAAGATGCATCGTTAGAAAGACGCATTGAAATCATAGAACTACGCACCGAACCATTCACACCACGATGAACCAAAAACAGCGCATCCATTTTCTAGATTTCAGTCGCAGCGTAGCGATCCTCATGATGCTGCAAGGACACTTCATCTCCATGACACTAGAAAGTTACCCTGCTTTCATGGCTGAGGTGAGGTTGCACGGTTCTTCGGGCAGTGCTTGGTTCAGCACTTGGGGCTTTTTTAGGGGGCTCACCGCGCCATTATTTTTCACTATTTCAGGAACTGTTTTCACTTATTTGCTGCACAAAGAATGGCAAAAAGGCCATGCGCCGTTTTTCAAGCTTATGCGCGTCAAGAAAGGTATCCGCAGAGCGTTCAGTCTTTTGCTCATTGGTTATTTACTGCAGCTCAACCTCAAATACCTTAAATACTATTTTGCTGGGCATTTCAATCCTCATTTTTTAGGTTTCCATATCCTACAATGTATTGGAGTGGGCCTTTTGCTTTTGCTCTTGATGAGTGCGCTGCTATACAAAATCAGACAATTGAGCTGGATTTTTTACCTGCTTTTGGCTCTGCTAATCTTTGGTTTTACCCCACTTGTGCGCCTTCAGCCAGGATATTTTCCGGCGGGCATTCCACCAATTGTCCAAAATATGATACAAGGGCCCGATACTGGCTTTTCGATTTTTCCTTGGATTGGCTTTGTATTTTTAGGCGCTGGTTTTGGCCACTACCTCAGTATCCACGGCACCGGATTCAAGAACAAAAATGTTTACCGCTACCTCATTGGAATGGGCTTAGGTTTCTATTTAGTCGGCTGGATCATGACGTTTATTTACAACGGTGATTTCACTCATTTTCACTATAAATACCTCTGGGCTTTTGACCGCGCATTTTTTGTGGCTTTATTGCTGATCTTCTTTACTTATATAAGCGGGTTTGAACGCTTGCGCCATCGCTACTTTATGGCCGTCGGACAAGAAACCTTTGCGATCTATGTATGGCACGCCATTATTCTATACGGCGCAATTACAGGCTACAGCTTGCGCAGCTTTTTAGAAAACAAACTGACTGCACTCGAGGCCGTTTTGGGTGCCCTTATCTTCTTAGCTTTCTTTATTGCTTTGGTTCAGGTTCTTGAGCCGATTCGTCATTTCTTTCGTAACTTTCGCACGTTTTTTATCTCAAATGGGAAACCAAGTAAGCCTCAATAAACCCAAAACACGCCTCTATTTCATCGATATTGCGCGCACCATTGCCATCTTATTAATGTTGGAAGGACATTTTGTCCACGATTCATTATCAACTGAGTGGGTCAATGAATCTTATCCTGCATACCATACCTGGAAATTCATCCGCGGCTTTACTTCTCCTACATTTTTAACAGTAACTGGCCTTATTTTTACTTACCTCCTACTTGGAAACGAACAGCAGTCGTTTTGGCAGAATATGCGCGTGCGCAAAGGATTCAAACGCGTCGTTGAACTGCTTTTTTGGGGCTACCTACTACAGTTTTATGCCTTTCATGTCTTGCAATGTATAGCGATCGGTATTTTGACAATCATTCTGCTCTACGGATTATTTCGATTGATAAAAGTCATCCCGCTATGGGTATATTACTTTCTAGCTGGGACTTTACTATTTTACTCCCAATTGTTTTTTGGCTCCTTGGGCGAGCACTATTGGCCCGAAAATGCGCCCACTTTTGTTCAAAACATGTTCCATGGTCCGCATTCTGAATTTCCAATTACGCCAAGAATGGGCTACACCATGTACGGCGCCATGCTAGGTGTGTTGCTCTACCACTACAAAAACTATGTCAAGTCATTACCCGTCATCATTGGGACTTTTAGTGCTGGTTTACTTATTTTCTTTGGAATCAAACCCTTTCTAATTTGGCTTCAAAGCATGCCTGGCCTTCATGATATTACTTTCTATCAAATGGATTGGCTCTTAGATAAATTCGGAATGGTATTGGTCATTCTCTCTTTATTACTTGGTTTAGAAACCTATGTGCTTCAAATCAAAAAGGATAATTTATTTCTGAAAATTGGGCAAAACACACTGAGTATTTTTATCATCCACATGATGTTGCTCTATGGAAGCGTGATCAGAATTGGATTCAATGATTTTCTCCATGAAAAACTAGGCCCCTACGAAGTAATCCCGTACACATTAGGCTTCTGGCTGATCTTTATCGTTTACGTCTATTATATTGATGTGATACGCGCAAGGCTTCACTTTATTTTGTGGCCTATGAAAAAGTACAGTAGCCAGTTATTTGGCATCAAGGTACAGGAAAAATAAGCCCGGACATTTTTTGATTAAACGGTTATTTTTCTTTTCAAGAGGCGCTCGCCACAAGCATCTTGCACCTTGATTTTGATTTCATAAATTCCTGGCTTGCCATATACATGGCGCGTTTTAAAAGACTTTTCTGACATGCCGTCACCGAAATCCCAGGTAACACTTGAGGCATTCGGATAATTAGCACTCAAATGAACCACCTTTTTGTCTTCTGCTGTCAATTTGATGTCGAGTTCAACAGTATTCTGATTGATTTTATAGCGGCTCTTGTTCATGAGGACCTGAACACCTGCTATTTCCTGAATGATCTCAGCTTGTTTAGGATCTAGTTTGGCTGTGAAACTCAAGTTTGGCTCCGTTTTAAAAAGTGCTGAATAAAAACAAGATGCTGCTAAATAGGAGCCGGCAAGCGAAGGGTGTTGTTTGTCTTCTTGATAGAGTTGAATCTGAGGATGGTTTGTTTTTACGGTTTCCCAAACTTTACCGACAGGTACAATAGATAAATTGAGTTGCTCGCTCACATATAAGTAGCCCTCGTGGATGCGGTCAGACATCGTTTGATAACTCCAGTCGATGCCTAGTGAATCGTCTTTGAAACCACCATCATAGCCCCAAGTCTGGAACAACAAAACATTCGTACAGCTATTGTTGGCATAAATTGAATCTAAGAGCTGTTTGACATAAGGAAGGCTCTGAGAGTCTATTGTTGCGCGATCTTGTGCTAATTCGCGGCTAAAACCCTGCAAAACGACATAATCCCATTTAGTTGAGTTGATGTTTTTGTATAATTCGGGTCTTTTGGAATGCATTTGAAAAGTATGGCTGGATTTGGCATCCATCAAAACCTCTAGTTTGACCCCCTTGCTATCTGCCATTTGCTCAAAAAGCTTAGGCATGTTGTTGTAGTGGGTATAAGAGTTGCCTACAAATAAAACACGCATGGGCTGTGCAAAGGCCATTCCCACAAATAGAAAGCACGATAATAAAGCTAGTATTTTCATCTGGTTTTTATTGATGAGTTCGCTCAAACAAAAGTCTTGCCAAAGCTGCTAACTCAGTTGGGTCGGCAGCTATCTTAGGCTTGCTAAAATTGATGTCGTCAACTTGTTGGAGCGGAATAAGGTGGATGTGTGCATGCGGAACCTCAAGGCCAATCACACTCAGGCCGATGCGCTTACAAGGTACGTAAGAGCGAAGCGTTCCGGCTACTTGTTTGGCAAAAAGCCAAAAGCGTTGATAGCTTTCGTCGTCAATATCAAAAATATAATCGGTTTCTAACTTTGGAATGACAAGCGTGTGGCCCTTTGCCAAAGGCATGATGTCAAGAAAAGCTAAGAATTCGTCGTTCTCTGCCACTTTGTGGCAAGGAATCTCACCTGCTATGATCTTAGAAAATAAACTCGCCACTATCTAGAAATAGAAACAATTTCAAAATGAATGATACCGCCCGGTGTTTGAATTTCGGCGATATCGCCAACTTTCTTCCCTAACAGACCTTTTCCGATTGGTGACTCAATGGAGATCTTACGCGACTTAAGATCTGCCTCATTTTCTGCAACGAGGGTGTATTCTATTTCCATTCCATTACTCGGGTTTTTAATCAAAACCTTTGAAAGGATAAACACCTTGCTGTTGTCCATGTGAGATTCATCAATGAGACGCGCATTGGAAACTATTGCTTCCATTTTGGAAATCTTCATTTCTAAAATGCCCTGTGCTTCTTTAGCGGCATCGTACTCTGCATTTTCGGATAAATCGCCCTTGTCTCTAGCTTCGGCAATTTGTTCAGATATAGCAGGGCGTTGTACTGTTTTCAGGTGATGGAGTTCATCTTTGATTTTTTGTAAGCCTTCTGCTGTGTAGTAACTGATATTTGACATGGTCATCGATTTATGGAAACAAACAAGAGAGCCCTATAAGAGCTCTCTTGCACCTAACAAAGTTAGAAAATTATTTTAAGCTAATGGTAGCTCCGATTGTATGAATGGTACCAAATACACCAGCAAAGCGTGCAGCGTACTCTAGACCTAATGCATTTTGATTTTCGCCAACAAGTGCATCAATTGAGAAACCAGCAGAAGGGCCGCTAAAAGCACTCGATTTGGTTTCTTCGTTGAACATACCGTCTTCATAGCAGAATCCTGCTCTGAGATTGAAGGCCATGTTGTCTTTGGCTACACCGTAATCAAAACCAATTCGAAATTGATCTTTCATAAAAGAGTTGGCCGTAAAGCCGAGCGCCATGTTGAGTTTGTTGCTCTCATTGAAGATGAAATCATAAGAAGCACCAATACCTAAAAGAGATGGCAATTCAAAAGTGGCAGAACGTTGCTCAAGTGAAGCGTTGTAACCTGTAGTAACGTATGTTACTTGTTGTGCCAAACCATCACCTTTGTAGCGCATGACCGGCCCAACATTTTTAAGGGTAATACCAAACTTTAGTTGGTCTTGCTCTCCAGATACATAGCGAATACCTGCATCAATGGCAATTCCGTTAGCTTTAAGGTTTGAAATGCTTTCGGAAATCACCTTGAAATTGACTCCACCATAAATAGAAGAAGAAAACTCTTTTGCATATCCAACACTAAAAACATTGAAACGCGGTGAAAAGAAACCAATGTTACCTTCTGGGTTCGCCACAGTTGTAATTGGAATATCACCATAATTCATTGCTTGCACACTTACAGAGAAAACCTCAGAATCTGAGATGCGCTGAGCAATACCCGCACCGTTCAATGAGATACCCGCGTTACCCATCCAATTTGAATAGTTGTACTTGAGTTGTGTTTTATCAGTAAATGCCAAACCTGCGATGTTCATGTAGGTTGCTTCAAGACCATTGCTGTTTGCGTAAGAAGCATCGCCAATTGCAGAAGATCTAGCCCAAGGGTTGATCAACAATTGTGAAGCTCCGGCAGAACCTACGCGGTCTTCGTTACCTGCCTGTGCAGTTAGCGAAGCCACTAGACCTGCGCTAAATACGAGTTGTTTGAATGTCATTTTCATAGCTTTCGAACTAATCTATCATTAAATACCTTGTAAATCCGCCTGACGCATGCCGCCAAAGAATTTCAAGACGCGTTCACCAACATTTGGTACATCTACATGAATGAGGTAAATACCACCTGCAACCGGAATAGACTTATAGTTGGTTAAATCCCAATCAATATAAGTTTGGGGACTGTCTTTTTTGAAAGTTCTGACCAATTTACCGTTTGCCGTGTAGATACGAACTGTACAAACTTCTGGAAGGTTGACGATTTTCACTTTAGTGTCCAAACGTGTACGCTCGTACTCAGAGAAAGCGTAGTATGGGTTTGGTACCACATTGATCATGGCCAATGCTTCTTTAAGCATGTCTTGCGAACCAACTTTCGTAGCGATGTCTTCCATAGACCAACCGTACATGGGCTTGCCTGCGTTTTCGCCAGAGCCTACAAAGTTTTTGTATTCTTTATTGACGCGCAAACGGATGGTTACATCTGTAGACAACAACTCTTGGTCTGGTGCAAGCATTGGGTAAGCAACCCAAGTAAGTGAACCATAAAGCTCGCGCTTCGCTGAAGAGCTGTTACCTTCTACCTCGAGGTACTTGGTGTAAGCATGGTTGCCAGCGTTGTTTTCTGCATCTGCAGGGATATAAGCAGGGAAGTTATAGCCAGAGCTGAAGCCGTTGGTACTGGATTGGTTGTAGCTGAACACGTAAACTGGATGCATACCACCCATAAGCGGTGTACCTACGTTGCTCACCAAACGATCAGTTGGGTTCCAGATCATGTCGGCGCCGTTTTCACCACCTAGGAAAGAGTTTTCTCCGAAGGCCATGTACAAGCGTGCACCAGATTCGATATCAACAGCGTAGCCTGGGAACCAACCCATACCTGTTCCGGTACCGTCAGGATTGCCATTTTTGTCAACGCTAGGGCTCTTGCGCAGCGCTCCTGGTGCAGCTCCGCCAACATTAAGTGCGGTATTGCGACCAAGTTCGACGATTGGACAGCGTGTCCAGAGGCTCTTATCAGAAGTAAGCACGATGTTTACACTTGGCAAGAAGGAAATAGAAGCATTGAGCTTGCTAGAACCAGAGAAGGTACCAAAGTAGGCCATTGGCATGTAGTCGGCTTGGTAACCCACCAAACGATGTGGCGCTACAATTCCTTCTAAAACGCGCTCATAGCCTTGTGTTGGATCTGCTCCTACTTCATCTGGATAGTTACAAGGGTTGAGGTAAGTTGGACCATCAGGTAAACACTCGTAACCTGAGGCGTTCACGTCTGTCTCAGGTGTGTAATCACCAGAACGCACCCAGTTGGTAGGGAAGAACGCATCGTTGTCTTTGACTCCTGTAAGCCAACGCTTAGATGAATCTGCAAAATCGATGCTCGCATCTATCATTCCAGCATACTTAGAAGCCAAGTTGCCAATACCAGTGTATTTAGTTTGGAAGATTTGTACCGAAACACCCCACTGCGGAATGATCTGCTCATTGTTAGAGGCAATTGTGCGCTCTGAACTTACAGAATCTATAGGTGTGGCGTCGCCTTTGTTGGCGTAGCGGTATATGACCCAGCTAGCGGTGTCGGCACCGTTGCCAATGTTTGGCGCTGTATAATCTCTGAATTTGCACTCAAAGTAACCATTAGCCAAGTTGAGCGGATCCACCACCTTGATGTTCACAGGGCCTGCACCGTAGTCATACGTTGGGTTAGCCATGTAGCCATCAGAAAGTATAGTTTTCATGCTCGCCGAAGTGAGCTCCAAGCTGCGGTTGCCGTTTCCGTAGCCATCTAGGCGCGTGATGCGCGGCGAAGAACCGTAGGCAACAAGTTGTGCTGTACCGCCTGCTTCTGGCATGGGGTTGTGTGGGATCACTTCAAGCACCTTGATTTCACCCACGGCAGCTTTGCGACTGGCAATATAGCGTTTCTTTTGTCCGTCTAGCGAGAGCGGATCGTTGGGTGAGTAATCTTTGTAATTGTTGTGCGCATAGGCAATAGCCATGTAGTAATAGCGCTTGAAATTGACTAATCTTTTATCGCCCTGTG
>JACCDI010004494.1_pt1 | contig 44886 bp, 33 predicted proteins | sample 7442791 | NCBI WGS metagenome assembly JACCDI01 (sample SAMN15323434, study PRJNA562643) | freshwater metagenome | isolation source: river surface water | place: USA:Blue River Watershed | collected 2017-08-15 | reverse complement strand
GCATAGAAGTGGTTTACCTGATTATGCCTACTTCTTAGAATCTAGACAATATAAATCGGTTCGTTACAAGACTAAAAGAGGTCGTTGGGCTAAAAAGTTAGTTTTAGTTAAAAATGAAGCCCCTTTTAGACAAGGTTTGTACACCAATCAGGATGTGTTGGATTTTATGGTTCAAAGGAAACCAGCTATTGCAGCTAATCCTGATCGAGTATTTAGGTATTGTAATACCAATTATGTGTTATTGGCCTTGATCATTGAAAAGATTACGGGTAAAGACTTTCCTACTTATATGGAGGAGACCATTTTCAAACCATTAAAAATGGAGCATAGTTTTGTAATGAGTGCAAAGAATATGGATAAATACCTACCCTCTTATAATGCTCAAATGGTGCCCTATCAGGTCGAAAAATATGATATGATTTATGGTGATAAGAACATTTATAGTACTGCTAGAGACTTATATTTATGGGATAAAGCACTGACGGAGGGGCGTTTTTTACAACCAACCACCTTGGAAATGGCTTATGAGCCTAAAAGTCCAACCAATAAATACTGGCATAATTATGGTTTAGGATGGCGCGTTTTAGCTAAACCTAACGAAGAGAAACTCATTTACCATAATGGCTGGTGGCATGGTAACAATACAGTTTTTACCCGTTTAGTGGGTGAAACAGCCACCATCATTATTTTGGGTAATAAATACAACCGAGCTATCTATAAAGGAAAAGAGATAGCAGCTGTATTTACTGGGAAGGAGGATACTTCGGCTCTTGTAGAGTAAAATCACTCATTTTACAGCCATTTTATGGGGTTTTTTGGAGTTTACCCCCTATTTTTGCAAACCTTAAACGTAATTTTAATTACACATTTATTACTTATGAAAGAGTTGTTATTTTATGCCGTTCCGGCAATGGGTATTGTAGGTTTATTGTATACCTTATTGAAATTCAGTTGGGTAGCTAAACAACCTGCTGGAAATGATCGAATGAAAGAAATCAGCACTTACATTGCTGAAGGTGCTATGGCGTTTTTAAAAGCAGAATGGAAGATCTTAGGATATTTCGTTGTGATTGTTGCTTTATTATTAGGCTTCATGGCTACTAAAAACGAAGATAGCCATTGGACAATCGCTATAGCTTTTGTGATTGGTGCTGTATTCAGTGCTACTGCAGGTTATATCGGTATGAAAATTGCTACAAAAGCGAATGTTAGAACTGCAGAAGCGGCAAAAACAAGTTTATCAAAAGCATTGAACGTTTCATTTACAGGTGGTTCTGTAATGGGACTTGGAGTTGCTGGTTTAGCAGTTTTAGGTTTAACGGCATTTTTCATTGTTTTCTTTCACTTATTCATGGGTGGGGTTTGGACTGATACTGAAGGAATGACAGTAGTGTTAGAAACATTAGCTGGATTTTCATTAGGTGCAGAATCAATCGCCTTGTTTGCTCGTGTAGGAGGTGGTATTTATACGAAAGCTGCCGATGTAGGTGCTGACTTAGTTGGAAAAGTAGAAGCAGGTATTCCAGAAGATGATCCACGTAATCCAGCAACTATTGCGGATAACGTTGGAGATAACGTAGGAGACGTTGCAGGTATGGGTGCCGATTTATTCGGTTCTTATGTAGCAACAGTTCTTGCAGCTATGGTATTAGGAAATTATGTAATTAAAGATATGGGCGGTAAAATTGAGGATGCTTTTGGTGGTATCGGACCAATTTTATTACCAATGGCCATCGCTGGTTTCGGAATTTTATTTTCGATCATTGGAACAATGTTAGTGAAAATTTCAAGTGACGATGCTAAAGAAGCACAAGTACAAGGCGCTTTAAATAAAGGAAACTGGGTTTCAATTATTTTGACAGCTATTTCATGTTATTTCTTGGTAGATTTTATGTTGCCTGAAGTAATGACCATGGAATTTTATGGTGAAGGATTAAAGGAAATTTCTTCATTGAGAGTTTTCGGAGCTACAATCGTTGGATTAATAGTGGGTGGTGTTATCTCTTCTGTAACTGAATATTACACAGGTTTAGGTACAAAACCAGTTTTAGCCATTGTACAAAAATCATCAACTGGAGCCGGAACTAACGTAATCGCTGGTTTAGCAACAGGTATGATTTCTACCTTCCCAACCGTATTATTATTCGCTGCTGCTATTTGGGGATCTTATGCTTTTGCTGGTTTCTACGGGGTAGCTTTAGCCGCTTCTGCAATGATGGCAACAACAGCTATGCAATTAGCGATCGATGCTTTCGGACCAATTTCGGATAACGCAGGAGGAATCGCTGAAATGAGTGAATTACCAAAAGAGGTGCGTACTAGAACGGATATTTTAGATTCAGTGGGTAATACTACTGCTGCTACAGGTAAAGGTTTTGCAATTGCTTCTGCAGCGTTAACCTCTTTGGCTTTATTTGCAGCTTATGTAACATTTACCGGAATTGATGGTATTAATATTTTCAAAGCACCTGTATTAGCAATGTTATTCGTTGGAGGTATGATTCCAGTAGTGTTCTCTGCTTTAGCAATGAATTCTGTTGGAAAAGCAGCCATGGATATGGTATACGAAGTGCGTCGTCAGTTCAAAGAAATTCCAGGAATTATGGAAGGAACTGGTAAGCCAGAATACGGAAAATGTGTTGAAATTTCTACAAAAGCGGCATTACGCGAAATGATGTTGCCGGGTATCTTAACGATCGGTTTCCCTATTGCGATTGTATTATTAGGTAAATTAGTTTATGCAGATAACAATCAGTTGATTGCAGAAATGTTAGGTGGATATATGGCAGGAGTTACCGTTTCGGGTGTGCTTTGGGCAGTGTTCCAAAATAACGCTGGTGGTGCTTGGGACAATGCTAAAAAATCATTCGAAGCAGGTGTTGAAATCAACGGAGAAATGACGTACAAAGGTTCAGATGCACACAAAGCAGCAGTAACTGGAGATACAGTTGGAGATCCATTCAAAGATACATCAGGACCATCAATGAACATCTTAATTAAATTAACGTGTTTAATTGGATTGGTAATTGCTCCAATATTAGGTGGACATTCAGAAGGTGTTAAAAAAGAAATGAAATACACCGTCATCGAAATGAATACTACTTCTTCTACAAAAGTAGGAAAATGTGATATGTCAAAATGTGCTACAATGACCAAAGATGAATGTGCTAAAATGTGTGATTCATTAGGTTGTTCAGCAGAGGAAAAAGAAATTTGCATGTCACACTACGATGCTAACGGTAAATTTATCGCCAAAGATGGTGCTAAAGCTTGTTGTGCAATGGATGCAGATAAAAACGTTAAAGTTGAAATCAAAAATGTGAATGGAAAAGCTAAAGCAACGGTTACTACTTCTGAGAAAGGGAATGTAAACGTTCAAGTTTTTGAAGGTTCACTAGAAGACGTTAAAGCAAAAGTTGAGGCTTTAAAATAATCGAAACTTTTATAAAATAATAGAAACCGCACAGCAATGTGCGGTTTTTTTATTTATTTTTATGGAATAAATTTTGCCAACATGAAACATAAATACATACTGCTCACTTTATTTTTAACAGCCATATGCTTTGGGCAATCCACCGTGTCGTTGATTCCTATGCCACAAAAAATAAGCTACCAATCGGGCTCTTTTGTGCTTCATTCCAAAACCGTTATTCAAACCAACGATGTAACTTCTTTTGAAGCGTTATTTCTAAAAGAAAGCATAAAAAGCCAAACAGGATTAGAGTTAAAAATTGTAAAGGAAGCCCCAAATAATGTGGCAACAATTACTTTAGTTTTTGATGTTAAGCACTCCGATGCAACAAATTTCAAAGAAGATTATACAGTAGAGGTTGCTGCAAAATCAATCACAATAAAAGCTGCAAAAAATCAAGGGGTATTTTACGGCATTCAAACCCTTTTACAACTCATTCCATTTGAACACCAATCGGACATCAAAATACCGTGTTTGAAATTAGTTGATCATCCCAAATTCAAATGGCGCGGCATGCATTTAGACGTAGGTCGCCATTTCTTTCCTGCCGAATTCATCAAAAAATACATTGATTATATCGCAATGTATAAAATGAACACCTTTCATTGGCATTTAACTGAAGACCAAGGTTGGCGCATCGAGATCAAAAAATATCCTAAATTAACCCAAGTTGGCGCTTGGCGTGATGGTTCAATGGTGGGACATTATAACGAACAAAAGTTTGATTCGTTGCATTATGGTGGATTTTATACCCAAGACGAAATCAAAGAAATTGTAGCCTATGCTACTGCACGTCACATCACTATTGTTCCCGAAATTGAAATGCCAGGGCATTCGCTCGCTGCATTGGCCGCTTATCCCGAATTATCCTGTACTGGTGGTCCTTTTGAAGTAGGGAAAAAATGGGGAGTTTTTGACGATGTGTATTGCCCAAAAGAAGAAACATTTGCCTTTTTAGAAAATGTACTTACCGAGGTTATGGCATTGTTTCCATCCGAATATATCCACATTGGAGGCGATGAATGTCCGAAAACCAGATGGAAAAATTGCACCCATTGCCAAAAAATAATAGCAGAAAAAGGATTAAAAGACGAACACGAATTGCAAAGTTATTTTATTCAACGTATTGAAAAATTTGTAAACAGTAAGGGTCGAAAAATCATCGGGTGGGATGAAATTTTAGAAGGTGGATTAGCACCAAATGCTGCGGTTATGAGTTGGCGAGGTACCGAAGGTGGAATTTCGGCAGCCAAAGAAAAACATTTTGTTGTGATGACTCCCGGTTCGCATTGTTATTTTGATCATTATCAGGGCGAACCCAAAAATGAACCCATCGCAATTGGTGGTTATACCAATGTTGAAAAAGTATATGCGTTTAATCCCATTCCAAAGGAACTTACTCCCGAAGAAGCTACTTATATTTTAGGAGCCCAAGCTAATGTTTGGACCGAATACATGAATACACCGGAACACGTTGAATACATGATCATGCCGCGAATGGCTGCCCTTTCTGAAGTGCTTTGGGGAACTTCGGATACTTCAAAATATAAAAATTTTGAACAACGATTGATTCAACATTTTTCGGTATACGACCATAAAGGCATTAACTACAGCAAAGCCCTCTTTGAAGTGACTTCAAAAGTACATCCCGCAGAAAATGGGGTTGCTTTCGAATTGCAATCGGTGCATCCCAAGGGGATCAAATATACAACGGATGGCTCGGAGCCAAGTGCTTCATCGTTGGTCTATGAAAAACCAATTCTAGTAACAGCTAATCAGACCATAAAAGCCGCCTATTTTGAAAATGATAAAGCCAAAAGTGCGACCCTTGAGCAGTTGTTTGTGATTTCAAAATCAACCGGTAAAACAATTGAGTTGCTCCACCAACCCCACGAAAATTATGGAATAGGAGGCGGATTTACCCTAGTAGACGGCATGAAAGGGAATACTTCAAAGTTTGGAAGAGATTGGTTGGGATTTTGGGGCAAAGACTTGCATGCAACGATTGATTTAGGGACAGTATTATCCGTTTCAAAAGTCGAAATTTCGACATTAACAGCGCCAGCGAGTTGGATTTATTACCCTAAAAATATTACCATTTGGGTAGCAAAAGAAGGAGAAAATTTCGAACAGGTTGCAGTGATTTCTGCTGAAGAAATGGAACAAAATAATGGAAAATTGGTGGTTAATTTTGATAAGCAAAGGGTACAAAAGATAAGAGTTATTGCTCAAAATAATGGCATCATCCCCGATGGAAAACCTGGAGCGGGTTCCAATAGTTGGTTGTTTATTGACGAAATAAGTGTAGAATAATGACAAACAGAAGAAATTTTTTAAAGACAACAGCATTAGCATCTGCCGGTCTTGCCTTTCAGGCATTTAAAAGTGAATCCCGTGGCGAAAATATCACGACTCCCATAAAAAGTACTAAACCAATTGTGCTTTCAACTTGGAATTTTGGACTACAAGCCAATGCCGCCGCATGGGAAATTTTAAGTAAAAATGGTCGTGCTTTGGATGCTGTAGAGGCAGGGGTAAAAATTCCTGAAGGCGATCCCAATGAGCGCAGTGTTGGGTATGGTGGACGTCCCGATAGAGATGGTCGCGTAACATTAGATGCTTGTATCATGGACGAACTTTCGAATATTGGTTCGGTTGCTTGTTTGGAACACATCAAACATCCTATTTCCGTAGCACGTGCCGTTATGGAGAAAACGCCACATGTAATGTTGGTTGGCGAAGGTGCTTTGCAATTTGCTATTGCTCAAGGATTCAAAAAAGAGAATTTGTTAGTGGAAGCTTCAGAAAAGGAATGGAAAGAGTGGTTAAAAACCAGTCAATACAAACCCATTGCGAATATTGAAAACCATGATACCATTGGAATGATTGCTTTAGACGCTAATGGTAATTTATCAGGGGCTTGTACTACTAGTGGAATGGCATTTAAAATGCATGGCCGTGTGGGCGATTCTCCATTAATTGGCGCCGGTTTGTATGTTGATAATGAAATTGGGGCGGCTACAGCTACCGGTCATGGAGAGGAAGTTATTCGAATTTCGGGGTGTCATCTCGTTGTGGAATTAATGCGTCAAGGATTAACACCACAAAAAGCCTGTGAAGAAGCCGTTATGCGCATTGTAAAACTCACTCAAAATAGAGGTAAGGAATTAAAAGACATCCAAGTTGGATTTATTGCGCTGAATAAAAAAGGGGAATACGGATCCTATTGTGTGCAAGGAGGTTTCAATTATGCCGTTCAAGATGCCACAGGAAATCGATTACTGGATGCCAATTACTTTTTGAAATAATTTATGATCCAAGAAAAAAAAATAGAAATCGCTTGTTTTAACCTTGAATCTGCTCTAATAGCACAAAAAGCTGGAGCTGATCGCGTGGAATTATGTGCAGACATGTCAGTTGGTGGAACAACACCTTCTATTGAAATCATTCAACAAGCTCGAGAAAATTTGACCATCGATTTATATGTAATGATTCGTCCGAGGGGTGGAAATTTCATTTACTCAGAAGTAGAATTTGAACAAATGAAATCTGAAATCGAGACCATCAAAAAAATTGGAATCAATGGATTTGTTTTTGGAATATTGAAAGAGGACCAAACGATTCAAATCGAACAAAACAGTGAATTAGTAGTACTTGCAAGTCCGCTACCGTGTTCCTTTCACCGTGCGTTTGATGCGGTTACTCATTATGAACACGCTTTGGAAGATGTGATTTCTTGTGGCTTTACGACCCTGCTCACCTCCGGAACTTTTTCTAATGTTATGGAAGGAAAAGACGTCTTGAAACAATTAGTTGTTCAAGCCCAAAATAGAATTCAAATCATGCCCGGAGGAGGCTTGCGATCGACCAATATTTCGGAATTAAATGAAAGGGTAAATGCAAATTGGTATCATTCATCCGCCATCACCGATGGGACAGAAACTGCTAGCCCCGAAGAAATCAGCCAACTGAAGAAAAAGTTGCAATCATAAATTGATCTACATGCCTTATATGTTTAAAAAAATATTCTTGTTTTTGATTATTATTTGCTGTTCGGTTTCGGCACAGACTTCCTATCGCAGTTTGTCCACCGAAAACTGGACATTCAACAAGCAAAATGAAACAAAAAAATACAAGGCAACCGTTCCAGGAACCGTCCATGCCGATTTATTCCAGCAGCATTTAATTCCGGATCCATTTTATGGGGCCAATGAAAAAAAATTGCAGTGGATTGAAAACGAGAGTTGGGAATATGAAACCATTTTTTCAGTCTCAAATTCCGAACTTTCTGCTGAAAATATCGAATTAGAATTCAACGGATTAGATACCTATGCCACCGTTTTTCTGAACGGGAATTCGATTTTAGAAGCCGATAATATGTTCCGAAAATGGACGCTATCGGTCAAAAACCAACTTAAAAAAGGGAAGAATCATCTGAAAATTGTATTTCATTCGGCGGTACAAAAAGGTAAAGAAGCCGCCACAAAATTGCCGTATGCATTACCCGAGAAAGAACGCGTATTTGTGCGAAAAGCGCAATATCAATTTGGCTGGGATTGGGGCCCACGTTTTGTTACGGCTGGAATTTGGAAAAATGTCCAATTGAAATTTTGGAATTCGGCTAAAATTGAAAATATTAAATACAGCCAACTCCAATTGAACGAAGAAAAGGCAGAATTAGAGTTTACTATAGATATAAAAGTTGAAAAAAGTGGACAGTATGTTCTAATGGTTTATAATGATGTTACTTTAAAATATGATGAGTTATACATCAATTTAAAAAAGGGAATAAATTCAATTAAAGATACATATGTAATAGAATCTCCAAAATTTTGGTGGTGTAACGGATTAGGGAAACCTCATTTATATTCCTTTTCAGTTGAATTAGTGCAACAAAATAAACTCTTAGAAAGTAAGAAATTAAACATTGGACTGCGTACCATCGAGCTGGTTCAAAACAAAGACACTTTTGGAAGGGGATTTTACTTTAAACTGAACGGAAAACCCGTTTTTATGAAAGGGGCTAATTATGTGCCAAATGATAGTTTTTTACCGACTGCTTCCAAAATATCTCCTTTAGAGTTGGTGTTAAATGCAAAAGCGGCGCATATGAACATGTTGCGTGTTTGGGGTGGCGGTGTCTATGCAGATGATGCATTTTATGACGCTTGCGATGCGAATGGAATACTAGTTTGGCAAGATTTTATGTTTGCTTGTTCCATGTATCCAGGGGATGAAAAATTTGTGGCAAATGTCAAAAATGAAGTAATTGATCAGGTCAACCGTTTGCAAAATCATCCAAGTTTGGCTTTATGGTGCGGCAATAATGAAAACGACGAAGGTTGGCACAACTGGGGTTGGCAAAAACAATATAATTATTCTAAATCCGATTCCACACAAATTTGGAACGACTATAAAAAAGTCTTTCACGAATTGATTCCGCATACGTTAGACAGTTTATTGTCTAAAGATAAAAACAGCTATTGGCCCTCATCACCTTCTATTGGTTGGGGAAGAAAAGAAAGTTTGTTGCAAGGTGATTCGCATTATTGGGGCGTTTGGTGGGGCAAAGAACCTTTTGAAATGTATCAGAAGAAAGTGGGTCGGTTTATGAGCGAGTATGGTTTTCAAGGCATGCCCAATAAAGAAACATTAGAAAGAGTAATTGCGCAATCGGACTTAAATTTCACTTCCGAAGCCTTTAAAAATCATCAAAAACATCCCACAGGTTTTGAAACCATAAACGAGTATATGGCACGTGATTTTAGGGTGCCCAAAGCCCTTGATAATTACATTTATGTTTCTCAACTATTGCAAGCCTATGGCATGAAAACAGCCATTGAAGCCCACCGATTGGCAAAGCCCTATTGTATGGGAACATTGTATTGGCAATTTAACGATTGTTGGCCGGTAACTTCATGGAGTACGGTAGATTATTATGGCAATTGGAAAGCTTCACATTATCAAGTTAAAGAAAGTTTTGCACCCATTGTATTGCTTTTTTCGGAGGATGTAAAGGCCCTTTCAATTATTGGAAGTAATGATACTTTCGTCCTACAAACCGGAACACTAACGGTACAATTGCTTGACTTTTCAGGTAATATCATTTGGAGAGCAGATAAAATATGTGAAATCAACCAGGAATCGAATACCGTTTGTATGCAAATTGCGTATGACCAACTCCCAAAATTTGACAAGCAAAAATCAGTTTTGCAAGTCGAATTCAAAGGTAAAAACACGGAGTCTGTTGCCTACCATTATTTTGTAAAACCAAAAGAGTTGGTGCTTGAAAAACCAACAATCGAAATTAAAGTTGTGGGTGAAACGCTTATTGAAGTCACAACAAATACGTTGGCAAAAAATGTGTATTTGCATTCGAAAGACGGATTTTTTAACACCAACTATTTCGATTTGATTCCGGGGGTTCCAAAAATTATCAAATTCGATAAGCCTTCGAATGCCATTGAGGTATTGTCGTTATTTGATGCCAATTAAAAACAATAAGGGGTAAAAAAAATGCCTCAAATGAGGCGTTTTTCTAAAATAAACCGTTAAGTTCGGCGTCTATTCTGTTTATGATGTTTCCTAAATCTTCAGGATTGTTTACAAAATCAATATCATCTACATCTATAATCACTAATTTACCTTTGTCATACGTCTGAATCCATGCTTCATAGCGTTCGTTCAATCGACTCAAATAATCAATAGAAATAGAATTTTCATAGTCTCTTCCACGTTTGTGGATTTGACTCACTAAATTAGGAATGGAACTGCGCAAATAGATTAATAGATCGGGAGCGCCTACCAAACCTTCCATCAATTCAAATAAAGAAGTATAGTTGTTGTAATCTCGATTGGCCATTAATCCCATGGCATGAAGGTTGGGAGCAAATATATGCGCATCTTCATAAATAGTTCGGTCTTGAATAATGTTTTTGCCGCTTTCTCTAATTTGTAATACTTGACGAAAACGACTGTTTAAGAAATAGATTTGAAGGTTAAAACTCCAGCGTTCCATTTGATGGTAAAAATCATCTAAATACGGATTGTCAACCACGTCTTCAAAATGAGGCTCCCATTTGTAATGTTTCGCCAACAAACGAGTTAGTGTTGTTTTTCCTGCTCCAATATTTCCTGCTACCGCTATGTGCATTATGGTAAAATTAATTTATAATTAGTAATTTTATTTTGGGTAAAAATAGCTAAAATTCCATCTTTAAAGAAAAAATTGTCAACGAAATTTTCAGTTATTTCAATTTTTCTGCTGCTTCCTTTTGCTATTTCATACAAATAGAGTTGCTTTTCGATACAATATACAGCAGTGGTAGCGTCAATCAATTGAATAGTTTCATATTTTGGTAGGTTGCCTAGTGTGGTTACTTTCCCATAAATGGAGGAAGTAGTTAGCTTTTTTTGACTGTCTATCCAATAAAAAAAGGTATAGTCTGAGGCATAATTAACGAGAGGATTTGAATTAGGTACCGTGATCCAATTTGTGTGATCTTTAGTTGTGGAATACAAACCCAACCGATTGCTGTTTCCATCATACACCCACAATTGATTTTGTGCCGACAACCCCATAGCTTCCAACTGAATAAATGTGGGGCTTAAGTTGAAATCAATACGTTTGGTCTCATTTAATTGGTTGTCTAATAACACTAATGTGTTGAATTCTTTATAAAAAACGACAAGTTGTAAGGGATTTTGAAAATCTACCCGTTCGATTTTACCCAATCCTAGGTTTTTATACACTAAAACTTCATTTTTAGTACGTTTGATTACAACATTATCTTTTATGGCATATTGATGTAGTTGTTGGTCAAACCCCAAATACCGATCAACATTCCATGAAATTGAATCTAGTTTATCAGTTTTTACAGGAGTTTGTGAGAAGGTGACTGCTGTAACAAAGCTACAAATCCAAGAAAAAAAATAATGTGTATGTTGCATGGGTTAAACGAAATGCTAATTAATGAGTCTAATATACTACTTAATACAAAAATAAAGCCCAAATTGTGTAACAAATTCTACTAATTAAGGTCTTATTAGTTATCTAAAATTAATTTTAACAATGAAAAAAATATTTATTGCTGCTTTATTAGGCTTCATGGGCATCATGAATGCGCAAAATTTTCAGGGAATGGCTGTGTATGAGTCTAAAACGAGTACGGCCGAATTTACGAAAGGATTCAGTGGAAATAAGGACATGACTCCCGAAATGCAAAAACAAATCGAAGAGCGAATGCGAAAAATGTTTGAAAAAACATTTGTGTTAAATTTTGATCGATCAGCGTCTATTTATAAAGAAGAAGAAAAATTAGAAGCGCCTGGCCAGCAAGGCGGCGTGAGAATGATGTCTTCCATGATGGGAGGCGGCGGAACACATTACAAGAATGTGAAAGAAAAACAATATATTGTTGATCGCGAGATTTTTGGAAAAGAATTTTTGATTAAAGATTCCTTGCCAAAATACAACTGGAAAATGGAGGGAGAATCCAAACAAATTGGAAATTATACCTGTTTTAAAGCTACCGCAACTGTAAAGGTTAATGAATCCGACTTTAGAAATTTCAGATTTAGAAACCGTGACAAAAAGGAAGAAGATAAAAAGGAAGAAGTGAAAGATTCTACTAAAACCAATAAAACGAATTTTACTAAAGATTGGGAAATGCCAAAAGAAAACACCATCACAGCATGGTATTGTCCTGAAATTCCCATCAATCAAGGTCCAGAAAATTATTGGGGTTTACCCGGTTTAATTTTAGAAGTGAGCGACGGGAAAACCATTATTTTATGTTCGAAAATTGTCTTGAATTCTAAAGATAAAGTTGAAATTAAACCAATTGCAAAAGGGAAAGAGGTTACGCAGACCGAATACAATGAAATCATCAAGAAAAAAATGGAAGAAATGCAAGAGATGAACGGTGGCCCGGGTGGTGGAAACCGTATGCAATTTAGAATGAGTAGATAATTAATTTTAAAAAAATAAATGAAAAAACTATTAGTATTATTCGTACTAGCTCTCTCTACAAGTGCTTTTTCACAAAATATTCGATTTGAAGGAACCATAAAAGATTCTACAGGAGTAGGGTTGGACATGGCGAATATTATGGCAGTCAATCAAGAGACAAAAGCCATGGATGCGTATGCAATTTCAAATGAAACGGGGAAGTTTTCATTGGTATTAAAAACCAATACCAAGTATACCATTAAAGCCAGTTATATTGGCTTTCAGTCGTATGAGAAGTCGGTGACAACGGGTACAACAAATATTAACTATACCATAACCTTAAAAGAAGGAACACAATTAAAAGAATTGGAAATTGTTTATGAAATGCCGGTTTCTATTTCAGGCGATACCATAATTTACAACGCTGATTCTTTTAAAAACGGCACGGAACGAAAACTAGAAGATGTCTTAAAAAAACTTCCGGGTGTTGAAGTAAATAAAGATGGAGAAATTGAAGTTGAAGGAAAAAAAGTGCAGAAAATAATGGTTGAAGGGAAAGATTTCTTTGATGGAGATACCAAATTAGCTACAAAGAATATTCCTGCAGATGCCTTAGAAAAAATCCAAGTTTTGCGCAATTATAATGAGGTGTCAAATTTGAAAGGATTGGAAAATAATGAAGAAAATGTAGCCATTAACATTAAATTAAAACAAGGGAAGAAAAACTTTTGGTTTGGAGATATGATGGCGGGTTTTGGTGTTGGGGATAAAGAAGACCGATTCATTATTAATCCAAAGTTGTTTTATTACAATCCAAAGTTTAGTGTTAATGTAATAGCAAATAAAAACAATATTGGGGAACTCCCTTTAACGGCACAAGATTACTTTAAGTTTACAGGAGGTTTTAGAAATATGATGCGAAAAGGAGGTTCTTCTTTTAATGTGGTTTCTAATGACTTGGGAATTATGGGCCTTCGAAACAACCAAGCAGCCAATATTGAATCGTCATTTGGTGCTGCTAATTTTAGTTTTAACCCTACAAAAGCATGGACGTTGAGTGGTTTTGGAATTGTATTGGGAAATAAAACTGAAATTGAGACCCAAACCGTTTCTAATCGTACCGATAATTTACCCGATGGATCTTCTCAAACAATCTCAGAAACCAGAAAAGATATAACACGACAAGACAGCAAACAAGCTTTGTTTAAATTAAGTTCTAGTTATGTGCCGTCAGAAAAAGTACATTTTGATTATGATGCCTTGGTAAAATTTTCGGATCAAAAAGAAAATACCAGTCTTTTCTCCAATTTATTATCGGATGTGTATACCAATAAAAAACAGAATCCCTTTTCGATAAATCAGAATTTTAATTACTATTATACGTTAAATGAGAAACATGTTTTTGCATTTGAAATGCAGCACCTGTATCAAGAAGAGGATCCAATTTACAATGCTAATTTAGCGACACAGCCTTTTGTTTTGTTGGGTTATAATGGCTCGCAAAACAGAGATGATATCAACCAAGTTAGGTTTGTAACAACCAATAAAGTCGATACCAAATTAGATTACTATTACATGGTTACTCCTAAAAGTAATATTAATTTGACATTAGGGAACACCTATTCGTATCAAAATTTTGACTCTTCCATTTTTCAAATTTTGGACAACGGTTTGCAAAATGAATTGACGGATCCAAAAAATAATAATGACGTGAATTATATTTTTAACGATGTCTTTTTAGGCTTACATTATAAATTTTTAACTGGAAAATTCACTTTCAATCCTGGGTTTAGTGTGCACCAGTACAACATGAACGACCAGCAACTTGGCACTTCAATTAAGCAGTCTTTTACAAGAGTATTGCCCGATGTGTATGCTTTGTGGCAAATTAAAAAGTCGGAAACCTTAACCTATAATTATTCTTTCAGCAATAACTTTACGGATATTAATCGATTGGCTCAAGGTTATGTTTTTTCCAATTACAACAGTTTGTTTAGCGGTAATCGATTTTTAGAAAATTCGACATCACAAGTACATTCTTTGCGCTATTTCAAATACAACATGTTTAATTTTGAAAACATTTTTGCAAATATTACCTATACCAAACAACTAGACGCCATTAAAAACAAAGCTTTGTTAACGGGTGTAAACCAAGTTTCTTCTGCGGTAAATATGAATTCAAATTTTCCTGAAGAATCTTTTTCCGGAAGTGCAAATTACGGACGTTCGTTTTTTAAATACTATAAGGCAAATGCGCGTGTGTCTGTAGGATGGAACAAATTCAACAACATTCGTGAATTCCCAGATGCAGATGCCGATCCATACAATAACCCTACTCAAATCCAAACTACAGAGTCGGTAAGTCAAAGTTACACCTTAGGATTTTCGACCAATTATAAGAAATGGCCTAACTTAGGGGTGTCTTATAATTACTCCATTAGTGATAACTTTTCGGATACCGTATATACCGATAGTCCTTCTTTGACATTAGAGTATTATTTTTTAGAGGCCTTTTCATTGACTTCCGAATATAATTTCTTTCACAATTACAATAAGTCAAAAACTATTGATAGTGAGTATGATTTTTTATCGGCTAATATTATCTATCAAAAGAAAGACAGTAAGTGGGAATGGAAACTTTCGGGGACAAACTTATTGGATACAAAATCTTTAGACACGAACAGTTTCAGTCAGTTGGGAGGAACCAGTAGTTTTTCAAGCTACAGAGTACAACCACGATATATCATTTTAAGTTTGAAATACAATCTATAAGTTCTCTATACTACAACAAAAAAGCCTGACCAATTGGTCAGGCTTTTTTGTTCTATAAAGCAATTCGATTATAATTGAAAGGCTGCTTTTACTTGGTCTACAAAATCTAATTTTTCCCAAGTGAATAATTCAACAGTTGTTGTTTTTGTTAAACCACCAGGTGCTGTGAAAGTTTTGGTAACCGTTTCCGGAGTTCTTCCCATATGGCCATAAGCCGCAGTTTCACTATAAATAGGGTTTCTTAATTTCAAGCGTTGTTCAATGAAGTACGGACGCATATCAAAAATGCTTTCTACTACTTTGCTGATTTCGCCATCGGTTAAGTTCACTTTTGCTGTTCCGTATGTATTTACGTTGATAGAAGTGGGTTCGGCAACACCAATGGCATACGAAACTTGCACTAAAATTTCATCAGCTACACCAGCAGCCACTAAGTTTTTTGCGATATGACGAGTGGCATATGCAGCCGAACGGTCTACTTTTGATGGGTCTTTACCAGAGAAAGCACCACCTCCGTGAGCTCCTTTTCCACCGTAAGTATCTACGATAATTTTTCTTCCAGTTAATCCCGTATCTCCGTGAGGTCCTCCAATTACAAATTTCCCTGTTGGATTGATGTGGTATTTGATCGCGTCATTAAATAAATGTGCATATTGTGGATTTTTCGCAATAACTCTTGGGATCAAAATCTCGATGATGTCTTTTTTAATTTTAGCCAACATCGTAGGTTCGTCTGCAAAATCATCATGCTGTGTAGATACGACAATAGCATCAATGCGAACCGGTTTGTTATCATCAGAATATTCTAATGTTACTTGCGATTTTGCATCCGGACGTAAGTAGGTAATTTCTTTGTTCTCTCTTCTTAAGTCAGCTAAATCTTGTAACAATTGGTGCGACAATTTCAAGGCTAAGGGCATATATTCTGCCGTTTCGTTGGTAGCATAACCAAACATCATTCCTTGGTCACCTGCACCTTGCTCTTCTTTGCTTGCCCTGTCGACACCTTGGTTGATATCAGCTGATTGCTCGTGAATTGCCGACAACACCCCACAAGAATTGGCTTCAAACATGTACTCACTTTTGGTGTATCCAATTTTTTTGATGACATCACGTGCAATTGTTTGCACGTCTAAATAAGTATTCGATTTTACTTCTCCTGCTAGAATAACCTGTCCAGTAGTAACAAGTGTCTCACAAGCTACTTTTGACTCGGGGTCAAAAGCTAGAAAATTATCAATTAATGCATCGGAAATTTGATCCGCAACTTTGTCAGGATGTCCTTCACTCACTGATTCTGACGTAAATAAATAAGCCATAATTAAATATATTATAAATTAAGCGAGAAAAAAGTAGATTGCGAAGTGCATAAAGGAGTAGGGAATACTGCTTTAGCATTTTTTTAATGAGGTTGCAATCAGTTCAAATTTTTCCTCTTTTGTTTCGTTGACAAAGGTATGAAGTGATTTTGATTTGAAAAAATAAAAAAGTGATTTTTAACAAAAAGTGTGTAAATAATTGGGTGTACTATTTTTTTTAGAAAAATAATCTAAATAAAATTACAATTATTGAATTTAAATCTAAATTATAGGTAATAGATATTATTATTCTGAAAATATTTCATAATTTCAATTTTGTCACTACATTTGCACCGTTCATAAACATAATGGTAGTTATCACGAAAGCTGGAGGGAATAGACCCGACGAAAGCTTAGCAACCTCCAATTTTTGGAAAGGTGCTACATTCTAACGCGTCATGTAGACGGTACAGATAACCTGAAAAAAAACTTCATTTTTCATGATAACTCGAACACTAATCAGTTATCAATCGCATGTCAAACATTCAACAAGCCATTAAAGAAAGAATCCTGGTATTAGACGGGGCTATGGGGACGATGTTGCAACGCAACAATTTCTCTGAAGAAGATTTTCGCGGTGAACGCTTTAAAGATTTTCCGCATCCGCTAAAAGGGAACAACGATTTACTTTCCATCACCCAACCCGAAGCCGTTAAACAAGTCCACCGTTTGTATTTTCAAGCCGGAGCTGATATTGTAGAAACGAATACCTTCTCGGGGACAACGATAGGTATGGCCGATTACCATTTGGAAGATTTAGTATACGAATTGAATTATCAATCGGCAAAAATTGCCCGTGAAGTAGCGGACGAATTTACCGACCGCCCAAGGTTTGTAGCCGGTTCCATCGGACCCACAAACCGAACCGCTTCGATGTCACCCGATGTCAATGATCCGGGATACCGTGCCGTCACTTTTGACGATTTGCGCGTGGCATACAAGCAACAAGTCGTAGCATTAATTGATGGAGGTTGTGACGTATTGTTGGTAGAAACTATTTTTGATACGTTGAATGCAAAAGCAGCTCTTTTTGCTATTGAAGAAGTAAAAGAAGCACGCAAATTGGACATTCCAGTTATGGTGTCGGGAACGATAACGGATGCCTCTGGGAGAACCTTGTCAGGTCAAACTGTAGAGGCTTTCTTAATTTCTATTTCCCACATTCCGTTGTTGAGTGTTGGGTTCAATTGCGCTTTGGGTGCCGATCAATTAAAGCCTTATTTGAAACGATTGGCCATGAACACCCAATTGAATATTTCGGCGCATCCCAATGCAGGATTGCCTAATGCGTTTGGGCATTATGACCAAACTCCCGAAGAAATGCAAGCCTTGATCAAAGACTATTTAAAAGATCATTTGGTCAATATTATTGGTGGTTGTTGCGGTACGACTCCAGAACACATTCAAGCGATTGCTGAGGTTGCAAAAGCGTTTAAACCGCGAACAGTTGCGCTAATATAATCTGTTAGATTTTCAAAACCTGCTAGGTTTTTTTATACTATGAGTACACACGAAAAGAAATATTTACAATTGTCAGGTCTAGAGCCTTTGATCATTACCCCAGAAACGAATTTTGTGAATGTGGGGGAACGAACGAATGTAACAGGGTCTAGAAAATTCCTTCGATTGATCAAAGAAGAGCAATACGAAGCGGCATTAGATATTGCCAGAAATCAAGTCGAAGGTGGCGCCCAAATCATCGATGTTAACATGGATGAAGGAATGTTGGACGGCGTATATGCCATGGCCAAGTTTCTGAATTTGATGGCTGCAGAACCAGACATTTCAAGAGTTCCCGTAATGATCGACAGTTCGAAATGGGAAATCATCGAGGCAGGATTGAAAGTGATTCAAGGAAAAGGAGTGGTCAATTCGATTTCGCTCAAAGAAGGTGAAGAGAAATTCATAGACTATGCGAAGAAAATCAAACGTTATGGAGCGGCTGTAATCGTCATGGCTTTTGACGAGAAAGGTCAAGCCGATACCTACGAGCGACGCATCGAAATATGTAAAAGAAGTTATGATGTATTAGTAGATCAAGTTGGTTTTCCTGCTCAAGACATCATTTTCGACCCAAATATTTTTCCCGTTGCTACTGGAATGGAAGAGCATAAATTGAATGCTCTTGATTTTTTCAGAGCGACCAAATGGATCAGAGAAAATTTGCCCCATGCACATGTTTCGGGAGGGGTGAGTAATGTATCCTTTTCGTTCAGAGGAAATGATAAAGTGCGCGAGGCCATGCATTCCGCATTTCTATACCATGCCATTAAAAACGGAATGACAATGGGTATTGTAAACCCTGAAATGTTGGAAATTTACGACGAAATCGATCCGGTATTGTTAGAACATGTAGAAGACGTTTTATTAAACAGAAGAGAAGATGCTACCGAGCGTTTATTGGATTTAGCCGAAAGTTTTAAGGGTGACCCGAGCGATAGTGAACAGGCGAAGCATTTTAAAGCCAATGAAAAGGCGATTGCAGCATGGAGAAATGGAACGTTTCAAGAGCGATTAACCCATTCACTCGTAAGAGGAATTGACGAATTTATAGAAATAGATGTAGAAGAAGCGCGACAAGCTGCTGCTAAACCCATTGAAGTCATTGAAATCAATTTGATGGCGGGAATGAATGTGGTTGGAGATCTATTTGGAAGCGGTAAAATGTTTTTACCACAGGTGGTTAAATCGGCTCGTGTAATGAAAAAAGCCGTAGCCTATTTATTACCTTACATCGAGGCTGCGAAACGCCCCCTAGCCCCCAAAGGGGGAATAAAGCCAGCTCAATATTGGGAAACAGCTGATAAACTAAATTATAGTTTATTGAAGGAGTTCGCTTTAAAAATGCGAAAACAACCTACTGATGCTGAAAAAGTTCTATGGACTGAATTGAGTGGAAAAAAATTGGCTAATTATAAGTTCAGGAGACAACATATTATTGGAAATTATATTACTGATTTTATTTGTTTGAAAGAGAATATTATTGTGGAAGTAGATGGTCTAATTCATCAACTACCAGAAAATAAAAATAACGACGAAGAGAGAACCAAATGGTTAAATGATGAAGGTTATCAAGTAATTAGGTTTACTAATGAAGAAGTGTTGTTTGAAACGGAACGAGTTATTGAAAAAATTAAGGCATCAATGGAAGCTCCCCCTTCGGGGGCAGGGGGGGCTGGCCGCGTGCTCATGGCAACCGTAAAAGGAGATGTTCACGATATTGGAAAGAATATTGTTTCGGTGGTTTTGGCCTGTAATAACTATGAAATTATTGATTTAGGTGTCATGGTGCCGCCGGAAAAAATTATTGCGGCAGCTATCGAACATCAGGTAGATATCATAGGATTGAGCGGGTTGATTACACCTTCGTTAGACGAAATGGTGTATTTGGCCAAAGAATTAGATAAAATGCATACTCAAATTCCTATAATGATTGGTGGTGCTACCACTTCGCGTGCGCATACAGCCGTGAAAATTGCGCCCCAATACAACGCAACGGTGGTGCACGTAAACGATGCTTCGCGTGCGGTTACAGTAGCTGGGAATTTATTGAATTCGGAAACCAAAGAAAAATACACGCAGGACATTCGTTCTGAATATGATGCCCTACGTGAAGGCTATTTGAACCGTAGTCGTGATAAAAATTTCTTAACGATTGAGCAAGCCAGAGCCAATAAATTACAGTTGGATTGGAATAAATACACACCCGCGAAGCCAAATTTTGTTGGAACAAAGACTGTTGAGGTAGCGATTGCCGATTTAGTGGAATACATCGATTGGACGCCCTTTTTTAATTCGTGGGAATTGTATGGAAAATACCCGGCGATACTTTCGGATGAAGTAGTGGGTGAACAGGCCACTTCTTTGTTTGCCGATGCACAAAAAATGCTGACACAACTCATAGATGAAAATTGGTTGACCGCCAAAGGAATCGTGGGAATTTTCCCAGCGAATTCGGTGAACGATGACGATATTCAGCTGACAACACAAAGTGGGCAACCGATCACTTTTTTAACCCTTCGTCAACAAGCTCAAAAAACAGCCGGAGCACCTAACATAGCGCTGGCCGATTTTATTGCACCAAAAGAAAGCGGCATTCAAGATTATATGGGATGTTTTTGTGTTACAACTGGTTTTGGAATTGAGGAAAAAGCCACAGCATTTGAAAAAGCCTTAGACGACTATAATTCGATTTTGATCAAAGCACTTGGGGATCGTTTGGCAGAAGCTTTTGCCGAATACCTCCATTTAAAAGTGCGTAAGGAGATTTGGGGCTATGCTTCCGATGAAAATTTGTCAAATCAAGAATTGATCGCTGAAAATTACAAAGGAATTCGCCCAGCACCGGGTTATCCCGCGTGTCCAGACCATTTAGAAAAACCAACGATTTGGAAGTTACTTCAGGTGGAAGAAGCGATTGGCGTTCGGTTAACTGAAAGTATGGCCATGTGGCCTGCTTCGTCTGTATCAGGGTATTATTTTGCCAATCCTGAAAGTAAGTATTTTGGTTTAGGCAAAATCAAAAAAGATCAAATCGAAAATTACGCTAAAAGAAGAAATATTAGTTTGGAAAAAGCCGAAAAATGGTTGGCTCCAAATAGTGCAGAATAAAAATAGTTGTTTCAGGTTTAAAGTTTCAAGTTCAATAACCTGAAGCCTATTAAACTTGAAACTTGAAACAAAACAAAAAATGAAAGTAACAGAACACATACAAAATGCCAACGGAAAACCGTTGTTCTCCTTCGAAATATTACCACCGTTAAAAGGACAAAATATTCAATCTATATTTGATAGTATTGATCCCTTGATGGAGTTTAATCCGCCTTTCATAGACGTCACCTATCATCGTGAAGAATATGAGTTTAAGGAATTGGAAAACGGGTTGTTACAAAAGAAAATTGTGAAAAAACGTCCCGGAACTGTGGGTATTTGTGCGGGTATTCAAAATAAATACAACGTTGATGCGATACCGCATATTTTATGTGGGGGTTTTACCAAAGAAGATACCGAAAATCTATTAATTGATTTGGATTTTTTAGGAATTGACAATGTGGTAGCCCTACGAGGAGATGCTGTAAAAAGTGAAATTTATTTTAAACCCGAAAAAGAAGGGCATGCATTTGCCTCCGAATTGGTTTCTCAAATCCATAACTTGAATAATGGAATTTATTTGGATGCCGATTTACAAAACTCTTCTTCAACCGATTTTTGTATTGGCGTAGCGGGGTATCCGGAAAAACACATGGAAGCTCCTAGTTTAGACAGCGATATTCATTTTTTGAAACAAAAAATAAAAAATGGCGCCGATTATATCATCACACAAATGTTTTTTGACAATCAAAAATTTTTTGAATTTGTGGCCAAATGTAGAGTGGCAGGGATCACTGTGCCAATCATACCCGGTTTGAAGCCCATCGCTACAAAAAAACAATTGAATTTAATTCCGCACCGATTCAGTATCGAACTTCCCGATGCATTAATTATGGAAGTGGTGAAAGCCAAAGACAACGATGCGGTGAAGCAAATAGGAATAGAGTGGTGTATCCAACAAAGTAAAGAGTTGGTTGCCGCCGGAATACCCGTTTTGCATTACTATTCGATGGGAAAAGCTGAAAATGTTAAAGCAATTGCAGCTACTGTTTTTTAGCCGTTTTTTCTCTAAAAATTTGCTCTAAATTTTTGTTTTTCAGTGCAATTTGAAGTGTTTTTAATCCTTTGTTTTGTGCAAAATCAAACACATCACTGCGTCTGTCGGTTGCAGTAGAAAAAGTAAGTTCCCAAAGGGCATCGTGGATGTTGATGGCCTTTATTAAATCAGGTAAAACAGCAAAATCAGATTGATCTACTGCTTTGTCAAATTCTACTTCAAGAATTTGTTCGGTCGTATCGGTCACCAAGGTATTGAGTTTTTTATCGGTCACAATTTTTCCTTTATCAATAATAATGACGCGATCACAAATGGCTTCTACTTCTTGCATGATGTGTGTAGAAAGAAAAACGGTTTTGTCCTTTCCAATGTTCTTGATTAAGTCTCTAATTTCAACCAATTGATTGGGATCTAAACCGGTTGTGGGTTCGTCTAAAATTAAAACATCGGGTTGGTGCAATAAAGCGGTTGCTAGTCCAACACGTTGGCGATAGCCTTTAGAAAGGGCTCCTATTTTTTTGTGGCTCTCCGATGTTAATCCAGTAAGCTCGATTACTTCTTCAATTCTCGTTTTGGTTACACCATATACATCGGCGTTAAAACGTAAATACTCACGTACATAAAGATCCAAATACAACGGATTGTGTTCGGGTAAGTATCCCACCGATTTTTGTACGTTTTTTTGTTCCGAAACAACATTGAAATCGTTCACAATTGCCGAACCACTATCGGCTTTTAAATACGTAGTCAATATTTTCATCAAGGTAGATTTACCCGCACCGTTGGGTCCTAAAAAACCTACAATTTCCCCTTTTTTTATCGAAAAACTAATGTTGTCCAAGGCTTTTTGATCGCCGTAATTTTTCGAAATATTTTCTACAACTAGTGACATACGTATAAAATTTTAGCAAAAATAACCTTTTTTAAAAGAACTCAAATTTATTTAAAAAAGTATTTGGAGTTTGTGTTGTTTTGTTTTTTGTGGGGATATTTTCTTCTCGTTGACATTTTATTTTTTTTAGTTCTTCAGAAAAGAATAAATCGTAATTTTACATCGAATAATAAGGTATGGAAAATAAAAAAGAATTTCGAACTTGGTTAGATGATTTTCAGCTCAAGCACCCACTAGTGATTGCAGGGCCATGTAGTGCAGAGACACAAGAGCAAGTTTTACAAATAGCAACCGAATTAAAAAACTCGGATGTTACTATTTTTCGCGCTGGGATTTGGAAGCCCAGAACACGTCCCGGAGGTTTTGAAGGGGTGGGTCCTGTTGGTTTAAAATGGTTGCAAAAGGCAAAAGAAGCTACCGGATTGTTAATGGCTGTGGAAGTGGCTTCGGCAGCGCATGTAAAAGCAGCACTGGAACATGATATCGATGTTTTATGGATAGGAGCACGCACGACGGTGAATCCCTTTGCGGTGCAAGAAATTGCCGATGCTTTAGAAGGAACAGATAAAATTGTATTGCTGAAAAACCCTGTAAATCCCGACTTGTCGCTGTGGATTGGAGGATTAGAACGTTTATACAATGCCAATATAAAAAAATTAGGGGTGATACATCGCGGATTTTCAACCTATGAAAAGACCAAGTACCGTAACAATCCCGAATGGCAAATTGCCATTGACTTGCAAAATCGTTTTCCCGATTTGCCACTGATTTGTGATCCTTCACACATTACAGGCAAGCGCAGCATGATTCAGGAGGTTGCACAACAAGCCTTGGATTTGAATTATGACGGATTAATGATTGAAACCCATTGCGATCCAGATCATGCCTGGAGTGATGCTGCCCAACAAATAACACCCGCCGTTCTCAAACAACTGTTTTTGGATTTAAAAGTTCGAAAAACAACTGATGATGCCAATGATTACAACCAACGCATGCAAACCCTGCGCATGCAAATTGATGGTTATGACGAAAAGTTGTTGGAGATTATTGGAAACAGAATGCAAATTGTAGATCAAATAGGCGTACTCAAAAAAGAGAAGAATGTGGCTATTTTGCAAAACCAGCGATGGAACGAAATTCTTCTTAAGATGACGAACGAAGGAAAAGAAATGGGTTTGAGTCCTGATTTTATCCTGCAGCTGTTCAAAGCCATTCATCAGGAAAGTATCAAACATCAAGAAAAAGTAATGAATACATAAAGAAAAACGCCCTAATCAATTAGGGCGTTTTGGATTTATTTAATTTCTTTTCTAAAATAAAAACGGGTAATAAAAATACCGTCTCCATCTCCTTTACCAGCGTCACTTTCTACAGCACTAGTAATATGTACTAATTCCCAACCGTCTTTATTGTATTTTCTCAATAATGAAGTCATCATGGCGTCATTTGAAGCAATATTTTGGAAATTAATCCCTACCAAACTATAAAAGTTTACTAAAGTACTTTCTTTTAAATCATCAATTTTAACATCCGAACGGTCTTTGGTTGTTTTTTCTTTACCGTCTTTAGATCGGGTAGTTGTAAATTGTGTATAATCAACATTTCCGCCATTTTCAATAATTCTAGATCTTCCCAAACCTCCTGGAACTACAGATTCTACAGAGGTTACAATTTTGTAATCGTAACTTTGAGAAATCGCAAAATTACTCACTAAAAGAGCAGCAATAAAAATTAATTTTTTCATGTTTATAATTTTAAAATTCTTTCAAAAATAATAAAAAAAAGTTGCAGAAAAAAAGCATATTCAATTTTTTAGTAGCAGCATTTTCTTTAAAAAATACTATATTTGCTTAAATTAATCCTTGTGTTATAAAGGCTATAAGTCTCAGTTTCTAGCTTAAACACTAACTTTTAAGTTTAAATGATAGGAATTGTATATAAATCTACCGGTAGTTGGTACACCATAAAAACAGAGCAAAATCTTTTTTTAGAGTGCCGCATAAAGGGTAAATTTAGAATGCAAGGAATTAAGAGTACCAATCCTATTGCTGTTGGTGATGTGGTTGATTATGAACTTGAAAACACTTCGGATGAAACCACTGGAGTCATTGTAAATATTCAAGAGCGAAAAAATTACATTGTCCGAAAATCGGTCAATTTATCCCATCAAATGCATATTATTGCGTCAAATATTGATGTTGTATTTTTGTTGGTAACCATTAACAATCCACCCACCACTACTAGTTTTATCGATCGATTTTTAGTCACCGCGGAAGCCTACGGAATTGAAGCCGTACTTGTATTTAATAAAATTGATACATTTGATGAGGCAACGTTTGAGGACCAATTGTATTTGCAATACATTTATACTGAAATAGGATACAAATGCTTGCGAGTTTCGGCCAAAGATGGAAAAGGTATCGATGAGTTAAAGGCTTTGATGAAAGATCGAGTATCTATGTTTTCGGGTCATTCTGGTGTTGGAAAATCAACATTAGTCAACACCTTAGAACCAGCACTTAATTTAAAAACCAAACAAATATCGGCTTCGCATGCACAAGGTAAGCATACCACAACTTTTGCCGAAATGTTTGATTTGTCCTTCGGTGCAAAAATAATCGATACGCCAGGAATTCGAGGTTTTGGGATAGTTGATATGGAGAAACAAGAGATAGGGGATTATTTCCCTGAATTTTTTGCCTTGAAAGACCAATGTAAATTTAATAATTGTTTGCACAAAGATGAGCCCCATTGTGCTATAAAGAACGCTTTGGAAAATGATGCAATTGCTTGGTCGCGGTATAAAAGTTATACCCAAATTTTAGAAGGGGACGAAGAGCAGTATCGCGCAGACATTTATGATGCCGAACGAAGAGCGAGTGATGAAACCAGAAAATCGTAATCTTAATTTGTTAAAATAGATATGAAAGCAGTTATCCAACGCGTTTCTGAGGCCTCAGTTACGATTGAAGATCAAGTAGTCGCACAAATCGAGAGTGGCTTGTTGGTGTTGATTGGAATTGAAGATGCCGATGGCTTGGAAGACTTACAATGGCTTTCGTCTAAAATTGCAAATTTGCGACTCTTTGCGGATGCAAATGGTGTAATGAATGTGTCGGTCAAAGAAAGCGGTGGCGATGTTCTTGTCGTAAGTCAATTTACCTTACACGCATTAACTAAAAAAGGAAACCGACCGAGTTATATAAAAGCCGCACGACCTGAACTAGCCCTCCCAATTTATGAATCGTTTGTACAACAAATGGAAATTGAATTGGGTAAAAAAGTGCAAACCGGGAAGTTTGGTGCCGATATGAAAGTAGCCCTTTTAAATGACGGCCCAGTAACCCTAATAATTGATACAAAAAATAAAGAATAAAGTTGCGCATGAAAATATATTTTTGGTTTAATTTGCTTTTTACCCTCACGGCTTTTTCTCAGGAAATAAATCATTCGTCATTATTAATTCCAGAAGAATTAAAAGAAAATGCGAATAGTGTTGTTCGAAGTCAGCATATCGAAATGAATATTCTATCACAGGAGTTAATGACCATAAAGAAATCTAAAATTATTACAGTTCTAAATTCGAAAGGTAATAATAACATTGATGCTGAAGAATATTATGACAATTCTACCAAAATCAAAAATATTGAGGCGGTAATTTTTGATGCTTTTGGGAAAGAGATAAAAAAGATAAAACGAAAAGATTTTATTGATCAAAGCGTAGCTGATGGTTTTTCAATCTACAGAGATAATAGAAAACTATTTTTAGAATACACGCCTACCGGATACCCATTTACAATTATGTATACCAGTGAAATTGAAACTTCAAATACGGCTTTTATACCCTCTTGGTTTCCTATTGATGATTATTATGAGAGTGTTCAAAATTCAGAAGTGAAAATTAATTTTGTTGCAGATCTAGGCTTTAAATTTAAAGAACGAAATTTTAAAGACGATAAAATTAAAAGCAATTCAAATGAAACCCAATTAACATACTCGGTTCAAAATCTTAAAGCAATAAAGTATGAAGAATTAGCGCCTACATTTATAAACAACAACCCGTATGTGCTCTTTGGATTAGATAAATTTCAACTAGAGGGACTTTACGGATCTGCAAAAACGTGGGAGGAATTTGGCGTTTGGGTATATACTAATTTGCTAAAGGAAACAGAGGCAATTTCAGAAGCAACTATTCAAAAAGTTAAATTACTAGTTGGAGATGAAAAAGATCCAATAGAAAAAGCAAAAATTATTTACAAGTACCTTCAAGAACGCTCTAGATATGTGAGTATTCAGTTAGGCATAGGCGGATGGAAGCCAATGTTAGCTACCGATGTAGATCGATTAGGCTATGGCGATTGTAAAGCATTAACAAATTATACAAGGGTGTTGCTAAAACAGGTAGGTGTTGAGTCCTATTATACCATAATTTATGCAGGAAATGATAAAAAAAGTATAGATAAAGATTTTGTATCAATGCAAGGAAATCATGCAATATTGTCAATTCCTACTCAAAATGGTTATACGTCTTTAGAATGTACGAGTCAAACAAGTCCCTTTGGATTCAATGGTAATTTTACTGACGATCGATTGGCATTAATGATAAAACCAAATGGTGCAGAATTGATAAAAACAACAGATTATAATAATGCCAAAAGCAAGCAGGTACTAACAGGAAATTGTTCGATTGATCAGAATGGCAATTTAAATGCAAACATTAAATACGTGTCAACAGGCGTGCAATATGACCAAAAGTATGAACTTGAAAACAAATCTCAACTCGAAAAAGAGTCACACTATAAAGAGTCGTTAAGTTGGTTGAATGGAATACAATTACAGGCTGTAAAAATTACTAATGACAAGAATAATATTAAGTTATCAGAGGAGCTAAATTTGGTCATTCCAAAGTATGTAGGTATTGGAAATGAAATAATGGTCCCCGTAAATATTTTTAATAAGACTTCATTTACACCCCAACGCTATAAAGTGAGAATGCATTCGTTTGAAATTAGCACCGGTTTTTTGGATGAAGATGAAATTGAATTGGAATTGCCTTCAGGATATCAAATAGCTTCAAAGCCAAATGATATCACTTTAAATGATAAATTTGGATCCTTTGAAATGAAATTAGAAGTCATTAGTCCCACTAAAATCAAATATAAAAGAATGTATCTGCTAAATAAAGGTAGTTATCCAAAAGAAGAATATGATGCTTTTAGGGCTTTTACAGAGCAAGTTGTAAAATTGGACAATTCAAAAATTTTAATAAGAAAACAACCAACTAATTAAATCAATACAGATGAAAAGAATAATTATTTATTTATTAGTATTTACCAGTAATTTAGTAATATCTCAGGAATACAAGCTTGGTAAAGTTACCATAGAAGAACTAAAGGAAACCGAGCATAAATTAGAAAAAGATGCAAATGCTTGTAAAATTTTTAGCAAAGCAAAAACGTTTATGGTTTACAATAATGACCGAGGGTTTGAGTTGGTGACCGAAGTGGAAAATAAAATCAAAATATACAAGACGGATGGATTGGGTTTGGCCAATTTTTCAATTAAATACTATAATTATGCTTCTGATAAAGAAAATGTGTTTTTTTCAGATGCGGTAACTTACAACTTAGTAAACGGAAAAATTGAAAAAACCAAATTGAAAAGTGAAGGAGAATTTACGGAGCGGGTGAATAAGTTTAATATGGTAAAAAAAATCACCATGCCCAATGTAAAAGTTGGTTCCATAATTGAATATAAATACACAATTAAGTCGCCATTTTTATCACAGGTTAAAGATTGGTATTTTCAAGATTTAATTCCGATTGATTTTTGTAGTTATCAAGTTAAGTTCCCAGAATATTACAGTTATAATACATTCACAAAGGGGACTTTGAATGTTAAAAACACTAAAAGCGAAGTTTCTACCAACATTACCATTAGAAGTAAAGACCGACAATCAACAAATGGTGGTCGAACAGTTTCTACAGAATTCTCTCAAACGCAAGTGAGTGTTAAAGAAAATGTAACAGATTATGAAGTGGCAAATGTACCTTCTATAAAGGAAGAGGCGTTTGTAAAAAATATAGATAATTATGTCAGTGGCGTTACACATGAGTTGTCATCTATTAAGTATCCAGATGAACCCTATAAATTGATTTCAAACTCTTGGGAAGAAGTCGTGAAAAACATCAACAGTTCAGATGATTTTGGAGGGGAGTTAAAGAAAAGTGGTTTTTTTGAGAAACAAATTAATAAAATTATAGAAGGCAAAACTACTCCTGAAGATAAAATGGAAGCAGTTTTTAGTTTTTTGAAGCAAAATGTAAAATGGAATAATTATTATGGTATTTATACAGATGAAGGGGTTAAAAACGCTTTTTTAAACAAATCAGGTAGTGTTTCAGATATAAATTTAATGCTGACTATTTTTTTACGCCACGTCGGTTTAAAAGCAAATCCCATAATTCTGAGTTCGGTTTCAAATGGAATACCTTTATATCCCTCTAGATCGGCATTTAATTATGTCATTTGTGGGGTTGAAGTGAATGATAATTTGGTTTTATTAGACGCTACAGATAAATATGCGCATCCAAATGTTATTCCAAGTCGTGCGATCAATTGGATTGGAAGAATGTTATACGAAGATGGAAAATCGGTTGAGGTGGATTTGCAACCAAAAGTTGTTTCAAAAGATAATGTAATTATGAATTATGAATTGTCTCCAGAAGGAACCGCTACCGGTTCTGTAAAAAGGCAAATTACAAATTACAATGCCTTAAGCTATAGATCAAATAATGGTCAAAGTACGAATGAATCTATGGTGGAGAAAAAAGAAGATATTTTTGGCAACATTGAAGTAAGTGATTATGCAGTAGAAAATGTAAATGATTTAGGACTACCCGTAGTGGAAAGTTTTAATTTTATTGACAATAAGCATATTGATGTAATTGACGATAAAATTTATTTTTCACCCCTGCTTATTTACGGATTAAATTCAAATCCATTTAAGTTAGAGGAGCGATCATATCCAATAGAGTTTTTATATCCAAATATTGATAAATATATAGTTAATATTACGATACCAGAAGGATATGTTGTAGATGCCTTGCCACAAAATCATAGTATTGTATACGGAGATAAATTACTAGCGCATAAATATTTTTTAACGAATAATGAAAGAGTATTGAGTCTTGTAGTACAAGAAGAAATAAATGTATTAATAATGGATTCTATGCATTACAAAGACTTGAAAAAGTATTATGAAAGTATCATTGAAAAACAAAAAGAGAAGATTGTAATCAGTAAGAAAAAATTATGAGACAAAAAGTAATTCGATTTTTAAGTCACGCTCTCATCAATTCACTTCTCTATAGCGTAATTATTTATTTTATGGAGGTTAAAATGGAGGCCTTACGCTTTGTGCTTCAAGCCTTATTTTTCGGCTTTTTCATGGGATTTATGCAAGTGTTTGGCTTGCCATATATGAATCGAAATAAAAAACAATAAGCATGGATATACAAAATGCCCAACTTGCAGTCGATCATTGGATAAAAGAACACGGAGTTCGTTATTTTAATGAGTTGACAAATATGGTGCAACTTACAGAAGAAGTAGGAGAAGTTGCCCGAATCATTGCCCGTCGCTATGGCGAACAATCGGAAAAAGAATCGGATAAAAATAAAGATTTAGGCGAAGAATTAGCAGATGTGGTTTTTGTAGTACTTTGCCTGGCCAATCAAACGGGAGTGGATTTACAAGCAGCGTTTGATAAAAAATTGGATTTAAAAACAAATCGCGATCACGACCGTCATCACAATAATGAAAAACTTAAGTAATTGTGAATTTAAAACTAAGTTATAATCTTCCAACTATAAAGACCAATCTTCAAATTTCTGGCTCCAAATCAGAAACTAATAGATTATTAGTTTTGCAGGCTTTATATCCAAATTTAGTTTTAGAAAACACATCTAGTTCCGATGATTCTGAAGTGATGTTGAATGCATTGCAAAACTTCCAACTTCCAACTTCCAACTTCCAACTCGTAGATGTTCACCATGCCGGAACAGCGATGCGTTTTCTTACGGCCTATTTCGCCATCCAAGAAGGACGAGAAGTAATCGTTACAGGTTCGCCGCGCATGAAAGAGCGCCCCATTAAAATTCTTGTTGATGCCCTTCAGCAGCTCGGTGCCGAAATTACTTATGAAGAAAAAGAAGGATTCCCTCCGCTACGCATCAGAGGAAATAAAATAGTAAAAAACAGGGTAGCCTTACCAGCAAATGTAAGCAGTCAATACATATCGGCTTTATTGTTGATAGCGCCAAAATTGGAAAACGGACTGGAACTTGTTTTAGAAGGGGAGATAACATCACTTCCTTATATTAAAATGACATTAGCTTTGCTGCATCAAATAGGAGTGACGACTTTATTTGAAAACAACACAATCAAAGTCACCCATCACCCATCAGCCATCACTCATTTTCCAATTACAGTCGAATCCGATTGGAGTTCGGCTTCTTATTGGTATTCCATAGTAGCCATGTCGGAAATTGGTTTTCAAGTAACGCTTTCCAACTTTAAAAAAAATAGTTTGCAAGGCGATAATGCTTTGGTAGTACTATATAAAGATTTTGGCGTTGGAACAACTTTCAATGCAGAGGAAACCATCACAATTTCTAAAATCAATTCCAATACTCCAAAACAAGTGGTTTTTCATCTTGCTTCCAATCCCGATTTGGCACAAACAATTGCTGTAAGTTGTTTCGGATTAGGAATAGGGTGTCAATTGACAGGATTACATACCTTAAAAATAAAAGAAACCGATCGATTAGTAGCTCTGCAAACCGAATTAACAAAACTAGGTGCTGAGGTACAAGTGACTTCAGAAGCTTTGCTGTTACAACCGGCTGCTAATATCAAATCCGACATTGTAATTTCAACGTATCAAGATCATAGAATGGCCATGGCTTTTGCACCTTTAGCCTTGAAAACAACACTTACTATCGAAGAGGCAGAAGTGGTTTCAAAATCATATCCCAATTTTTGGAATGATTTGAAACAAGTTGGTTTTGAAATAATAGCAGTGGATTGATTTAGTCTATACTATCACAAACTAGTTTTTAATAAACTTGATGCTTTCTATACTATTTTGTGACCCAATTTTCATCAAGTAGGTGCCAGATTGTATGCTAGAGACATCAAGAGTATTTGTCGATTTTTTCGTCAATACCAAACGCCCTAAGGCATCAAAAACTTCAATCGTGTCAATACTCTTTTCTGATTGGATCGTTAAAATGGAAGAAACCGGATTGGGGTAAATTTTAAAATTCTTTTTTAAGTCTAAAGTAGTATTGCTCAGATTTGGGTCCAATCGAGAAGCAGTTGCTCCAGAACAGTCGTTAGTATTTGCAATAAAATTGACAAAATTACCATTTTCAAAAACTAGAGGAGTAGTACTAACTGCAATACCGGTTACAGTGGAAATTCCATACAGATTGGTATTGTCACTACAGTAAAACGTATTGGTTGAAGGGTCTATAGTTGCTCCTGCGGTTACTGAATAATATAGGTTAGGCAATATGGTTTGTGATACTCGAGTCACTATTCCAGTTGCCGGATCAATTTTTCCCAAACGCGAATGTTGAATGAAAACGCCCGAAGGTGCATTTGGCATTTGGATGGTTGTCATTTCTCGAACAATGCCATAAATGCTATTATCCGCACAATTGTACGTAAAATTTGAAAAATCATAATCATTTGAGCTGTACACAATATCAGGTTGGCTATAGATCGTACCATTGTATAAATCGATGCCTAAAAATTTGGGTCCGGTTTTAAAATAATACACCATGAGTTCAGGGTCTATTATTGTTCCTGCCAATTGGTATCCCGTAGCAATTGAATTGGGAGAGAGTGTTGTCACTTGTCCAGTGGTAGTGTTCAGTTTGCCAAAAAATACACCCAAAGAAACGTTATTTGCGCCGAAGGGTCGTACTAATCCATACAACGTATTATTTGAATGGCTATAACTCACGTTATCAAAATAAGTTGTGCCAGAAAAAGAGGTGGTGTATGGAATTGTAGTTATGCCACCTGTATTGAAATTAAAGGTTGTAAACGTTGAATTCCCCGTCATCAAATACATTTTGGATTGAATTGGATCAAAATCACCTCCAGCCACATTAAAACTTTGCTCACTAAAGGTTGTACTTACATCATTTACATAACCGGTATTGATATTGATGGATCCCGCTTTATTTTGGCTAGGGCCCGTATTTGAAGTTGTATTCGTTCTTGTTACTAGCGTGAACAAATTGTTAACCGGTTGAGCAACCGCCAAATGGATTAGGAATATAAAGAGTAGATTTAATTTCATAGTATTTTTAATATAAACACTTGTTTTTCAAACGAGTAATAAAAATGTAAATCTAATAAAAAAACAGTTAACGCCCGAATTATTGTTGTAATATTACACTAATAAAAATCAAACAAGGTTCTTGTTTTAAAAAGAAAAAAGTCGGGATGACTGGATTCGAACCAGCGACCCCTAGCACCCCATGCTAGTACGCTACCAGGCTGCGCTACATCCCGAAGGTTGCAAATTTAAGTATTTCAATTGTAATTAAAAAAAAATAAACAACAATTTACTTGACAACGCCTATTTCATAATTGTATATTTGCACTCAATTCGTTTTTGAAGTGTCAAATTTCAGACGATATTGCTAAATTCTAAATGCTATTTATGAAATTATCTCATTTTCAATTCCATCTTCCTGAAGAGTTATTAGCCGAATTTCCAACTGAAAACCGTGACGAATCACGTTTAATGGTCGTTGATAGAAAAACAGGAACCATCGAGCACAAATTATTTAAAGATATCATCGATTATTTTGATGATGGTGATGTAATGGTTTTAAACAATACGAAGGTTTTTCCTGCTCGTTTGTACGGTAACAAAGAAAAAACCGGTGCACGCATCGAGGTTTTTTTATTGAGAGAATTGAATGCAGAACAACGTTTATGGGATGTATTAGTAGATCCAGCTCGTAAAATCCGTATCGGGAATAAATTGTATTTTGGAGACGATGATTCGTTAGTTGCTGAGGTTATCGATAATACCACTTCTCGCGGACGTACCCTTCGTTTTTTATACGATGGTTCGTATGAAGAATTTAGAGAAAAATTAGTTGAATTGGGTGAAACACCTATTCCAAAATACATCAATCGTGAGGTAACGCCAGAAGATGCAGAACGGTACCAAACCATCTATGCAAAAGAAGAAGGTGCTGTGGCAGCTCCAACTGCAGGTTTGCACTTTTCAAAACATTTGTTAAAACGTTTAGAAATCAAAGGAATCGATTTTGCTGAAGTAACTTTACACGTTGGATTGGGAACATTTAATCCGGTTGAAGTAGAAGATTTATCAAAGCATAAAATGGATTCGGAAGAAATGAAAATTTCTCAAGAAGCTTGTGATATCATCAATAATGCAAAAACAAAAAAGAGAAAAGTATGTTGTGTAGGAACGACCGCCATGCGTGCAATGGAAAGTTCGGTTTCTTCTCAAAGAACCTTAAATCCATATTCGGGTTGGACCAATAAATTCATTTATCCACCGTATGATTTTAGCTTGGCAGATGCAATGGTAACCAACTTTCACACGCCAAAATCTACTTTATTGATGATGATTTCTGCTTTTTGTGGGCATGATTTGATGATGAAAGCCTACAAAGAAGCCATTCAAGAAAAATACCGTTTTTATTCCTATGGTGATGCCATGTTAATCATATAGCCAACACCACTTTATAAACACTCAAAATCTCATCAGCAATGGTGAGATTTTTTGTTTAAAGACAGTGTTTGGACACGTTGCAACTTTTCCCTACTTTTACCCTTCAAAAAATCCAATTGACGTATGATTTTTCAAAATACACGCGAATTTGCACAAAGTTTAGACGCACAAGATGCGTTGAAAAGCTATAGAAATGAATTTATTTTTCCAAAAGTAAATGGGAAACAAGTTATTTATTTTACAGGAAATTCATTGGGGTTGCAACCCAAGAGAACCAAGCAATATGTAGATGAAATCATGGCCGATTGGGCAAACCTAGCCGTAGAAGGTCATTTCTATGCGGATAAACCTTGGTGGGATTATCACGAACGTTTTGCAGTGCCACTTAGTGAAATTGTAGGGGCAAAGCCTACAGAAGTAACCGTAATGAATACTTTGACGGTGAACTTGCACTTGCTTATGGTTTCGTTTTACCGTCCTACACAAAAAAAATTCAAAATTATTTGTGAAGAGAAAGCTTTTCCAAGCGATCAATACATGTTCCAAAGTCAAATCGATTTTCATTCAAAATCAGTGGGGTTCAATCCTGCAGAAGCCTTGGTGGAAATTAAAAGAAGAGAAGGAGAACACAATATTAGAATCGAAGATATTTTAGCTAAAATCGAAGAAGTCGGAGACGAATTAGCCTTAGTGTTAATTGGGGGTGTAAATTATTATACCGGGCAAGTTTTTGATATGAAAACCATTACCGAAGCAGGTCATAAACAAGGCGCTTATGTCGGTTGGGATTTAGCGCATGCTGCCGGTAATATCGAATTGCATTTGAACGAATGGAAGGTAGATTTTGCGGCTTGGTGCAGCTACAAATACATGAATTCGGGTCCGGGAAATGCATCAGGTTGTTTTGTACACGAAATGCACCACAACGATTCAGAACTACCAAGATTCGCCGGCTGGTGGGGTCACAACAAGGAACGTCGTTTTAAAATGGAACCCAAATTTGATCCTGTTCGCGGTGCCGAAGGTTGGCAAATAAGTAATTTGCCCATTTTATCGTTAGCGCCTTATTTAGCATCTGTTGATATGTTTGCTGAGGTTGGAATGACCAAATTAATTACCAAGCGTAATCTAATAACGTCTTATTTGGAATTCATCTTGCACGAAATTGCAAACGAAATAGAAGGGGCTAATTTTGAAATCATCACACCTTCAAATCAAGAAGAACGCGGTTGCCAATTGTCGGTTTACTTGCACGGACAAGGAAGAGAATTATTTGAACGATTGATGAAAAATGGGGTCATCACCGATTGGAGAGAACCCAATGTAATTCGATTAGCGCCAGCACCATTTTATTGTTCTTTTGAAGATATGTATGCGTTCGGACAACTATTGAAGAAACTGATTTTGGAGAAATAGATTTTAAGATATTCGGATGTTTAGATTTTCAGATTTTGAGACTTTCCGAACATCCAATGTCAGAATATCTGAACATCAAAAATAAAAGCCATGCACAATTATAAAGAATTAGAAGTTTGGAAAGAAAGTAATAAAATTTTGTCCAGAAATTTATAAACTAGTCCGAAAATTACCAGAAGACGAAAAATTTGGATTGATAAGTCAACTGAAAAGGGCTGTTATTTCTATTGCATCAAATATTGCAGAAGGTTCGGCAAAATCATCTGATAAGCATTTCGTTATTTTCTTGGAAAATTCTTTAGGTTCGTGCTATGAAATAGAAACACAATTACTAGTATGTGTAGAATTAAGTTTCATAACTGAGGTTGAATATAATCAAATTATGGAGAGACTATTTTCTATCATCAAAAAGTTGATTAAATTTATAAAGTATTTAAACGATAAAAATAAGTAGTAATGATTTTCAGATAATCGGATGTTCAGATTTTCAGACTGTCCGAACATCAGAATATCAGAAAATCCAATATCAAGAAAATGACAAAACAAGATATAATAAACAATTTCGACCCTTCACAACCGGGTTTAGCCGATGCAACCGTTTTTGGATTGCCTTTTTCAGCCGAACAAAGTGAAATAATTGTAATTCCAGTGCCCTGGGAAGTAACCGTTAGTTATGGCGCCGGAGCTTCTGAAGGTCCAGCTGCTGTATTAGATGCTTCTTTTCAAGTCGATTTGAACCATCAAGAGTTTCCTGAATTATGGAAATTAGGTATTTTTATGGATGAAGCGCCAGCACATTGGGCAAAGAATTCTGAAAAATATAAAGGATTAGCACAGCCCATCATTGAAGCTTTAGAAAGTGGGAAAGAGGTGGCTGATTTCCCAACATTACAAGCCGATTTGGATCAAATCAATAAAGTTTGTAAAGAGTTGCATCAAGAAGTAAAAGAGCGCGTACTTTTTTGGATGAACCAAGGTAAAAAAGTGGTGCTTTTAGGTGGTGATCATTCTACACCATTAGGGTATTATCAAGCACTAGCTACCCAATATGATAATTTCGGAATCTTGCATTTAGATGCGCACATGGATTTACGTATTGCATACGAAGGTTTTACCTATTCGCACGCTTCTATTATGTATAATGCCTTGAAAATTCCACAAATTTCTAAAATTGTGCAAGTTGGAATTCGCGATTTTTGCGAACAAGAAGTTGAAACAGCGCTTAGCGATAGAGTCTTGGTTCACACCGATAGCGATTTAAAACACGAAACGTTTGAAGGCAAAACGTGGCAACAACAATGCGATCAAATTATCGCTTCGTTACCCGAAAAAGTGTGTATTTCATTTGATATTGACGGCATGTATCCTTGGTATTGCCCCAATACGGGTACTCCAGTTCCAGGCGGATTTTCATTCGAACAAGCAGCATATTTGTTCAGTCGCTTAGCGGAAACCAATAAAGAAATCATCGGATTTGATTTGGTAGAAGTGGCTCCAGGTTATGACGATTGGGACGGAAACGTAGGCGCAAGAATGCTATTTCACATGTGTGGCGCTTTTGCCAAATCGCAAAAAATGAATGTGGGGAAGAAGATTCAATTCAACAAGTAAATAGTAAAACCGAAGTTTTAAAAAAGCTTCGGTTTTTTTATAAGTTATCTACATCCTCCAAAATCGAAATCGCTTTTTCTTTCGTGGCCGCTAATTCTTCGGGTTTCATTTTTCTCAATAGCGCTAGCATCATGCTCATCCGTTGATTGTTGGCAAAATGTTGCTTTTTCTCATCTAAAAAATGCCAATACAAACTGTTAAACGGGCACGCATTTTCGCCTAATTTGTCTTTTACATTATAATGACAATTGCCGCAATAATTGCTCATTTTATTGATGTAACTTCCAGAGGAAACATACGGTTTCGTAGCTAAAATTCCACCATCGGCATACTGACTCATGCCTCGAGTATTCGGCATTTCTACCCATTCAATCGCATCGATATAAACCCCTAAATACCAAGAATCCACTGCATCAGGATGCAATTGCGCTAACAAAGAAAAATTACCAATTACCATCAACCGCTGAATGTGATGGGCATACGCTTCCGATAAACTCTGCGAAATCGAATGTTGCATGCATTTCATCTTGGTTTTTCCAGTCCAAAAGAAATCCGGTAGCAGATTGTAGTTTTCCAATGCGTTCATTTGGGCATAATTCGGCATTTCTTTCCAATAAATTCCTCTAACATATTCACGCCAACCAATAATTTGTCGCACAAAACCTTCTACTTGCGCCAATTCAATCGTTTCTTGATGTTGAAAATAATGCGCAATCACGGTATCCACCACTTCTTTCGGATTAATCATTTTTGAATTCATCGCAAAAGATAAACGCGAATGAAACAGAAATTTATGTCCACTAAATAGCGCATCTTGATACGTGCCAAAGTGCGCCAACAAATGTTCACAGAAATAATCAATCAATTGCAAACTTTCGTTTCTTGATGTGGGCCAATTGAAATGTTCCGCATCAATTGTTCCCATGGTAGCGATATTTTGTTGCTCAACTTCTGCTACCAATTCGACTACATTTTTATGAAATTCTAAGGGAAACGGAATCGGAACTTCGTTTTTATATTGATTGCGGTTGTTGTGGTCAAAATTCCATTTTCCGTCTAGCGGTTGATCGGCAACCATTAACACATCATGTTTTTTTCGCATCATACGATAGAAACTTTCCATCAAAAGTTGTTTTTTACCTTTGAAGAAATCGGCTAATTCATTTCTAGACGTGTAAAAATGTTCCGAATCGACTGCTTTTGTTGGAATAGAAAGTTTTTCGCAAATGGATTTTAGTTGTTCATCCAAACGATATTCATCGGGAAGCTGGTATTCAAAACATTTAAATTTATTTTCAGCAACCAAACCCAAAATGAGTTGTTCCAAATTATGTGGATTATTGGCATTCGAGATTTTGTAATAAACCACTTGATGCCCTTTTTTTATCAAATCCTCTGAAAAATTCCGCATCGATACGAAAAACGCCACCACTTTTTGAATGTGATGTTTCACATAATCGGTTTCCTGACGCATTTCGGCCATTACATACACCACATCCGGATTGACTTCTTCAAACCAAGAATGTTGCGAATTGAGTTGGTCGCCCAAAAGTAATCGGAGTGTTTTCATTTAAAATAATTCAGGAGTTAACCACATTTTCTGAAATTTTTTATCGGCATCGTAGAGTTCGGCTTGGCGTTTGATGTTGAATTTTCTATCGCGTGGATCGTTGCCAACACCCGCATTGTACATCCAATTGCCATAATTGCTATGCACGTCATAATCGAGCAACATGCTTTCAAAATAGGCAGCGCCCATGCGCCAATCTTGTTCCCATTCTTTTGCCCAATAACTCGCCACATTTTGACGGCCGCGATTGCTCATCCAACCGGTTTTTTGCAATTCAATCATGTTGGCATTCACAAAATGTTCGGGTGTAGTGCCATTCGTCCATTGATTGAAGGCTTTTGTGTTTTGGTTCCAATGATATTCTTTTTGCAAAATACCATTCAATTGAAAAATTTTGTTGCCGTGTTTGAGCGAGATGTATTTGAAATAATCGCGCCAAATCAATTCGAAAATCAACCAATACGTATCTTCGTTTTTGATTACTTTTTTTTCAAATTGTTGTACTTCCCAATAGATGGTTCGGGGTGAAATACTGCCGTTGGCCAACCAAGCCGAAAGTTTTGAACTGTAATCTTTTCCGACTAAACCATTTCGTGTTTTCTTGTACACCGCTAGTTTTTTGGTATCCCAAAAGTAGTCTTGAATTCTATTATGAGCTTGATTTTCCCCACCTTTAAAAGGGAATGCTGTATTATGCGGTTGTTTAAACTCCGAAGCTCCGGAGTCAAAACCTAAATCTTCTAACGTAGGAATAGTAGTTTTTTCATCAATTAGATTTGAAATCGGTTTGGCTGAAATGGATACTGTGGGTCGCACTCGAATTTTCTTTTCCAATTGCTTTCTGAATTCGGTAAAAACTTCAGGAATTTTCTCCCAATCGTCATAGGGTAAATCATCAGGGTGAAACAAGAATTGGTCGTATTGGGTTTTCCATTTCACCACTGGAATTAAATTTTGAACTTCTGTAGCTACTTCTATTTCTTCTGGTGTCCATTCGTTTTGAATGTAAATCGTATCGACTTGATATTTAAGGGCTACTTCAGGAATCAATTGTTCTGGATAACCGAAATAAACCAATAATAAGATGTTTTTCTCGGCTAAATTTTGTTGTAATTCGGTTACCGTTTCCAACAGAAATTGCGCTCTAAATTTTTCTGTTTTTTTGAAACCGTATTGGGTGTTTTCAAAATGTCTCGGGTCTAAGCAATAAACAGCAATTACTTTTTCGTTTTCCGAACAAGCCTTATACAGGGAATGGTTATCCCTTACACGCAAGTCATTTCTATACCAAACCAGTCCGTTCATTTTTTTGATTTTTGATTTTTTGATCCTGGATTTTCGGATGGTTTACGTTCTATTTTCCGAACATCAGAACATCCGAATATCCGAACATCTGATAATTAATTCTTGTTTTTCCGACATTTGTCACTACAATACATTACTTCTTCCCAGTTTTTCTCCCATTTTTTACGCCAAGAAAAAGGAAGTTGACATGTTTTGCAAATTTTTTCTGGAAGATTTACTTTTTTATGCGCCATTTCTAAGCATCGATTTGCTTTTTTGTTTCGGTCGCGCATATTCAAAACGATCGATCAATTTTGGTAAGGCATAACCATCCAAGCCATTTATGGCGACAATGTTTCCTTTGTCCAATTGCAACCAATTATCTTTTTGGATCAATTTTTCATCAGCATATATTGCTTCTATAGAGGCAATAATGTGAATGCAATCATTTTCCTTTAGATAGTATTCGTTCACATACTTACACAACAATTGCACCGGACTTCCTTTTACAAATGGACATTTATAATCATCCAAGTATTCAGAAGTTAAATTTGTTTCGTCAAATTCAGAGACACCTTGCTCATAATTGGCAGATGTATGGTGCGCATCGGCAATCATTTCTTCGGTAATATGATTTATAGTAAAAAAATCCGTTTCCTTAATGTTTTTATAGGTGTCACGTGGAACGGTTGTAGGGCGCAATATAAAACCAACAAGTGGGGGTTCGCTGCCTAGGTGCGTCACGCTACTAAAAATAGCTACATTCTCAATTCCATCCACCGAACACGTGCCTATTAAATTTGCCGATTTATAACCCGTGGCACTATTTATTAAATTCAAGCGCGGCACTTTATCCATCTTTAGTATTTCTGAAAGCGATATTTTTTTCATGTGATATTTTTTTCAAAAGTACACTTGTTTAACGAAAAATAAAAATTAGTAAACAAAATAAAAATTAACGATAAAATCACTTTGTGCCCTAGCATCAAAATGGCATTATTGTGTACTTTTGCAAACTATTTTACAATAATTCCATGCAAACGCCACAAAAAATTGCTGTAGTAGGTTCTGGATTAGTAGGTACACTATTGGCAATCTACTTAAAAAGAGCCGGACATACAGTACATGTTTTCGACAGAAGTCCCGACATTAGAACCGTTGAATTTTCAGGTCGTTCTATTAATTTAGTGATGTCAAATCGTGGTTGGAAAGCATTGGAGGATGTTGGTTTGGATGACGCTATTAGAGCAATAGGGATTCCAGTAGATAAACGAGCTATCCACCTTCAGAATGGTACGATCAATTATCAATCGTACGGCAAAGAGGGCGAGGCAATTTTTTCTTTATCTCGAGGTGTTTTGAATCGGAAAATGGTTGATTTAGCAGAGGCTGAAGGTGTAGAATTTTTCTTTGAACGTAAAATATGGGATGTAACATTAGCCACGGCAAGCCTATGGGAAGGCGAATCGGAACAAGGCGATTGGACAGCATTACAATACGATAAAGTTTTTGGTGCTGATGGTGCTTTTTCTAGAATTAGACATCGAATGCAACGACAGTCCATGTTTGATTATTCGCAAGAGTTTATGAAAATAGGCTACAAAGAATTGCACATTCCAGCGAATGAAGATGGTTCCCCAAAAATAGATATTCATTCCTTACATATTTGGCCGAGAGGCAATTTTATGTTGATGGGATTGGCAAATTTGGATAATTCATTTACGTGTACTTTGTTTATGCCGATAGAAGGTGAAAACTCATTTGAATCATTAACAAATGAAGAAAAGTTGGTTTCATTTTTTGCGGATTATTTTCCAGATACTCAAGCAGTAATTCCTGATTTGGTAAGCGATTTTTTTAGAAACCCAAACAGTTATTTGGCGATTATGAAATGCTTCCCCTGGACATATGAAGACAAGGTTGCGCTTATTGGAGATTCGGCGCACGCCATTGTTCCATTTTATGGGCACGGGATGAATGCTGGATTTGAAGACATTACAATACTTAATGAAATGATGCAACAATATGGCGATGATTGGCATCAAATATTTAAAGCCTACCAAACCTCAAGAAAACCAAACGCCGATGCCATTGCCGAACTTTCCAAAAGAAATTTTGAAGAGATGAGTGCAAAAACCGCCGATGCGCAATTTTTACTACAAAAGAAAATCGAAAAATGGTTTTCCGATAAACACCCCGAAAAGTGGACCCCTTTATACAGTCGGGTTACGTTTAGTTTGCAACCCTATGCTGATGCTTTGGCCATAGGAGAGTATCAAAATGCTATTATGCAAGAAGTCTTGAAAATAGACAATATTGAAGAAATTTGGAACTCCGATCAAGTTGAAAATAGAATCCTTGAATTATTACGCGAGGCTTAATCTTCTCTATTAACCAAATCCATACTAAAAGCCGGTTTGCAAATCGCTAAATATTCACAGGGTTCATCAAAAGGATTCGAATATTGAATGCGCGTATTTTTCTCAATTTTGATCGATTGTCCAGCAGCTAAAATGATGCATTCCTCTTCAATAATAAATTGTTTTTTCCCTTTTATTATATAGGTATATTCATCAAACTTTGGGGTTTGAAACGGTTCGCTCCATCCGGGTGGCGCAATCATATGGGCAATAGAAATTTCCGAATTGTTAGTAGTGGCTAGTCCATGATGTTCTTCAATTAATTTGCCATCTGTTGTTGGTACAACAAAAGGTGATTTTTGAATGATATACTTTTTCATTTGAATTAAATTTTGTTACTACACCAAATGTAGGGTAAAATTTCATTAAATAAAAAACGAGAAATAATCTTTAGGATGGACATAACTAAATACTATTGGCCTAATTTTATGGAAACAATAATATAGATTTTTATTCGTTTTCACAGGTAAAGTGTTAAAGTTATGCGAATTAAAAAAAGTAGGAATTAACATTAACTTTACGTGAGGGTAAACATATTGTTATTATTTCTTAACATTAGGCGTAAAAACATAAAAAAAGTTTTTTTTTTCAAAGTAAAAATTTAAATTTGGACCCTGTTAAGTAACCACTCAAGGTCTTGGCAATATTATCGACATTTTAAAACTAATAAAATTTAAAAAAAATGACAAACGTATCTAACGAATCTGTTGAAAACGGAGCAAGCTCTAAAGGTTCAAATGTATTTGCAGCTTTAACAATTGTAATTTGTATTGTAATTGGAATTTTAATTTGGAAATTTGTAATGGGTCACCCTTCAAATTTTGAAAACAACGATCCAGAAGGTCACCCACTACCAGGAAATTATTTAGGAATGGTTTACAAAGGAGGATTTATTGTTCCTGTTTTGATGGGATTACTTTTAATGGCTTTAGTTTTTTCAATTGAAAGATTTATTGTGATCGGAAAAGCAGCTGGAAAAGCGAATGTTGAAAAATTCGTTAAAAATGTACAATCGTTAGTAGCTCAAGGTAAAGTTGATGAAGCTATTGCTGAGTGTGATGCACAAGAAGGATCTGTAGCTAATGTAGTTAGAGCAGGTTTAACTAAATACCAAGAAGTTAAAAAAGAAGGTTTTGATAGCGAAAAAGCGACTGAAACGATTCAAAAAGAAATAGAAGAAGCTACGTCATTAGAAATGCCAATGTTAGAGAAAAACATGACCATTATCGCAACATTAGTATCTATTGGTACTTTAATGGGATTATTAGGAACGGTATCGGGTATGATTAAAGCGTTCTCTGGATTAGCAGCAGCAGGAGCTCCTGACCAAGCAGCATTAGCAACGGGTATCTCTGAAGCGTTAATTAATACAGCTACAGGTATTGGAACGTCAACTTTGGCTATTATTTCTTACAACTTATTTACATCTAAAATTGATAAATTAACGTATTCTATTGATGAGGCTGGTTTTGCCATTACTCAAGCTTATAGAAGAATGAAAGGAAAAGCTGCATAATTCAGCAATTTTAAGCGTTAATTATTAATAAATTTCAATAATTCAAACTGAATATTGAAGTTAAAATTTTAAAAAAGATGGCAAAAGTAAAAATGTCAAAAAAGAGTACAAAAATAGACATGACCGCAATGTGTGATGTTGCCTTTTTGTTGCTTTCTTTCTTTGTAATGACGTCTACTGCCAAAGT
>JACCDI010090611.1_pt1 | contig 45584 bp, 41 predicted proteins | sample 7442791 | NCBI WGS metagenome assembly JACCDI01 (sample SAMN15323434, study PRJNA562643) | freshwater metagenome | isolation source: river surface water | place: USA:Blue River Watershed | collected 2017-08-15 | reverse complement strand
GTCACTATAAAAATTCGCTCACCTGTTTTCTCACTTACTGTATATTTTACTAATGGTAATTCCTCAAATAGTTTTTGGACTTCAGAGTTGTAAGTTTTGGTACACTCGAAGACATTATCTATCGAATTATGAACGTTTAACTCTATCTGATATTGTAAATTTTCAGTATGGTTTGTACTTATAGAAGCTAATGGATATGTATCAGCTGAAACTTTCCATCCTCTCATATACATTCCACATTCTAGAATCTTATATAAAATATCAGTTATATTTTTATTTTTATAATATTGTTCTCGCAATCTTTCAGTGAATTCGGTACTGTATGCTTTCCAATTTTCGACCTCTTCTATCGCCTTAACCATATTATCATTTTTCATATTTATAGCATACAGTTTTAATTTATTAACTATTCTAGCATCCAAGACTTCATCTAACTTTAACGGATTTTTATACTCCTTATAGTTTCTAAAATGATTAGCTAACTCTTCTAGAGAAAATGTAGTCAGTTCTTTAGTCTCTAAATTACCCAGTGTAATACATTCTGTATTACTTAAATCTTTTAATTCGTGAAGCAGTATTGGGGTAGTTTCTTCATCATTATAAACATTTTTCCCAAAAAACATATTGAGTGAAATACGAGAAATTTGCAACAATGATTCAAAGCTGTATCCCCTAAAATCTTCAATGGTAAATCCCTCATAAATACACAGTTTCTTAAGACCCTCCACATCATAGATAGAATTTAACGATGGTTCCCAATGCATAGTTAAATCATACCATATAGGATTTTTGAGAAATCTTTTTCTAAAGATTTCGTCTATCGGGACATAATATTTTAAATCTTTGACTTTTTTAATCCTCAAAAACTCATCAAATGGAACTTTTGATTCCGTTATATTTATATTATAAATTAAAGCTGCTAAAATAATAGCATCATAATGACTTATTGGATTTATACGGGATAAAATATAAGATGTATTTTTATATCTTTCTAAACTTTCGTTTAAATTATTTATATTTAAATCAAGTATTGGAGGAAGAGTTGTCGGTGTTTTAATAATTTCAATCTGCTTATTTTCAGGTAATTTATTTATTTGATTTAAATCTATTAAATTTAGTAGATTTACAAGTTGATATCTCGAAGCTTTGGTTATAAATGCATTAAGTTGTTCTTGCAATGATGATAAAGACATAGATAAATTTTGAATAGATGTTATCATTTGCATTGAACTCATATTCCATCTTGTTTCTATATTATACTCCTTGCAAACTGCATATAGCATACAGTCATTATAAGTATCTGTATTTTCATAGGTTTTTTGCCCGTATACAATATTTGATACATCTTTTGGATTAAAGTTCATCATATGGCTATATGAAGCAAGGAGACTTGTTTTGGTCCAAGTTTTGCAATCATAATTTACGAAGCTTGCGAGATAACGTAATTCTTTTTCCGAAAAAGGTTCTTTTATTGTTAATATGCGGTATTCATTTATCCTATTCACCTCCTTAATATTTTCTTCTAATGAGTTAATAGTTTTTGAAATACATATTGCATGCGATTTTAGTATTTCAATTACAACAGAAGAAGGGGTATATTCATTAAGCTTTCCGGTAATACGTTGCCTATTTAAAATATAACTTCCGAACATAATTTTTATTATATAATAAAAATGATTAAAGCTATACTTTCTATAATAGCTTATAAAAAAATTATAGAAAGTCCAATACCCTACTCTTTTACTATAGCTAGATATGATGACGAACAAGAGATTTATCTAGATATTAAAAATATAGATATAAGTGTGGGTGTCACAAAATATACAGTTAAAAATATTATGGCGGCATGTAGTATGTCTTTATATGACTATAACGAGACAAGAAAATTTTTAACATATTTCCTAGAGAAATTTTTAAAGAAGAATAAGATTCTAGAATCTGTTTTATATCTTGAATTAGACGGTAAGGTTATACGCATTAGAAATATCACTATAGACAATCGCCGAGTTTTACGTATAGGTATTAGTCATTAATTTTATAAAATTATATTCTATAAAAAATATTTTATAGTGTAAAAAACAATTTAGTTAAAATAATTTAACTAAAAAATAAAATGCCTCCAAAAGTAATTAATTTGGGAGCAAAAAAAGGATTACCTCTTCCAGCACAGACATCCAATGTTAAAATAAAATTACCTTCGGCTCTTATCCCATCGCTTGATGGGAGAGATATTTTAGCCGATACGGAAATTCAACAGACTATCAATTCAAACGAGAAAAGTCGTCGAAGGGGGTATGCTGCGTATGAAGAAGATAAACTACCGCGTTATATAATTGACGGTGTGAGCTTTTCTGTACTAACAGCTGAGATTTTAAATAAGCTACAAGTAGTCAATGTTTCCACGAAGATTAACCGTGAGCATCCTTTTGAAGCAAGTCAAATCGACCAGTTTCGCGCGCGACGTGGACCACAATTTAGCTGTGTTGATGGAAATCCGAACCAAGAAATTCTACAGCCTAGCCAATCAGTGACATCTTATATTCAAATGGGGGTGACGGATAATGATGTTCTGTGTAATACTTGCAAGAAAACAAATCTAGATTGTCCCGGGCACTTAGGTGAAATTATTTTAAATCAGACTTTTATACATCCGCTTTTTCGCGTTCATCTTATCAAAGTACTTTCTTGTGTTTGCAGCAACTGCTCAAACCTTCTTATAAAAGAAGAACAGATTAATCAGTTGGGTATAAATAAACTTTCTGGTAATCAGCGGCTCAAAGCTATATATGAAATATGCAAAGATGATAAGATGATTTGTCGTAATAAGAAATGCGGGCGTAAGCGCGTTTACATTGATATTTCAAAGCCTTCTACTTTTGATGCTAATACAATTAAATATAAGGATAAGAGTAGTGCTAGTAATAGCGATGCTAAGACACAGGAGATAGAAGAAACGATACGTATTGTTTCGACTATATCCGAAAAAGATGCTTCGCTATTAGGGTTCAAGAATGGGTCCCATCCTAAAGACCTGTTAATGAGTTCAATGGCAGTGATACCACCTTGTGCACGTCCGTACACTATTCGAGACGGGACAAGAAAAGAAGACCATCTAACTGCGGCTTATGACGAGATTATCAGGGATAATTATAAGTTATCAATTGTTAACGACCCGTATCGCAAAGTTAGCATTGGAAAAGATTTATATTTTCATATATCTCATTTCATTGATAATAGTGATAAGAAATACTGCCGTTCACCGAACGAAACTATTATGGGTATTAAACAGCGTATTACGCGGAAGGAAGGTCTGATTCGTTCAAATATTATGGGTAAGCGTGTTAATTTCTGTGGTCGTTCAGTCATTGGCCCAGACTCCACACTAAAGTTCGGCGAAGTAGGTATACCTGAAAGAATGTGCGATGTTCTAACTGTACCTGAAACGGTACACGAAAAGAATCTAGATTACATTCGTAAGCTATGGGATAACCGCCAGATTGTATCATTCACTTTTGGAAACGGGCCTCTTAAGGATAACCGTTTTTCAGTCACAGAGGCGACATATTCGCGAATTGTAAATGGAAAACCACTGATTCCTTATATCGGATTTACAGTGCATCGTAAACTACAAGATGGAGATATAGTACTTGTTAATCGCCAACCTACACTTTATAAATATGCAATGATTGGAGATTTTGTAAAGAAAATACCTCGTAAAAATATTGGCCTGCATATGTGCGAGACTAAAATGCGAAATGCAGATTTTGACGGTGATGAAGTTAATATTCATGCAATGCAAGAGCTTGATGCTCGTGTTGAAGCTATGACGTTTGCAAACGTCCAGGATTCAATTCCGAATGCACTTAAGAATAACGTGATGATTGGTATGTTTTTTAATGCCCTTTCTTCAGCCTATATTATGACCCGCGTTCCGACTACCAATGAAGAAGTTATATCTAAATTCAATGAGTATCCGAAACACGAGGTAGAAATGCTAAAAACTGAAGTTATTCTAACCCAAGAGCAGATAGATGAAGCTCATAGCCTGCTAAGTTATCGTAAAGATTTACCATCTCTAAATAAGCGTCTAAAGAAGCACGGTATTAATCCACTATGTGGACGTGCCCTGTTTTCCTGTATTTTACCTGCAGATTTTAACTATGTTGGTAAAAATGGTGTTGTTATTAAAGATGGTGTTCTAATAAAGGGTCGTATTACTAAGGATCATATCGGCCAGGGTGGAGGAACATCCATTCAGATGTCTATCTGGAAATGGTATGGGCGTGAACGTGCTTCATCTTTTATCACAGACTGTGTATATATAACCGATTGGTTTATTCTAGAACACGGCCTAACCATCGGTTTTGATGATATCACTTCTAATCCAGCTATTCGTAAAAGCATTGAGGATATTAAGAAAAAGAATGTAGGTGAACTACGTATTAAAATTATGGACCTTGGGTCTTACAATGAAAATATGTCAGTGGTTGCAAAAGAAACTCGTGAAAAGAACATTGTATTAATTCTTAGCGATGCAAAAAGTGGTATCAAAACCATTGCTAATAAATCTCTTTCACCGGAAAATCCACTCAATATTATGGCGGATTCAGGTGCAAAAGGTAAAGCCGAGAATACAGCTAACATTACTGGGTTAAAGGGCCAGGAGATTGTTTTTGGAAAACGACCGGAAATGCGTATTAGTGGTGAATCCCGCTGCCTACCATATTTCGATTATAACTCCGAGAATATAAGAGCGCGTGGATTCGTATCACATTCATTTCTTGATGGAATGACGCCATCCGAAATGTACTTTCTTTCTGAGGGTGCACGCGAAGGGTCTATTTCAACCGCGGTAAATACAGGGCGTTCAGGGGACCTCTCTCACAAGCTAAACAAGACTCTTGAAGATTATAAAGTCTGCTATGATGGCTCAGTCCGAAATGCGAACAACTTTATTTACCAGCTTGGATACTATGATGGATATGATGGTGGTGAACTCATAAACACAAATTCTTCGTCAACCGGAAAGCTAGTCTCTTTCATAAACATTCAAGAGGCTGTCAATCAAATCAACAGTAATTAATAGATATTTTAAATGCATTAGCATTTAAAATTATTAAGATTCCCATTCTAATAAAATAGCCCAGTTATTAGCATCGCTTTCTTTCCAGTTATCAAAGTATAGATATAAGACTTGAATAAAAGATTTGGATATATCTTTACTGTTAATTAAATCTTTTAGAATAGATAATAAGTTATTTAGTCTCTGGTTTACTATTTTTTGTTTAGTATTAGAACGGGCAGGTTTATAATCATCCGGATTGAATCTAATCCAGTAGACGGGAAGTCCGCCAAACGATTGGCTAACATTAACCATTCTAGTCTGCTCGCATTCGCAAGGTCTATCTTTATGTTGATTTTCATCAATTTCTAATATTATTACTTTATCTATTAATTCGAATACCCTATCAGGTCTTTCTTTTCCACATAGACCATTTTCTATTATTTTATCAGTGAAGGTTCCATACATTCCATTTAAGTCTAAAAAGCTTAGAACATTATTTTGTTTGGTTAATTTAGCTCGTTTGAAACTATCGGGTGCACAGTATTCACATAAATCAAGGGAATCTAATACCATCATTAAATTACAGTTTTTACATTCTTTTTCAACTATATTTTCATCATCTTCTAGCTTGTGAAGTTCACATCGTTTTAATTTATAGTCTTTTCCATATGTAGCTTTTTCTTTACACCCGTCGTGTTTACACCTTGCATTTGGATTATAAATCATACCTGGTAGACGATGCCTACCACATTTAACCGGACTTTTTCCAGGATAGCCAAATTTACAGTTTTTATCGCAGTTTTCTATATCACATCTTTTAGATACTACATTTATCATACCACTCATTGAATGTGTTAAACAGAATCTTGCCTTTTCACCCTCAAATCCAAAAGCCGGTGTAATAGTACATCCTTCATTTTCACATAATTTATCCTTTATATTAACCATACCCTTCTTTGAATGTTTAAAGCAGTATTCTGCCTTTCCATTTTTGAATCCAAATACAGGTATTATATTGCATCCAGGTTCGGCGCACCTTTTAGCATTAATATGAATCATACCGGGTACAGAATGCTCCTTGCACATTGTCGGTATTTGACCAGGATAACCAAATACAGGTATTACATTACATCCACTAAAAGAGCATTTTTTATTCTTAATATTTACCATATTATCTAATTTATGTATAGAACAATATGTACCCTTTCCACCAGGTACATCATAACTAGTTTGTTTCATACATCCTTCAAAAATACACTTCCTTGAGATGACATCTACCATATCAGTTAGTTTATGTTTCTTACAGAATCTAACATTTTCACCAGGCATACCATAAGATGGCCTTGTCTTACATCCTTCAAACTCGCATAATTTATCATTAATTTTTATCATTCCTTCTAGTTTATGTTTCACACAAAATCTACGGTTTTGACCGGGATATCCAAAAACAGGGCAAGTTTCACAGCCTTCTGATTCACATAATTTTACCCTGACATTTATCATTCCAGGCTTAGAATGTGTACTGCAAAACTGAGGAGTATTACCTTCGAAATTAAAACAAGCAGCCGTTTCACAGCCCGGTTCTATGCAAATTTTTTTAGTAATATTTTCAGTTCCTTCTAGCTGATTTTTATGTTTAACGCAATACATTGGAGGTTTACCCTTAACTCCAAAACAAGCTCTTGTTTCACAACCGGGGACTTTACAGCGTTTATGAACGACATCAAGCATACCTTCTTTTGAATGTTCCTTGCAATAAATAGCAGGTTTTCCATCAAAGTTGAAATTAGCCCTAACTTTGCAATCTTTTTCTATACATAATTTAGCTATAGATTTAACATTAATCATATTATCTTTTTTATGGGTTAAGCAGTAAAGGGCATCTTTTTGACCCTCTAAGTTATATGACGCGTGTTTAGCGCAGTCTATATGAATACACATTCCTTTCTTCTTGACCGGAGTTCCGCTCATTCTTAAGTATGGGTAATTGCGGCGATTTTTAAGGAATAAATGTTAATAAAATAATTTCATTTATTCCTTAAAAAATTATATTTACCTTTCGTATATGATTACTAGGAAATTTATTTTTATCAAAATTGAAAATGAAATATTAATTTAACTTAAAATTGATATTCTTATATTTAGTTAAAAGAGTTTAAAAGGATTTTATTCTATTAACTAAAATGGCATCGCTTGGTAAGGAGAAACCCAAATATCTGAACGAACATAATGTCTATGTTCGTTCTGGTATGGCGACTCTAGACCAGCTGAAGGCGGCCGTCAAGGAGTTTAAGAAGGCACTGGGTCGCAGTAGTGACCCAGCTATTCGCAAGCTGGAGCCGGGTGAGATTGAGGCCAACATTGTGACCAATATGAAGGGTGAGACTCAGCATTTCGGTTATCTCTGGGTTGAACACCCAGAGGTGTACTGGATTCTTTGCGGTCGCAACCCTGATGGCACGGAGCGAGTCGAGGTAGTTGACGAGACTAAACCGATTGACGACATAGACCTCGACAATATCGACTTCGGTGCGATGGATTTGAACACCATTGCATCGATGGCACCCAAGGAGGCTCCCAAGATTGTTAAGACTCTACCTCCTCTAATCCACTTTCCGGGTTATGAGTACACCGAAGAGCAGCGTGCTGCTACGTACAAGTACCTTCTAGAGGAAGAGGAGCGCCAGGCCCAAGCTGAGAAGCGCGAGCCTATCCCAGTCGAGGTTCCGAAGTATGGTTATTTTGAACTATCTCGGGCTTCCACTCTGGAGCTTTCAAAGGAACAGCGCCCGGATATTCTACGTGGTGAGGTGCCAAACTGGGTCACACACAAAATGCTGAAAGATGCATTTGGTAAATTTGCAATCAGTGTAATCTCGGACAAGCCCACCGTCTACCACGAGAAAGATTCTCGGAACTCACCTATCGAGATTTACAACTACGGTCATCATTTCAAGATTAAGCTTTACGGGACACCTGTTCGTAATCGCCCTGATTACAAGGTCGTCACCATCGAGTATCCGATGAGCGGATACGGGACTGGCATTTTTGCAGTCCAGATGCGCCGTAAGACCGTCTTTGTAAACCCGAAGGCGACATCTCCGGAACAAAAAGAGGCCGTCTGTATCTTCGATTATTTCCGGGAGCGCAAGTTCTAATTTTAAAGATTTAAATCTTTAAAATATTAAACATATAGATTGAAGAGCACAATTACCAGGGTCATTCGGTGTACTAGGTGTATAACGAGCAACTGCATAGTAAGGGGTTTCACCAATCCTTGCTAGAGGTAAACTAGGTTGTGTGCATCTGGTATTAACTTCAGTAGAATTTGTATATGTAATAGGGGTTAAAGTATTTATACATACAGCATAAGGATCTGTTCCTTTAACACTGTCGGTGCACTTCCCGTTGTTATCAAATGTGGAACAAAAAGACTGACATACTTCCATAAAATAAATTGGGTCTTCGGATAAAATAAAATTTAGACCATTCGTAGTATAGACATATGTACTTGTCTGTATATCATTTACAGTACAGAAACAATTCTGGTCAACCTGAGGTAGATTGGTAATGTCCCCGTTTGGATAACAGGGTTCTTGGTTGATATCAAGAACATATACTCCTTTTTCTGTAATTGTATTATTAACATTTTTAAAGAGGACAACTACACAGACAATCAATAGAATCAAAATTAGTAGTATAGCTATTACTAAAGCGAAGTTCATTTTATATTTATTGAATATTAATATTCAATAAATTATTTATTTATAAATATGTAGTTATCGCATAATAACTTGTAATCAACCTTCTGACCAATGTTCTGGTTAGCATAGTAAAATTCATATGGGTCACCTTCGTAATTTAATGGTATACGTATGTTATCTAATAGAAGATAGCAATGATTTTTAGTTAGAAAATAGGGGAAAGGTTGTCCTTTAATAACTCTGGAGCTATAGTATGTTATCTCGTCATCTAACTCGAATGCATACACCATCTCCCCAACAAAGACATATCTATTTTTTGTCGCTTTTATTAGTAATGTATTACCGTGATAAAAAGAATCATATATGTCATCCGGTTGCACACCAAGATACATATTTTCAAAGGTCTTTAAGTCGAGGACATAATCATTTTCATCTTTATCAAGAGCTTCCCAGGTATGTTTAAAAATACGTATTCTTTCACCATCCACTTCGACTCTAAATATTTTCTCATATTCATAATGAGTATAAAAAATATAAGGCTCCATTTTATTGATTATATAATCAATAAAATTTAAAATCATTTTTAAATTAAACCAAGACGAACCTTCTTAACAAAAGCAATAGAATCACTTAGTTCGGTATACAGCTCATTAATTTTAAACTGCTCCAATACACTATAGCCCATTTCTTCGAAGAGACAAAAGTTAATATCTAGTTGGTGCTTACTCCAATCTTTGAGCTTAGGGGTGATTAAATCACGTGTTCGTATGTGATTTAGAGGTGTAATATCAATACCTTTCATAATTTGAATGTTTTCAATGGTCCGACATTCTTTAAGTAGTGCATAGCTTTTAGCAGGGCCGTATCCCTTGATACGCTCATTGAAGTCCGTGCTTAGCATAATACAAAAATCACGAAATTCATTCATATTAAAATTAAGCTCGTCTAAAACTGGCTGTAGCAAAGTTCCATTAATAAATCCACCCCGTCTATTTTTACTTCCGGAAATGCCATCAAAATAAAAGTTTATACCGAGTGCAAGACAATCACTATCTGTACTAAAAGTTGCAGCCGTTTCACCAGCAATGGAAAGTTCAGCACAGCACATCTCACCTTCGGCTTCTGCCGTTATAACAGGTATGCCTAGACTTGAAAGTAAATTTTTAATAGCATCAATCTCGTCGCTGTAAACACTTACTTGTGTAGCCATTAGTTTCTTAAGCTCTTTCTCCTTCTCATAGAAGGCATTTGCCTCTTCCCACATCTCTTTAGGGACATTCCCGAGATTTTTAACATTCCTTAGATATATAGGAGTTTTTTCAATATCCTCTTTTAACTCCTTTATCTTATTTTGTCGCTTAATCCTCTCCTCCCGACGTTTTTCGCGTTCTGCCGTTTTCTCAAGCTCTGCTTTACCGTCAAAGACCATAATCGGGGTAACGCCGCTATTCATACATAGCATAAGAAAGTTTAGTACCCTAACATAAAGTTTTTGAAGCATTTCACCGCGGTCAATTTCCGTATCCTTATTTTGATAGACAGCATCTTTCTGAACTGCCGCTCCGTAAACAAATAGAAAATTGTTAGCATCGATACCTATACGATAACCCTGTAGATTACTTAGCGGATAGTTGCTAACAAAACAATTAACATTTTTATCACGTAAAAACTTTGATAAATCTTGAATACCCATTTTTATATTTTATAACTATTTATGGTTATAAAATCATTTTTTATAGGTTAAACATTTTCTTGTAAGCCTTAATATTCTTATTTATATCAGTTGAATCGCCCCATAGGATGTAATATGACAGGTATCCAGCCCGTGTCGGGTCTAGAGTATCAAGGTCCTTTGAGTGTCTGATTCTATACCGATCGCGGTGAATTAGCCCCTCTTTCTTATTTTCGAATAAAGTAAAGTCATTCATATTTTTGGACCCAAAGGGAACCCGCTTTTCTCGACCATTCTTCTCAAAGATGGCTACAAATTTGTGCTTACCATCATTAGCTTTCTCTATTTTAATTAGCTTTGTATCATCTAAACTATTCTCTAATTTTTTCATAGCGTGTTTAGTACAGCAGCCAGCATATCGACCTTCTTGACTGCATTCTTTACCTGATTTTAATAGAACAGAGCAGGACATTTTTATAGATGTTTTAAAATAATTTATACTTTTAAAACGTAAATGTATAATGGGAAATTACATATATATCAAAGAATGAATGGAGAAAATAAATCAGGTAAAACATCCTCTAAAAAAGGGGTAAAAAATTTACCTGGTATACCGGATATAAATTCCATATTTAGTAGGAGCTCTAATACATATGGAATAGTTCCGCAACAGGTACCACAGGCTCCAAATCTTCCACTATTGGGAGGGGCTGTCGTCACATCTATTAAATCTCCTAACGACAATACCAATCTATTTGTCAATGGAAATATTACTAATATTGATGAGAAAATAGATAACAGGATTGAGGAAGCTACTTTTATTAGACCACTGTCCCCACCACAACTGCCTTTTGAGCAGCCTAATCGGATATCGGAACCTATTACACCAAATTATGGGATGCCTAATAATATAAAGATAGTTAAAACACCTCCTCCACCGGGAATAAATATTTTACCGCTACCTACATCTATAATGGAAAAAGCCGAAAGTGTTGTTTCCGATGATAGGTCTATAGTAAGTGAAGAGGCTAAAACTCCGGAAACCAGAACGGAAAGCTCGTCATCCGGCTCTGTTGCATCAACACCATCTGTAAATAGGAAACTAAATTTAATGTCTGTTCTACCAGTTTATAATAAACAAAAACAAAATAAACCACTAAATGATAATCAGCAGGTTATTGAAGAAAGCGCATATTCTCCAGTTAATATTCCCGTCCCGGTTTTTAGTGCACAACCACGTGTAGTATCACCGATACAGACAATTGGTGGACCAAAGTCTCCATCGCCTATAAGACCGGTATTCAATCCAAATGGTAAAAGTTATACACCTGCTAAAATATCTAGACCTCCTACAGTCCGTGCATCAACTCCACCTCCGGCTTTCAGAGTTCAGAATACTGTTTCACAGTCGCCTTATCAGAATCCACAGCCGCAATCACAATATATCCCGACTGTAAAATCTCCTCATCAGCAGTCGGGATATGGTGAAATGTTTCATAGCTTAGATGGATTAACTAAAGAACAAGAGATGTATCTGAGACAGGAATTTAAAGTCAAGTTTGGAATTTTACGAGCTAATTATCCTCAATGGAATGTGATAGACCCACCAGATACTTTAACTGTCAAGCAGTTAAATGAATTATATGAAAGATATATACGTCAAATTATGGTATCGAAGGAAACAGGGCAATATAAGGTATATATGGTTATATTTTTAATGGTTATCGAAGTTATTGGTGTTAAATTTTTAAAGCTTAATATGTCGGGTTATACAATGTCTCAATTAAAGATTATGAATAGATATGATGCTTTATTTATAGAACTTGGCGAAAAATGGCTTGTCAGTGGTGCATCAAATTGGCCGATAGAAGCCCGTATTGTAATGATGATGCTTTTCAATGCAGTTATTTTCTTAGTCGTAAGATATTTATGTTCCTGGATGGGAGTTGACGGTTTGGCCGACACTCTCCAGGGATGGATTGATAGTATGTTGAATGGACCTGAAGTTTTTAGCGGAGCCGGTGTAAGTGCCGCTCCAACAGGTAATAGCAGTATGGGTTCCGGACCTGTACCAATTCCTACAAACGAGAGTTCTGCAAATTCCTCTGGAAACCCCATCGATAACATTGCTAATGCATTTGGAAACTTTTTCAGTAATAATGCAGGTAATATAGGTGAAAAGATTGCCCAGATTGGAACAGTCTTCTCAAGTAAGCTACAGAATAATAATAAGACACAATCGGCAGCTCCGACTAAACCAGCCCCGACTGTTCCTGCGCCCGCACAACCTCGTAAGATTAATAAGAAGAAGCTCTTTGAAGATTAAAATTGATTTATGTATAACATATACATAAATTTTATAAAAATGAATAAAGATGATTTTACGACTATATCGGTACCTGCTGATGGAAATTGTCTAATTCATAGTATTCTAAGGGCAAGTTATAAAGATTACATTTATAATGATAACGATGATTATAGAAGAAAATTAACTAGGCATTTCCGAGTACTTATGTCGGGTTATATAATGCAATCTGACGATGATTATCCAACTATTGATAATGTAGTTCAATTAGTTATGAATACATTTGAAGTTTTAAAACCTCGTAAATTTATGGAGTTTTTAGAAGCAATGTATAATTATACTAATAAAGAATTAGTTTACCCTAGGGAACCGAAAGATGATGAAAGCCTGGCAGAATATAAAGACATAATCAAATACGAAGATAGTATATATTTTGAAAATTCAAAAGAACTATATAAACACATAGAAGAAAATATATCGTCTAAGATATTAAAATTTAAAGATATGCTAGAAGAAAAGATGGGAAATAAGTTATATCTACCAACATCTTTTAATGAAAAGGTGATAGAAGCCGTTACTGGAAATCAACAAATACCCGATGGTTTATATCAAAATCTACCATTTAATTGCAGGCTATTTACTTACAGTTCAGGGGCAAATTTAATTAAGATAGCTTATGAATATAATAAATTGGAAGATATGCTTTATTTACGCCACGTTTCACATTTCTTCAGTACAAATCAGTTTATAGGAGATGCAGATGTATTATCATATATACCTGATATTATGAATATCAATATAATTATAGTAGATATTTCATCCAACAGTGTTATAAATATCTACGAAACTAAGAAATCAGAAAACTATGTTATAGTTAATAATATAGACAATATACATTTTGAACCATTATCTGTAAAATTTAATGAAAATAATTATACCTTATTTGATAGGGAAGATGAATTTATTCGGTCTATAATTAAAAATAGAAAGTTATACTAATTAAATATCAAGTAATTTTTTTATACATACTATGTATAAAAAATAAATAATTGAATAGTAAAATGGAGGACCATAAAACCGTATTTAAGAGATTCAAGGAACAGATTGATAAGTCTGCTTATCAAAAAGAGCTTCATTTTACAGGGGAAGAAACAGATGTGTCAATTCGTACACATTTCCTTAATATTAAACGCAGGGAGACTTGGAGCTATCGTTGCAACCTAAAACTAGATTGTACCGGCGATATTAGCAACCCAGATTTTATCACTTATAAAGTTAGGAATCTTCCTTACCACGGTCTTTTATATACTGTTCTATGCCAGCAGTTCCCTGCAATTATTGCTCAAGAAGGGTATGAAATTTGCTGGGCTCCCAATATAGGTTCAAACATTGTATCTGAAGCAACGTTCAAGATTAACGATGTAGATTGGCAGAATCTAAATTCAAAATACTTTGATGACTATCATCAGAAGATATCTATGGATAATACCCTCGATGAAGACCTAGGCAATGTAGCAGTTATGCGTGATTGGAACACTGCTCTACCAAGTTATACAACACGTTTCTGGATACCGTGGTGGTATTCTCTTCACAGTTCCAAGATGGTCCCTCTTTATTTCTGTGGAAAAGAAGACAATATCTGTCATGAACTACATCTAAAACGCAATATCGGTCAGCTACTCCGAATCCGCGATGCTACTACTCACGAAGAGCTGGAGTTTGATGAGTCTTATATTAAAGTTATGGGTAATTCAAACAACGGTGCAACTTCGCCTTATCAACTACCTGTCCCGGAAATGCGCGGAGATTATGTATTTATGTCGGATATGGAATGTGAACACAATCGCTGCGAGGAATCAAAAGTGAAGTATGGTAATACAGTTTTTGACATAGATAATGTACGTTCCATTGATAGTGATAATATTTATACTCTTAATAATACAGTAAATATTAAGATAAAGGATATGCCTTTTCCAGTCCACACCATTCATTGGAAAGCTCTCAATCTAAATGCCGAGAAGAAGAACTATCTAAGCAACTACACCACTAATTCCAGCGACCATACTATCGGTGGAAACCCTATTAAATGGGTATCTCTATCTACTCCTAATGGTATTATTATTAAAAATCAGGAGTTTTATGTTGGGGAGAAACTCCTAACTAAGCATAACTTCCGAAAGGTTCCGAATGTGGCTGGATATGGCTGCTGGACTAATGCAAATGATGCGGCCGACCCACTATATCCGAAACCTGGTATTAAACTGGACGACGCTGAACTAACTTTCCGTCTTGAAAATAATGATAATGCAAGCTCGGACAACTTCCGTGTAAATGCGCAACTTGTCTACACCTATCGTATCACGATAAAAGACTATCCAAAGAATGAGACCGAGCGAAATGTAAAAGGTATTGATTTTGATATATCCGGCGACCTATAAATATTTTAATCCTTATAAGGATTAAAATTAATACTCCGTTGCAGTCACCATCAATATACCCTTGCCAATACTACCCGATACAGTCGCTTTTATAATCATCTTATCTCCTGCTTTATAGGTCACCGATTTTGACCTATCTATTATACTAGAAGTGGTAGAATTTAATACACCATTATAAAGAGAAGGGTTTGTAGAAGAGTCTTTATAAATATCTACATTGATAGTCTGGCCGCCAGGTATAGTAGAACCTTGCCAGCTAATAAGAACACTTATTATAATAACATTTTGGTCAAAAGATATTAAATAATCAGTTGTTGGTGCATCGCCGACAGTCATTAACCCTGGTGCTAAATAGTATGTTGCGGCACTGTTGAGATTACCGGATATACCAAATGTCTGACTGGCCGCCTGTGTAGAAACATTAAAACTATTGCCATTTGTGGTACTATTAACTAAATTAGTAAATCCAAATAGAATAATATTACCATTTTCACGGGCTACATCGTATGTAGCCCCACTTATAGTTGAACTATAAAGCCCGAGAGCACCTGTATTTCCAAGAGGGGAATTGATACAACAAGCGGATATATGAGTTCCTGTGTTTCCATCATACCCTGTCGGCCCTTTTGCAAAAAAGTTAGTATCTCGGCAAGTTGTATTATTTGCCCCTGAAACCATTATACAGCACCCAGTTGACCCAGCTGACCCTAGGTTAACATTGATAGTACTAGCACGTACAACGTTAGACGATGTAGCAATATCTACATTAGCCGTAGTTCCACTGGAAAGTACACCGTATGCGATAGAAGGCTGTGTACTATAGTTAGATACGTTTACAACAGCCGTACGAAGCTTTGAAGTCTGTGGTGCGGTATTTATCAGCTCTAATCCCGTTAATGTAATTCCTCCCGTTGCACCGGTTAGATTGAGAGTGACGTCTTCTAGTCGACAGTTTGAATCCATTGTCACGAGTGTAGTATCAGAAACTACATTTGTTTTCTGTATAGCTACAGTTTGAACGTTTATCCCTCTGACTGCTATACCCGTTTTCACTGTTAGAATTTCATCATAAGTTCCAGGGTATATAAAGACAGTATCACCTGATACAGAAGTATCTATGGCTTTACCAACAGTTTTAAAAGGATAGCTATAAGGATATTCTGTACCATAACTATCATTTCCATTAACAGAATCTACAACCAATGTTTTACCTCTATATAAACTAGTTGGATATTTTACTAGAGAATAGCTAGGACCCGTTAAACCATTATCGTAAAATTGACGACAGTTAATATCATACGACTCATAACTACCTCCGGTGACACCGACTATCCACCTGTCAGTGTTCCCAAGATAGACATCGTTCGTGTAGACAATTTGACCTGACATTTTAACATATGGTTTAAAAATATTTAGTGTATAAGAAATAAATTAATAAATAACAAAATGCCGGACGTTATCAAAGAAGAAATTAAGCCCATAAGTTTGTCATTTACTGATATAAATAACCTTGTTAAAATACCAACCATAGGAGATGGTAGCTGTTATTTCCATTCCGTTCTTCGCGCATTTAACACCGATTATATGAAAACTACAGCTGTTTTTGACCGTATTAACTTAGCTCGTAGTTTTCGCAACAACCTTGCTATTCGCCTTTCTGAGATAGACCCAATTACCGGTCAAGAATATTATGACGGATTAAATAATGGTAATCTTGGTGATATTTCAAAAGGGGTTAAAGAATATAGTAAAGAATATCTTCGTAAGGAACTATTAAGCTCTGAACCTGTCGATAATATTTATCAAGAACTTATAAGTAATGCAATAAATAAAGATATCTATATAATAGATATGGAAACGATGGATATGTATAATACAGGTTCAGCATATACACTTTACTACAAAGGTCGTAATTCAATTGTCATTGCATATTCACCAGGTCATTTCGAGACTATAGGACTTAAGCGCAGTGATGGTACGATTAATACCGTATTTACACCTGAGCACCCATTAATCCAGGCCTGTAAAGAAAGACTTATAAGTGCATTTAAAATGGATAAGAAAAATGATTATATGTATTCTAAAGGTCTTTCACCCAGGATAACAGCTCTGCGCGGTATATCACCGCGTCGTTGATAATTTAAATCTAATGATTTAAATTATTTTCTCCTTTTGGATTTAGGTTTTGGAATAATGTCAATATTTTCTTCTTGTGATTGACTATTAGATTCGCTTTTCAGTATTTTTATTTCATCTTTTAATTGAATTATTTCATTATTGAGTTCTTGTATAGATTTAATTAAACAAGGTATAAAGGCACTATAGTTTATACCATATTTATCATTAATATCTTTTGGTATATGTAATCCATTAAAAGTCTTAATTTCGTTATCATTTATTACCTGTTCTAATTCTTGACCGATTATACCTTCCGACCATCCATTACTATCTTTAAATGCAATTGGATGCAACTCTTTCAAAAACTCCAAACCCTGTACATTCTCATTAATATCATATACGTGATTTTTATCAGCTGGTATTGTTATATTTTGATTAGCTTTTATTTTTGTTATCTGCTCATTTCCAAGATAAACTGTATTCGAATCATTTACATTGTTATTGAAACCTATACAAATACTATTATTAACATCGTTATGTATTTGACTATAGTTTCCCAGTATTATATTTCTATCACTTGAATTATCACATTTCGAGTCATTGCCTATAATTAAATTACCACTATTTCTAGCATATAAATCTATAGTATCTGTGCCAATAATGATATTATTACTATTTTCAATATTATAGCCAGACATTGCACCAATAAATATGTTTGAATATCCAGTATTATTATATCCACTATCTGTTCCAATAAAAAGATTATTAATACCTTCTTTATTATTTTTACCACTATATGCACCTATATATGTGTTGTTAAATCCAAACTCATTATTTACACCTGCTGACCTACCGATGAAAGTATTATAACAGGAATACCATTCCGGCTTTGATTTATTCGGGTAAGTGTTATGACCGGCACCTGTACCTATAAAAGTATTTGCAACACATCCATTATCGCCAGTATCGCCAGCGATAATCATATTACCTGCACCTATACCTATAAATGTATTGCCCTTACTAACATCTAAATCTATTTTACTATGAGTCCCAAGCATCATAGTTCCAGTTGCAAATGTACCTTTATCATCAGGATATCTTATTCCAAAAAGTTGAGACATTTTAAAAGTATATATAATTGTTTAGACCAAGCAAAAATTGATTATAATTTAATAATTTAATAATTGTTTTGATACTTACAAAAGGTATAACTTTTTACAAGATGCAGACTCCTCTGGTTAACTCTGTCACCATCGAGCCGATCGATACCAGTGTTGCTTACACTGGTGGAAATATCGACCACGGTAATCAGAATTTTATTTCGGAGGAGGAAAAGAATGCATTTCTCGCTGCCCCTAAAACCCCTGTAAAGGATAAGAAGCCTCTTGTCTGCCCGGGTGCACCTGAGCGTAAGAAGGTTTCGTTTTAACCAAAATATTTTGGTTAAAATATTAGTTATAATTTTGAAAGTTATATGTCAAAATTATTTCATTATGCAAATAATATGAAACAAAAAATACATTAAAATTAAAAATTGAAATTGGTTTAAAGAGCTAGTAATTATTTTAAAAAAGAAACAAGCAAGAATGGCCGCCCAGACCGTCGAGACCGAGATGAACACTGTTAACCTGAAGGAGCACACCGAGCGTATCGTGAAGGTGTTTGATAATACTATCGAGATTGCCAAGGTGCTATATGAAGCCAAGGGTAATGGAACTCTAAATGCTAAGAACAAGAAGATTCGTGTAGGAGAGGAGGAGATTGGTACCGAGAATCTGCGTACCTTCATCTCAAAGGTGAAGTCCGCTATCCGTGAAATCCCTCGTATTGTAGCCAAGGAGGAGGCCGCCAAGCGTGCTGCTAAGCGCGCCGCCAAGGGTGAGCGTACTTCCCGTCCGCTACCGCCGAACCAGTACCGTTCGGAGCTGGTGAGCTTCTTCTCCAAGATGGACCTTGGTAAGGCTTCCGATGGTAAGCACAAGCTACAGGAGGACCCGGCTCTCGAGCTGTTCTTCAAGAACGGCATCGGCAACCCGATGTTCGGTGTTTCTCTCTTCAACGTCTGGGGTAATATCCAGAAGCTAAAGACTGGTGGCACCAAGGTGGTACTTGATAACCACGCCCGCACTGCTCTGAAGGACTCTCTAGAGTACCTGAAGACTCGCTGCCGTGATAAGATTGCCACCGCCTCCACTGATAAGGAGCGTGAGAGTGCAACTGCTGACCTAGCCGCCCTAGATGCTGGTGAGATTCAGAACAAGGACTATATGTGTATTCTGAGCTTCTACAGTGTTAAGGATAACAAGGACCAGCTGGTTGGGTTCACCGATGCTGTAAGCGAGATGGGTAAGATTACCAGCGCTCTAAACGAGGGCTACCGTAATCGCATCAAGGAGGCTCGCCCGAAGCCTACCAAGGAGCCGAAGCTAGTTGCTGGTGCTGATGCCCCGCCGAAGGTGCCGGCTGTACCTGTCGCTGCCAAGCCAAGTGTACCTGCTATCCCAACTGTGGGTAAGACCAGCCCGGCCCCGCCTACCAAGTCCCGCAAGTAAATAAAAAAATTTATTAATGTTTATACATTAATAAAATGGAAACCGAAGTAAATGAAAGCAAATACAAGATGGATACTAGAGTAGGTAAGATTATTCTAGTCTTCTTTGTCCTAATTACTATTTTCTGGCTACTTCTATACACTTTCAACCCAGGTGTTATTCAAGGTCCTTCTTCAAATCGCAAGTATGTAATCAAAGGCGACCCTGTAGCGGTATTACAAGACCCAAGTAATATTAATGCCGATGATTTTGATGCAATACCAGATACTGGACGGTGCTTTGTAGGCGCCTTAATTCTATCACTTATTGTTATCGTTCTTCTATGGTTATTTCGTGCTTGCTATTAAGTTAAATATAAAAAATGAATTTTATATATAAATCTATTATATATAAAAAATGTCGGGTGTTTCTTACTTTTGGACTAAGGATAATGCATATTGTGTTATTGTTAATACCAATTTAAAAAAGTTTAACATAGATTTTTTCCCTAGTAATGTAGATAGAACTAAATATTCTATTCAATTTAACAGTGTAAGATTCTTGCGCTATTGGTATACCCCTGGCTCAAAGACTATGTTGATTGCATTAAAGGAATCAACTTTTTTGTTTGTAAGTGATAAGATAATTATGGTTAAGCTGGAACAAGGTGATATGATTGTACGCCCTGTATCTTCCCGTGATGGAAAGTACACGGCAGTGATGACCCGTTTTCATACGCTTCTATTTAATGAAGATAGTGTGATGTGTCATATTGTCTCAAAAGACAATCTTCGACCCGCTGAATTCAATATGAATTTCACCATCGATGAAAATTTCGATAGTAAGTATGCATCCATCTGGACCGAATTCAATGTGGTGCATGATGCAAAGCTAACTCGTTTACTTCTAGCAAATAACCTTTAAATACTTGTTTAAGTATTTAAAATGAGCTATAGACGACTTGCACGTTTTAATAAAAAAGGGCCAACAAATGTCAAAGCGCCATATGTAGTATTCAATCCACACGACGGTGAATCCCCTTTATACAATGGACCTGAAATATCTGCTTTTTATGGCCGACCCGATGAAACTTTTATCCAGATTGCTGCTATAGACCCGGGTATTAAAAATTGCGGTATCTGTGTTGAGAGGAGATGGAGTTCAGGATATATAGAAACTGTTATGTTGGCAAGGATTAATTTTTTAATTGGTGATTTACCCACATGTGATACTATTTATTATACATACAGTATAAGAGAATTAAGAAAATATATTCATATATTAGAATTATGTCAATATATTTTAATTGAATCACAGTTGCCTGTTAATTATGATATGGTACGAATGTCAAGTCATTTAATTACTTTTCTAATGATGAGTCTTGAAAATAAAGGATGTAAACCTATGATATGTGAAGTAGATGCATATTTTAAGTCTCGAATTCTTAATGCCCCTCCCAAACTAAAGAAACCAGAATTGAAAAAATGGTGCAGGGATTATATGCTTAAACAATATAAGGAAAGAAATGACGAACAATGCTACGAGCTTCTAAATAAGGCAAAAAAGTTTGACGAAATATCTGATACCGCTTGTTATATCGAAGGTTGGTGTAAGGCTCTTAATGAAGGTATACAAACAATTAAGAAACCTATTTAGACTAATATTTTATAGTAAAGATATAGTGTATTATTATACTTTTGTATGGATATATTTGTTATATCCATAATCTCTTGAATTGCCGTTTTATGGATATATCTGCTAATTCGTCGTAAAGTAAAACCTGTATCTTTTCTTTGAAGTATTGTATATAATGTCTTTTTATTTCCTTTCCCTCGCAGTACTACTTTATCTACATCTTTAAATTCATCTAATTCAGTATCCCATTGTAATTCTCTGAGAAACTTTTCAAATTTTTCCTCGACAAATATAAAATCATCGCAATATGGCTTATAGTATTTCCTATAGTTAAATATACTTGTGCACAATGCATATTCAAATTTAATTTTATCCATTTTTTATTTGTTTTAAAAATTAAGTTCTATTTATTAAAAGACTAAATGTCTAATCATAATAAATTGCATAATCAGAATTACATTGGTCCAGGTATATGGTACAAATTACATACAGATGCAGCCTGGGCAGATACACCTGAAAAGAAAAGATGTGTAGTTGAACAGATTAAAAATTTACAGGATAAATTTCCCTGTAATGAATGTAAGATACATTTTGGGAATTATATAGAAACGCACCCATTGGAGCCCACTATCAATGGTAATGCGGAATCTCTGTTTCTGTGGACGTTTAACTTTCATAATGCAGTTAATTATAGGTTAAAGAAAAAGCAGATAAGTTATGATGACGCTAAAAAGATATTCTACGATAACTCCATTTTTTGCAGTGCAGATTGCAACGAAGAGAAAAGTAGAACTCCTCCAAAGCTAGTACCGAAAGACCTACCGGGTTATATTTTCTAGTTAAAAATGATTATTTTTATTTAAGTATATACTTAAATAAAATGCAAGATATAACACAACTATACGACGGTGTAATAGCTATACTTTATACCGTACCTAGAGAATGTATTAATTGGGACTTTATTCGAAATATTTTTAATTCTATCAAAGATAATTACTATTTTAACAGCTATACAGTGAAGATATTAATAGCTGCAATAAATAACAATATAAAATATGCATATATAAATAGTATGGATGTTGGATGTCCTGGGAATTATGCAAAATGTATAGTTAGTTATATGGGTATGCCCGCTTTTATGAATATACAAACTTTGAACTGGTTTATCGTATCAGAGTTTTATGCTTTCACGGAATGCAAATGTAATAATTTTTATTGTGAATTTAAGTTTCCTCAACCGTCTTATAATATATTATAAGTTCGGCGTAATATGAAATACTTACCATAAACCTAATAATATCATTTGTCTCGCAATAAATTCGCATAATACCATTGTTTGTCAGATTGGAAAGCTTTGAAAGAGCCTTAATTATATCAATCGGAATTTTAACTGTATATGTCTTATCATCTAACTTTGTTTTCTTAGTTAGATACTTTATCTTATTTTTAGCTTGCATAACATTTGGACTATCTTCATCATCCTTGCATTCACCCCATTTCTTAAACATAGATATTACACCTGTTTCACTATGAGCTGTCACTTTCACACCCTTTTCATAGCAAATGAAATTAGTATATTTGGTACTCTTTACCTTTCCAAAATGACCACAGGAATTACAAAACTCACTTAGAGGAGACTTGCAGTTAGGTTGAAAGATGGACTGCTCAAAACCAGACATTTCATATTGTATAGGTGTATAAGTCTGGGTTTCTATTGAAGTACCACCTTCTCCATTTTTATTACCTCCATATACCTGTATATGGACGGTTGTTTCATTTGCATACTGGAAGATACGAATACCTTCTTTACGAGCAGTTGATTTAATGGTATCCCGGAACTTAGATACATTGAAACATACGAGGTGATAAATCTCATTGTCTTCTTTCGTGTTAGCCAAATCTTTATTAAAATAGTAAGTTAGAAGTTCATGACCTTTGATATTAATATTGACTACTATGGAACCATTACCATTACCTTGAAGTATTGATATTCCGTTCTCCGAGAAATACATAGGTATTGAAGTGACGGTAAGTTTCAGGAACTCCATTATCTGTCGAAATGCATACCCATCGTGGAAGTCTATGTAAAAAACAAGGTCTTTCTTGTTTTTAGGAACATACACCTGTTCGGAAAAGTTGACATCAACATCTGATGCTACAGAACCAGAGTCTTCGGAAGAACTGTCATTTTGGATTTTGGATTTTTTAAATGAGCTACTCATTTTAAAAGTATTTTAATTTTTCTTTAAACTATACATAATTTTTAGGAATACGCAATTCACTACATTTCCATTCTTCAATATCTCCGTTGGGCATGATGCGCTGAATTATAATAGGGTTTAATCCCATCTCGGTTTCTTCGCGTGCAATATCTATAGAGTTTATAAACTTAGTATCCATATTCATTAGAGGGGAGTTATGTTCGATTGCCATTGCTCGCTGAGATATGATATATGAATATTCAAATTTTGTCATTATAGGATTTGTTCGGCGAGCTGAAGATGGAACTACACGGGACACACCTTTCTGAGGAGTTTCATCCTCTATTAGCTCCTCCTCTTCGTCCTCCTTTTCTTCACCTTCTTCCTCTTCGTCCTCCTTTTCTTCACCTTCTTCTAATGCATTACCTAAGCGGTCCTGCTGAATATCCTCTTCATCTTTATCGTGGCCGTTGACTTCTGCATCTAAATCATAAAACTCATCTTCATTAAGATTTTCATCTTCATAACCTAAAAAGTCCTCATCTGTGTCGTAGCCACCATAATCAGACATTTTTATTATCAAGAATAATAAAAATGCAAATCAATTTTTGTCGATAAATTCTTTCATACAAGCTTCAACTAACCGAAGGTTAGTATCTATATCTTTGCTAAATTCTAAATTTTCGAAGTATTGTGCAGCATCAAGATTTACCATTATTTGACTATCCTTTACAAAATAGCACTGAAACGAACCAAAAAGGTGGTCGACCGCGAATATATTACCATTCAATTTTATACCAAGTGGATTAAAAAAGTTATTAATTAGATATAAGAGAGTCTCTATAAAAAAGTGCTGTTTAGTCTTCTCCTCTATCTCAAGGCGAAGTCCGTTAACTGTCCAGCTATTACAGTCGATAAATGTATTGGATGTTGGAACTATATAACCACCGTCAAATGAAATGTCATTGATGTTTATGAAGTCAATCTTTTCAAATCTAATCAATTCATCGTCGTCTAAATGCCTTGATAGCTTTATACCAGAAAAAACCATATTTGAAAGATACATCCTAAATTAAATAAATTTCAATTTGTTTTCTTTTAATATTATAAAAGAAAAATGAACTTACGAACTTGGAACTGGTTGGCAGCAATTGCTAATGGAGCAGCTCTTATAGGACTAGGTATTTATTTTCTAGTAGTCAAGAAGAGTATAACGTTCAATACTACACTATATAATACTCATATAACAAATTTTAATGAAGAGAGTCCCAACCAAAGTACTGTCGTTGTGACTCCAGCATTGACTATAAGTGAATTAGCATTGAAAATTTTAGTTATAGTATATTTTGCATTTACTGTATTTTTCCATATTTTCTATGCATCGGATGGGTTTGGAACAGGCGCTTACAGTAAAGCTATTGGTAATATGGCACAAGTCTGGAGATGGCTGGAATTTTCGATCAGCTCAACTTTGATGACCTTTTTGATAGCTGTGGTAGTGGGCGTAAGAAGCCTTGACACAGTAATTCTTTTAGTAGTAATGAATATAGGGATGATTCTAACGGGTTGGATTGTAGAACAGGCTCTAATCCGGCCAAATGGAAAACCAATTGCTGTAATGGCAACAATAATTGGTTGGATTTTATTTGCCGGTATAGTAGCTATCTTTTTCAAGAGCTTTTACACAGGTCTATCAGATGCTAGCAACAATGGGTACTCCATACCCACATTTGTATACGTTATAGTGATAGCATTGGTGATATGGTATGGGTTGTTTGGAACAGTAGCTCTATATTGGCTACTAACTAAAAACCGAACTGTTCAAAACTACATTCGTGTCGAAAAAATGTATATCCTACTATCTTTCTTCTCCAAGATTAACTTAGGAGTTGCACTTGGTATTGGACTAACTCGTGATGCTCCAGAGAAAAAATCTGAATAGATTACTAGTTAAAAATGAATCCGTTTATTTGAATATAATATTCAAATAAAATGAGCTCTAAGAAAAAGCTAGCAAAATTTTGCCAAGCTGATGGATGTGATACCCAACCAAATTACGGTTTTATCAATGGAAAGGCTTTATATTGTAAAGCGCATAAAATTGAAGGTATGACAAATATTCTTTCCAAGAAATGCATTCATATATCTTGTATCAAGCAAGCATCATTTGATTTCCCTGATGGTAAAGGTAGGTATTGTAAGGAACATTCTGAACCAGGTATGGTTAATATCCGAAGGGAAAAATGCACTGAACCTGGTTGCGATACTATTCCGATTTATGGTATTCCAGGTGGAAAACCTCGATATTGTAAAGTGCATTGCAAACCAGGTATGTTTAATATTTATAAAAAGAATTGCATATATCCAAAATGTAATATACAAGCTATTTTTGGAGAAGAAGGGAAAGAAGCCTTATATTGTAATGAACATAAATTAGATACTATGGTTAATGTTATATCACAAAGATGTATACATTTAGGATGTGGTAAAAGACGTATTTTTGGAGAAGAAGGGAAAGAAGCCTTATATTGTAATGAACATAAATTAGATACTATGGTTAATCTTAAAAATCGTAGATGTATATACCCTGGTTGCAATACAACTCCTTCTCACGGTAATATTGGCCAAAAAGTTGAGTATTGTGCAGAACATAAATTAGATAATATGGTTAATCTTATATCTAAAAAATGCATTCAAATAAATTGTGATACATTTGCATCTTATAATATTAAGGGTGCAAAACCTATGTATTGTACAAGTCATAAAACAAAAGATATGATTAACGTAAGAACAAAACTTTGTGAATATCAGGGTTGTATATCTCAACCTTCTTATGGGATGGAGTATGGAACCCCTAAATTTTGCAAAAAGCACGCTGAGATAAATATGTTTAATGTCAGAGAAGATAAATGTTTAGAGAACAATTGTAATACACAAACGTTATATGGAATACCAGGACACTCTCCAACAGTATGTGGAAAACATAGGAAGTCTGGTATGATTAAAAATTCATCGGCTAAATGTAAATTTAACAAGTGCAAGAAGCCTGCTTTCTATGGGAAAAATCTCACCCCTCAAAGATGTGAGGAGCATAAGCTAGAGGATGACCAGAATTTAGTCGAGAGGGAATGCAAGAGCTGCAATCTAACGATGGTGTTAGATAAGAATGACCTATGTGAGATGTGTAATCCAGCAGCATTCAAGAAAGCCCAGCTTGCTAAACAGAACACTGTGATGAACTATCTAGATGCAAATGGTTTCAAGGGTACATCAACTGATAAGATAATCGACAATGGTGCATGTGGAAAAGAACGACCCGACCGTGTTTTCGACCTTATTGATAAAGTGATTATTTTAGAAGTGGATGAAAATCAGCATAAGGATAGACCTTGTGAATGTGAGCAAACTAGAATGATTAACGTAAGTCAATTCTTTGGAGGTTCTCCCGTTTACTGGATTCGTTTTAACCCTGACGAATATAAACCAACTAAAAGTAGTATTCAACAGAAGACCCTAAATCAACGTCTAGAAAATTTACTTAAAATTTTAAAACATCTTCATAAGGAATCAGAGTCGAAAGCTTTTATTCAGGTGCTATATTTATATTTCGATGATTGGAAAGAATCAGATGCAAATAGTTGGCAATCTTTGTCTAATTTTTGAAATAAGACCAAAATTCATTAAAATTTTCCCATATAACCGCGAAATTATTTTGACGTTTTTGTCAAAATAATTGAAAATAAGGTGTTTATATCTAAATTTGACCCTTTTTCATTTTAGCCTTTTTAGCAAGATTTCGTCTTAAAATGCCGAGAAGATTTCTAAATTCCCTGAAAATACCAAAAATCGTCATTTTTGACTTCGCCTTAACTTACCGCGAAAAAATAGTCTCAATCATTTCCAATTCAGGTCAAAATTTAAAATGTTAAAAATTGAATTATTTTTATTATAGGATTGTATATAGTAAAAATGGACGTTAAAATTACACCCTTTACCGAGTCTACCGAATACTATATCATCCCTTTTGCAAAGACGAAATCGGATTTTGTCGAGCTATGTATTAAGTTTGAAATAGAAAGTATCAAACTTAATACATATGAATGCATTAGAGAATTTCTAATATATAAAGATATGCATAGTACAGATACTGGTTATATTATTAGCGATAAGTTTGCAGGTGATTACAAGGATAAGCAATCATTTAAGGTTCAAATCAAGAATGAGCTATGTGTGATTCACAAAATCACTATCTAAATTTTACTTTATTATAAAGTAAAATTAAAGGATGTAAGAACCATATACATACATCGAAGAAAACTCTTTCTCGTATTTACTTAGTAATTCTTTATCACTATTTGCATCTTTCAGGTATTCAATTTTGCCCTCTAAAATATTAAGCATTTCATCTAATTTAACAAGATATTCTTCTTGTTCTCCTAGAATTGTCTGACTATCCGGAAAGCTGATAAAAACTTTTTCCGTATCGGAGTTATAACGAATTTTAACTCCGGGAAAGTCAATAAAATTATCATACTTCTCAAAAAGGCTAAGCTCTCGAGACTCTTCAATTGTAAAGAATAAAAAGCGAACATCTTGTAAAGAATTCTTTTCTTTTACTAAACTTTTAATAGATAAAAGAGTTTCGCATAATCCCTTTAGCATATACTTATCTCCGAAAAAGAATGAAAGAGAAAGCATCATTGAAATATAAACGGGTTTATTACCTAGCTCATCTCCAAAGGTCTCTATAACTGCATTCATTATTTTCTCCGTCTCTTCACCTCCAGATTTTAGAAGATTAATCTTCTCCTTTCCCGGATAGTTCTCCAGTCGACTCTTGAACTCTTTAATATGAATTTCATTTGGTTCAATGGCTAAAACTTTACTATATTTCCCTTTCAGCCATTTGTTAAGGTCACCGCCGGCACCAGAGCCGATATCAATGAGATGCGAATCTGGTACTATGTTTCTAGTTAGAATATCATATTTAATATTATTGTGATACATACGAAGAAGCTGCATTGACTTTCCTAGAAGAGTCTCCACGGGAATGGGGGAGTTGATATCGTTCCAGACATCCTTAGCTGTTATTAGACTATTAGGTGTTGCCTTATCCGTTCGAATACGCTTAGGGTGTAGTATGATAATACCTTCTTGATTCTTCTTTGGTTCAAATTCTAGAATAGTACCATTTTGCAGACCGTTAAACATTGAAGAATACCAATCTACTTGAGTGTCTACATCAAAGGGGAACTTATCGGTGCCAACAAAATTATCTCGGGTTGTCATAAGACGACGTTTACTTCCATCATAATATGCTAAATCGATAGTTAGTTCTTCAAAGGGTTTCCACTTGCATACATCAGGGTGCTTTGATAGGATTCTATCTTTTGGATAGAATCGACCGGTCTGTGGATTATAAGGTGAGTCATTAGGGGTAAACATTAGACCATCTGTCTTGTAGTTAGCATTCATATCTATGAACCTAAAAATCTTATTAATAGAATTATAGAAACTTTCTGTATCTTCTTTAAAGAAGTAGAAAGGCTTTTCTTCCATAATAAGAGACACCTGTCCTCCGATACTGATGACACCTTGGCTACGTATAGTCGCTGCATATTGAATACGCTTCTCAAGTGGTTCATTCATCACATTTCTCCCTGCAAATATGAGTGTATCAAAAGGAAGATAATAATGTTTAGCCTCTTTATTTGAAAAGCGATTCTCCACGGGGATATCTTCACCATCTAAAATAGTATTAACATATTTTCGCCAGCCAAAAGGAAGGTCTTCTAGTCGAGCTACTTTACAGAACTCGCCAGGAAATACAATCCATAGACCAGTCTCGTGAATCACTAGAAATTTACGAAGACCTTCTGCCTTGCATGTCACGCTATATCCAATCTTATTAAAGAGACCTTTGTAAGTAAGGTCTTCGCGCTTGATATTACGCGCTCTTACACTAAAGTCGATTAAAATACCATCACCCGGAGGCCGGGAATCAGTCCAGTACTTTGCAGCATCTACACTTTGATGGATAAAATCAATAAGTTTGTTTCGGTTGCTATTAACATAAGACAGGTCTGTGTCTCGCATAATTTTACGTAGTTCGGCTGTCTGATTTCCAAGCTTTAAAAAAGCCTTGCGAAATTCAATAGCTTCATTCTGTGTTAGCGGCCTGTTCCGCTTCTCCAGAATAGGATGTATCATTTCAATCTCTACTTCATAGCGAGTTTCAGGGCCTTTAGAAGTTAACATCTGAGTCACCTTCGTTAAATCAAATCGAACACCCTGGTCATAGTCAATCCAAGACTTTCTGTTTTTATTACGACTAATCTCTATATCCGGTAGTTCAATATCATTAGGGAATGACTCTTCTGTAGCAAGACTAATCTTAATATCAATATTAAGGTCCATTTCTTTATAAAATTCATTCTTTCGAATGGTCGACACTTCGAAGCTACCATCCGGGTTGTTCTTAGTAGTCCGACGAATACCGCTCTTACTCTTGATATCCTCTGTGTCCTCGATAATAGGCTCTCCATACTTTTCCGTTAAATGATTCTCGGCTCGCATATACTCCTTGAAACTCAGAGGGGTAAATTTGTTGGGCCCTTGAAACCTTACCTCGAGTTCAACTACACCTGTTTTCACATTGAGTGCAGCTAGAAATCCACTGAGGTATTTGGTTTCAAATAGACCAGCCATTGTCTTTTTATTTAATGTATAAATAAAAAGTTATATTCATTTTTCACTAGCAATAATCTCTTTAGTAAATAAATTACCTATGTATAAACCTATAAATGTTATGAGAAGAATATTTAGTATATCAGAGATGATAGATTGTATGGTGACCCAGTTTTTGAGAACCTTTGTAGAAATGTTCTCTGACATTCCAATAGATGTTTGTATTTGGACGGATAGGTAAAGACCATCCATATAGTCCCTAATCTCGTTTACATTTAGAGCATTATAGATAGCTGCGAATGAAAATATTACTATAATCTCAAGTGAAACAAATAAAACAAGCCATTTAAATATCTCCATCGTTTTTAATAAAAAGTGATATAAAGATTTTGCAATATATTTATAAATTAAAATGGTACCTCCGGAACAACGTTTTGTGGAGAAGGTATGCTCCTTTTGTGAATTCTTTAAGCAGGTTCTGGAGCAGGCCCAAACCGAAGGCCTGGAAACTCCTGCCTCTCCATTCATAATGGATATTGTTAAGAACTTTATCAAGAAGGAAGACCCTCATAAGGCTATCACAACTTTCATCCTCCGGTCTCACGAATCCTGGGAGCGCGCTCAGCTCCGTGAGAAGGATTACTTCCGGAAGGATGCACTCAATTTTTTCCAAGGTATCCCATCCGCTAGTGTAGATAGTTTTAACGGACTATTCGATATGAAAAAGAAGAACGGGGAGCTTCTTATCGATGAAAGTATGCAGGGGCGCCTATGGGAGTTTTTTGATTCCCTGATTACGGTATCAATCATATACGTTCACCAGCAGCGTGCTCCGGATGCCGAGACTAAGAAGTACACTAAATCCTTTTTCCCTGGTATCAAGATTCGCGATATGGTTCAAAAGTTTCAGATTGAATCTCTCGAGTAATTTTAAAGCATATGCTTTAAAATTCTGAATGTATATAGTTATATAGCGAGTATGGATGTATAGCAAATTTTTCATCATATTTAGTTTCAAACTTTACAGTATTCTGAAAATGACCTATATCCATAGTACGAGACAAAATGTATATAGAATATGATGGGTTGCAAAAAGTTTCAAAATCAATCAGAGATACAAATTTATCCATAATAATTTTAACATAAGGAACGTTATTATTTTTAATATCCTTATAAACTTTAGTTCTATTACTTGCATATTCTAATAGAATATTTCTTGATATACCATACAAACAACCATATAACTTAATTAGTATATTATTAGGGTTGCTCATAAAAGCTGAACTACGAACATCCTTTTGAACCTCGTAGTCAAAACAGTCTGGTAAAATATCAAGCTGGTCCGCATCTCGAATGTCCGCTGCTATACTATTATTTACCTTTAACTTAAATAGTCTAAATTTATTTGGTAGTTTAACAGGTTCTACAATTGGATTATTTTCATAATTGATAAATCTTATATCTTTATCAAAACTAGGAAGTTTATCAAGTTGATTACCTTCGCAATCCAAAACGTTAAGATTTTGAGGCAATGCTTCGATGTTCTTAATTTGATTATTCGAACATATCAGCTGAATTAAACCTTTAGGCAACTGAGGAAGCTCTTTTAGTTTATTCCCGGAACAGTCGAGATATTCTAATGATAATGGAATAGTCGGAAGTTTTTCAATGTTATTATTCATACAACTAAAACCTTTTATATTATTAGGAAGGTGATTTACTTCATCTATCTGATTGTATGAAACATCTACATACATAGCCGATTCCGGTAGGGTTGGAATTTTTGTGAAATTATTATATGCAATACTTATTTTCTTCAGAGAATTTGGCAGAGTTATATCGGATAAATTATTGTACGTTAAATCAAGAAAGCCTATTTTATCAGGTAATACAATTGTATCTATATTATTACTTGAAGCAGCCAGTGCTATTAGCTCGGAAGGTAATTTATCAATCCTTTTGATATAGTTTCCACTAATATCTAGAGAAGTCACGTGGTCCGGCAGTTCAGGGAGTTCGTACAAGTACATATTTTTAAGATTTAAAACTTCCCCTGGGACATAGCTATTAATAATTTCTTGTATAATCTCCATAGTTATTTTTTATAAAGTGTTATACTTTATAAAATAAAATCATTTTTAAAATATCTCCAGTAAAGCATAGTAGCCATTATTATGTTCTAAAATACAAACATAATTTGTATCATTATCATCATATATTTCACCTATCTGTGTTTCAAAAATATTATAAGTTTGGGATATATTAAATACAATATATGAAATATCGGTATGTAAATTTTTAGGTGTTTCATATCCAAGATTATATTTAGAAACCCGCCATTCCTCTGCACAATTTAAAGCACGGTCTTTGTTATTATCTCTAACCGACTGAATTATATACATACGATCCGTTTCTTTGTTATTATATACAATTGGTTCTTTACTCTTTAAATATTCGGGTTTTATTTCAGTAATTATCTTTAGATCACCTTTAAAATTTTTCTGGTGAATATTCGCCCAAGTATTTAAATGTTCTTTACTTATTAATATTCTATTCTGATTATATTTCTTAAAATCCCATTCATATTCATAGATTCCTTTTACATATGGCATTGGTGCTAGGTCTAATCCATCTGTGATAGTATAATATCTATGTAGATATAGAATTATTTTATCATATAATGAAGAATATAGTTGCACGGTATTATCATTATGGAAATATTCAGGCCATATACTTGATAGGTAAGTAAAATCACCTTTACCTGAAATATAAGATATTAGTTTTAGCGGTGGGACATTAGCTTGTATTTTATCATTTAATATTATGTATTTATCTTTGTTATCATTGAAATCCTTTAGATTACGGATATTGTTGGAACGCAACCCCCAAATAATAAAGTCGAGAAGTAATTTACTATACTTTGAAATTCTACGATATTCAAAAATAGGATTATTCGGTTGTGTTATCTGTTCGATAATTGGAGAAATCGGTTCTATATTATCCACATCTGGATTTGAAGCTGGTATAAAAACGCCAGCTTCAAAATCAAGTATTTTATACCACATTCCATATTTAGTTATAATACTTGATGGACCAAATATTTTACTGACAATATCTTTACTAATTTGATAAAAATTTTCAGTTAAAGGTAAGTTTAAAGGTTGGCTAGGTGGTACACAAACTGTTAACTGGATTTCAGAGTCTTTAAAGTTAATATTAAAACTTCTTGCTTTTCCATATGAATCAATTTCCTGGCTAATAATATTAACGTGATTAAATATTTCAGGCCAGTTTATAACTGAATATGGATTATAACGACTTTGTATATTATCATTAGATATACTAAAAGTATATGCTTCCGTATATCTCTGTGAGGCACTGTATAAAATTTTTCCAATTTCACTGCTATGTAAAAATATATATGGGCTATTGCTCTTATCTTTGCCACTATAGGTATTTGTATTAATTATTAAATCATAGACAGGGTATCTATACTTTTCTGTATCAGAGTCTGTGTTTTTGTATAGAACAACTGTTTTGCGTTTTTCATCAAATGGCCTAATATGAATTAAAGCGTGATTTGGAACCTCTATTTTATTACCACTTTCAAATACAAATATATTAATGTTATATAGTTCTTCAAAAATTCTGTAATATAATGAAGAATCGAAATATTTTTTATCATCAAGAATTCCTTCTAATAAAGTATCTCTTGTTTCGTTAAACGTTTCTTGCCTTGTTAGCTCATAATAATGTGGAACTAAAGTCGGTATTGACTTACGTATTTCATTACAATAGTTTTCACATTCCTTGTAATTATTAGTCGCAAAAAGTTCTTTGTACTTCTTAATATTTTTTGCAATTAATATACAATGTATAAAACTATTAATAGAATCTCCTACACCAAATCTTTCGTATATAGACTTATCTACTTTACCACTATTTAGTATATTACCAATTGTATCAGAAAGTTCACCGGTGCGTTTCCATTCTAAAACTTTTGCCTTTGGTTTATAACTCTTATTTGAAACTAATTCTACTTTTTCACTGCCATATAAATTATAGTCCGATTTTGGATTATTTATGTTATCTGTTTTAGCACAGCACGGCCAATAAGGATATGTCTTATCGGAAGGGTCCTTATTTTTAATAACAGTAGGATAGGGTAATTCGTCATCGGGACAGACATAATTAAATATTGGCTCTTCGGCATTTGGAGGAAAATTACCTATCTGTCGTTCGACTTCTACACCTTTATCTATAAAAGTCTTATTCTTCCAATCATCAAATTCCTCCTCTTCTATTATAATAGGTTGTTTCTGACAATTACAATGACGTGAATAACCTTCTGAACTAGCCTTAAATATTTCGGGGTCTGCAGATAGTTCACGGAGCTGATCTATTTTCTTCTCGAAAACATCCTTAAATATTTTTTGCCTTTGCCTCTTCTTTTTAACAGTAGATGTTTCCGAAGGTACTACATAATCTATATTTTCAAGTATCGTTTCTTCTACACTCGTGTAATAATTCAGGACTCGAGATAATATATATATTAAACTCACAATAACTTCTTCACTGACAGCTTTAGTAATTTCTACCAGAAGTTTACTGTCTATTTGAATAAATTTTACCGAGGCATCTGAATTTATACTCTCATCATCTAACTGTTTTGATGTTAGTGAACGAAATTTAATAACTGGATTTTCACGTTCTGCAATGGTTAAATCTTCTTCAACCATAAAAAAGTAGGTACTAAATATCGGTAAATCAGAAATTATTCCTTTTTCGTTGAAAAATAAAAAATGAAGAACCGCTGGGTTAACTATGATATCTGGATAAATAAGTGTCGCTTTAATATTCTGTTTGAGACTATCTTCTTGAGTAAATAAAAATCCATTAAAACAATTCTGTAAGCGTCTCAGAACTAATCCCTCTTTTCCATAATCACATTCGAAAGATAATTTATTTGATATTAAATCATACCTAACCTCTGTGTAAGATGTGAAATTAACTGTGTTATAATTTTCATCATTTAATACTAAGAAATAAATATGGTTTATTTTATCGAATTTAACATTTGACAATATTTTATCGATGTTTCGAAACGTATCAGATTCGTAAACTTTAAAATATTCTTTACTATCATAATTATATAATTTAACTAAAGGTACAGTGGTAGATGCTTTTGCTTCATTGATAATCATAATACCAATATTTTCATTTACTTCGACTTTTTGTTGACGCTTATATTTTTCACTTTCTAGATAAATAGTGGGTGTTAAAATATATTCTGCAGATTTTTCGGTTAAATTGATATATTCAAATGGTTGTATTTTAGTAAGTTCTTTTTGAATTTTTTCTATTTTCTCTCCTTCTTTCAAATCCTTTTCATATTCTTGTATATATTCTCGATGCCATTGTTTAGTTGCCAACTTGAGGTCATTAAGTGAATCAAATAGCTGTAGACTTCTAAAATTTGGATTCTCTATCTTATTAGTCTGATTTATATATTCAAGAATAGAATTAATATATTCATATAAACTTTGTGCATCTCGAGTTTTTAAATTATAATAAAAAAAGGCATATACTATATCCATTACTTTACCTATCGAATCTAAGAAAAGGTCAATCAGTTCAAGTAAATCAACATCTTGATTTGAAAGAACTATTTCTTCGAAGGAATGAAATTCGTCATCTTGATTAACTATGTATCGAATAGGCGCTCTTAATTTCTTAACAACTTTATAAAGTAAAGTATATTTATTATCCAAACTGAACTCCATTTGTTCTTTTTTATTTATAATGGATAATTTCTTTTTTATCCATTATAAATAAAAAAGAACAAATGGAGTTCGCATTATCTTCAGAATGGGGTGCAACTCAAATTCAGACTGTAATTTCAGAGATAACTAAAGACAATGGAAAGATTAAAGATGTTTTAAAGAGCGATAATGTTATAAAAATTATGAGTAAATTTAGTACTTGTGTTAGATATGATATAATATCGCCAACAGATAATGTGACTTATCGTGTTCCTTTTACTATAGGGACAGACCTTGATACATTTATTGTTTAAGGTTTTTAATTCTATTCTAAAATGAATAGAATTGATAAGTTTGTTTATATCAACCTTGACTCTCGCCCAGATAGAAAAGAACATATACTTAAAGAACTACGTCGTTTTAATATACCCGATGATAAAATAATCCGTGTACCTGCAGTTGAAAGTATGAAAGGTGCATATGGGTGTTCTCTTAGTCAGCAAAAAGCTATGGAATTATTTAAGGAGTCAAAAGATGAAGTTTGGTGTATTTTGGAAGACGACCATTATTTTACTCAAACATTTGAAGCAACTGATATTCTAATAGATAGTTTTCTTAACAGTGAAGAATATGATGTTATGTTAGGGTGTTATTGTGCAGTCAAAGGATACAGTCTTGTAAATAGGATGTTTAGGAGAGTTTCTAAGTCAAGTATGACATCATTTTACATTGTCAAAAGAAATGTATGTGATGCCTTAATAGCAAGTCATAAAGAAAGTGCTCGTACTCTGAATCCCGACAAAGGCAAAGCGACAGGAATACCTTGTGATTTTATGTGGTGGAATTTAATGAAAGTTTTCTTTTTTGTCGCACCATATAAACCATATGGTGCTCAAATAATCGACTATTCTAATATTAAAAATAGAATTATGAATTATACTAACTATATAGGAATTGATATCGATAAAACAATCTAACCAAAATAATAATTACAGTTGCTATAATCCTCAGAGCAATCGAAGCAGTTGTCCTTGTTAGTATTCCTGACGTCATTTGCAGCTAAAACTTCCGGAAGCATTAACCACTTAGTAATATTAATAAGTGTCGGGTCTTCCATCATTATACCCTCTGGTGTAAGTTCTGGTTCATAAGCTGGTATGTGTAGAGCATTATCTTTATTCTTCGAGAATGTTATTTCGTTGTCATCAAGTGCATATACTTTGTCTAGTGTAATATTACTGTTATATTGGTCGGATATTTTAATAAGAGGCTTGTAAAGGTAATTATCACATTTCTGACAATCGTCGTATGACCAGATTAGACAAGGCTGCTTTTCAGGGTCAATAAATAGTACATCACAAATGGCGTGCACATAGCGTAGTTGACCTGCAGACCATACAATAACATTACTAAAGTAATCAAAACAGAAATCTAGAAATTCATAAACGTGGGGACGGAGTATACCCCACATACTGGACCTAACACCGGTGCCCGGTTTTTCAACCACATCTATAATATCAAATTTGTATATCCGATCGCGTAAATCAATATTTTTAGGATTCGAATAAAGCTCGAGTTTACTATAGTTGTCAAAATTATCAGAGGTATAGATAAGAGTGGAGTCAAGGTCCAGCATTATCGTTTTATCTGTGAGCGGCATTTTACAATTATACAGATAAATGATTTTTAATTATTAGTACTATTCTTTTTAAAATGGTTTTATGTGAAGTATTTTAAAGTTTAAAAGAGTATATTGTTAATACAAAAAACAATATACTCTTTTAAACAAAATAATGAGTCAGTTAAAAAATAATGTAATGTATCGTCTTAGTAAAGTGGGCGAAGGAAGTTATGGTATTGTATACTCGGGTAAATTCGAAGATGATAAAAGCGAAAAAATATATGCTATAAAGCGTAATTTCAAGGAGCTATCAACCAATTGGATTGGTAATATACACGAAGCCGATATTCTTGTCAGGTTAAAAGGTCATCCTTGCATAGTAGAACTTCATAAGATATCTATGGGTGATCCATTCGACCCATCTAACCCAATGACACCAAAGATTACAAACGAGGATAAAAAGACGATGAAAGAAGATAAGATGCATTTCATACTCGAATATCTTTCTGATTCAGGAGATACATATCTTAGGTCTAGTAAATTTAGCTATCTTAACTCTCGATTGATACTATGTCAAGTTCTACTAGCCTTAGATTATATGCATTCGAAGAAGATTCTTCATCGCGACCTTAAACCAGCCAATATTCTAATACACTATGAAAACAATGTACCTTATGCAAAAGTATGTGATTTCGGAATGTCGTCGAACCGAGTGCAAACATTACCTGCAACACCTGGAGTGGTGACTTGTTGGTATCGTGCACCGGAAATATGCTTCGCATTAGAAGATTATGATGAGAAATCGGATGTATGGTCTTTTGGCTGTCTTTTATATGAGTTCTTTGCAAAGGCCCCTTGGCTATGTGGAACAGAAGATGATGATACAAAAATTGTAAACAAAATTATCGTTAAGCTAGAAGACCAGCCGGAACAGGAAGATATAGATTATCTTAACAAAAAAGCGCGTAAAAACCTCAAACTAAAACTAAACGATGTTATCAATAAACGTTTAACTTTTCAAAGTCAGATGCGGTTCAATAGTGCAGACGTAATGGAATTTGAACGAGAGTGTGGAAGTTATAAGGACTATATACATCTACTCAAACGCTGTCTACATATAAATCCATTAAAAAGACCAACAGTTAATGAGATACTTCAAGATAAATTTTTCGCAGTTTACAAAGATTATATAGATGATGTTCGAAAACAACCATATACAGCTGTAAACGAAATTCTTGAATTTATTATAAGCGATACACAGGAACGAATATGGGCGATGAATATAGTCATACAAGTATTTAATGATAGAGATAGTTATCCCTGGTATAAAGAATTAATCATCTTTCATGCAATCGATCTATTCGAAAGATATATTAATTGGTGCCAGGGACCAAAAAATACACGTATCGTTCTATATAATGAGGAAACCTCCGAACACGGGTTTATACATACCAAAAAAGAATCAGAGATAAGAATGTGGTCTTGTATGTATATTATGCATAAATATTATGCAACACTCGAACACCCCAGAAGATGGACGGATTTTGCACCAGAAGAGTTTCATAGTAAAGAATATAAAAATCAATCAAGAGACTTTGAATATATTATGGTAAAACACGTTTGCAATTATAGGATATTTAGACCAACAGTCTTTGAAGTTATGGACTGTGAAAAGAAGAATTGTACTCCTACAGATATTCAAAAGCTATTAATAGGCTATATTAAAATGTCTAACTATCTCGGGTCCGCCGAAGGACTATATAATGAGATTATGAATAAATAATTTTAATTCTTATAAGAATTAAAATTTAAAAACTAGCATCTTTTCAGGTTCTTTATTTTTAACCGGTTTAGTGAATAGATTATTACTCATATCAATAAACTCTTTCGGGTTAAACTGCACTGTCTTTGGAATTGCGATTACTGGTGATGTTATTTTAGGAGGTGTTTTAACATTCTCTTTTATTTCAGGAGTGGGACCAATAGCACCGACATGTAATTTTTTATTATCTGGATTTCTTCTACAATCTAAATATACATCTCTGTTTTCACCAGCAATAATAAGATACGGATTTTCATTCTCGTGAATTCTATTACAAATAGAACATTTAGATGGTCTGTGTCTCTTCAAAAGAATTAAGGCTGAATTTACTCCGCTTTCAACTGTTTTTAAATATGAGTATGGAAAGCGATTATCTCCAAACTCTAGCCCTGCAAATTTATAGCAAAGTGCAAGTGCATCCTTAATATCAGCAGGTGTTAGTGGATTATAAAATGTTTCCTCTCCATTTTTATTAATAAATTTAGATATACTGTTTTTATCTTCAATTACAAGATTGGGAAGAGGAGTACAAGTAGATGTAAAAGTTATAAGTGAACTTTCAAGAAGCATAATAAAATGATGCTCTTGGGAATCAGGTATAGTCGGTGGATACCAGCTTGTATTATCCATATAACTTAGTGTCAGTGTATCACTCAACGTTTTAAAACGTTGAGCTTTCCACTTGGTATTACCAACAATTCGAAACTGTTGAAGCGATTTATACATACTATGGTCGATAATTGAGCGCCATTTTTCAGGGTATTTATCAACAATTCTATCGTGAAATGCCTTATTTTGCTTATAATCGGCAACGGCATAACCTTCAATAACTATATGATATGAACGTTTATCTTCTGCGTGGGAAGTAAAGACCAAAATATGAGACTTGTTATTTTTAAGAGCATTTACACTCTTATCATTATTTACAATAATATTCAATTCTTCTAAAATAATAGCAACAAGTTGTCTAATACTTTCATCGGCTTCCTCTTCCGGTAGATAAACTTCGCCCTCTTTTTTAGATGTATAAAATTCAATGTCGAAATAAGGTCTTTGACGATTGTTCCCAAAAATAGTCTCATAATAACACCTTTCTTGCAAAGGTGTATTTTTTATCATATGTTTTGCAAAGTCGAGATAATTATTAAATTTGCCAAAAGTTATATATTCTAGCTTTTGGCAAATTATAATATTATTAGTATCTATTGTTTCATAGTCTAGTAATGCTCTCCCTACTTTATCTTCATTTGATTTTAAGTATTTATACCATTTCATTGTTTTTGAAATTACTTTATTAATAAAGACAATTCATTTTTGGCTGAAAATGAATTGTTAAAATAAAATAATGTTAAAATAAAATGACTTCAAAGAGGATTAATGAAATTCGGCTTAACAGCCTTCTAAATCATACGGTAGAAAAATCTCTTGAAAATGTTCTGTCTGAGTATTGCCCTCAGCTAAGCAGTGAACAGATTAAGGTACTAATGTCATTTAAAAATTCAAATAATGAAGATATTAATATTATGAATGACAAGGATTTAATATATGAAATGATTGGTCTTATTAACGATATAGGGTACAACAAGGTACTGACTTTGTTTAAAAATAAGCATAAAGTTTCAAATGATAAAATGTTTTTCGACCTAGATATTTATAACGATGAAAGAGAAAAGTATCTCGAGGATATTAAGAAGCTACGTGAAAAGATTCAATTAACAAATGGTAAGCGTTGTACGAAGTGTGGCAATAACAATACCCTAACTAATGAGCGTCAAATGAGGTCAGGTGATGAAGGTGCTACAATTATCAACTTCTGCGTTGATTGTCAGATTCAGTTTTAAGAAAAATGAAATTATATTCTTTAATAGAATATAATTATAAAAAATTAATATGCGTGTTCACTATATCAACAATTTCCTATCTTATAATGATATCGATTGTCTTGATTACTATAATGATAACACTTTATGTAATCTAAATAATTTTATATACGAAAATATTGATACTTCGTATTGGTCCGTATCCGATATGGTTCGCGTTAATTGTCAAAAATATGGTTCCGGGTATTGGGAGGACAATGTAGGTCTTTATTTTTGGACTGGGTCAAAGTTAATCTTTCCCTTTTACAATGGTGTTCTAAATTACTATGGTTCGAACGAATATGAAATCGACCAGAAGGTTAATAATTTCGGCTTTGTTCCTAATTGCTTTCAATTTATTCGTGATTATGAGCCATTTGAGCCATTCCAATATGATGGTCTTCTTAAATCTAAGGTCCTGTTTAGTGATTTATCTTTATATTATAATGATATTTGCGATAACCACACGAGACATATGGTTAATGGTATGGTATTATCTATTTCGGAGTTTTATGCAAATAATAGACGCTATATACTACTGTTTTTCGGTGAAATGAATAATCAAATACACGAATATCTTTGTAATAATCGAGCATATGATTTTGATGTAAATGGAATATTTCAAGAATATAATTGTGGTATTAATATGTATAACATTTACGATACCAAGAATAGCAGTGAAGACGATTATTATTTTTTCATTCACCCTAACTTTCTGAATGTGAATTTCGGGTACAATAATAACTGTAATAATTTTAGACAAATGTGTAATAATAGTTATAATACAAATAATAAGAGTAAAGGTAAGAAGTATCATAATAAACTAATCGCTAAAAATAATAGGAATACAGAACGCCATAAGTGCAAGTCGATGACTAACAACGGAGAAACCTGTAGCCGGATGGCGAAGGAAGGACGAGATTATTGTGGTATTCACGATACATCTTCAGAGATACATTTGTGTTGCTCTATAACAGCCAAGGGAGTCCAGTGTGGACGCGAGGCTAAAAACGGATATGATTATTGTAGCATTCATCTAAAACACTATACTTAAGTTTATTAATAATAAAAATTATTAATAAATTACTCAGGAGGAAGTTTAATATGTTCTCTTATACGTTTAATGAATTCTTCTTTCTTTAATTGAGGTTTAATACCTAGCTTCAGATAAACATTGGCAAGTTCAATAGCGTTTTTCTTATCGATACTTTTACTGTTCCTAGAATTCTCGCTTACTAATGTATCTAAGTCATATTTTATAATATTACCCTGCTGGTCTGTCACGAACAATGCATTTTTCTGATAATTTACCTCGAATTTAGATGTGATTTCTACACTCTTCAGACCCATTTTAGATGAGTCTATTTTCTCAATAATATTAACTGATAATTTTGGTCTAATTGGTATTAAGGTAGATTGCTGTGGAAACGATATTTTGAGTTCTGTAAGATTTTTTCTTTCCTTTTTATTAATATCAGTGTATCGTAATTCTTTTACTTTAAAACGCTCTTCAGTCTTTACTTCTATCGCCTTTAATTTTTTAAGACCTTTTTTTGGTTTATCCATTTTTAATTACGTTTTGTAATTAAAAATATTTATTTTCCTGTATTTTTAAGAACGCCATCATTCGAGCACATATCTGCATTATGATATTTATTATGTTCGTCCACGATTTTATTATTAAGGTCGACTATCTTAGCCGTTAGACCTTTGACGATAGTAGTGTAATTATTGAACCGATGAGTCACCCTGATATAGTTTTCATAAATTTCATTACGAGACTGCATATTGCAAGCGTGACGTTTTTGCATTTTCTTATCGTCCTCATCTTTAAGATTTGACTTAAAGTTTGATGCAATCTTGTTGCGCTCATTCTTTAGAGAATTAAAGGCAAGGTCTCGGTTATCATTGAAACTCTTGATTGCAAAGGAGAGAAAATCGGCATCTTTGATTGCCTCGTCTAGCTTTTTCTGAGTCTCGTCAAATATACGCTTCATCTGTTCATCGTAAAACTTCTTTGATAGGTCCATTACACCCGAAAGATTTTGTGCAATTTCGAAATATGATATAATAGGGTATTGAATAGGAATACTTTCTTCAATGCCATTTTCAATCATATCCGGATTTGAGTCCGAATTAGATTTATCGTCAATACAGGTAAAGAAATTTTCTACACAATCACCGTTATCCTTGTGAACAATGGTGCATATTTCGGGCCCTTTAACAATCACAGAATCACGTTTAGAAGCCGCAGCCGCATTTCTAATAGCTGCACTGATGCGAGTCTTTGCACTCGCCTTAAGCTTGGATTGTTCTGCCATATACTCGGACGTTAGTAGTAGACTACCTCCGAAACCATTCAGAGTGATATATACTGTATAACCATTTCCATCATAAGCCTTAATAAAATCTACAGATATACCATCATCACGTTCTACGGGTACAGGTCTTATGAAAGTATAACCATATTTTTCAATATTAGATTTTATGCTATCAATGGTAATAGTTTGCTGATATGTGGCAGCTATTGGCTTCTTGGGTGGACGAGGTCCAGGTGATATAGGTGAGTTATTTTTATTCTTCGGCTTTGTAGATGATGGGGTCACTGAATCGACATCACTGTCATCGCTCAGTCCGGAAACTACAGAAGCTGCTGAAGAAGCAGACATAATAATCTTGCAATCTGTTATATCTTTAGTATAAGTTTTACCGTCTTTTAAACCTACTAATAAAATAAAATTTTCTTTTGTTTCAAAGTGTTTTACTTTTACATTTTTAACCAACCTACCACCTACGACTTGTATATCTACAGTTTTACCTATGAAATCCTTAAGGTTCGGGTTCCTCTGATTGAAAATATTTAATTTATAATCTTCCTTATAACAGAACTCGGCGGATTGATAGAATGGCTTTCCATCTACCGTGTTTCCTACTACATAAATTTCATTGCCCTTGTTAACTATTTCTGCATTTTTAAGATGAAAGTCTTCGATAAAAACCCTATCTTTTTGTTCTTTAACTAGATTACCACCTTTACGTTCTAGGACTTCTCCTTTACCATAAGTTGCAACCTTACAGGTAAAAGGTTCATTTATCTTGACGGTTTTTACTCCTTTCTTAAATTCATCGTTGTATATCTTTAGCATATTATTATAACTATCATCGATTCGTATATCCCATTCAGTAAACTCTTGCTTACCCTTTTTAATCAGGTTATCATTATATTCAATGGGTTTAATGTAATCACATTTATCTTCAGTATATGAATCAGGGGTCGCTCCGTCAGTGCAAACAGCTGGAGGTTTGTTTTCATCCGGTTTAGACTTATTTAGCTTGACAAGCTTTTGTGTTGGAGATGGCATTACAACTGGTATTGGTGGCGGGTTAGACCCTGATAATAGTTTAGCAGCATCTATAATAATCTTTGCATTTTCTATTGCTCCATCCATTGCATTTTTATATGCATTCTTTGTATTATCATCTACATCTGTTTCATTATCTAAATTATATTTATAATCATTCATCATCATTACAAAACCTTCAAGCTTTTTACCTATTTCTATTTTAAAGTTTTTATCTTTGCCATCCCAAGTCTTATTTAATAAGTCTAGCTCTTTATCTAGGTAATCATCTTCGGTTAATTTAATAGTATTAAAATGATTCAAATCTCCTGCATATGGTTGATTTGAATATTTACCTCCATATGCATTCATTAGATAGATTAGTCTGTTAATCTTTAAACAGAGCTCTTCAAAGCATAGCTTATTATTGTCTACAGTTTTATATTTTGGTGTTGCAACAGGTACCCCGTTTCGGTTTAATCTAGTTAGAATATTTTCTAGCTCACCATCGTTAATAGCTAATTTCACATAGCCTTTAGTTGTATCTTCGTCATCGAAATCGTCAGAGTCGATTGCAGATATTACATTATTATAACAGGTATTAAATTCCTTCACCGTTTTGGTACGGGCTTTTTGCTTTGTAGTTAAATCGTTAAATTTATTTTGATATTCACTATATTTCTCTTTAATCTTTTCCTTTAAATCATTAGCGATAGTATCAGCATTCTTTACCTTATCTTTAATCTCATAAAATTTTTCTACCTTTTGAATTAAATCTGTTATATTGTTATATTCATCAATGAGTGTATCAATCGGGTCTGTT